>SMTZ1_10025540_pt1 | contig 15058 bp, 11 predicted proteins | sample DeeMarSWOR136_30_FD_25667 | JGI IMG/M metagenome (IMG submission 25667)
TGAGTTGGGCAGGCCATAAAGGTCGCCGCTGGGGAACCCCGCCTTTTCCATGGCCTGTGCAATTTTATCCATATATTTCCCTCCAGTTTAGTTGAGGTTCAGGATCGGTCTCGTTTGAAACCCGATGAAAAGCTTATTATATTGCCTTTTCCTTGTCAAGGAATTTTGCTTTCAGGATTGCCTTTGCCGGAAATAGTGGCAGAGGCCGCTCAATACACAGTAATCACAGCGGGGGCGCGGCGCCTTACAAACTTTTCTCCCGTGTTCAATAATCAGCACGTGAAATGGGTAGACCTTCTCTGGTGGCACCACGCTTTCCAGCAGCCGGTGAGCTTTCTCTACTGTGGCTCTGACATCGATAATCCCGAGCCTCCTGGCCACGCGGTATACATGGGTGTCTACCGGCAGTGCCGGCCGACGCAGGGAAAACAGAAAGACGCAGTTGGCCGTTTTGGTGCCCACTCGTTTTGGTGCCCACTCCCGGCAGCCGCTTCAGCCATTCTCTGGCCTCGTCCAGAGGGAGTTCATTCAGGAAGTCTAGCTCCAGTCGCCCTCGCTGCCTTTGAATTTCCCCGAGCGCCTGCTTGATACGCCCCGCCTTGATTTCCGCCAGCCCCCCGCTCCTTATGGCGTCAGCAATATCGTTTACGTCAGCCGATGCCACGTCTTCCCAGCGCGGAAAAGAGGCCTTAAGAGAACGGAAAGCCCTCCCGGAGTTTGTGTCCGAGGTATTTTGAGAGAGAATGGTCTGTACCAGCACGTTCAGCGGGCTATCATGTGGCCGCCAGTCGCGCTCGCCGTACTCGCCGATTAACAGGGCCAGAATTTGTTCGATAAAGAAGCCTGGCGCTTGAATGAATTCCTCTCCTCTAGGTATATATTGCCAGCCCTTTTTCTTCCAGCGATTTCTTATATTCCAGCCTCAATTCGGGGATAAGCACTAGGCCCTTGAAGTTCGTGGGAATATCGGCAAAGCGGACATAGTCGGGCCGGAAGCCTTTGGGGACTCTTTTGCGGGCCCGGTCGATGAAATCGGCCTCCAGTTGCGGACGCTTATCCGCCGCCTCCTGGCCAAGCTGGATGGTAACGCAGCAGCTGTCTTCGTGCTCGCTTTCAACGCGCAGCCCGATTACCGCCAACCGGAACTGCTCCTTTTTCAGGTTGAAATCTTCAACCAGCACTCTTGAAAGCTCGTCGGCAATCTGGTCGTAAGAATAATTGGCCCCGCCACGAATCAGAAGCGCCGAATCCCTGGTCATCCAGTAATAGTCCAGTTCTCCATCCGCTTCATTCTTTAAGGCGAAGACGACGTCCCGCAGGCCGGTGTACCACCCTTCCTGGAAGACGGACTTGGTGGCTTCGGCGTCACCTACGTAATGGCTCATGATATTTGGCCCCTGGGTGACAAGATAACCGGGTTCGCCGGTATCGCAGGTGCGAAAATAATCTTTGTGGGCGGGGTCAATTGCTCTGACGGCTTTGACACGAGTGAAAGGGGAATGGTCCCGGCCGATATAGTAGCCGACTATGGTTTCATCGTTATAAGAGTGCGACCACCCGGCCTCGAACGCTTTTCTTAGTTCTCCCTGGGATAGTGACCTCGGCGTTGCCATCACCTGAAGGCAGGTCTCGGTGGAGCCGAAGCGGACGATGGGCAGATGGTTGCTGTATTCAAGCATGCGCTGGATGGTGGTGGGGCCGACAGGCGCCGAACCTATCATCATATCCGTTTTGCTGAGCGCGTCTTTTATCTCATCCAGCGGCACTGGCAGTTCCGAGCGATTGCGGAGCTCTTCCAGAAAATCGACGTGTCTGGAGACCATAGGCGCAATGAGAAGGTCGCGTTTGCGCTTCGCTGCGTCTACCAGTATCTTCCAGTAAAGGGTGGCGTAGCGCGGCAGGAGGTATATTCTGGTGCCGCTGCGCCGCATGCTCCAGTCCAGGAAAGCGGTTGAGTTGGTATGGTGCAGGGGGTTGGCTAGAAAGATGTCCAGTCGCGTAGTTTCAGATACGTCAAAATAATGCTCAAAAGTAAGCCTGTTAGCCAGGTAGTTCCCATATGACAGGCTGACCCCTTTGGGTTCGCCGGTGGTGCCGGAAGTAAAGATGACTATTTTTTCATCGTCCTGGCGAAGCTCGGCAGGCCTCCAGTTGCCATCGCTTTTATATGATTCCAGCTTTTCGGCTTCAAGGGCGGACTTGATACGGGCTCTGGATTTTATCTCTTCTATTCGGGGAGCAAATTCCTCGTCGAAGATTATGAATCTGGCACCCGTTATTTTAGCCTTGGTGACTATGCGTTCATTGTCATCTGCCTGCCAGTTAACGGTCACTGGAACACACCCCAGCATGACCGACGCCAGCCTGAATATGGCATCGTATAAGGTGTTTTGGGAAAAACAGTGCAGGATACGGTCGCCTTTTGCAACGCCGTTATTGAGGAGATAGGCGGCTCCAGAGCTGGCCAGTTCCCAGAACTCGCCTCTGGTCAAAGCCCTTTTCTTTTCCTGCCTGTCGGCAAAGAAATAGTATTCCAGGAAAGGTTGTTCCCTGTCCTCAAAGGCTGCCTGGTATTCTTCCTGAGGCGATGCACAGGGACTCAGGGAAGTAACCGGCATGCCCGTGCTCAAGAGACGCAACTCGTCCTTGAACATATCCATATTGTCCTTGGTCAACTAATGCCCACCTTTCGCATTTGATGTTATTGAATCCATCCCCAGGCTGAGTGCCTTGAGGTTCAGCTTAACTCTGTCCGGGGTGAAGCTGGCCTCCAGCTCTGCCGCTATATCTTCTCTGGTGAGGGGGAGTAAATTAAGTCCGATTAATCCACCAAGGATTATGACATTGGCCACTATAGGGGCTCCCAGCTTCAGTCCGATGCCGGTGGCATCCAGGAACCACGCCGACGCCGATAGGTGCCTTATGGCTTCCCTGAGCGCTTCGTATTCCGGGTACTTGTCCTTTCGGGAGAGGACGGATACCGGGAAAAGAGGGTTGAAATTGGTTATGGTGGTTACCTTCGGGTTTCCATATCTGACCAGCATCCTGAGCGTCTCCAGGGGTTCGAGGCTGAGAATGACGTGTGCTTGTCCTTCCGGGATAAGCGGGCCAAACAGCATCTTTCTGGATACCCGCATGTTGCTCATTACCGCCCCGCCCCTCTGAGCTACGCCAAGTGTTTCCCCGATGGCTACGTGGTAGCCTTTTCTTAACAGGCAACGTCCAATAAGACGGGAAAGCAGAAGATTCCCCTGGCCACCTACCCCGCTGATTACAACATTCAAAGGGTCATCGTGATATGCCATTATGACACCTCCTGTTTTACGATTGCCCCAAATGGGCAGATGTCAACGCAGACTCCGCAACCCGAACAGACTGCCTTGTTGATTATCGCTTTCTCCGTCTCAATGTCCCACGGTAGTGCCGGGCACTTGAATGATTTGGTGCAAAAGCCGCAGTCCTCTCCGCGGCACTTATCGGCGTCAACCCACACGGTAAAGGGTGGTTTCTTCTCCTCTCTCATCCGTACCAGTTCACACGTGCGGCGCATTATCAGGACCTTGACACCGTCTTCCTTTAAGAGTTGCTGTATTTTGGCAGTGGTGTCTTTTATCTCGAAGGGGTCGGTTATCACCACCTGGCACCCCAGGCTCTGGCAGAGGTTGGCCACATCTATAGCGGGAGCCGGATTTCCCATCGCGTCAAACGTTGTGCCGGGGTGGGACTGGAAGCCGGTCATTGCCGTAGCCCTGTTGTCCAGCACTATCATCACCATATTTGATTTGTTGTGTATGGCGTTGAGGAGGGCGGGGATGGAAGCATGGAAAAAGGTCGAATCTCCGCATACGGCCATAACTGGCTGGTCCGACCCAAACTGACTGAGATGGCCGAAGCCGGTGGCGAGTCCGACTCCTGAGCCCATGGCATGCAGCGCCTTGGTCAGCTTATCGCCGGCGGGAAAGACGTCCAGCGTATAGCAGCCGATGTCGCCAGTCAAAAAGCCATCCCGGCCGTCTTTCTGCAGGGCCTTTTTGATGGACCAGAAACTTGCCCGGTGTGGGCACCCCGCGCACCAGGTTACGCCGCGATCGATAAGCAGCTTTGCCGCGATATCACCGGCTTTTTTCTCGTATTCCGCATCCCTGTCGACGTATTCAATCTCAAAAAGTGCGGCCAGCGCTTTTGTTACCAGGGACGGTCTTAACTCGCCTATCTTGGGCAGGTGGCCGGTTTCCTTGCCGTAGACTTTCAGGTCACTGGACAGTACGGTTGAATCGAACGCCGTCTTTTTAACAAAGGTTTCGAGGAAAGGGTCGATTTCTTCTACTGCCAGGACCCGGTTCGCTTTTGAGAGGTGCTTTTCCACGAATTTTATGGGAAATGGCCAGAGTGTTCCCAGTTTCAGTATGCCGACCGATTTCCCCAGGCCGAGCGTTTCTATTGCTTCCAGAGAGTAACGGGTGCCGACCCCGCTGCTGACAATAATAAGCTCCGGTTTTTGTGGGCCCCGGTACCAGTTGAAGGAGGACTTCTCAAAGGTTTTCTCTACTCTGGCCAATCTCTTCAGGACATCGCTATGGTGTAGCCTGGCCAGATAAGGGGAGATGCACTGGGAAGTATCAAAGCTGGCCTTCCTTCCCGTGTTGCTTATCTTGCCCAGCGTAACCGGTCCGCTGGAAAGCGAAATCCGGGTGGTACTCCTTACCAGAAAGAAGCCGTTGAACTCTTCGGAAAGGTCGAAGGCCCATTTCGTCATATCCTTGGCTTCTTCCGGACTGTCCGGTTCCAGCAGGGGAATGCCCTCAGAACTGGCGAGCCAGCGCGAGTCGGCCTCGTCACCGCTGGAATGCCCCTCTGGGTCATCGCAGACCGCGACCGCCAGCCCGCCCCCGTTTTTACCGAGACCCGAGTAATTCAGGTGGGACAGAAAGTCCAGAGCAACGTTTATGCCGGCCGTTTTCATGGCGGAAAATGCCCGCAATCCGGCGAAGGCAGCCGCCGCAGCGGCCTCTGTGGCCACCTTCTCGTTGGTTGACCACTCCACGTATATGCCGACTTCACTGGCAACCCTCGCTAGGCTCTCTACTATCTCTGAGGATGGAGTTCCCGGATAACCGGTGGCGAACTGGGCTCCCGCCTCCATGGCGCCTCTGGCGATTGCTTCATTGCCCATCAGCAATTCCAGAGTGCCGGGTGCTTCTTGAGCCAGACTTGACATCATGTCACCTCCCCTGCTGTTTTGTAGGCCACTCGCTTCTTGTTTTTTACTGCATTAAGCCCGGACCAATTTTGGGGCCGGGCGAGTGGGGCACGTCAAGCATTGTAAGTGTTTTGTTTCTTCGCAATCAACCGTGGTCACCGAGGTTCCTTAGCTTCCCTGCGGCAGCTTCCACCGCTTCTATAGCGATTGGGTCATCCTCCCATCTCTGGAAGAGCCACGGCTCGATAAACAGAGAGAGAGTCGCTTCCCCTCTGACCTGGTACAGCCCTCCGATTCGGCACTCCTGGTGCCGTCCGCAACTGAGGCAGGGAGGCGACTTTGAAATGTAGCGCACGGTGTCCAGTATTTTTACCCCGAAACGCTGCAGGAACCATTGAAGGTAATCCGCGCCGGCTTCTATCTTGTCATGTCCGCAGACAACCAGGGCGAAAGGCTTGTTATGGACGGCGCTATTAACATGACGGTATCCGAAGAAACGTTCCAGGAAGCTGTAGCAGTCGGCGTTGATGTTCCGGAAATAGACCGGGCTGCCGACGACAACGGCATCTGCCTCCTTGATTTTCTGGTAGTAGGGCAGGAGGTCGTCTTCACGAAGGCATACCTGGCGCTTGACACAAAGCTGCACGCACCCTTTGCAGCCGGAATAGTTTAAGTCGGAAAGCTTGACGAATTCGTATTCGAGCCTGCTTCCGGCCATAATTGCCTTGACCAGGCGGTCAGTATTGCCCTCGTGCCCGATACCACCGGAGCTAAAGCCAATAACCTTCACGTTTTACCTTAAGCAGAGTTGCGGGTTCTCCAGTGCTGCAATCCCTTCATTGAATTATGGTCGTGACCGGCATCCTCCTAACTTCTGCCGGCTTATAACGTTTTAATATTAGAGACTTGATAATCTGATTATATAAAGGAAACAGGAGATGAAAAAAGCGAAAATTTATTTTGGACTTGCTATCACTATCGGAATCTTAGCTATCTTAGAGGCGGTATCGGGATTCGTATTGTGGCTTGGATTTCCTCAAGGCGGGGGTGGTGGTCGTGGTTTGGGTGGTGGCCAAGGGGCTGGGCAGCTTGCGTTCTTGGACCTCTCCAGGCATACATGGATAGATATTCATGATTGGGTGGCTATAGCTCTTACTGTACTGGTGGTGTTACACGTTGTTCTGCACTGGAAATGGATTGTCCGGATGGTGAAGAGCCTTGATCGCCCTCAATTCTTGTGCTGTCTGTCAGCTTGTCAAGGTTGAAAAAGGAGCCTTTTAACTTCAACGCAAGCAATTGTTCAATGCCCATGAGGCTGATTGACGTACATTATGGGTTTGCGTATTTCTGGCGTAGCTTAGGTTTTTCGATTTTGCCCGTCGGATTTCTTGGAACTTTATCAAAGATAACCCGTCTGGGTCGTTTATATCGGGGGAGGTGTTGTTCACAGTATTGGTGTACTTCTTCCTCGGTTAGATGCGTATCGGCCTTGGGCTCAATGACCGCGGCTGCTATTTCCCCCAGTCTCTCATCAGGGATGCCAATAACGGCCACGTCAAATATCATGGGATGGTTCTGAAGGATTTCCTCTATTTCTACCGGGTAAATATTCTCTCCGCCAGTAATGATGACGTCTTTTTTCCTATCGGTGACATAGCAAAAACCTTCGTCGTCCACTCTGGCCATATCACCTGTATAGAGCCAGCCGTCCCTGATTGTTCTCGCGGTTAACTCCGGGTTCTTATAATAGCCCTTCATAATCCCGTCGCCTTTGATTATTAGCTCGCCTATTTCTCCCGTTGCCACGTTTTCCCCGCTCTCATTCACGACCCGTACTTCCCAGTTGAATCCGGCTTTTCCAGTTGCTCCCAGTTTCCTTTCGTTGCCTATTCCCAGATGAACTGACCCGGGACCCGTAGCCTCGCTGAGGCCGTAATTCTCATCATATTGCATACTTGGGAAGTATTGTTTCCAGCGCTTGACCAGGCTGGTGGGTACGGGTTGCGCCCCAATGTGCATCAGGCGCCAGCAGGCAAGGTTATAGTCGTCTATATTCAGTTCTCCCCGGTCAAGAGCTTCGAGTATGTCATGGGCCCACGGTACCAGCAGCCACACGATGGTTCCTCTTTCCCTGCTGACCGCATCAAAAATGTACTCGGGTTTTATCTCGGTCAATATGGTGGCGCGACTGCCGACTATGAGATTGCCGAACCAGTGCATCTTTGCCCCGCAATGGTACAGTGGAGGAAGCAGGATAAAGTTATCTTCGTGTTCCTGTAAGTGGTGGCGGTTCTCTGTAATAGCAGCACTCTCCATGTTCTTGTGTGTTAAAAGTATCGGCTTTGGCTCTCCCGTGGTGCCGGAGGAGAAGTACAGCCCGCATATATCTTCATCATTTAGCATGGTATCCACCGGCTGGGAAGAGGCCCCCTGGATGATATCTTCCAGATGAATCATGCCGGGCGGTGTGTCCTGGCCCGTAAAAACGAACGACTCAATGGTCGCCATCTGGGAGAGGATAGGTTCTACCCGGTCAATGAATTCTTCTCCGAGTATCATTACCTTGGCTTCTGCTATGTCAGCGCAGTATTTGATGTCTTGACTGGTAAACCTGAAATTTAAGGGGACCGCCCATGCCCCGGTTCTTATGATGCCGAAATACGCTTCCAGCCAGTTTATGGAATTCATCATGAGGTGGATTACTTTGTCCCCTTTCTTAACGCCCATATCCGTCAGGGCTTTGGCAATCCTGTTTGCCCTTTCGTCAAATTCCTGCCAGGTTATTTCCTTTCTGGTGTTGCTGCTGGGCTTCAGTTCAATCAGGGCGACGTCTTTGGGGTACATGCGGGCGTTTCTGGCCAGTATTTCGGCGATTGTCATCTATCGTTTCCCTCTATTCACACCTTGTCTTTTTACCGCAACTCGGTCGCACTTTTCGATTCATTATGGTAGCGAGATAAGCGGGACCTGTTCCTTGAAACCTCAAACGAAGCAGAGTAACCGTTTTGGATTCTCAACCATAATCGTATTTATCTGTCCTTGGCTCATCCCTTCTCTCAACATCACAGGGGTTACGTATTTAGAAATGTGGGCATATCCCCAACCGCCATAGATAGTTCGCCAGGACTTTAGCCAGATGTCTTGAGATATTAGAATTCTATCGAGATACCCGGCTTCAATGAGCTGCATGATTTCATGAATTCGCTGTATGTCATTTGGAAGGTTCATGTCAGTATGCCGGTAAAGAGATAGGGGAACATGGCCTTCCCACCCAAAGGAGTCGTATTCCAGGTAGCAGCCCGCTTTTGCCACTTGACAGCGCACGTCATGGTCACGGATTCTCAATTCGACGTGGCTGATGACGGTACGGGATAAATCTGCTCCAACGTCTTCTAGTATTTCAATTATTTCCAATACCGACTTGTTATTTATACGGCCAGGGTGTATGTTCAGTGGTGCTCCGGTGAGCTGCTGAGCGCGAGCCGCGGCACGGATTGACTTCCTTTCGTTATCATGTAAAGGCCATGAGGCGCCGATTTCTCCTATGAGCCCGGCCCGTATTCCTGTATCACCTACGCCGATATTAACATCCCGCACGATTTCCTCTGTGATTTCATCTTCAGACCTGTCCGACATATCGGGAGGGTGACAACGATGTACCAGATAGCCTGAACCCATTATTATATTAAGGCCTGTAGCCCGGGAAATGCGTACTAATGCCTCGGGATTGCGGCCGAGACTGATGCAGGAAGCTTCAACTATGGTGCTTCCGCCGGCTTTTTTAAAGAGCATGGCCTCATCTATAGCTTCCTGTTCGTCAAACTGCTGGCAGTTATCCAGGTTTTCAGAAGGATGATATCGAAGCCAGCTGCTTATTTCCATACCGACTGGTTTATAGGCCAGGGCCTTTTCGCTGGCTTCTTCCGGCTCCGAAAAGTTAAAGCTGGCATCACAAATCAGGTGTTCATGCGGAAGGGTAATTCCGAGGTCTTTGCCTTCAATCCATCCCAATACAGTTTGAGCTTTGCCGGCAAAACTTGATGTTGGCATATTTCTTGCCCTCCTTTTAAGCCTGAGGCAGGACAATATTTTCTATGATTTTCCGTCTGGCTGCCACAGCTTTTTTATCAGTCATTATTTCCCGGGTTCAGTCCGGACACCAGAAGACATTTTTGCCGATATCAAGAATAATAAGCGGCTTGACCAGCGGTTCTATGGTTCGAGTTCTGCCCCGATTTTCATTTATTTTACGCTGCCTGTTCTTTGCCCGCAAGGGAGTGAAAAACTGTAAGGTACGGGGTTTGAATTAATCGCTGGACTGGGGTTTGAATTAATCGCTGGACTGGGCGACGTTGGCAAGCCCCATCAGGTGCTGGGGCAGATTCCAGGGAGCCTCGAAGGATTTTTAGTCTAAATTAAAGAAAGCGGCGATTTTCGGGCGTAAACTTAGCAGTTTGGTGAAAGCTGCTTGCCGAATAGAGCCGACTTGTTATAAGATTTGGGTAAACTGCACTTGATTTTACTTCAGTATTGATGAACTATGGCAGAAGTACTGCGTAATAAAAACTTGGCGACCAGATTCCAGATACTGGTTGAGATAGCCAATAGCGGCCCCAATATCCAGCAGCAGGACATTGCTAAGAAGCTGTATGTGACGCCTCAGGCCATATCGGATTACACACGGCAACTGGTTGACGAAGGCTTGCTCATTTCTGATGGACGTTCCAAGTACCGGTTAACCAGTGAAGGCGTGAACTGGGTCATAAAAACCTTAAGAGAGCTGAGAGAGGGCAAATGGTAGGGCTGGAGATGAAGGAAGGCCTGCTTTTTGCAATTGCCGATGCCAGAAAAGGGGCCAGGGGGGTAGCCGCAGCCAAAGCCAGAGCCGGCGAGGACGTGGGTGTAGCCAGCATAGAAGGCGTGGTACAGATGGCAATAGGCCGGGTAACTATCCTGAAGGTCCCCGGCATACAGAAGGGCGGGTCCGGCATGGTTGCTCTGGAGCGAGTTAGAAAAGAAGTCAGCGATAGGAAGCTGGTGGGCGCCATTGGCATCGAGGCTATAGTTGCCTTGGGCAAGCTCGACATAGAGAATGTTTACATTTATGGAGTAGCTGAGGCCGCCATTGAGGCTGCCAGAAGCGGGCTATCTCCAGTCATCGTCTGCATCGACGATGAAATTCCCGGCTTTATCAGGAGATTGGAAGAAGCGGACATAGATTATGAGTTAATCGATTCGAAAAAGGACTAGCAAGAGCCATTGCCTGGCGCCTTTTAGCCGGAACGCTCAGGCTTTTTACCGGGGTGACAGAATCACGCCGGTTTTTTGTTGCTTACGGCCTGCTGATGCAGACACTTGACATCCTCCTGGGCAGACAGTATAATCAACCGTATTTGTATAATATCAACCGTACTTTATTATTCAGGAGGTTCGCACCATGAGTAGAGTAGTGAGCGCCATTGGTTGCCTGCTTCTGGTATTTGGGCTTTTTATCATGGATATTCAGCCGGCAGCAGCGAATCCGGCGGCTGACCTTATCGGCGAGCTTGAGGTGAATGAGGTATACACCAATATAGCCAACAAGGTCGTGGTTATACACCAATATAGCCAACAAGGTCGTGGTGAATGTCCCCGACCCCGGGGAAGCGGTGAACGATTTTCAGGTGCTGCTTGAGGTAAGCAGTGGTGGAAATTATACCGCGATAGCCACCAATAACGTAAGCGGGTCTTTCGCCTGGGGTGATACTGCCACCACTTTCACCTGGACACCGACCGCCAGCGGCAATTACACACTCAGGGCTACAGTGGACTCGGGTGATGCGGTAACCGAGACAAACGAAGGCAACAATATAACAACACAGGCTGTCGCTGCTTCTGCTGTCAGTGCCAAGACGGTTACGGTGCGAGTTGAAGGGGAGACATCAACTATCTGGAGTAGCAACGTGACCTTCACCACCTCCACGATAACGGACAAGTATGGTGATACCTACACCCTGGATTACCCCACCGCTATGGGAGCTATATACGCGGCGTCAACTGAGGGTGGTTTCAGTCTGGTTATTGACAGTATGTTCGGGCCGATAGACTACGTGGAATCGGTGGACGGGGAAACGGCGGCGTATCCTGATGGCTGGATGTATCGGGCTAACTGGGAGAGCCCCAGCCTCGGGGCAAAAGAATACGCCGTATCCGATGGAGATGTCATCCTGTGGAGCTATACGCAGTACGGGTCTGAGCCGTTGCGCACCACGGTGAGCAGCAACAGTGTGCTGTACGGCAATAGCTTTAACGTTACCGTGGAATCCTATAACGGCACTGACTGGAATGCTGCTAACAATGTGACTGTTTATGTCGGCACCTTAATCTATACTACTGATAGCAATGGTCAGGTGCTGGCCTTGGCGCTGGACCCCGGCCGGTATACCGTGTACGCTGACAAAGGTGATTATACCGTGAGCATCAGGTCGAACCAGGAAGCGGTTACTGTCTATGAGCCGCTCACGCTTGAAGCGGGCTGGAATTTCATCTCCGTGCCCAAGAGGCTGGCCAGTGGCTACTCCACTGCGCAGCAGGTATTTGGCAGCGTGAATACAGACGGACATTCCATCTTCACCTATGACGGCACCAATGGCTGGACGGCGATGAGCAGTGATAACGTTGTCTCACCGCTGGAGGGCATCTGGATATACTCCGCAGCGCAGGTAGAACTGCAACCAGCCTTTGATACCGACCCGATTCAGGTGCCCCCAACCAAGCAACTGTCGGCCGGCTGGAATGCCATTGGCTTTTCTGACTTCACCGCCGCGTCGGCAGATTCTGCCCTGACCTCGGTGGAGGCCAGTTGGACGGTGCTTATTGGCTTTGACGCCGATACTCAGACCTATGAGGTCTCTATCATAAATAACGCGCCCACAGGTGATGCTCATGATGAGGACAGGTTAATGAATTGCTGGAAAGGCTACTGGCTTCACGCGACGACTGCCTGTCAGCTGGCGGCGATAAGCTCGTAAGGATAGCGCTCGGGAGGCATGAATTTGACGAAAGTAGTTAATCGCTCCGGACTTTTGCTCACGGTTATTTTGCTTTTCTTCTTGATGGCACCGCCGCTGCCAGCCAGTGCCGATATTACCCTGCCGGAAGAGTTCTACGGCGATATCATCGTCAATGGGCGTGCGGCGGCCGTGGGCACTGTAATCACTGCAAAGATAGGCAGCGCTGAGCGGGGAAGTTTTACCACAACTGAAGTCGGGCAATACGGCGGCCCGGGCACTTTCGACAGCCGGCTGGTGGTGGCCGGTGAAGATACTGAAATCGGGGAAACCGTAACCTTCTGGATAAGGGGGTCAAAAGCCGAGCATACCGCTGTCGTCTATGAACCCGGCCAGTCCAGAGAGCTTGACCTCACGGTTGAAGTATTCCCTCTGGATGCTGGCGACCCCCAGATAACCAAGGCGTTGGATTACCTGGAGGGAGAGCAGCAGTCGGACGGTCATATCGCTGCCTTTGCCACCTCAGGCTGGTCGGTGATGGCTATCGCGGCTGCTGGTGAGGACCCGGATACCTGGACCAACGGCGGGGACTCGATTGTCGATTACCTGCGGAGCAATATGGACCATCTGGATGCAAACAAGGCTACCGACTGGGAGAGGTTCATCCTGGCGGTGGTCGCTGCCGGGGAAAATCCCCGGGACTTTGGCGGCGTAGATTGCATAGCTACCCTGCTGGACTTTTATGATGGCACCCAGATAGGTGACGACTCCATGTTGAACGATGATTTCTGGGGCATACTGGCGCTGACCGCCATTGGCGAAACGGAGGGGGTGGCGGACAGCAAGGATTTCATCATCAGCCACCAGAACTCAGACGGTGGCTGGGGATGGGTGGTCGGAGAAGCCAGCGATGCCGATAACACTGCCGCCGCCATATCAGCCCTGCTCGCCGCCGGGCAGTCATCTGGCTCTTCAGTTATAACGGACGCCTTGGATTACCTGAAATCGCAGCAGCAGATCGACGGCGGCTTTACTTCCGAGGGCTCTACCAATGTCGGCGTTGATACCTGGGTAATAAATGCCATCGTCGATGCCGGACAGAGTCCAGTGGCTGATGCATGGCGAAAGAGCGGTAACAATCCGATAGGACACCTGCTGAGCCTGCAGGATACGGATGGGGCCTTCAAATGGTCGGCGACACAGCGGTCGAACCCGGAATGGATGACGGCTTATGCGATAATCGCCCTGCTGGGCGGCTCTTGGCCGGAGGACACTACCGCACCGACTATATCCGGCCTCAGTCCTTCGTCAGGGTCGAGCACCACTTCCACTGGCCCCACCATAGGTGCCAGCTATTCTGATGCTACCTCGGGAATTGACTCCAGCACGGCGACGATTAAGCTGGATGGGACTTACGTCACGAGCAGCGCCACGGCTACCTCGTCCGGCATCAGCTATAGTTCATCTGGACTGGGCACGGGCACTCATTCGGTCACGGTTACCGTCAGTGATAAGAAGGGTAACGAAGCCACCCGGAGTTGGTCCTTTTCCGTGACCACGAGTAGTGGCGGCGGTGGTGGGGGTGGTGGTGGCGGGGGCGGAAGTGCTGCCGGTATAACCCCGGTATCGGCTTATTTAACCAGCTCAGGCCGGTTTACCGAGGACGTCACTGCCGAGAGTGAAGACGGGAAAGTTGAGCTCCACATACCGGAGGACACCGTAGGCAAGAATAAATTCGGGGCATTGCTATCCAGCATAAGCATAGTGGAGCAGGAAGACCCGCCTGACCCACCGGAAAAGGCGAATGTTGTCGGGCTGGTTTACGACTTTGGCCCTGACGGCGCTACCTTTAACCCGCCGATAAGCCTTACCGTGGAGTACTCCAAATCTGAAGTACCTGATGGTGTTGCCGAGGAAAATCTGATTATCGCCTACTGGGATGAGGACGCAGACGAGTGGGTGGAGCTGGAAGGTACGGTTGACCCGGCGGATAATACCATTACGGTGGAAGTAAGCCACTTCACTGACTTCACGGTTTTGGCATATACCCGCCCCGCCAGCTTTGATGTCTCTGGCCTGTCAATCGACCCGGCTGAAGCCAGCGTTGGAGAGGCGGTAACCATCAGCGTTATGGTTACCAATGGCGGTGACCTTACCGGTACCTATGAAGTGATTCTCAAGATGAACGGGAGTGGAGTTGGTGTCGAGGAAGTCGAGGTCATTGGTGGTGAGAGCGAGAAGGTTAGCTTCAGGGTTACCCCGAACGCTGTCGGAACTTATGCCGTTGAAGTTGCATCGCTGGGTGGCTCGTTTGTCGTCAAGGAAGGGATTACTTCTCTGGTACCCCCGGCACCTTCTTTGCCCGCGCCCACACTGGCGTCACCCACGCTGCCTTCTGAACCCGAAGCGCCTGAAACCGAGACCTCCACGTCAGAGCCGACGGCTCCGCTGCCGCCACCTCCCCCTGAGAAGTCAACCAACTGGCCGCTAATCGGTGGTATAATTGCGGGAGTGGTTGTGCTGGCTCTGTTAACCTTCTTCCTGGTTAGAAGGGTCATCTACTACTAAAGCGTAAGCAAAATGAAGCACATCAAATCGCTTGCTCTGACGGTGATAATTCTTTTGGCAGGCGTCTCGATAGGCGCCTGTGTCAATCAGCCCGCAAAATCCGCATCATCCGAAGAACAAGAGCCCGGCACCATCACCACAATCATTACCATTACCCGAGATTTCGGACGGGAATTGATGCTTGGTGAGACGCTGGCAGTGGCGCCGGATACCTCTGCCATGGCGGCACTGATGGAAGTAGCCGAGGTTGAAACCGCCTACGGCGGCGGCTTTGTTGATGCCATAAACGGGGTTCGCTCCG
>SMTZ1_10010654_pt1 | contig 15054 bp, 3 predicted proteins | sample DeeMarSWOR136_30_FD_25667 | JGI IMG/M metagenome (IMG submission 25667)
ACATGCGGAACTCGTCCATAAGCCCCGTAAAAGGTCTTGCGTCATCGATGTTCTTTCCTACGCGAGCACCCATTCCCCAATCTCCAGCTATATCCGCAGGGCTTGCTACGTCAAGCTCAGAAACCAATTCCCCGTTGATATACAGAGCCGCCTTAGCGGACGCTTTGTCATATGTGCCTGCAAAGTGCAGCCATTCGTCCCACGTTACAGCACCTGCACGTATATCGAACATTGTAGCCCCGCCGTAAGAGCGAAGCAGCCATCTAAATTCGCCGTTACTGCGGGCCTCAGGGTGAATAAGCCAGGTCGAATCAGATGCTCTGGCGTTGAATAGAGCGTGATGGTCGCCCGTATTGGTACACTTTATCCAGGCGGCGAGCGTCATACCGGATGTTGGAATATCTTGGGCAGAGAAACTCGGGCCATCGAGGTCGAGGTAACTGCCGCTTGCGAAATTGGCAGCTCCATTGTACTTGCCGTTGGCCTCTGCCGTAACGTCACCGTTGACAGTGCCGTCATGGCCTTTGCCGGATTGGTCCGCGATAATGTCGCTAACCTCGTCAAAGGAATAGTATATAACCAGAGACGGATCTACTGGCGGGCGATACAGCCGAATATCATCAAAGTACACTTTACCCGAACCGCCGGGTTGCAGATTGTTCTTATCGCCGAAACCAATAGAAATCGTATCAACGTTGGCCAGGTTCACACCCTGGGCTGCAAATGCCTGCAGGTCGATATTCCATTCCGTCCACTCATCTACCAGCGCTGCATTGGAATTATCGTGATAGACCACCGCGATGCCGTTGAGAGCAACGTACATCCGCTCAACAGCATTAGACGCATCGCCGTAGAACCACAGCGACAATATTTCGACACCTTCTTCGGTCCAATCACGCGCCGAAACCAACGTCATGGTCGCCTCAGAGTAACCAACACTGTTGTCGTAGAATAACGGCATCGACTGAGAGCCGCCGTGAACGATATTTGTCTCGACAAAATGCTCTCCTGCATTCCAATCTGGCTCAGCATAACCTACGGCGGAACCGTTTGTCTCAACACCATATCCATCTATCCACGTATCAAATATTCTGTTGCTCTCGGCGTCACTGGGGTCAAGGTCATTATAAAGCTCAAAATCATCCACTACAATAAAGTCGGCTGTCGTAAAGCTCCAGAGGGGGCCTATCCACGGACTTTTGGGATTGACGTTATTGACCTCATCAACTCGCCAGTAGTAAGTAGTGTACCAGGCAAGTTTCCCAGGATCATAGCTCTCAGAACCAAGGGCCTTGGTGCCTTTGTATTCTGGCGAACCTGCGGTGGCGTTGCGCACGGCATCTTCATCTGTGCCGAAGTATAGCTGGTGTGAGGCGGCACTATCTCCCGGATTCCAGCTAAGAGTAGGTGTCATCTTCACACCCGTGGCGCCATTAGAGGGATTCGGACTCCCGACGGCGCCAGGAGTCGTAAAGCTCCAGATATCGCCTTTATACGTGGTGACGGCATCAAACTCATCGACCCGCCAGTAATAAACCTTCTCTAATTCAAGCGGGCCGGGGGTATAGGTTGCCTCTCCCTGGGAAGCACCGTCGGTGGCGTTGTTCACATCGTCAAAATTATCGCCGAAGTACACGGTGTGTGATATCGCACCGAAACCTTTTGTCCAGCTAAGCCCCACATTCAGGTCTACAAACTCGGTACCATCAGGCGGGTCTGGGTTATAGGCAGTCTTGGGGGGAACCGTAAAGCTCCAGACATCGCTTTTCCACGGACTGTTCGGGTTCAGGTCATTAACCTCATTGATTCGCCAGTAGTATGTCGTGCCTGGAACGAGACCGTCCGGATAGGCAAATCCGGGAAAGCCGACAACAAGGAACGTCGCAGTCTGGTTGCCCTGGAACGTATCGCCGGTTCCGTCCTTCACATCATCAAGATTCTCGCCGAAATACACATCGTGCGAGACTGCAAAGCATCCCGGCGACCAGCTAAGGGTCGCCCAAGTATCCTCATGCGTAGCACCATCAGCCGGGTCGGGATTAGAGGCATACGGAAATTCCAGACCTTGCATGATTTTCTTGATTTCGGCTTGCGACAGCGCCCGCTTGTACAAGAAGAATTCGTCCATAAGCCCCGTGAAAGGTCTTGCGTCATCAATATTGTATCCAACGCGAGCACCCAGGTCCCAATTTCCCATTATATCCAAAGGGTTTGCAACGTCTGCCTGCCCAACCACTTCCCCGTTGTTATACACATACGCCTTACCTGATGATTTGTCGTATGTGCCTGCAAAATGTACCCATTCACCCCACGGTACAACACCTGCGCGTATGTCGAAGATGGTAGTCATGCCCCAAGCGCGGAGCAGCCATCTGAATTCGCCGTTACTACGGGCCTCAGGGTGAATAAGCCAGCCAGACTTGTCGGGCCCTATCGGGTCATCTGCTCTGGCATTAAATATAGCGTGATGTCCGCCTGTATTCTCACATTTTATCCAGGCGGCGACCGTGATAGCGGATGTTGGAATATCTTCGGGAGGGAAACTTGGGCCATCCAGGTCGAGGTAACTCTTGCTTGCCGGTCCAAGCGTGCCTTCAAATTTGGCAGCTCCATTGACCTTGCCCTCGGGCTCTGCTGTGATGTCGCCGACTACAACGCCGTCGTGGCCTTTACCGGATTGGTCCGAGACAATATCACTAACGTTGTCAAAGGAATAGTATATGATCAGAGACGGATCCTCAGCAGGGAAGGCATTACTGGCCAAACCCAGCACCAAAACAAAAGAAATTAAATAAGCCAATTTCTTACACATAATAGTCCTCCTTCAAAAAGAGTTAAAATAGTCATGAATCATATTTTGGCCACACACCAAAACAAGCATTCCCGCAGAGGCAGGATTTGAATTTTTCGTTGAAATGAGAAATCTCCCCCTGCGAAGCAAAAAGCCTTCCTTACAACTAACTCTGTGTCTTGCATAATAACTCCTCCTCTATTCGGAAATTACAAGAATTGCGCCCGTTAGATGATCTCAAATCCGTAAATGCCCGTCTGTACAGGCACAAGTTTCACTAATATTATCTATACCAAATTATCCACCTTCCCGTCAAGGGAAATCTGTGGATTATGAGTGAGTTTATACTCAGATTGTTCAAATACTTGGGCGACTTGGTAGCATCGGAATCCCACAGGGGTTCCGGAGATATCAGCATATGATATGAAATTTCCTTTGTCTTTATTAACCTATTGAAAACAGGATGGGCCTTTATATATCAACTCTCATTACTTCTCAATATCTCTTGGCTCATATGCCTCACAAATAAATTTCTCTTCTCCCTGCTGATCAGCCCTTGTCAGGTTGCATAGGATTTCTTCTTCTTCAGACTCCCCATTTTTCTTACAAGTGATGCATAGATCGGGCTTAGGGATTAGGTCAGGATTGACTTCTGTTCCATCATCATCGAAATATTTTGGAGTATCTTGACCGATCATTAGACTATCGCTTTTGTCGTCGCCTGGGAATCTCATTTTCACCTTCGCGATACCATCCAGCGTGTACTGGTTCGAAATTCAAAACGTCTTTGAACACCAACATGCGTTCTATTGTTTCACCTTGCGTCATTTTGCCTTTCTTGCCTTCCAGCCAATCCCTTCTTTCAGCAACGCCCATCACAAGATAATTGTTCCCTATTATTTCTGGCTTCGATTGTTCAAAACAGGCTGCCATTAAGGATTCCAGTTCGGACTTTTTTGCTATTATCAAATCGCATTTAACACAGTAGCGGCATTTTTTGTTCAAGAGCAAAAGCTGCTGAGGGTAGATGTGAATAACCAGTGGAAATTTGCGTATTTTTGTGTTGCTCTCACATTTTGGGCACTTAGTGAAAGCGGCATCTCCATAGGGATTCAGAAAAAAGTAGTGTCTCATTCTCTCGGACTTTATGCCATCCAGTTCAATCATCCATGCACCAAAACCTGGCGCTTCAGCTAAAGCTTTCTTAGCATCACAAATAACTTACCACCGTATAGGACTGCTGTCAAAACAAGTTTAGGGATTATGAATGTCGGAGTTGTCGGTTTACAGGAGCCGTGAATTTTTGTAACTCTTTACCTATTGTCGGCCACGCAGACCCCGACACAAAGATCTGATAGGTCGTATGTTCGAAACGCGCCACCGCTACGTACCCCAGGGGACAAGATCACAGGAACGAGAATAGGCCCATTTGAACTATTTGTATTTGCGCCCTTCATGATACAGCAAGGGTTTACGAAATGACAGGTGCCGTAATAAAGTTAAATTACCCAATCAGACCCGGTGACAACATTACGGTTGGATACACTCACCTACCAACAAATACGATGAAACAGCTGAAATCTTTGCTGAAGTATTGAGAAAAAGCTCAGAACTTGAGAATCTGTCAGCTCTTTCCACTACTACAACTTCTTGAATCCCCTTTTGAGAATTTGCGGCGCTTACCTTATAATTATTATGAGAAATAGCCTTAAAAATGGAAAGTCCCTGCCATAATGTGCAAGTTTAAGTTAGAGATTATTTTATGAAAAACAATTACGTAGAAAAAATTTTCCCCATTTTTAGGAAAATTTATTTGACAAGTCAAATATCTTATACTATATTCCATACTCTCGTCAGAGATTCAAGTCGTATTTACTGCACCATTGATTAATCGGCGAGAACAGAGGAGTTTTCAGGTAGTGCTTTAGGCATTTCACTTGTGCTTATATAATTTTCGTGCATTTGAATTTTGAGGAATGCGGATGACACGAGAAATTAAGCCTTTGATTCATTTTGAGCAACTTGAGCCACGAATCCTGCTTTCGGGTGATAGTTTACTTAATATTGCCCCTAATCCACATCAAGATACTATTTTCGACAATACTTTAATGGTTGACCAGTTTGTTGAATTGCTAGGTGCAAAGGGGCAGGTTGATGAGCAAATTAACAAGGAACTGCTCCAACCCAGTACACCCAATTCAAATGTTTGTCAGCCAATCTTCACTTTGTTCATATATAATGACGATACACATGAGAAATCAGTCGATGCGGATTTGAGTATTGATAATATTGATACTACTCGGCCCAGTGAAGTTCTTGCTGTGCTCTCGAATGATTCTGATGGAGATATAGAAATCAAAGTTGGCACAACTGAAGATGGCAATATGCCAATCTATATAAATGGTGCTAACTTAAGCATTGAATACGCTACATCCATCGAGATCCGGGGTCCTCCGGCGAGAGAAACTGTCAATAGTACAATAACAGCTCTTCGTCTTGATAATAATGAAGATTCAGAGGTTGACCTTAGTATTCTTCATGAGTATGCAGCAGAGGTACAGCCGGGCGAAATTGCGAATGTTCCGGGTCTCTATCTTGTTGACCCGACCGTTGATGACTTTAACGGCCAGGTTGTTTTCCTCGACTTCGACGGTGAAGAAGATGTAACATATAATGGCCCAGTAGTTATCGAAAACATCGACGTGCCGGTTTATAAGGCGCCAGATTATCTTATCGGTGAAGAACAAGCGATTACTTCTGCGGTTGTAGACAGGCTCAATAATATTATTTTCGCCGATAGTGGAGTTACTTTCGTCACGACCTTGCCTGAGGTCGGCACCGAGTACTCGACAATCTACGTTGGTGGCGACGATTCGGCATTCCAGGAATTCGGCCGGTTTTGCGGTTTGGCTGAGAAAGTCGATGTAAGCAACCAGGACCGCACGGATAATGCGTTTGTTTTTTCCGAAATAATCCTACCAGGTGCGCAGACTGTCGAGCACTATGTTGCTGGGCTGGCGCAGTTAATAGCCCACGAGAGCGGCCATCTGCTTGGATATGCGCATGACAATGATTGTGAAGGGGGTGGACCGTTACATGAACATGCCGTAATGGGCGATGAATTCCGCATTAATCTTCACACTTCTGGCGACCAGGTGCTTGTATCAGTTGACGCAGATGCTGCAGGCAACTACGTTGCGGTTTGGCAGGGACGGTTTGGCAGGGACACGACGTTCTTGGTTGGGGAACAAATGAGATTTATCTGCAGCGTTACAATGCCGAGGGGACGCCCCTCGGCCCTGAATTTCAGGTTAATCCCGACTGGCATGGTAACCAGACGAATCCAGATGTGGCGGTAGCTAATGATGGGAAGTTCGTGGTTAGTTGGAGTATTGATGACGATGGTGATGGTAACGGTATAAATACACGCCTATTCGATGCTGATGGCACACCACTTACGAGCGCTTTCCTTGTAAATAGTAACACAACGGGGAATCAAGGTGAGTCGGAGGTATCTATAAATCCAACCACAGGCGAGTTTGTGGTTGTCTGGCAAAGCGATGGCCAGGATGGCTCGAGTTGGGGTGTTTATGGCCAGCGTTTTACTGCTGATGGTACGCCGGTCGGTGGTGAATTTCAAGTAAACACACACACCGAGGGCGACCAGTCCAATCCCATGGTGGCGATGGATGCCGATGGTGATTTTGTCGTTGTGTGGCAGAGCAATGGCCAGGATGGCTCAAGTTGGGGCGTTTATGGTCAGCGTTATGCTTCTGATGGCACGCCACAGGGAGGTGAGTTTCAGGTCAACACTTATACAAGCAGTGAACAACGTGAGCCTGCTGTCGCTATGGATGCTGATGGTAATTTTGTAGTTGCATGGCAGAGCTCTGGCCAGGATGGCTCAGGTTGGGGTATTTACGCCCAGCATTATGCAGCGAATGGCAGTGCCCAAGGTGAAGAGTTCCGCGTCAACACATATACAAGTAGTCACCAGTCTGGTCCGGCTGTTGGTATGGATACCGATGGCAGCCATGTCATTGCGTGGCACAGCTATGGACAGGATGGCTCTGGCTATGGCGTGTATGCCCAGCGTTATGCAGCGGACGGAACAGTTCTGGGCGGTGAGTTCCAGGCCAATACATATACGAGCTATGATCAACACACCGCTGCTGTTGCCGTAGGAGCTGGTGGTGATTTCCTGATTGCCTGGCAAAGCCAGAACCAGGATGGTTCCGGGTGGGGTATTTACGGCCAATTATATGGTACTGGCCTGGCCCAGACGGACCTGGTACCGGTAAAGGTTTCCGCACCAAAGGGGGCAAATCTTGGCCAGACTATCAATGTCAATGCCAATATCAGGAATCAGGGGGGAGTTGGTGCCGGGTCATTTAGCTGCCAGTATTATCTTTCAGCCGATCCGGTTATTACCACGGATGATACGCCTTTGGGCGGTTTATTTACCGTTGATAGTCTTGGCGCATATGAAACCTATACGGACAGCCGACAGATTCAGGTATCGTTAGGCGCACCTGTAGGCGATTTCTATGTAGGTTTGCTGGCAGATGTGAATAATGAGGTCGAAGAGGCCGACGAAGCTAACAACGGTACTGCCACCGTTGAATTTCCGTTTATGAACGTTCACTCACCACCTTCTCTGATTGGTGATGAATTCCGCGTTAATCTGCACACCAGTGGAGACCAGTTATACGTCTCGGTTGATGCTGACGCTGCGGGTAACTACGTTGCAGTTTGGCAGGGAGCCAACGTTCATGGTTGGGGAACGAATGAGATTTATCTACAGCGTTACAATGCCGAGGGGACGCCCCTTGGCCCTGAATTTCAGGTTAATCCCGACTGGCACGGCGAGCAGACCAGTCCAGATGTGGCGGTGGCTGATGATGGAAGGTTCGTAGTTACCTGGACTACAGATGATGATGGGGATGGTAATGGGGTAAATGCGCGCTTGTTCAACGCGAACGGTTCACCACTGACGGGCGCCTTATTGGTAAATACATTCACTACTGGCGATCCAAGTGACTCGGAGGTGACTATAAATCTCGTTACTGGGGAGTTTGTAGTTGTCTGGAGAAGTAGCGGCCAGGATGGCTCGGGCTGGGGTGTCTATGGCCAGCGGTTTACAGCTGATGGTACGAAGGTTGGTGATGAATTTCGGGTAAATACTTACACTAACAACGACCAGTGTAATCCAATGGTGGCAATGGATGCCGATGGTGATTTTGTCGTTGTCTGGCAGAGCTACGGCCAGGATGGCTCATATAACGGCGTATATGCTCAGCGTTACGCAGCGAATGGAACGCCCGTAGGAGATGAGTTTCAGGTCAACACCTACACAAGCAATGAGCAACACGGCGTGGTTGTAGCGATGGATGTGCCAGGCAACTTTATCATCGCCTGGAACAGCAGGTATCAGGACGGCTCTGGCTTTGGTGTCTATGCCCAGCGTTATATGGCAGATGGGACTGCAGCAGGAGCAGAGTTTCGCGTCAACACCTATACAAACAATGATCAGCGTGCCTCAGCTATCGGTTTTCATACGGACGGCAGCTTTATCATCGCCTGGAACAGCTCCGGCCAAGACGGTTCAGGTTGGGGCGTTTATGCCCAGCGTTACGCAGCGGACGGGGCAGTACTCGGTGGTGAGTTCCGGGCCAATACATATACGAGCTATAGCCAACAGACACCTGCTGTTTCCTTGGGGGCTGACGGTGATTTCCTGATTGCCTGGCAGAGCCAGTACCAGGATGGTTCCGGGTGGGGCATTTACAGCCGGTTGTATGGTACTGGCGTGGGGCAGTCGGACCTGGTACCGGTAAAGGTTTCCGCACCGAAGGGGGCGAATCTGGGCCAGACTATTGATGTCAGTGCCAGTATCCGGAATCAGGGCGGGGTTGATGCCGGATCATTTGCCTGCCAGTATTACCTTTCAGCCGATCCTATTATTTCAACGGATGATACGCCTTTGGGTGGCTTGTTTACTATTCCGGGTATAGATTCCTATCAAACATACACAGATACGCACACGTTTGCAGTGCCTGACGTGGCCACGGGGGACTGGTATGTAGGGATTATAACAGATACTAATAATAATGTAGACGAAGCCGACGAGGCAAATAATATTTACGAGACGAGTTTCAACGAGCCGACGGTTAATATTGCTGCATTGCCAATGGTAGGGCCGGAGCGACAGGCGAACACGACTACGGATAATGAGCAATCCCGCCCTGCAGTGGATTTTGATGCGGTCGGTAACTATGTTGTTGTCTGGCAGAGCAACAGTCAGGACGGCAGCGGCTTTGGTATCTACGGCCAACGTTTTGACGATATTGGTTCGCCGCTTGGAAATGAGTTTCTAATCAACAATACCATTGAGGGCAATCAACAACTTCCTAAGGTCGCGGTGGCACCGGATGGGAGATTCGTCGTGGTCTGGCAGAGCCAGGACCAGGACGGTTCGGGCTGGGGGATATTCGCCAGGCAATACGGAACAGACGGGTTGCCGATCGGCAATGAGTTTCAAGTCAATACACATACTAATTCCGACCAGACTACTCCTTCTGTGGCTACCGACGATTCCGGTAACTTCACCATTGTCTGGAGGAGTGCCGGGCAGGATGTAGCCAATAATGGAGGCATATACGGCCAGCGTTATTTAGCTGATGGTACACCGGATGGAACGGAATTCTGGGTTTGCTCGAATGCGAATCCTGACCAGTACAGGCCGGTTCTTGCTATGAATGATTCGGGTCTATTTGTTGTAGCCTGGGACGATGGCACAACTGTTTATGCCAGGAGATTTCTTGACGATGGAACTGCAGCAGACGACGAATTTGTGGTCAATACATATGCCAGCAATAGCCAGAACTATCCCAGTGTAGCTATTGATGCAGTCGGCAATTTTGTCATTGCCTGGCGTAGCTACGGGCAGGATGGCTCGAACTGGGGTGTATATGCACAGCGTTACGCCGCCAACGGTACGCCGCTTGGTAATGAATTTGGCGTCAATACCTACACTAATAGCGAGCAGCGGGATCCATCTGTTGCAATGGATGCAGATGGCAATTTTGTCGTTACATGGCATAGTTACGGTCAGGATGGTGACCGATGGGGGATTTTCGCTGAGCGATATACAGCTAACAGCAAACCACAAGGCGGCGAATTCCGAATTAACACTTACACTTCCAATGACCAAGTCTGGCCTCAAATGGCTATCTCCTCGCTTGGTCATTTCATTGTATGTTGGCAAAGCCAATATCAAGACGGCTCCTCCTATGGTATCTTTACGCAGCTTGTGGGTATCAGCGACGAAAACACGCATCCGAACCTAACTGTTACGCAGCTTTCGGCGCCGGCCAATGTACATCTCGACGAAACGATCAATTTAACGTTTACTATCAAGAACACGGGGCTCCTGGTGGCACCAGCTTCAACGGCACACCTGTGGCTTTCGGACGACAACATTCCTGGTAATGGGGACGATATAGATACAGGCATTGACATTGCGATTCCAGAAATCCTTTGTAATAGCTGGGATAATACTTATCAGGGGACCATTAATTACACCTGGCCAAGTGATGATCCTTTTAATACAGATCGGGATTACTATTTCGTAGTGGCTGCTGACAGTAATTCGGTTGTTGAAGAGTCTAATGAAGATGACAACGCACGCGTCAGCAACCTCGTTGAGCTCCGTATGCCTAACCTCAAAGGCTGGATCTCCGTGCCGTCGGCGGTCATACCGCAACAAGATGTCCCGGTTAACATCACGATCATAAATGACGGCGACGCACAAGCTCCAGCTTCGGTGGCACACCTCTGGCTCTCGGATGACAATGTGATTGGCAACGCAGACGATAAAGATCTCTTAATTGATGTTCCCGTGCCGCCGCTCAGCACATATCGGTGGCCGGATTATAGTTATCAAAATTTTGAAAAGACGGTGAAATATACCTGGCCTGCGCAGGATCCCTTCGACACCGATGGCCAGTACTATTTTGTCCTTATATTAGATGTCAACAACGAAGTGGTCGAGTCGAACGAGACCGACAACAATATCCTTTCGAACTCATTTGGTGTCAACCTTCCGAATCTGGTTGTCCACCAGGTCTCGGTGCTACCACCACAGGTTGATCCGGGTCAGCAAGTAACAGTAACCGTTGGGGTCAGAAACATGGGCACGGCTCCAGCCGGTCCTTCAATCCTCCATCTATGGCTGTCAGACGATGCAATAGCCGACAATGGAGACGAATACGACCTGTTTATCGATGTACCAGTGCCGGCCCTGCCGACATACGGTTGGCCCGATAACAGTTATATGACCTTTGAGGATAATGTTCCTTTTACCTGGCCGAGTGTGGATCCTTTCGGAACCGACCTGCGATATTATGTGATCGCCCAGGCCGATGTAGCCGACCAGGTGGCCGAAGGCAATGAAGAAGACAATTTCGGAGTCTCTTCTGCCATTAGATTGCGAATGGCTGATCTGGAATTCGTTCGCCTGAGGACGGCCTCGACCGTGCAGGCTGGCCAGGAGCTCTCTGTTCACGTCCAGGTAAGGAATGTTGGTCTGTTAGCTGTGCCGCCATCAACAGCGCATGTATGGCTTTCGGATAACAATGTCTTTGGCGATGGAGACGACATCGAGTTTGCACCTCCTTTAGATATTGAAGTCCCTGAGATGGGGCCCAACGGGACGTGGACTTCCGAATTGACGATTCCCTGGCCCGGGGTTGACCCGTTTGGCACAGACGGGGAATATTATTTGGCTACGAAATTAGACTATTTAAATGAAATCACCGAAGGTAACGAATCAAACAACATATTAGTCTCCGGACCGCTAACCCTGGTACAGCCGATTGATTTGGATATCGAGCAAATAGGCCATATAGGTGGTGCATCATATGCCGTAGCTGTCCAAGGCGATTACGCTTACGAGTTGACCGGCGCCGGCCTTCGCGTGCTGGATATAAGCAATCCTGAAAATATTACCAAGCTTACGGAATTTCTCTTTCCCGTGGAAGCAGCAATAGCTATTCACGCCGATGGCGATCGCCTCTATGCGGTGGATGATAATTCGATTCATATCTTTGACATATCCACACCATACCAGCCAACTCTACTGATGCAGGATGAAGCTTATTTAGACTGTGTGGCTTTTCAAGGGAACATCGGATTTGGAGGCGCCGATGCATTGCGTATTGTGGACCTATCGGATCCCCTTAACTTAGTATTTCTGAGCGAGTACAATCTCCGCGGTCCGGCAAAGGGCATAGCAGTGGATGGTTCCACGCTGTATGTTCTCTATGACGATCCGGACTTTAAAAAAGGTTCAATTGAGGTCATAGATATCACAGACGTTTCATCACCAGTGTTTGTTTCGCGCAGGGCCTTAGGACATTTCTCGGGCCGGGTTTCGGTATCGGTAAGCGGAAATTTACTGGCAATATCAGACAGCTATGGAGTTGGGCTGATTGATACCTCTGATCCGGCACTGCCCAGGATCGTGGGCATATACGAGCCAAGTGAAAGTGAATATGTTCTTACAATTGACCTGTCTGAAAATACGTTACAAGTACTCACCGCCGAAAGATTTTGGGAGCCGTATGGCTCGGCATACCTGACCATTGTTGATATCTCGAATCCGAGCGATCCGGCACCAGTGGGCATAGTCGAACTCGGACCAGCCGACGATGGGATCAGCTTGATAAGTGCCGGCAACCTTACTTATGCGGCCAGCGGCACCTTTAATATAGTAGATGTTTCAGACCGGTTCAATCCTGTTGTGCTTGACAGCTACAGTGAACCAAGAGGCCTGCATGATATTGTCCTGGTCGGCTCGATCGCCTGCATGATTTCAGACGACATGCTCGAGTTGATCGATGTGTCCGAGCCTTCAATTCCACGACACATCGGCACTTACAGGGCCTCTCGGCCTGTCGACAAGGTCGTGGCAAGCGGCCAGTACATCATCCTCGGTGAAGGCACGCGAGACTACGGGAACGGGCGGTTCGAAGTTGTCGACATTTCTGACCCGGCCAATCCCGTTCATGTTGTTACCGCCCCTGACGAGCCGGATTGGCCCTATGTCCTGGACTTTACGGTCGATGACGACCTCTTTTACTTATTGACTGGGGATAGCTACTCTCACCCTGGCCCAGGCCGTCTTTCCATTATCGACATCTCGGACCCCACTAATGGAGTTAGCCTGTTCGAGACAGATGTTTTCCTGTGTGCCGCCGAGCAGGGTGAGTGGACAGGATCGGGTTGGACCACGACCGGTTATATTCACGGTCAACTGTTCGTCGAAAACGACCAGCTATTTGTAACAAACACTTATCCGGTCGATGCCGAGCCCAACGATTCGTTTGATACTGCTATCGATCTTGGTGACCTTGGCAGTCCAGTTGTGATGCGCGGTGCTTTTCTCGCTGATGATTACTATGACTATTATCATTTCATCGGCACTGAGGGAGACCTGGTTACAATTGACCTGCGAGGTGAAGTTGAGGGAACGGGTTCTCTGGATTACGGCAATATCAGTTTATATGATTCGAATGACTGGCACCTTGTTTCTGATTACTACGATAGCTGGGATGATAACGAAAATGGTATTATCGAGAACTACGAGCTTGGCTATACGGGTGACTATTACATCCGAGTGTACGGTGGCTATAACGAAAGTTATGAACTGGCGGTAGCCATCAATGGGCTGCCACCGGCGCCACGGCCCTACATCGGTATCAGCACCTACGATGTCTCGGAGATAAGCGATCTGAGGTATAAGTTCCGGCTCCACGCCGAGACGGATGACACGGTCGAGCGCATTGAGTTCCTCACTCCAGCGGGGCAAACCTTCGAGATGACCAGGTACGATGACCCAGAATCGACCAACATATGTTGGGAGTACGAAGTCGAGTTCGACAATCCTGCGGGCCTGCTCGACTATGGGGATGGCATCTATACTTTCACGGTCTATTATGTGGGCGGCGGGCAGGCCCAAACCGACGTATGGTTTGGCATCCCCGATACGGCCGACCCCATCCCCCAGCCGACCCAGGAGCCAGTATTGACGTTTCCGCTGCATCTGGCCACGGTGACGTCGCCAGTCACCCTAACGTGGGAGGCCTGCACCGACCCCGCCGCGACGGGAATCCACGTGTCGCTGGGACATGAGCAGACCGGGGAAGAATTTGGAAACTTCTATCCTATCAGCGCCACGAGCTCAGACCCCAGGACACTCGGGGTAGGAAACTGGGAGGCTTCTCCGGCCTTCGCGCAGTGGTACGAGGTCGCCGACAACGGCGACGGGATCCCTTACTTTGTAGCCAAGTACAGCGAAAGCGATTACTACTTCATGGTTAGCGAAGTCGCTGCGGACACGATTGAGATTGGCGGGGAGTATTTAGGCGACATCGGTGCTCCACGTGAAATCGACCAGTATCAGTTCCAGGCCACCGCAGGTCAGCAGCTGGTCATTGACGTTGATGCCAATGCCCTTGGGTCCATCCTCGACTCGGTTGTCATCCTCTATGGGCCGGACGGTAACGAAATCGACCGCGATGACGACAGTGGCGACATCGCTGGCGATTTTGAGATCGAGATGGGGCTGGTGGGTTTGCGTCAAGGAAATTCAGGCACCCCGTGGTATGAGGCATATATAGAAGTAGATACTTTGGATTCCCGCCTTTATTTCACTGCCCCACAGACTGGAACTTATAGGGTCGCCATTGGAGACTACGACAACATCGAGGAAGGTGAAGACGGTCCATGGGGAACTGGCACCGAATATAGAATCAGCGTGCTCCCAGCCGGTGATCTACCCTATGTAGACCCCAACACTGTCCAGGTCACTCTCATCAAACCTGGCGGCGGGACTGAGAATCTCACTTGCGGAACCTGGCCAGATGGCGTCTGGTACTGGCTTGAAGTGCAAGAAAATGACAGGGCTGTGTTAGAGGCGCGTTTTCCCGACGGCGACTATACAGTGAGAGCAGACTACGGCGGTGGTGATATCCGCGAGCGCTCATTCACCTTTGGCGGTGCGTGGCCCGATTTCCCGGTAGTAGATCAGCCTATAGATGAGCAGACAGGTGTTTTGGAGCCTGTCGAGGTTTCCTGGCAGTCCATTACTGACTCAAACAACATTCAGGTCTGTCTCTGTGAACAAGGTAACGATGAAGAAATATGGGAGCAAGCTCTTCTCCCGAGTGAAACCAGCGTCACTATTCCGAGCGATGTCACGT
>SMTZ1_10003871_pt1 | contig 15050 bp, 13 predicted proteins | sample DeeMarSWOR136_30_FD_25667 | JGI IMG/M metagenome (IMG submission 25667)
TTGAGTGGATAGCATCGCTCCCTTCAGATTTTTAACGCCATTCCCTCAATGCCCCTCTCGGCATCTGCGGAACTCCGCATGTTTACTCGATACTTACGACATGATGTCTTTTGACCATATTCAGCAATGATCGATTGAGTGAATCGTGCTCAAACATCCTCGATGTCCGACTTTGTTGGATTCCCTCGAGTGACATTGAGGGAAGGCTAAATCTTCAAGGTCGCTTTCTCTATCCACCCAAATTCACTCCTGGATAGTCATTCAGGTATCCATTATTGCGATGAATCATATTTTTATTTAGAAGACAGTATCTATCCCTTTTTTTCCTGAAAAAAAGCAACCTTTTAACCTCTCCTTTCATCTTAACAGTTAAGGAGACATGACCAGGTGATCTGCGTAGCTGTGTTCCCGACCTTCAACCTGCTCAATAGCTATAGAGTGAGATCTTGTGTTAAAATGCGCTCAATCGGAGATATTCTCACTATGCCCTCTGAAGGAAAGGTTGAACGGGAAGATGTCCTTCTCCGCGATTTAATCAAACGCTGCCAGGAGGGTGACCCAAAAGCCCAAGAAGCGATGTATGAAAGATACAAAAGACCTTTCTTCAGTCTGATCTACAGGCACACCTACAATCTCGAGGCGGCTGAGGATCTACTCCAGGAAAGTTTTTTGAAGATCTTCACCAATCTTCGACATGTCCAGAGTGATAAGAGTTTTGTCGGGTGGGCTTACCGAATCGTCATCAATTCCTGTTACAGCTATTTACGAGCCAGCAAGAGTCAGGCCGCGAAGACAATTCCACTAGAAAGGGTGGAAAGGACCATAGAGGCGGATAATTTAGATGTCCAGGAAAGAGAGATGAAGAAACCTCTCGATGAGGCAGTCAAAAGCCTTCCCAAGAAGCTGAGGAATGTTTTTCTCCTCCATGATGTCCAGGGATTCAAGCATCATGAGATAGCCCGAATACTGCGCTGTTCTGTCGGGACATCCAAATCCCAGCTGTTTAAAGCGAGGATGAGACTCCGAGAATATCTCAAGAGTCGACAGGCGTTGTAAGGGAGAAAAAAATGAAATGCTCAAGGGCCAGACGATTGATCAGTGATTATATCGATAACAACCTGGAGGCTAAGAAAGAGCCTGCTCTCAAACGACATCTCGAGATCTGTCCGGATTGCCAGAAGTTGTTAGAAGAATTCGAAGGAATTGTCGAGAAGGCTCAGAAGCTCGAAGATCATGAACCATCTTCCCAAATCTGGCTTAAGATCAAGGCCAGGCTGCAGATCGAGAGCGAGCCCGTGAAGACGCCCGCCTTCGGAAAGGGACGATGGTTTGACTTGGTTATAGGCCGGCCCCTGCTGAAATACGCTGTCAGCGCTGTCTTGGTTCTGGCCATCGCGGCCGGAGCAGTGATGCTGGGCGTCCGGTACTGGAAAGGTTTAGATCCACTTCAATCCAAGAAAAATACTCAGTACACCCTGGCCAAGCTGGAAGAGGCTGAGCGTCATTATCGGAAGGCGAGCCAGGCGCTTGCAGAGGCATTCGCCTCTCAGAAAGAAAGTCTAAATCCTGAAGTGGCCAAGGTTTTACAAGCCCATCTGGAGATCATAGATTTCTCGATCGAGGCCTGCCGGAGAGCTGCGTTCAGTGACCCGAATAATATCGATGTTCGCAACTATCTGCTCTTTGCTTACAGTAAAAAAATAGAATTGCTGGAGCAGATGGTCACCATAGAGTCCGCATCTTCAGAAGAAAGGGAAGCGGACAAGACTTTATAGCTCAGAGAAGGAGGCATCAAATGAAAGCTAAAAAAGTTATAACGCCTGCAGCCATTCTCATTCTTCTGCTGTTCTTGATGGGATTCAATCCTGCTGAACCAGCCGCAGCCAAGGAGAAGTATGAGGAGACGTTTGAGAAGACAGTCTCTCTGGCTAAGACCGGAAAAGTCAGCCTTAAGAACGTATCCGGCGACATCGAGGTCAAGACTTGGGACAGAGCTGAGGTCAAGATCGAGGCCTTGAAAACATCCCAAGCCGAGACGATGGAGAAAGCCAAAGAGAATGCTGCCAAAGTGAAGATTGAGGTTATAGAGGAAGGAAATCTGCTCAGGATCGAGGCCGATTATCCCGAAGTGTCAATCAAGGGATTGAACGTCTCCATCGATTTTGACCTGTTCATACCTGATCAAGCCGCCCTTAAAATAAAATCCGTGAGCGGAGATGTCACTCTGGAAAATATCGGGGGTGCGGTCGAAACAGAGGTGGTGAGCGGCGACATTGAAGTGATGAAGGCAGGTCAAGGCTTGGATTGCCAGTCTGTCAGCGGAGATTTAGAAATACGAAGCATAACGGGCGATGCACGCCTGAAAACGGTTTCCGGAGACATCACCCTTGAACAGCTGAAAGGCTCCCTTGAAGCGGAGACTGTCAGCGGCGATATAGAATTGAGCGGTGTTTCAGGGGCAAAATACATCAAAGCCAAAGTGCTAAGCGGCTCCGTTACCTATCAGGGAAGCATAGAGGCGGCGAGTAGGTATGAGATGAAGTCTCACAGCGGTGATATCGAAATGTTCCTTCCTTCGGATTCCGCTTTTGATATTGAGGCAGAGACATTCAGCGGCGATATCGAGACTGATTTCGAAATCAGTGTCTCCGGAAAATTCAGCAAGAAGAAGATTATGGGGACTGTCAACGGTGGTGGGGCTGTTTTATCCCTGTCCACCTTCAGCGGCGACATCATTCTCGAGAAAAGATAATTCCTTAATATTATCTTCATCCTGAAGAGGAGGACTCCGGTCCTCCTCTTTTTTTTTCAGTGACTCTGTAACTCCGTGACTCAGAAAGATGAAGATTTTTTTATCTCTGGATGAGTTGCTGTGTTACTGAGTGACCGTCTTAAGTGTCAGTCATCATCCCTGCTCTTTGTCATTCTCGCTATTTTTCGTCATTCCTGCGTCCCCTCTACGTTATCCCTGCGAAAGCAGGGACCCAGGAATATCTGAATGAGAATCTATCGCATCTCTGGCTTCTTTCCTGCGCAAGTACAGGCTTTTTCGAGGTTTACTCCAATTTTTGAGAGACACCGTACCGGTCTGCACAAGCTTTGCCATCAACGAATCGGTTCCCGCACGAAAGCGATGCCCTGTGCTATAATGGATTGAGTATGGGTAAGAAAAGCTCGATCTGCCTCTTCTTTATTCTCCTTTGCAGTCTGGTGGTGATTCCTTCCTTTGGCCAGGCCGTCCGGACGGTTGATCTGAAAATTGCCGTTGACGAGGAATTCAGGAGTCAAAGGCAGTGGCAGTTTATCATTAAAAGGCTGGTAGCCCATTCATCCGAGGAATTCGAGAAGAACTTCGGGATTCGATTCAGGATAAAAAAAATCGAATCTTGGTTTTCCGACAATTCCCAGAACTCCATGCCTGAACTACTGAGTGACCTGCAGAAAAAAATCAGTAAAGCCGATTGTGATGCTGTTGTCGGTTTCACCTCCCAGTATCTTGTTAGGCATGGCCATTTCGGGATTGCGTCCTATCTTCACGGTTATATAGTAGTCCGAAGAATAAAGGTTGAAAATCTGATGGAATCGACTCTAAGACATGAACTGTGCCATCTCTTCGGAGCGATAGATATTAATCAAGAAGGCTCGATAATGGACCTTAAGAATCCTGGGAGCGAATTTGATTCTTTCACCTCGCAGGTGATCCATTTGAATAAAACACGAAGTTTTGATCCCTATGTTTTTCCCCTTCCGGAGGACAAGCTGGATGAAGCTTTTTCCATTTACAGCGAGCGAAAAAAACAGCAGAAACAGGAACCAGATGTCCATGTCTTTTTGGCCTTGATCTACTCAGAAAGAGGTGATCATGATTCGGTCATTCAAGAATGCCTGCAGGCCTTGGAGATGAATTCAGATATCCCAGAGGTTTTTAACCTCATGGGAATAGCTTACCGGAAAAGCGGCCGGATTGACCAGGCGATCGAACAATACCAGAAAGTCCTCCAGGTGCGGCCAGAGATTGCTGAGGTTCACTACAATCTGGGGATTGCCTACCTGAATAAAGGGCTGATCGATGAGGCTAGAGAATCATACCGGAGGGCCATCGAACTTAATCCCCATTACGCCAAAGCCTATGCCAACCTTGGCTATGCCTACTTGGAGCAGGATAAAGTAACTGAGGCTGTCGTCGAGTGCCGGAAGGCCTTGGACTTATATCCTCGATTGGCTGAGGCCCTTTCCACCCTGGGAGCGGCTCATCTCCTCAGGGAGGAGTACGAAGAGGCCGAAGCAGTGTCCCGTCAGGCTGTCGAGATCAATCCAGAACTTCCTGGAGTTCACAATAACCTCGGCAGTATTTATATGCACAAGAGGATGTTCGATCTGGCGATTCGAGAGTATCTCAGGGCAGTGGAATTGAAGCCTGGATACTGGGAGGCTCACTATAATTTGGGCCGGGTCTACTTAATCCAAGGGAAGCATGATCAGGCAGTCCACAGGTTCGAAGAGGCCATTCGATTGAAACCTGATTATCATCAAGCTTATTCCAACCTGGCTTCAACCTACTTGATGAAAGGCATGGTTGAAGAGGCCGTCAAGAAGAGCCAGGAAGCCATCAGGCTGAAGCCTGATTACGCCCAGGCCCATTCAATCTTAAGCTATGCCTATCACAAGAAGGACATGATAAGAGAGGCAAAAGCAGCCTGCCTGAAGGCCATAGGTCTTAACCCGGATCTGCCTGAGCCTCACAATCTCCTGGGGATTTTACTCGAAAGAGAAGAAAGGGAAGAGGCCCGTGAGGAATATCTTAAGGCCCTGAGACTGAAACCCGATTATTTCGAGGCTCACTTTAATCTCGGGAATTATTATTTCAAAAAAAATCTTCTTCCTGAATCTGAAAAGCACTACCAGAAGGCGACCGAGATCAACCCTGAGTTTGCCAAGGCCCATAACAACCTTGCCGTTGTCTATTTCTACCTGGAAAAATATGATTTGGCCTTAGAACATCTGAAGGAGGCTGAAAGCTTGGGGTTGAAGGTCAGCCCTGAATTTAAAAAGGAACTGGCCGAGAGACTCGGCAGAAAGAAATAGAATTCAATCCGCATCTCGTTTCATAAATTTAAACACCAGGAGGAAAGATGACCAAAGATACTCTTGGCGGTGTGGACAGGAGGACTTTTATCAGGAAAGGTCTCGCGGGCATTGCTTTTGTTTCACTGCCTTCCCTTTTGAAGATGCATTCCTCTTCGGCTTGGGCAAGAGTCAGCGCTCAGGATAATGAAATCCAGGCTGTGTTCAGGGAGGGAATCCTCTTTGCCGGTATCAGACACCCGATCAAAGAACGGCAGGAACTGAAGCCCAGGATTGAGGAACTCAAAACAGCCTGCGCTGGCAAAATAGTTGGTCCTTTGACCCATATTATCAGGTTTGACACGCCGGTTGATGGGATTGATTCGGAAATCGGTTTTCCTGTCTCTTCGGAGATAAAGGCAGTCAGGGTAATGACCCATAAATTACGCTCCATGCACTTCTACAGCTTGATTCATGCGGGGCCTGTAGAGACCCTTCAGAAGACAACGGGCCGATTGTATCAATACATGAACAGGACTGGTCTTTCACCTGAACTTGAGTTGGTTGAGATTTATCACCATCACGACCCCCAAAGCTCTCAAACTCAGAGGATTCAAGTCATGGCTTCTTTTCTGGCCTGGCCGGAGGTGTACAGGGAACAGCTTGTCCGTGTTCTGGGAGAGGACAGGGCCCGAAAAATCTGGAGTGGCGGTGAAAAAATGACTCCCCATACCCTTGTGGATGAACGCTGTGCCTGGGTGGCTGAAAGCATTGACAGGCTGAAGGAAGACACAGATATGGAACAACAGTTCGATATTCTCTCCAGGGTTGCTCTAGTCAGGCCGATCGGTGAAATCCCCAAATACAAAAGATTGTATGAAGAAACCAAAGATATCAACGCCATTTTCCAGGCTAAGAACGAGCAGCTGGAAAAGACCCGCACTGGTGGTTATGTCGATCCCCCAAGGTTTGACGGAAAGATACTCCATCTGAGCAAAGTGCCTTACAACAGGAAAAAGTATCTGGAAGCCAAGACCCACCGAGAAAAGCGAAAAGCCTATTGTTTCTGCACCCTAGTGCGGGAAGCGGATAATCCGCAAATCGATCCAATCTTCTGTTATCGTGCGGCTGGATGGGATAGACAATTCTGGGAGCCGATCCTAGAGATTGAATTCAAAAAATGCAGAATTACCCATTCCATCCTGAAAGGGGATGATTTCTGTGCTTGGGATTATTACCTTGAATAGCCTTCAGCTCTGTTATTAATGGTCCTGAAAGATAGGAAATTCATTTGATTTGTGCCTTGATTAGAGGAGCTCAGATTTGGAGATTTGGTCCTCATTATCACCCAAAAATCTACTTACTCACTTTATATTTTTCAGCATGATAGGTTTATTTCCGCATATCGGTGAGTGAAAATTGTGGAGTTCTTACCGGAAAGAGAAAACGAATTTCCTGTGTTTTTCTCAGATTTCCAGCATCGAGGTGGCTATAAGATAATTATTTGTGAGAGAAAATGCGATTAGAGCTTGTCAAATTAATTGTAAAGTCATAATGAAGAAAAAAAGTGAAGCCATAGCAGGTTAATGTATGATCTCGAATTGATGATAAATTTTTCGAACTCATGTCTAGAGGGATTCAAGAGAATGATGCCTCGCTTGATAATACACAAAAAAAGTGTATTATATGTGTATAAAGGATGTTTTCGGGGAGGCTAAAATGCACGTCAGGCATAACATCACCCTAGACGAAGAAATTTCAAAAGAGCTTGAAACTGTGGCAGAAGAGCTGGGTGAGAAAAAAAGTTACATCATAGAGAAAGCTCTCACAGTTTATTTAGATCTTCTCGATTTAAAGTTAGCCAAAAAAAGATTAAAAGATTTAGAGGAGGGCCGTGATAAGTTGATCGATGCCAAGGAGATTTGGAAAGAGCTGGATATTTAGATATGTATACGCTCAAGTTCCTTGGTAAAGCGTTGGATGATCTGAAAAAAATCGATAGGCCTCATCAGAGAATCATCAAGGAAAAATTGCTCATCTTGGCTAAAAATCCTTTAGCCCTTAAAAACAACATCAGAAGATTAGGAGAGGGAAAGGAAAGATTATATAGATTACGGGTGGGTGGCTACAGAGTCATATTTAAAAAAGAGAAAGATCAGCTTTTGATAATCATAGTGAGAATAGGGCATAGAAGAGAAATTTATCTCTCTCTGAAATAATCCCTACATTTTTTTGTCTTTGATTTGCCAACACTCTGTACTTCAATTGGGATATTCCCAGCCATAGGACAAAACTCTTTGCCAACCCTAATTTTTTTGAGGATGTTATCCGAAAGGATGATTCAAAACCCCTGATTGTTCTTGATGGAATCCACAAGTTCAGAGACTGGGAGAATTACTTGAAGGGAGTTTATGACCAGTTTCACAATCGATATCAATTCCTTATTTCAGGAAGCGGACTTTCTGATAGTCAATGGAGGGAGGCCTTTTATGCTTGTAGAAGCAAAAATTTCAGAAACACAGCCATCGCCCGCTTTAAAGAAGTTTCAAACAGCTTTGAAAATTCCCGCTGTTCAGCTCCTCTCGGAACATGAAGGATATAAATTGGTCTCTAATAACGGCCAAAATATTCTGATTGCACTGGCCTATCAATGGCTCAGCCAACTGCCGTGATGAACTGCTGGATTTTTTTATGCCCAGGAAGAGTTTTTATTATCTACTCGCGGCTTTTTACGAATCCCGCATAATAAACCCTTTGGTCTCCCTTATCCCCTCCGACCCTTCTCCATTTCGAAAAAAAATCACGGCTATAGTCAATAATCTCGAGATAAAATTTGTCCAGACCGCTGTTAACTTTAGTTGTCCCACCGACGATAACTTCTCCCGGGGAATCAGTTTTTTGGAGGGAATCTTTGACAAACACTCTAGTCATCGCAGCATTTCTGTCAAGGGATATTTTTGATCCCTTCACCAATTTCAATCCATCCCAGTAGTAATGGATCAATTCATCGGGTACGGGATGAACGACGACAATATCTTCACCACCATTCGTGGTGAGGTTCCCGATGTCTAGGTGCATAACTCGATACCTATGATTTTCACTCTCGTAAAGGGGTGTATCAAAGATTTTCTTTCCTTCCGAATCCCATCCCAAAATAAAGGAGTTCCAGAGCTCTGAATAGTTCCTGTAGGCCGCGGATATAATCTCCGGTTTTCCCCCTTGGATGACATCACCCAGACGAAGGGATTGAAAGGCAAAATTGGCATCAACTTGAACAGATTGAATAAGCTGAGGCCAACCGTCTTTAAACTTAAAAATGAGCAGCCAACCTTTATTAAACGCTGTCCCTTCTCCTTGTTTTTCGTCAGCTGTAACGACAATCTCCTCAGCCTCATCGGCATCGATATTGCCCACGGCGACTGACTTCAAAAAGAGGGGGATTTCTTCAAAAAAGGAATATCTTGATCTCAAAAGCTTCAGCTCATCGGTTGTTTCATCGTATTGAAAGACAGCTAAACAATTTTTAGTAACAAGAACAATCTCGTTTCCAGGAAAGCCATCCACATTTCCGATAGCCACTTCGGTCAGTTCAAACCACTTTTCATCAAAAACACAATTCGCATCTGAATAGAATGTTGTCTGCCACCAGTCCTTTTTTCCTTGCTTATAGACGTTTAGAAAGTATTTGCAGTAAGAGATTTTTCTTTCGCCTCTTTCTTTGACTTCCATACACTGAGATGGCGCCACGATTTCGCAGCCGTCCTCGTGGTCGATGTTTCCTACGGCAAAAGAAGTATGACGAACAGGTTCAATCCTCCAGACTTCTTTGTAGGAATGGGAGGAATCCTTCCGCCAAACTCGAAGTTTGCCGACCCCAGGATATTCTGCAGTGATGATGTCATCATCCTTGAGGGTGAGGGGCCCGGTAGATTGAGGGACTCCTGAAGACGCAGGCTTCTTTTGAGGCGGAGGCTCTTTTGAAGTTAAGAAAAAATTAGTTATTATGAAATAAGATCCAACGATTAGAAGAATTGGGATGATGATGAATAAAGCTACCCGCAGCAATAAACGGCGAGATTCTTCTTTTTTAAGGTTTATATTGGCCCTGAGCTTTTTTTCGAGCCACTCATCGAGTTCGTGTTTGTAAGCGAGCACGGAGGATTTCGGCTTGTTCTCCATCCTGTGAACGGGCAACCCAAATTCTTTTTCCCAACGGATGCACGTCCGAACGCTGCACCTCAGGTACGAGGAAATTTCTTTCCAGGTTGATAACAGCTCTTTTTGATTATTCTTGGTGGACATGCTGAGCTCCATTATACTGTCAAAATTCTTGGGTAGAGTCAACAAGCATGAGCATCTATAAAAGGTAGAACGACAATCATGGTATGCCAATATTTGCCAATATTTGCCATCCCCTCATTTTTGTTGACTTGGGATAAAAAGAATATTTAAATTGCTTTCAGATAGGCAGATAAAAAAGACACAGACTTTGGCTAACAAGCGCTTCAAAATGCTAAGGGTAAAAGGGACTTGCTTGACTCTTTTCCCCTTGATTTGATATTCTTTTGCCTGCAAGGGAAAAGGGGATTGAATAAAGATTAGAACGGAGATCAAAATGAGAAAAATTATCCTTTTTGTATTTTTAGTGATGACTTTCATGGCTTTCTCATCTATTGGCTCCCACAGAGGAAGATCTCTGAAGAGTAAAACGGAGAAGGCCCAGAGCAGATTCCTGACAGAAAGTCACGAATGGGCAAGAGTTTATAGAGGGCCTGGTATGGATAGATCTTCCTCTATTTGTCAGACTTTTGATGGTGGCTATATTGTCGTAGGCGGATATGAGCACCGGGATCAGCCAAGAGGACAGGCAAAATGTCAAGATATATGGGTCCTAAAACTCGGTTCAGATGGAGATATTGAATGGCAAAAGGTTTATGGTGGAGGTGACTTTAGTAGTTGGGATTGGGCTACATCAATTTTACAAACAGATGAAGGGGGGTACGTTATTGCAGGTCAGGTGGTCACGTATGATAATGAAGAGGCTTTTAGGAGAGATTTTTGGGTACTGAAGGTCACATCGATGGGAGATGTTGAATGGCAGAAAATATATGCTGTAGATGAAGTGCCGACAGATCCCTATGATGAAAATATTCCAAGCTGTATTATCCAGACAAAAAGTGGTGATTTTATTGTTGGTGGACATACTGATACCCTGGGCGAAGGATGGAGAGGATCGACAAATATCTGGTTATTAAAACTCAACCTATATGGAGAAATTGTTTGGCAAAAAACCTACGGCGGCTATGAAAGTGAGTACTACTACAGTAGTGATTCATACATTAAAGAAACCCATGATGGGGGATATATCGTGGGGGCTCATACAGCTTCTTACGGTGCTGGCTCGTTAGATTTCTGGATACTTAAACTTAACGTTGATGGTGAGGTCGAGTGGCAAAAAACTTACGGCGGAGGGGGTGTTGAAGAAGCTAGTTCTATACTCGAAACTGATGAAGGTGGATATATAGTGGCAGGCAATTCTAGTTCATTCGGTGAGGGATTTCGGGATATCTGGATAATAAAGCTTACTGACCAGGGAGAGACTGAATGGCAAAAAAGATACGGAGGGAATGACAGAGATGATTGGTATTTAAGCCCTCAGATTCTTCAAGCGGAGAGTGGCGGATACATAGTTGCTTGTATTTATCACCGTCTGGGGGAAAGGGAATCAAGCATTCTGATATTAAAACTAAGTGCAACAGGGATTGTTCAATGGCAAAAGATTATTAAAGGAATTGATTTTTTAGGTTCCATTTCTTTTAAGCCAACGACCGACGGTGGATATATCCTAGCTACAAAAACTGAAACCTATGGAGATGCCCTGGGAGATTTTTTGATTCTGAAGCTCACTGCTGATGGAGAGATCGGGCCTTCGTGTGTGTTGATGGGGTCTTCATTAGGAGCTATAGTAGCGGACACAAAAATAGCTCCAAGAGATACAGGGATAACGCCAATAGATACAAATATTGTTCCTGTGAATTCACATGCTGTTCCTCAGGATACCAATGTTGATTCCGTAGTTCTCTGTTGGGACCTCCATCAGCCACCAGCGTCTATCTCCTTGACAGTACTGGAAAACAGGAGTCTCTTTAGAAAAGAGAATTGGCATTTGATAGAATGGAGTCAGAATTCTTGGAATAATCCTTATGAGATTACAGAGTACAGGATCTACAGGAGAGAGAAGGGATTTCCCAGCAGTGGTTATCAGCGAATAGCCACGGTTCCCAGCTCCACCTTTGAGTACAAAGATGGCCCATTCGATGGCAGCATAATATATGAGTATTCCATGACATCAGTCGATGCATCAGGCAGAGAGAGCCCTATGTCAAGGTCTTTTAATAATTAGATTATCAAATGTAGAGCAATAATCATGGAGAAAAGAATGAAAAGAAACATCATGACAGTAATAGCATTATCCATCCTGATGGGATTTATACCTCCTTATTCCTCTCCACTTGGCTTAAAAGCAGGAGGTTCTGTGAATTACTATGCTATTTCAGATTCTCTTTTTAAAGATCTTTACGGGACTGGAAATTTAATGTTTGGGGGGCAGGTGAGTTTTGAGATTATTGAAAAGTATGAAATCAGAGGCGAGGTGAATTATTTCCGAGATACAGGAAAGATGCCCATAACAGAGGAAGAGATCAAGTTCACTTTTATGCCCATCGTTTTGGGAATGAGGTATAAAGTCTTGAAAGTAAGTTTAATCAGTCCTTATCTTGGAGCCGGAGTGGACTTCATATCCTACAAAGAGGATGTGCCTGATCGTTTTGAGGATGTGTCCGAATCCACAACAGGATATCATGTAGAGGCGGGGAGTTATATCAAAATGACAGGAAGGTTTTATATCGATTTAAATGTGAGATACATAAAGGCAGATGTAGAGCCATTTGATGAGAAGATTAAGCTAGGAGGAATCAGAGTCGGGTTGGGATTTGTTATTTCTTTCTGATCAACCTGAACGCCATGCAGAAAAAGGGGCGCCGTTCTCTCGAAAACAATGAGAAAAATTCTTATTAACAGTTTTATTGCTCTCCTCCTGTTCATGACTGTGAATGGGTCTGCAGCAGAAAAAAGAAATAAAGTGAAATTTGGATTGTATCTTATCAATAACATTTCTACTTCATTCAACCCTGAGTCTATGAAAAAGTCCACAGACTACGCCAGTGCTTATGATAACGTTGCCCAATACTTGATTGACTGGATTCTAATACGAGGAAGCACTGGGAATCCATTACAAACAAATCTATGTTTAAACTATGATGAAGAAGAGCTTTATGCCCTTGGACAGGTTTACCTTCCCAACTCTGAATCGTTCTTATACAAACAAGGAGATGTATTCCCTACCACCCAAGAGAGATATTTCAGCCTTTCAAGAACAGGAATTCCATTCCAAATAGGACTTGATATCCCTCTAAATAATAAATGGTCTGTTGGGTTAAATTACTATCAAAGCAGGAGTTTTCATTTAGAACAGATTGAAAATCAGGATTATATGACCATTGATACCCTGGAAAGAATTCCATTGTCTGACGGTAAAAACAGTTTGTGGAAGATGTATTTCTTAAGGACTTATGAGGAAAGAACAAAAACCTTTACCTTCCAAAACATGGGTGTTGAAGCCTCCTTGGAATACGAACTGCTTACGAAATCAAAAAGATTATCATTATCTCCAGAAGTAGGTCTCAGCCTCGGATTTCTGAAAAGAAAGCTCAAGGAAGAAATCGAATTATACGGTTATAATCGCTGTTTGTTTCCAGAACTATTGTGGCCTGATACGCCCCTGGATATATACAGAGAATTAAGAGAATCAGAAGAAATCGAGGAAAGCAGTTCAAAATTTAAAACGCGTTTTTTTGCAGGAATAAATGTAGAGTTCTACTTAGATCGTTTTCTAGAGATTTTCTGTACAGCAAGAGTCTACAACAAGAGGATCATACAGGAATACATAGAGTCTTCTGTGCTCAACGAGTTCCTCTTTGATTTAAAGGTAGCTCAGTTTCTTGTTTTTGTTGGAGTTTCCTTTAACATTTCAGCAATTTTCTAGATGAAAATTATTCGGAGATAACATGAAAAAACTGGCGCTGTTATTTACTGTTTTAGCAGGATGTTACTTACTTTTTAGTCCGCTAAAATACCCCAAGGCTTATAGCCAGAAATACCCAGAAATGCTTACCAGGATAGCCTTACTTCCTTCAATTAATCTGCAGCGGTGTCAGGAATCGGTAAAACATGATTATGAGACTTTTGTAGGCCTTTCAGAGGATGATAATCAAAAAGCATATTACTGGGCCAAAATTTACGGAGGACCCGGAGATGATAAAATCCGTTCCATCACCAAAACTGCAGACGGAGATTTCATTATTGGCGCAACTGAATTTAGATCATTTGCCCCTGATAGGTCTTATTCTAACTGGCTTTTTAAACTTTCAAAAAGGGGAGAAATCAGGTGGGAGCGTGTTTTTAGAATTAAAGGGGGTCGTAACGAAGAGACCTTTTGTGTTAAAGCAACTGACGATGGCGGGTGTATAGTAGGTGGAAATTATGTTGTCCCAGAGAATACCGAACTTACAATTATTAAGCTTCTGCCCGATGGCGAGGTTGAATGGTCATATACTTATCCGCAGATAAATGGTAACACAGCTCACTCGATCCAGCAGACAATTGATGGAGGATATATTGTTGTGGGATTGACGGGCACCTTTAATGCTTTGGAAAAAGACCTTTGGGTCTTAAAGCTCTCGTCAAGAGGGGAAGTAGAGTGGGATGGTGTCTTCGGAGGGCCTGATCTAGAAGCAGATTGGTATAATGGCAGACGTGTAGCTTCTGCTATCCAAGTAAGTGATGGAGGATATGTCGTTGCCTGCGACACCCACTCTTTTGGTGCAGGATGGTCAGACATTTGGATAATTAAGCTTTCAAAAGTCGGAGATATTGAATGGCAACGAACCTATGGAGGAAAAGAGAGTGAATGGCTCTATTACAGTGGTCCTCATATCCTTGAGACAAGGGATGGAGGATTAATTGTCGCAGGTGAAACTCTTTCCTTCGGTGCTGGGGGCAATGATGCTTGGATAATGAAACTTACCAAGGAAGGAGATGTTGAATGGCAGCACACCTATGGAGGAGAACGCGGCGACCGAGCTGATGCGATAAGACAAGCTTATGATGGAGGATATATAGTTGCAGGAAGTACTGTGTCATTTGGTTCAACTGAGGGTAATAATTTCTGGCTTCTGAAGATATCCGAGAAAGGAAAAATTATTTGGGAGCGTACTTATGGCCCCGCTATCAGGCTCGTTTCTTTTGAACAGGCAGATGAGGGAGGATATGTGCTTATAGGAAGTACTGGCTCTCAGGGTGCTCAAGGAGAAGATATCTTGGTCTTAAAGGTTTCTCTTGATGGAAACATAGGCCCAGCTTGTGAAATAGTAAAAAATTCAAATGCTGTAGTTATGGATACCCATGTTCTTCCTCAAGATACAGAGGTTGAGCGCAAAACAACAGAGGTTGAAAGACAGCGAGTTAAGTTAACCACTCAGGATACTAATGCTTCTATAGGTACAATTTGTTTGTGGTCAGAATCTCTGCCAAATGCTCCAAAATCCCTGAGAGCCAAGGCAATTACTAGGCAAAATATAAGGCTCAGATGGAAAGACAAATCCAATGATGAGGATGGCTTCTTCATTGAAAGAAGGAGTGATACAAGTGGAACATGGGAGATGATAAAGAAGATCAGTCGCAACGCCAAAAAATACACAGACAAAAGATTAGAAGCAGATAAGCTATACTATTATCGTGTCAGAGCCTTCAATTCAAACGGCTACTCAGACTATTCCAATGTGGCAGAAGCAAGGACCAAAAAACAGTAACCTTATTCATGAACAGTCTTAAGCCAAAGCCATCGACCATAAGGAAAGATTTCTCTC
>SMTZ1_10004144_pt1 | contig 15049 bp, 10 predicted proteins | sample DeeMarSWOR136_30_FD_25667 | JGI IMG/M metagenome (IMG submission 25667)
GAACTACCTCTACCGAATGATGCGTTCCATAGGCTTCCCAGATGTCATTTTCGTTGAGAAATGAGCGTGTGATTGATCCTCGAGAGTGACCTCGGCACGAGACTCCCAAAATCCCAGCTAGACATGATCATGACTTACCTGTGAAAAGATAGGGCTGTTACACGCGCTCCGTCCAGTCGGGATCGGTATAGCAACTTGATGTCAATTTCACCGCGTGGGACATTTCAGAATCTGATGGGGAGTCGAGCTCCAGGTCAAGATCCAGCGCCTCTCGAAAACCCTGGACCATAGCATCGACCACCTGCTGCCAGGTTATTGATGAGCCAAGAAGTTCTTCTACCGTTGCTGCCCGATTTTGAAGAAATTTCACAGCTTGAGAGCGAGAGGCTTCATCCTCGAAATGTAGCACTTTGCAAATTCGGGTGATATCACCGCTAAGGGGGAGAGATCCATGCTGAAGCCCCCCCCCTCGTCGCCGTACCTGCGCGCTTCCGATTAATTTACGACCATCGACGGTGATTTCGTAAGCGCTTGGAACTTATAGGGTCAATGAGGCAACCAAACCCCGGCTGATACGCCGATAACTTTCAAGCACGCCTCCTCCGACATATTGGTCGGTGCTGGTAGCAATGATGGCATACGTGAGCTCATCGGTATGTAATATCGCTCTCCCGCCTGTTGGGCGACGGACCAAATCCCATCCATATTTATCGAGCATCTTCTGATCCACATCTGTGATGGGTTGTGCATAACCAATGGAAAGACAGGGGGGATCCCATGCGTAGAGACGTAGCGTAGGCGGGGCGTCCCCTGCGGTAACAGATATAAGGATCGCCTCGTCGAGAGCCATATTCTCAACGCCGGATGTAGGCGGTGAAAGGATGAGGCGCCATTGCTTCGAGTCTAGGGACTTCATGAGAAATTATTATATATTTTACACGGGAGAGTTCGGATGAATACAACCTTCTCCCTAAGGTAATATTGTAAAAGATTAACGTGACCAGGCATTCAGAGTTGTGGAGGGAAGGACATGCTATCGATCTGGGATATCCTTCGATCTATACGTTCCATCGGGATGGGTAGTGTACTGCGAACCGTTCTTTATGCCATACAACGAGATCGATTGGAACGACGTTTCCATAAAACGGAACGGCTAGCACTTGTAGTTCAACCGGGCAGATTGAACAACTACGATCTGATCAATAGTGGAGCTCGATACTATTTTACTCAGGCTGAGTTAGAGGTGAAGTTTTTAGCCCCGGACCTGGTGCGAATAACATGGCTGCCTGGGCTTTTACCTCTACCTTATGCATTGGCTAAGACCGACTGGCCTATGGTTGAACTTGAATCTCGTGATCGTGGGATCCGTAGCACACAGATTGAGGTGCGAGTATCTGAAGCTGGGGATCTTATGTTTTTAAATGCGGAGGGGGATCTGCTGCGCGAGGAACGAGCCCCATCACGTCAGGGTGAATCCTGGTCAATCCGAATCGGTTTGACACCGGATGAGCATCTATATGGACTAGGTGATCGATCTTCAACGCTAAACCTGAGAAGCGGGAACTACCGCATGTGGAATACCGATCCCGGTGGAAGCTATGGACTTGGTGATGATCCACTGTACCTTAATATCCCAACTTATTTGAGCCTCCACGGACGAGGCAACTCATTGATCTTTTACGAAAACAGCTTTGACGGGACCTTCAAAGCAGAAGATCACTTGGAGGTATCTTTCAGTGGTGGTGCATTTCGTTATTACCTCATGACCGGCACACCGCCTCAGCTTCTTGAGAGATATACAGAACTAACAGGTCGCCCGGCACTCCCACCACGCTGGGCATTCGGCTATCACCAATCCCGTTGGGGATACAAATCCGAGGGAATGGTACGCGAGCTCGTAGCAGGCTTTTTAGAAAATGCTTTACCGATAAGTGTTATCCATTTAGACATCGATTATATGGATGGTTACCGCGTGTTCACGGTAGATTCAGAGCGGTTTCCTGATCTAGCCGGTTTAGCTCAAGAGCTGGAGAGTCAGGGCATCAAGCTCGTCACCATACTCGATACTGGGATAAAGTCAGATCCACAATATGACGTCTACAACGAAGGTCTGGCTGAAGACGTCTTCTGCAAACGTCCAAATGGTAAGGTTTTTTATGGGCCGGTGTGGCCTGGATGGTGTGCTTTCCCTGACTTCACTCATGCGAAAACACGCGCTTGGTGGGGCTCTTATTATGCACGATTGGTAGATCTAGGCGTGGCAGGTTTCTGGCACGATATGAATGAACCAGCGGCGTTTTCAGCGTGGGGTGATTCAACATTACCGTTAAGCATTCGCCATGACCTTGAGGGCAGAGGAGGGGATCATAGAGAAGCTCATAACCTATATGGTTTCCTAATGAATAGGTCGGGTTATGAAGCCTTGCGAGAATTACGCCCCAATCGACGACCGTGGATCGTGACCCGATCAGGCTGGGCAGGTATACAGCGTTATGCATGGCATTGGACAGGAGACACAGAAAGCTCGTGGCGCTCACTGCGTATGACCATCTCCATGATCCTCAACCTCGGTCTCACAGGTGTTCCGTTTGTAGGTCCTGATATTGGTGGCTTCAGTGGATCACCTAGTGCTGAGCTTTTCACCCGATGGTTTCAGCTTGCGAGTTTTTTCCCCTTTTTCCGCACCCACTCTGCTTTCTTCACCCCCCGCCGTGAACCGTGGATATTCGGGGAGCCTTATCTCACGATAATCAGGGAGTTTCTTGTGCTCCGTTACAAGCTTCTTCCCTATCTCTATACCCTAGCTTGGCATTCCAACCAATATGGCCATCCTATGGTTCGTCCATTGTTTTGGCATGACGTTGAAGACCCAAACTTATGGGCGGTTGATGACGCTTTTCTGCTGGGTAAGAATCTTCTGGTCGCTCCAATTTTTGAGGAGAGTGCAAGATCGAGAAGTCTCCTACTGCCAAAAGGAAACTGGTTCAACTTCTGGGATGACTCAATAATCCGAGGTCCGGATGAAGTTGAATTGGACGCTTCGCTGGAGCGTATTCCTTTGTTTGTATCAGCGGGTTGCGTGTTACCGATGGAAAATGCTGACATCTTAGAGTTACATCTCTATCCACCTGATGGTGAACCTGGACGAGATCTGATTTATTGCGACGAGGGGGACGGTTATGGCGAGTGGAGATTGGACCGGTTTGATCTTACCCAAGAAAGCAACGAGATTAATCTGGAATGGGTGAAGGAAGGTGAATACTCCTTTCCGTATTCAGAGATCGAGATCCATGTGCATGGGATTCAAGTGACGAGCGCCCATGTGGATGAGACGGAAGTTGTATGCAAAGACAATCAAATCACTGTTCAGGAATTTAACCGAGTTCGATTCTGTATTCGTACTTAGAATCGGAACGATATTTACACAGACAGGCGGATGTCTGATCATCGATCGGATGATATTGTTCATTAGATATCGTGGGTTTCAATCAGTCTGCTTTCTGTCGTGATACTGGACCTTCTCTAAACCTCAAATTCCATATGTGGTAAACTCGATCGCTGGATATCGGATAATCACCCTCGCTAGAGGACGAGCTTGTCTTTCTCATCGATGGATGGGTGGAGGCAGCGACCATAATGGAGCGAAAGTGGATGGAATACGCGTACCGGCTCGTACGAGGCTGCCCTAAAGGGGTACTCCTTTGAAAACTTTAGGCATAAGACTGGTATTCATCTCTCTCGTGATCGTGATTACAGCATGTCAACCGACCCCATCACTGACGCCGACGGCTACGAGTACCCCTACCGAGATGCCTAGAACGGCAACTCCTCAGCCAACCACAACCCCCGATTCAAAAGCCTTAATGACTGGCACAGTCCGATTATGGTTGGATTGGAACCCGTCGGAGCTAGAATCGCTACGCAAAGTGATCTCAGCGTTCCTAGAGCAATACCCTGGGGTAACTATTGCCATCGCTTATTACTCGAATGATGAACTACGATCGGATTTGGAATTGGCTCTAACTGCGGACACTGCGCCCACAATTATTTTTGGGCCATCAAGCTGGGGTCCTGAATTGTGGCAGGATGGACGATTGCTGGACCTCACAATTCAATTAGCCAACGACCCTCTATCCTCTATCGATCCCCTTGCTTGGAACCAAGTGAATTACGATGGGGCGGTGATCGGTTTGCCACTCGAAAGGCAGGGGATCGTCCTATACAGAAACCGTTCTATCGTGGCGGCTGCTGCAGGTACATTAGATGAGTTGGTATCCATGGGGCAGGAGCTTAAGAGCGATGAAAGTGTTGGGTTTGGATTGGATTACGGATTTCTGTATTCAGCTTCCCAAATTGGTGTCTGTGATGGAGACCTTTTCAATGCGGAGGGTAATCTTTATCTTGAGGATCAAGTTGGATATTGTTGGTTGCGATTGATGAGAACTTTCCGGGATGCAGGACGGGTTTGGTTTAATTCAGATGAAGATATGACCCTATTTAAAGAAGGTGACTCGGGTTGGCTGATCGAAAGCACCCTAGAATCACGCCAATTGTCGAGTTTTGAAGGAGTAAGGGATCTTGTAATAGATCCTTGGCCCACGTATTCCGAGACCGGTCGTCGAATGGCAGGTTTCGTTTGGACCGAGAATCTTTATCTGATTAAAGGCTCTTCCCGCGATGATGTAGAGGCGACATGGGCCTTTGCCCGTTTTTTGCTCTCGCCAGAGATCCAATTGATTCTAAGCGATCCGGAAGGTGCAAATCATCTCCCTGCTCTGAGTAATCTCATATTGGACGACGCATTACAAATCCAGATGGTAACCTCATTGTCATCCGGTGTACCATTACCGCTTCGTATCGATTTGCACTTGTATATAGAGCCTTTAGAAGGCGCGGTGCGTGCGGTAGCGATTCAGGGTGCATCACCAGAACTGGCGCTGGATATTGCACTCAAGAAGATCGATCAAGCGTTGATCAGCGCTGGAAACGGAGAGTAAAGCAGGGTAATGGTAGGCGAGCCAGGTACTCGTCTCACGAATATTTAAGTACGACATACTCATCAAAACATAATCCTTTCAACGGAGTGTATGCATGACTGTCCCTGATTGGGTTCAAGATGCCGTCTTCTATCAGATATTTCCTGATCGGTTTGCGAATGGTGATACGACGAATGACCCGGCAAATGTTCAAGCATGGGATGCGCCTCCAACTTTGTGGAAATTTCATGGTGGTGACTTGCGAGGGGTTATCCAGAAGTTTGATTACTTATTAGATCTGGGAATAAACGCTATTTATCTAAATCCGATTTTTCACTCGACCTCGGTTCACCGGTACAACACGACTGATTATTACAAGATCGACCCCATGCTTGGTACGTTCGAGGATTTTCGCGCTTTGATCGACTTGGCTCACCAGAATGGGGTACGCGTGATTCTAGATGGCGTTTTTAACCATTGCGGTCGTGGTTTCTTTGCGTTCAATGATGTGCTAGAGAACGCAGAGCATTCACCCTACCTTGATTGGTTTCATATTAAACGCATCCCAGTGGACGCGTATGGTCCTGGGAAAGCGAAAGATTATCTTGCTTGGTGGAACTATAAGAGTTTGCCTAAATTCAACACCATGCATGCCAAAGTTCGTCAATATTTGTTTGATGTCGCCAAGTATTGGATTGAACAGGGAGTTGACGGATGGCGATTGGATGTTCCGAATGAGATTGATGACGATACCTTTTGGAATGAATTCCGAGAGGTCGTGAAAAGCGCAAATCCAGAGGCGTATTTGGTTGGAGAGATTTGGGAAGCAAATCCGCGTTGGGTTAGCCCAAGCCACTTCGACGGATTGATCCATTACCCACTCAGGGAGGTTTTGTTGGATTTCATCGCTGACGGTGCGATCAAAGCCTCAAAGTTTGCCGATCGAGTGGAAGAGTTGTATGAGCTCTACCCCAAGGAAAATACTTTTGCACATTTCATTACCATGGGTTCTCATGACACGGTTCGATTGTCAACAATCTGCGGGGGTGATGAGAGGAAGATTCGCCAAGCGTTCTTGTTCCAATTATGCCATCCGGGTGCGCCAATTATCTACTACGGAGATGAAATCGGCATGGCGGGAGAGAAGGATCCACTTAATCGGCATACCTTCCCATGGGATAAGTCCTCATGGAATCATGCTCTCCACAACTTTGTTCAAAAGTTGATCGCCCTGCGCCATCGTCTTCACCCATTAAGGCGTGGTAGTCTCAAACGTCTTGTTGTAAACGACAAAATACGGGTATGCGCGTTCGGTCGTGTTTCGGAAGAGGGTTCAGCAGCTGTCCTTCTGAATGCCTCCGATTCCATCCAACGATTACAACTGGATGTGTCTGATCTAGGTTGGACGAAGGGACAACGAATCATGGAAGCGTTGGGGGATGAAGAATTGGTTGTGTCGGAAGGACACCTTAAGTTGGAACTACAGCCGCACGGAGGTGCGTTGCTGTATGGTATTTAGTTTTTTGAACCTCCCCGCGAGCATTTAGCTTGTGGGGAGGTATTCAAGAAGTGTTCCTAAAAGCCGTGGCTGCATAAGCCGGGCGTCAGGGTTGGTGTGTATGGGACCGCGCTTTTCGTACAATCTTCATCCTTGTTCAAGATAACCTATCCGGGAATAAAATTTTTCCTTTGAATGTTACTTACAAGAACTTATAGCTCCTTCCTAAATACCCACTGTGTCTTTGTCTTTCCGTATCCAATTTGCTCATAGAATACATGCGCGTTTTTCCGGATGATATTGGATCGCAGACGTAAGGCCTGACATCCTTTCTCGCTCGACCATATCTCTGCGTATCTCATGAGGAGCTTCCCAACACCTTGCCCCCTGTACCCCTCATCAACGATAAGACCTCCTATCTCAGCCTCGAGGTCGGCGACCACTAAAGGACAGAGATAAATGTGGACCCATCCGATTAAAGAACTATTTGATCCATGTGCTACCAAGAGCGTGTGATCGTCTAGGCGTTGAATTGCTTTAATGCGCTTGGCAACTTGTTCGCTTGAGGCAGGATAGCCCAATTGATCACATAATGCTGAGATATCTACAGCGTCAGCGGTAGTTGCTGGTCTAACCTTTATTCCATCGCTGTCCATTTCCAAGCTCCTCATACCTGTCTGATGTGGGTCAACGATACTAGCGAGGCGAGCAGGGGGATCTTTTATTTCGCAATTGAGCGAAGTTCTCTATCGCATAGCTTCAATGCCGCCTGATTATCCGGCCAATCGATCAAATGCAAAGCTTTCTCAATGTTGCACCAAAGCCACTGATCATGTTCATGAGGATCAAGTATTGGATCTTGGTTGGTCTTCACTAGCGCCGCGAAGGCGAAGACTGTGATCTTTTCGATATCATCCGTATAAAGGAAGCGCCATTCATCCTTTATAAGATATGAAAAAGAAAAATGAAGATCTTTCACAATTAGGGGATCCAATCCTGTTTCCTCTGCCAATTCACGTCTCGCAGCTTCAAATATCTCTTCGTCTTCCTCAACACGCCCTGTTACTCCCTGCCAAACGCCACCGCGACTTGGGAGTCTTTTTAATATCAAGTACTCCCATTGGTTGCCCATCCTCCTGGCAGGATAAACGAGAACTGTCTTTAGGTGTTCCACTTCATTGTGTCCTCATCTGTGTCTAAGCTGTTGAGATATTAGTCCCACGGCGATCTTTCTCGGCTCAGTAACTTGTAGTGCTCTATCACGATGAAAACGATGGATCATTGGGTTTCTTCGCGCCCGATGGTGCTCAGAGTGCCACTCTCCTTATGTCATCCTGAGCCCTTCGGCTCCGCTCAGGACAGGCTCCGCGAAGGATCGCTATGATGATGTTTATTGATTCGATACATCACAGGGATTCTTCGCCTATGCTTTGCTTCGGCTCAGAATAACAAACTTCTTGTGCCATCCTGAGCCTCTCGACATGGCTCGGGACAGGCAGGACAATGCAGGCTCAGGGCGTTTTTTCCGCTATATAAATCAAAACTTGGTTGACAGAGCAGTAGTTTAATTCAGCTCTCATAAGATCAAAACAAAGGACGCTGATGTGTACCGTAAATGAAGGTATATTTTAATGAGTGGTTCTTTTGCCCTGTTCACCAAATCTCGATTATAGTCCTTTTTATCTCATAGCCACCTAACCCCGCCCACGAGCACGTTGTATAATCCGCAATGATTGAGTATGAAGAGTAGCTTCATGAAGTTATTCAGAGGGCGGGCCAGCCCCCTACAGAACAGGGAAGTCGTGGAATGCATTTGATCCTCACTCATGAGCAGGCAGATTTTGACGCGATCGCATCGCTTCTAGCAGCACGTCTGCTCGATCCCGAGGCGATGGCCGTGTTGCCTCGGCGGGTTAATCGCAACGTGAAGGCTTATCTCACGCTTTATGGCGAAAGACTACCCTTTGTGGAGTTCGGCGACCTAACAAGGAAGCGCGTAGAACGCCTAACACTCGTGGATACCCAGTCTCCGGTCTCGGTTAAAGGGTGTGGTAAACACACCCAAATCCATGTAGTGGATCATCACCCTTCCGATCAGAGTCTCGATCATTCTTGGACGACTCATATTGAAGAGGTGGGTGCGACAACAACGCTACTGGTTGAGGCTCTACAAGAGTCGGGGATTGAATTGGATATGATCGCGGCGACGATTCTGCTTATGGGGATTTATGAAGACACTGGGTCACTGTCTTACCCGAACACAACGCCGCGCGACATCCGTGCCTGTGCATGGCTCCTGGATTGTGGTGCCAATCTTTCTATCGCCGCAAATTTCTTGGACCATCCCCTCTCAGCAGATCAACGTGTCCTGTACGATCAACTGATTGAGGAAGCTGAAACCTACTCATTCCATGGTCTCTCGGTGATCATAGCTTGCGGTTCTGCTGGGGGGATGATCGAGGAAGTCTCTACCTTAGCGCACAAGTTACGCGAGCTCTTCGATCCGGATGGTTTGTTCGTGCTTGTGGCACTTAATGGTGGCGTGCAGATGGTCGCTCGATCGACGATCGATTCAATTGATGTTGGGAAGGTTGCAGAACGATTTGGCGGGGGCGGACACAGTAGAGCAGCGGCAGCTTTGATCCGTGATCGAAGCATGGAGCAGATTCAAGGCGAACTCCTTAATCATCTCGATGAGATCATCAAACCGGCGAAAACTGTTGGCGAGATCATGTCACGTGGACCTCAAGTGCTTCATCCGCAAGAAAAAGTTTTTAAAGCCGCGGAGCGGATGCAGCGTTTCGGCCATGAAGGTTACCCAGTGGTCGATGACGACAGGGTGGTTGGTCTGCTTACAAGAAGAGCGGTCGATCGGGCAATGACGCATGGTATGCAGGATCAACCGGTGTCGAGCATCATGGAAGCTGGTGATCTTGTCGTGTATCCACTGGATTCAGTTCAGCATCTTCAACGAGTGATGATCCAGCAAGGATGGGGGCAAGTGCCGGTCGCCGATCCAGAGACAGATGAAATCGTGGGGATTGTGACCCGTACGGATATACTCAAGACGCTAGGGGGGGAGGTTGAGAGCACACCGATGGCCAGCTTGATCGATCAACTCGAGAATGCTTTGCCTGAAAATCGGCTAACTTTGCTAAAGCTCGTAGCCCATCAAGCTGAGGCGCATAATGATGCCCTCTACATCGTGGGTGGTTTTGTGCGCGATCTGCTCTTGGGAGCGCCAAGCGTCGATTTTGATCTGGTTGTCGAAGTGGACGCGATCGGATTAGCCCAGAGCCTGGTGGAAACTTATGGCGGTAGAGTGAGCAGTCACCGCCGTTTCGGAACAGCCAAGTGGTGGCTCGATTGTAGCCATCCCAACCTGAGGGGGGAGTTTGACGATCGATCATTAACCTCTGATGATCTTCCTCCGAGCCTCGATTTCGTCACCGCTCGTACGGAGTTCTATACTCATCCAACAGCGCTTCCCTCCGTCGAGCGAGGGAACATTAAGCTGGACCTTCATCGCCGAGATTTCACAATTAATACCCTCGCTCTTCGTTTAGATGGTCGATACTATGGTCAACTTCTGGATCACTGGGGTGGTGGTCGAGATTTGCAGGATGGATTGATCCGTGTTTTGCATTCGCTCAGTTTTGTTGATGACCCGACGCGTATGTTGAGAGCCGTACGCCTCGAACAACGTCTTGGTTTTGATATTGAAAGCCGTACCTTGGAATTGCTAGAACAAGCGTTGCCTCTGTTAGATCGTGTCAGTGGAGAACGAATACGTAGCGAAATGGTGTTGATCTACAGGGAAGCTCGATTACCGGAGATCATGACACGGCTTCAGCGACTGGGCTTACTAAACGCCATTCAACCTTCTCTCCAATGGGATGCGTGGCTAGAAGCTAACTTTATTCAAGCGGCAGAATTTGTTCCGCCACAGAATTGGGGTTTAAGAGTATCGCCATCAGCCGAATTGATATTCAATGGGCTGCTCTGTTATCAGTTAGCCCGTGAAGAGGCACAGGCTGTATGTGAACGACTCCATTTACCAGCAACGATGAGAACCGGCATCCTACAAGCCAACAGCTTAGGTACGGAATTGCCCTCTCTTATGGCAAGTATCACTCCGAGCGAGCTCGTATCACGATTGGATGGATGCCGGGAAGAGGCAGTCGTGATCACATGGGTGGCGTTCTCAGATCAAGCTACCATGCGGGAGATGCTTGATCGTTACTTGAGCGAGTGGCGTTATATGGTGCCTACAGTGGATGGGGATACTCTGAGAGCGCTCAATCTCCCTCCTGGCCCAACTTATCGTCACATCCTTTGGACTCTTAGGGCAGCATGGCTGGATGGAGTCATCAGCACAGCGGAGGAAGAGCAAGCTCTCCTTCATGAGCTAATAAATAAGGCGTGGAATCGTGATTGACACATCTCATGTGCTTATCCGACACGTAACAGAAGCTGATTTACTCGCCCTCGAATGGGAAGGTGAATATCGCAAATACCGTCGCATTTATCGACGGGCCATGGAGGACGCACGAAGAGGTAGACGGATCCTCTTCGTCGCTGAGATCGGTGGGGAGATCGTTGGGCAGATTTTTGTGCAATTAAGTCACTATCGTTCCAACCAAGAACATATTTCGTCGACCGGATATCTACAATCTTTTCGGATTAAGCCACCTTTTCGGAACCACGGAATTGGCTCGCGCTTGATATATCAGGCTGAGAAGGCGTTGAAGGAGCGAGGTTTTAAACGAGCCATCATTGCAGTAGCTCAGCACAATCACGATGCACGCCGGCTGTACGAACGGCATGGTTATTCTATCTTCCGCGAAGATCCGGGCGAGTGGAGTTTTATCGACGATCAGGGTTTACCTCAACATATTTCTGAACCTGCATACCTCATGGAAAAGCAGCTTTGAAGAATGTAGATCGTTGTTTGCTGCTCGCTGCGTTCAGAGGATTCACGTATTACATGACCAAACTGTAAATTATGGCAAGACCAGCTCCTGAAGGAAGAACTTATGATGGATGATATTCTTTTCGATGCAATCGAGGTTGCGGTACATGCCCATCGCGGACAATTCCGTAAGGGTACCAAGATCCCTTATGTCTTTCACCCATTAAATGTCGGAAGGATATTGCATGAATGTGGTTGTTCTGTGTTAGTGGTTGTGGCCGGTATCTTACATGACACCCTCGAAGATACTCCTATCGCGTTTGAGGATATCCAGACTAGGTTTGGAGAGGAGGTCGCGAATCTGGTGTCCTTGCTATCGGAACCTGATAAAACGGATACTTGGGAGCATAGGAAAGAACATACCCTGAGGTCCCTCGAGTCGGCATCCGAAGAGGTTCTTCTTATTGCTCTAGCTGATAAATTAGATAACATACAGTCCATTTATCGGGCACTTGAACGGGATGGTGAAGTTGTATGGTCGCGTTTTAATCGTCCCAAAAAAGCCCAGGCTTGGTATTACCAGGAATTAGTAGATGTCTTCCGACGACGCGTATCTAAAAAGCCGGGATTGTCACTGTATGAGGCCCTACAAGCAGGAGTGGAGCAGGTGTTTCATGAACCAGATCCCAACCCTGACTTGGCATAGAACTTGAACCTGGAGATTGAGCCTATTGGTTTGCGATTGGCTGTAGTATTCAACGAGATTGGGGAAGGAAGTGGGAGATAATCTCGCCCTGCGTATGATGGATATCACGAATTCCTTTCAAGTGGGTTGCATGTGAAGCGTTCTAAAGCGCTCATCCTGATCCTGCTAGTTTTTCTAGCGGCATGTGTTGGTCGAGGCGAGCAGGGTGTATCATGGCAATTGGCGAAAGCCACGGATCTTGGTGAGGCGACCGCGACCATTGTGGCCGCGACCTCTACGCCTCCGCATCCGCTTCTTACCTATCTACCGCCTTCACCAAGGCCGGGTGAGCCCTATCTCACGCCAACCCCCGATAACCCACGTGATGCACCCTTTATTCGTACCAAAAGTGAGTATTATACTGTCCAGCCTGGTGACTCGCTCAGCCTCATTGCTTATAGTTTTGGTGTCAGTCCCCAATTGATCATAGATGCCAACGATATCGTCAATCCGAATTTCTTAGCCGTATGGCAGAGCTTGTTTATTCCCGCACCCGTCCTGAGAGAGTCTGGCCCCAGTTTTAAAATCATCCCGGATTCTGAACTGGTCTATGGACCTGCGGGTGGCTTGTTTGACCTTCATAATGTGATCACCGGTTGGGGAGGGTTCTTGGGTCAGTTTAAGGAACAAGTTGAGGGGCGGGAGCTGAGCGGAGCGGAGCTGATCCAGCTCGTGGCCAACCGCTACTCCGTCAATCCGCGATTGCTTCTGGCTTTACTTGAGTACCAGAGTGGATGGCTGACAAATAAGGATGTCCACCCAGATAGCCTGTCATATCCAATGGGCTATCTGCATGAGGACTGGCAGGGTTTGTTTGGGCAGCTGTCCTTCGCGGCGAACGAACTTAACCGAGGATATTACCTGTGGCGAGCGGGTTGGCTTGGGCCTTTTATCTTCAACGATGGAAGTGTGGTCGTGCCTGGACAAGGGATTAACGCCGGCACGGCGGGCGTACAAAATCTATTCTCACACCTTTATCCATATGATCAATGGCGTACTGTCGTCGGCGAGCATGGCTTCAATCAAACTTACCACTCACTGTTTGGGAACCCATTTGGGGTTGCAGTCGAACCCCTGCATCCTGATGTTCTTAATCAGCCCGATCTGCAATTGCCCTTCGAGGTGGGGAAAACTTGGTCGTTTACCTCAGGTCCACATAGCGCATGGAATACCGGAGCTGGTTGGGCGGCGCTCGACTTCGCCCCGCCAGGATACGCTTATGGTTGTGTGCTATCCAATGAATGGGTCGTCGCCTCAGCCGATGGTGTGGTCGTTCGAACAGATGAGGGGGTTGTGATCTTAGACCTCGATGGCGACGGTTATGAACAAACCGGATGGGTGCTCCTCTATTTGCATATCGAAGAACGCGAGCGGGTAGGAATAGGTGCCATCCTACATGCTGGAGACCGTATAGGGCATCCTTCGTGTGAAGGTGGATTCTCAACCGGGACTCACCTCCACATCGCTCGTAAGTATAATGGCGAGTGGATCCCAGCCGACGGAAACTTACCTTTCATCATGGATGGGTGGGTATCTGGAGGACAAGGTAGGGAGTACAATGGCACCTTAAGCCGTGGTTCGGTCATCATTGAAGCCTACTTTCGTCGCGGTTTATATAATCAGATATCCAGATAAGGTATAAAGAAGGACGATGCTGCACGATTCATTGAAGCGAATGACCCTGATCATCCTCGCCCTCATACTTTCTGTACTGGCTTGTGCCCGAGCGGATGTCCCAGTTCCAGGCGCAATCGGATCGGGAGGCGTACCTAGCGCGACCGCCCGGCAGTCTAACCCCTCCCCGGTCGCGACGAATACAATGAAAGTGGAAAACACTGTTGAAGTCACGGCGACGCCCTTTGAACCTGAACCGTTGGTTTCGCCAACATTTCCGCCTACGCCGACAATCGGTGCTACAGAGGAGATTGAAACGCTTCTTTATGAAGCTCAACCCGGGGATACGCTCTGGACAGTCGCGGTACGTTTCGGTGTTCTCCCTGAAGATATCGAATCCCCGGATCCCTTGCCCGGCGAGCGTGGTTTAATCGATCCAGGACAATTTCTGATCATACCTCGTCGACTCGAGACAACAGGTTCCAATCAGCGTTTGATCCCAGATAGTGAATTGATATTCTCACCACACGCGACAGACTTCGATGTCTCCGACTTTGCAGCCAGTCAGGGCGGGTATTTGACACAGTATAGAGAGGTTGTTGATGGCATTTGGACTTTAGGTCCTAAGGTGGTGGCACGTGTAGCGCGTGATAACTCGATCAACCCAAGACTTCTGCTCGCGCTGCTTGAACACCATTCGGGATGGGTTACGAATCCGGAAGCCCCTCGTGGCGAGGCTTTCGAATACCCGATGGGGATCAGTGATGAGCGTATCCCGGGACTACAGCGTCAATTAACATGGGTAGCGAATGAGTTGGGGAATGGTTACTACGGCTGGCGCGCTGGAACTTTTACCATGATCACCCTCCAGGATGGCTCGTCGGTCCGTTTAGCGCCTGATCTGAATGCAGGCACAGTGGCATTGCATTATTTCTTTGCCTTATACGATCGAACTTCCGAATGGGAATACGACCTCAGTCCTGATGGAATAATCAAGACGTACACTGAGTTCTTCGGGGATCCATGGGCGTATCAGCACCCGCTCTATGAGATTGGAGTCGAGCAACCCACGCTGATTCTACCCTTCTTACCTGGACGTACTTGGGCTTTTACGGGTGGTCCGCATGGCGCTTGGGAACGAGAGAGCGCGTGGGCGGGGCTGGATTTCGCTCCAGCATCAATGGAATCCGGCTGTGTTAGATCTGATGAGTGGATTGTCGCCGCTGCGGATGGTTATGTGGTTCGCAGTGAGCGGGGTGTCGTTGTGTTGGATCTAGATGGTGATGGACGCGAACAGAGTGGTT
>SMTZ1_10004970_pt1 | contig 15048 bp, 9 predicted proteins | sample DeeMarSWOR136_30_FD_25667 | JGI IMG/M metagenome (IMG submission 25667)
GGTTGCCTTCACTAAATTTTGCCCGAGCCTTCCAGGTCTCAAGGGTTTCGGATCTAAAGCTGGCTGTAAATGTTCCGTTCTCAAGTGTATAACAAACTATCTGTTTGCTTTCGTTCGCAGAAGTGAAATAGACGGTTACAGGAAGGTTTATGTCCGGTGGAGTCAACTGACCTCGAACAGTTATGTTCTCCCCAAGATAAACGGTTTCACTCGTAGATGATAGATTTAGTGCCGAAGAATACTTCACAGAATAGTTTCCGTAGGCAACAAGAACGTTTTCCAGGACATCGATGGCTTCAATCCTGTAATTTACAAATGTACCAGCAGATTGTCCCGGAATAACTGCGGTACAAGTTCTGTTGTTCACAATATCCATTTCTAAAGCAGTTACATTTCTCCATTCATTGATTGAATATTGTAGAACTCCATTCTTCAAGTCTGTAGAATTTGAATTGTAAGCAATAACCGTGTCATTATGCAGATAAACCTTCTGAGGGATAATTTGGGGTTTTATACAAGCATTCTCAGATTCTGTCTTAACAACAAACTCCACTGTACCAGAACCAGTTTCACCTATGAAAACCAAATGGTAAAGACTTTCTCCAAGATGTGGCGAAGTAAAATTCAAGAACATATCTTGACCATGGAACTCACAACTTCCATAGGCTATGCCTCTGTATTCTTCGCTTTCCAAGTTATAACCTCCAAATATGCCTTGTATTACGCCATGAAGCCCAGCTTCCAAAGCCAACGGAACATCATTTAAGACACTTCCTACCCCAGCTTCAGGATCAGCCATCAAGTAAAGCCTAACCTCATACATATCCAAGGTTTCCGGAACTCTAACCAGAACTTCAACGTGCCGACTTTCAGTTACAAACTCATAAGCCCAACTTGTCTCCAAAACAGATAACTCACCCTCCTTCCCTCTAGCAAAATGCTCATACCAAACATTACATTCAATATTCTCAATTATCATGAATGTTGCTTGCTGAGCACCAATACTTTCCCTAGGATCATTTCTTACAACGAAGGTGTAGTTACTCGAGTATTTTGGAACAAAAAAAGTTTCGTTAGCAGTTGTGCCCAGATGTTCAGGAAAACCAGCAGACTCCGTATGATAGCTTTCGAGTTCACCTAACGGATTGTAAACGTAGATATCGTAATCTGTTAAAGGATTAGGACCATAATCTATCCATTCACCATAACAGTAAATGTGGTAGGTGTGATTTGCAGTTAAAGGACAAATAATCGTCCAATTGGAGCCAACAGGAATTTGAGTATTGTTGAAGTATACTGGGAAAACAGGCTTTTCAATGAATGTCCAGTTTCCATAAGGTGGTACATCAACAAAACTATGAAGGTATTTTTCGGGTTCTGAGATGCCTTTGGCTGCTTCCATGAGAAACGAAGACTCGAACAGTAAGAAAATTAATAGTGCTAGAGCTGGAATAACCGCTAGTTTTCTGCATAATTGTGAAATATGAAGCATTTTCATAGTGAACTGTCCGCTAAGAGAGTCAGCTTGTTTGATAATAATTGTTATGAACATCAACTCCTGATTCTGAATTCAAATCAGACAAAGAAATATGAAATGAGTGGGCATAAACATTCCAATGTTTCTTGAGAGACTATACCCATTTTCTTCTTTGGGCAATTTTCAATAATCAGGAGTATTCGTGTATATACGTCAAAAAGTATGTAGGTAACGACACTTGTAAGTTTTCAGGTGAATGATGGTTTTCCAATAGGTTTTTAAATTTTGTTGTCTTTTTCGTTCATTATGACTGAAAGAATAAGGAAATACATATTCTTTTTGAAAGAAAATCCTCGATCTAATATGGTTTTGAAACCTTTATCCAAATCTGTGGTGACTCTTGAAGAACGTAGAGGCAAAGCATTAACCTATTTGGTGGAGAACTACTTTGAGACAAAGAAACGAGAAGAAGAATACCTGAGGAAACTGGAAAGTTACGGTAGATTTAGAAGATGGTGCTATGAGAAAGGCAACAGTCTAAAATATATAGGTATGGTTGTTAAGGAGCTTATAGTCAAGCCATCCATCATAACTATGATGTTGTGTTCAACCTATCTTTCAATTTGGCTGGGAATAACAATTGGACCACGAATTACCAGATTTACTGAAATGTATATCGCGTATCCTTTCAGCTATGTGTTTGATGTTCTGATTCTTTTCCCTATCGGTTTCTTTCCCGGTATATTGAGTATTATTTTGAAATATTATTTAGACAAGAAAAAACTAAGGAGAATACTCGAGAATTACAGAGTAAGAATATGATTCGCATAGTCAAAGCAGCATTCTGATTAATGAAAACCATGTCTTATGACATCTTTCTCTGAAACATTTATCAAACAATAATTGTGCCTTTTTCAATGTCTTTTCTAGTTAGAAGTTTCAATTTTCACAAGTATTGTTTCATCAACGTCAGATGTGCACGTGAAATATACAGGCACTGCAACTGACATTCATGTAAAGAAGAGCCTTTCAAATGTGCTGAACCAGCTAATTCCCTATTAAAGTCGCTGAAACCTCTAGGAAGATTAGAGAGCTATTATAAGCAGGTTTTGAATCCATTCTTGAAAATGATGACTTAGTACACTTCAGAAAACCGAAATAATCCTGATTTTGAACCGTAACAACAAATTTTTGATGGTAAGGTTTATTAGAGAGCTGTTCAGTTTACTTGTAGCTCTTTCAAAGTTTAAATACCAATTTTTAATGTTGGAGGAAACCAAAGGTTTGAAGAAACCCGCATCACGTATCCTTATCCGTGAATGTTCAAATACGAAATTGAAGGGGATAGTCCAGATTGACTGAAATATCAAAGGATGACATACATCTCCTGTTAGAATCCTTCTTTAAGGACAAAGGCTTAGTCCGTCAGCATTTAGACTCCTACAATGAGTTTGTAGATCATGGCCTACAAGAAGTGATAGACGGAGTAGGCGATATTTCAATAGATGTTCCCGAATGCCCCTACAAAGTGAAGTTAGGACAAGTCTGGATGATAGACCCACACACAAGAATTACTAGTCCATATGTGACAGAAGTTGACGGTACAAAGCATGAGATCTTGCCTATGGAAGCAAGGCTTCGCAGTCTGACTTACGCTGCTCCAATAGCTATTGAGATGACACCCGTAATAGAAGACAGAGAACAAGATACAGAACTTGTTTTCATAGGAAACATTCCAGTAATGCTGAAATCAAAATTATGTTTCTTATCACAGCTCTCAAGAGAGGAGTTAGTAGCCTGTCGAGAAGACCCTGACGATCCAGGCGGCTATTTTATAGTGAACGGTTCAGAACGCGCATTGGTAGCAATGGAAGACTTAGCTCCCAACCGTATATTAGTAGATATCGACGACAAAGGAGCAAGGCCAGTGTACCAAGCAAAGATATTCTCTACTACAGTTGGCTTCAGAGCAAGAATAGAGCTTAAACTGAAGGGAGACAGTTCTATATATGTCTCCCTGCCTGGCGTACCTACACGAATCCCATTCGTGATATTAATGCGTGCTTTAGGTTTAGAATCAGATAAACAGATAGCTGAAACAGTATCCCTAGAAAAAGAGATACAGAGGGAGTTGGAACCATCCTTTGAGAAGGCAGTAGGCGTAGATACTGTGGAAGAGGCGACCCTCTTCATTGGAAACCGTGTTGCCCATGGTCAAGTTGAAGAATACCGTATGCAAAAAGCTGAGACAGCAATAGATAGAAACTTTCTCCCACACATCGGTAGAACAAACGAAAGTAGAAAAGACAAAGCCGTATTCCTAGGCGAAATGGCGTACAGAGCAATTGAACTGAAACTTGGAAGGAGACAACAAGATGATAAAGATCACTTCAAAAATAAACGTTTAAGACTTGCAGGTCCGTTACTTTCCGATCTATTTAGAATAGCCTTCAGAAATCTCTGCAGAGATATAAAATACCAACTTGAACGAATAGGAGTAAAGGGACCAATAATAACCGTTTCAGCGGCAGTCCGTCCAGGAATAATAAGTGATAGACTCAAGCATGCCCTTGCAACTGGGAACTGGGGAAGAAGAAGAGTAGGTATAACTCAGCTTCTGAACAGAACAAACCGTATTTCAACTCTAAGCCATCTACGTAGATTACAATCACCACTAAGCAGGAGTCAACCAAACTTCGAAGCAAGAGATCTACACCCAACCCATTGGGGTCGCCTGTGCCCAAGTGAAACACCTGAAGGCTCAAACTGTGGTTTGGTCAAAAACCTTGCTGTATCAGCATGCATCTCAGTAGGCATAAACCCTGCAAAAATAAAGCAGATAATATACAGTATGGGCATAGTGCCCGCATATGAAGCAAACGAGACACTGAAACTTTCAGGAGCAAAGGTCTTCGTTGACGGAAACATAGTCGGATACTGTTCTTCTTCGGAAGAGTTAACCCAAGAATTCAGAGAAAGACGAAGAAATGGTGAAATCTCAACAGAAGTCAACATAGCGTACTTGCCAAAGATTCATGATGAAAGAGAAGAGATATGTATTAATTGTGATGAAGGCAGAGTGAGACGCCCCCTCGTAGTAGTTGCCGACGGCATACCAAAACTTCAGCCAGAACATGTTGAAAAGGTAGCATATGGGGAATGGTCGTGGGATGACCTTGTCAAAAACGGCATAATCGAGTATCTAGACGCGGAAGAAGAAGAAAACGCCTATATTGCCATAAGCCTTGAAGAAGTTGCAGTTGAACATACACATGTGGAAACCGCCACGTACACGATTCTTGGCATATGTGCCTCAACAATCCCATATGCGGAGCATAATCAGTCGCCACGAAATTCATATCAAGCTGCAATGTCAAAGCAAGCATTAGGTATTTATGCAACAAACTTTCAACAGCGTGTAGACTCAAGATCTCACATTCTGCATTATCCACAAACACCCTTAGTGGAAACTGCATTAATGAACATAATGGGTTACAAACTCCGTCCATCTGGGCAAAACTGTGTAGTAGCAGTACTCTCTTTTGAAGGATACAACATGGAAGATGCTCTAGTCTTCAACAAAGCTTCGATAGAAAGAGGCTTATCTCGCTCAACATTCTACAGAATATACGATGCTGAATGCCGCCAATACCTGGGAGGATTGAGAGACAGATTTCTTATACCTGAACCAGGAATGCGTGGATATAGAGGAGAACAATACTATCGATTGCTTGAGCCAGACGGAGTAATAGGTTTGGAAGGAAAGGTTTCAGGCGGAGACGTCCTCCTCGGCAGAACAAGCCCACCCAGATTCCTTGAAGAATACAAAGAGTTTGAAGTTAGAGGCCCCTCAATGCGCGACACCTCAGTAGATATGCGGCCATCAGAAGAAGGAATTGTTGATGATGTCTTCATAACTGAGTCTGGCGAAGGCAGCAAACTTGTTAAGGTTAAAGTCCGTAACCAACGCATTCCAGAGCTGGGAGATAAATTTGCCTCCCGCCACGGACAAAAGGGAGTCATAGGATTAATCGTTCCACAGGAGGATATGCCCTTTACAGAAGATGGCTTGGTTCCAGACATAATAATAAATCCTCACGCTATCCCCTCAAGAATGACTATAGGCCACTTTATCGAGTCAATAGCTGGAAAAACTGCTGCCTTAAGAGGAACACCCGTTGATGGAACACCCTTCTCAAATGAAAAACCTGTAGAGGCTAGAAAGACCTTGATCAAATCAGGATTCAGTCACACAGGAAGAGAAGTCTTCTATAATGGTATAACGGGTGAGAAATTCAGTGCTGACATATTCGTAGGAGTGGTATACTACCAGAAATTACATCACATGGTTACGGATAAGATGCACGCGAGAGCTAGAGGACAAGTGCAAATGTTGACGAGACAGCCTACAGAAGGTCGAGCCAGAGGAGGAGGCCTAAGATTTGGCGAAATGGAACGTGACTGCTTGATAGGGCATGGAGCGGCAATGTTGCTCCGAGACAGATTATTGGAAGAGTCGGACAAATACACATTATACATATGTGAAAACTGTGGTTACATAGCCTATTATGATATGAGGCAGAGAAAATACGTATGCAAAATATGTGGAGAGAAAGCCAGAATCTCCCCAGTAGTAGTCTCTTACGCATTTAAGCTTCTATTACAGGAATTGATGAGTCTTTGTACAGCTCCTAAACTAAAGTTGAAGGAGAAGGCTTAGCATGGCTATAGAGGAACCAATCCATAAAGTCATCGATGAAATCAGTTTCGGTTTGCTTTCACCACAAAATCTACGCAAACTGTCAGTTGTTGAGATACAAACACCCGACACCTATGACGAAGATGGCGCTCCAATAACCGCCGGGTTAATGGATGGTAGACTAGGCACCCTTGAACCAAGACAAAGATGCAAAACATGCGGCAATACAGCCATCCGCTGTCCAGGCCATTTCGGTCACATCGAACTGGCAGTACCAATAATACATATTGAATTCACAAAAATCATATACAATCTTTTGAGAACAACATGCAGAAACTGTGGACGTGTGTTACTTCCAGACGATAAGATAGAGAAAGTTCGAGCTAGAATTGATAGTGCACACAAACTCTTAGGCGGAGTCCCAGAGGAGGTCCAAAAGAAAATAGTACGAGCAGTAAGAGCAGCAACAGCTAAACAATGTCCACATTGCGGAACAATTCACCATAAAATATCTTTTCAGAAACCCACAAAGTTCAGTGAAACCATTCCAGATAGCGGTTCCCATCCACTAACTCCAAGCATGGTTAGGGAAAGAATGGAACGCATTTCAGACGAAGACCTCGAAATCCTAGGTTTTAATCCTAAGGTTGCACGCCCTGAATGGTTGATTCTACAGGTCTTGCCAGTTCCACCAGTTTATGTGCGTCCATCAATTACGTTGGAATCAGGTATCCGATCAGAAGATGACGTAACTCACAAACTAGTAGATATAATCCGTATCAACCAAAGACTAAAGGAAAACATGGATGCTGGAGCACCCACGCTCATAATTCAGGACCTATCTGAACTTCTTCAATATCATGTGACAACGTATTTCAATAATCAAACGTCGGGAATACCTCCTGCAAGACATCGCTCAGGGAGAGCATTAAAGACACTCTCTCAAAGATTGAAGGGAAAAGAGGGGAGATTCAGAAGCCATCTTTCGGGAAAGAGAGTTGACTTTTCAGCACGAACAGTTATTTCCCCTGATCCGAGCTTAGATATAAATGAGGTTGGAGTACCACTTGCAATTGCTATGCGGTTGTCCAAACCTGAAAAAATCACGGAATGGAACATTGAAGAATTGCGGGAACTCGTGGCAAATGGACCTGAAAAATATCCTGGGGCACTCTACATTGTTCGACCTGATGGTAAACGTATAAGACTTGAATTTGTTATTGACAGGAAAAAAGTTGCAGAAGGTTTAGAGCCTGGGTTCACTGTTGAAAGGCATCTTAAGAAAGGTGACATAGCCATATTTAATCGTCAACCTTCGCTTCACCGGATGTCAATTATGGCTCATTATGTACGTGTTTTGCCATATAGAACGTTCCGTTTACATCTATGTGTTTGTCCACCTTATAACGCTGATTTCGACGGAGATGAGATGAACCTTCACATACCACAAAGTCAAGAGGCACAAACAGAGGCACGTTTACTGATGCAAGTTCAAGATCAGATATTGTCTCCAAGGTTTGGAGGTCCAATAATAGGTGCAATTAGAGATCATATTACAGCTGCATACCTATTCACAAAAAAATCAAATTATCTAACAAAAAAAGAAGTAGGCAGACTGCTGACAGCAACGGGATATGATGGATCATTACCAAAGCCGAAAATCAAACAACCTCAACTACTATGGAGTGGTAAACAGATTTTCAGTCTTTTTCTGCCGAAAGACCTAAACTATGTCTTGAAGGCAAATATTTGCAGAGGATGCGCAAAATGCCTGAAGGAAAACTGCCCTTACGAGGCATATGTAACCATCAAAAGCGGAGAACTCGTAAGCGGCGTCATAGATAGACGCTCAATAGGCGCTGAACAATCGGAAAGTGTTTTACACAGAATAATTAAGGATTATGGAACACAAGTTGCACGAGAATTCCTGAATAGGATAACCCGCATGCTGAAGCTTTTCATAACTATGCGAGGTTTCACATATTCATATGACGAGCTAGTTCTATCACAAAACGCTGAAAACAAAATAGGAAGAACCATGAGAAAAATCGAGAAGAGGATAGAAGAACTGATAAACAAATATCGTAAAGGAACCCTACAACGGCTTCCGGGACAAACCCTCGAAGATTCATTTGAAATATACGTTATGAACGAATTAGCTAAGGCAAGAGATAAATCTGGAAAAATAGCTGACGAGGACTTTGCTCTTGAAAATTCAGGTATAATAATGACGCGAACTGGTGCCAGGGGTTCAAACCTAAACATTGGACAAATGAGCGCTTGCATAGGGCAACAATCAGTACGTGGAAAAAGGATAATGCGAGGATACAGAGATCACGCTTTACCTCACTTCAAACCTGGCGATCCAAGCCCAAAGGCGAGAGGCTTTGTTTACTCCTCATATCAAAAAGGACTGGACTCTGTTGAATTCTTCTTCCATTCCATGGGTGGCAGGGAAGGCTTGGTAGACACTGCCGTCAGGACGCAGCAAAGCGGATACATGCAGAGAAGACTGATCAACGCACTAGAGCATCTGCGTTTGGAATATGATGGAACGGTTAGAAGTTCATCGGGGAACATAATACAATTCAAATATGGTGAAGACGGCGTTGACCCAGCTAAAAGCGACCATGGAAAAGCCGTGAATGTAAACCGACTGGTTGAACAGCTAAAAATCACAATGAAAAAGGGGAAACCAGCGTCCTCTGAATATGTTAGGAAACGGTTGGTAGAGGTTGAAAACCAACTCACACCCTTACTCATCGATGAACTTAGAAAGAATCTCGCGAAGGCAAAACTGACTAGAACAAGTGTGGACGAATCAATACAATTAACGGTTAAACACTATAGAAGTGCTTTAGTGGAACCAGGAGAAGCTGTAGGCATAGTTGCAGCTCAATCGATAGGTGAACCAGGCACACAGATGACGCTCCGAACATTTCATTATGCAGGAGTTCGAGAGCAAAACGTAACTCTAGGATTGCCTAGACTCATAGAGATTGTTGATGCAAGAAGAAAACCATCCACTCCCATAATGACAGTGTATTTAACCAAGAAATGCAGAAAAAGCAAGAAAACCGCAACAGAGGTCGCCCGCAACATAATTCAGACAACAATGGAAGACTTGGCACAAGCAATCTATAAAGATCCTATAGAAGAAAGGATTATGGTAGAACTCAGCAAAACCATGATGAAAGACAGAGGAGTCACGCTTAAAGAACTGAAGAACCTGTTGAAGATACGGAAGTGCACAATAAGAATAGAAGATAAAAACGTATACGTAAAACCGGAAAAAACTGAAGACCTAACTAAGATGCTTGGCAAGGTTTCCTCCTACCGCGTTAAAGGTGTGCCTAGAACAAAGCGTGTATTGGTTACAGAAGAAAATAGAGAATGGGTCGTAAGAACCGACGGATCAAACCTCCCTGGAGTCTTAGAAATTCCTGAAGTAGACACATCACGAACGACAACAAACCACGTTCACGAAATAGCTGAAACTCTTGGAATAGAAGCTGCGAGAAACGTTTTGATACATGAAGCTAAAAGCGTGTTAGAAGAACAAGGATTAGATGTTGACAGTCGCCATGTAATGCTTGTTGCAGATATAATGACAACCACAGGCGACGTTCAGCAGATAGGTAGACACGGAATAAGCGGTAGGAAATCAAGCGTTCTGGCTAGAGCCGCCTTTGAAATAACAGTTCCAAACATCGTTAATGCATCCGTAAGAGGTGAAAGCGACCCATTGGACGGTGTGACCGAAAACGTAATAGTTGGACAATCTATACCAATTGGCACAGGACTTGTTGATTTATACATGTCGACATCTGATTTGAAGAGGAAGAACAAATGATAGACATAGACAAGGCGATTACAACTAGTGTGAAAACAGGCAAAGTATTCTTAGGTGCAAAATCCGCCATACAGAGCGCAAAAACAGGAAAAGCAGAACTGATAATTCTGGCTACCAACTGTCCGAAAGACACATGTGAAGACATAGAATGCTATTGCAAGCTTTCAAATGTTCCAATAATCAAATACAAAGGTTCATCTACAGACTTGGCTAATGTATGCGACAAACCCTTTATCGTTTCAGCGCTAAGTATAAAAGATCCTGGTGACTCCGAAATCCTTAAGTTAATAGAAGAGACAGAACCAGAGGAGCCCTACGGAGGAACTCAATGACAAGCGGGATAAAATTCACAAGCAAAGAAATGAGATACATATCATTGTTTGAGAGCATAACAGGTGCAAACGCTAAAGACTGCATAGTCAATGAAGAACAAAACCGCGTAATCTTTGTTGTCAAAGAAGGTGAGATAGGGATGGCCATAGGAAGGGGCGGGAGAAACATTCATGCTTTGGAAAAGATGACAGGAAAAAAACATGAAATAATTGAGTATTCAGAAGAACCTGTACAATTCATTAAAAATGCTTTGAAACCAGCAACAGTTAGAGAGGTTCGCATAACAGAAAGGCTTAACGGAAAAACGATAGCAGTTGTAGCCGTTCATCCAAGAGATAAAGGCGTTGCCATAGGAAAAAACGGTAGAAACGCTGAACGCCTCCGTTTCTTAGCCAAAAGATACTTCCAAATACAGAATGTGAGCATAACTTGAACCTTTAAGAGACTTCAAAAATGAAAATTGAGTTATTTCCGCAAATCCTATTTCTTCTGCTTACATTAATCCATTCAATTCATATAGAGGAGCAATCTTTCATAGACAACTTCCTAGGAAGTCCATTACTGATTCTTGCTGCAATAATTGTTATTGACACTATAGCATTCATTTATCATATAATAAGAAAGTAATGGCTTTGTTTATCTAAACGCACACTCGTCGAGAACTAAAAGATGAGAAGCATTACTGCACTGCCAAAACTGCGATAAACAGGTATATGCTACAGATTGCTGGTTAGTCTGAACTGATAAAATGCTTTTAAGTATTATGATCCAAATTAGGTCAGAAAGGAGAAAGAAGGCGGAATGTCACTAGACCTTGGAAAAAAAGGATTAGATGAAGCAGTCAAAGCAGGTGCTTCATATGCTGATGTCAGAATCGGGGAAATTCTTGATGAAAATTTGACTGTGAAGAATGGTGTTCCAGAAGAAGTCAACCTCTTACAGACGAAGGGTTTTGGAATCCGTGTGATGATCAAGGGATCTTGGGGATTTGCAGCATCTGTGGATTTAACAAGAAAAGAAGTTGTCGAAATCTCTCAAAAAGCTGTCGCAATTGCAAGAGCCAGCAATAAAACAAAGAAAAAACCTGTTATGTTTAGAAAAGCCACAGGTAAGAAAGACAGTTATTTCACACCAATGAAAAAAGACCCATTCAAAATCTCACTAGAAGAAAAAATGGAAACACTGGTGAATGCTGAACGCACAGTTTCGAAACAGTCTCCCCATATCAAGGTGTCGCAGGCTTTCTTCAGAGCAATGCAAGAGAAAAAATTGTTCATGAACACAGAAGGTGCTCAAATCCATCAACAAATAAATTGGAATGGTGGCGGCATATTGGCTATTGCCATAAAAAATGGGGAAGTGCAACGTCGCTCCTATCCAAGCTCCTTCCGCGGTAACTTCGCAACAAGCGGTTATGAATCTTTTGAATCTCTACAACTTATTGAGCACGCAGAACAGGTTGGGAAAGAAGCTGGACAACTACTCAAAGCAGAGAAATGCCCTTCCACAACAACAGACTTGATAATCACAGGGGATCAACTTGCTCTGCAAATCCATGAAAGCTGTGGACATCCTACTGAGCTTGATAGAGCCCTAGGAATGGAAGCAGACTATGCTGGAACAAGCTTCCTTACACCCGACAAACTGAATAAACTCCAATATGGTTCGAAACTTGTCAACATCACTGCAGATGCAACAGTTCAAGGTGGATTAGGCACATTCGGATATGATGACGAAGGAACAACAGCAAAGAAAGTTAACCTTGTGAAGAATGGCATCTTTGTCGGCTACCAGTCTTCACGGGAAACTGCAGCTTTGCTTGAGCTGAAAGAAAGCAGTGGCGGCATGAGAGCAGACTCTCCCTTGGCTATACCTCTCATCCGAATGACAAACATCAATCTCTCAGCTGGTGACTGGAAAGCAGAAGAAATCGTTGAAGACACACAAAATGGAGTTTTGATGCAGACGAACAGATCATGGAGCATAGATGATAGACGGCTAAACTTCCAATTTGGTACTGAAATAGGCTGGATAATCAAAGAAGGAAGCAAGGAAAAGATGATTAGGAACCCAACGTATACAGGTATCACTCCAGAATTTTGGGGCTCATGCAATGCTATAAGCAAAGATGATTGGAAGATGTGGGGAACCCCGAATTGTGGTAAAGGAGTACCTGGACAAGTCATGTATGTAGGACATGGCTGCGGCACTGCCCGTTACCAGAAAGTCAGAGTTGGACTTATCAAGTAAGATGGAGTTAAGAAGAATGATTACAAACAGACTGTTGGAGATAGCTGAAAGGACCGTAAAACTTACATTACAACATAAGGCAGATCAAGCACAAGCAGCTGCGTTTCTGATAAACTCTTCGCTGACACGATACGCTAACTCACAAATCCACCAAAACATTGCCACAAAAACTGGTGGAGTAGCAATTAAAGTCGTTAACGGGCAAAAAATCGGTGTGCTACGCGCTTACTCTCTGGAAAAAAAGCAAATTAGAGAGATAGTTAAAAAAGCAATAAAAATCAGCAAGGTCACGCCACCAAACAAAGATTTCAAAAGTCTGCCTAAACCGTCAAAGTGGACGCCAATAAAGGGAACACTTGATAAGAAGACCGCTGAATGTACACCTGACGTTAGGGCAGAAAAAGTCAAAGAGGCTATTGACACAGCCCACTCAAAATCCAAAATAGTCAGAGCAGTTGCAGGTTCTTTTTCCACTGAATCTTTCGCCTTCGCCGTCGCCAACTCACTTGGAATATCTGCTTGGGCGGAAATCTCTTCAACTTCCTTTCAGACAACCGTTATATCAAAATCAAACAATTCCCAAGGTTTCAGTTCAGCAGAACAACATTCTAGGCGCATAAGAGATATTGATCCAGTGAAAGTAGCTACTCAAGCAGCGGAAAAATCAATTAGAAGTGTGCATCCAAAGAAAATTCCGATAGGAGAATACGAAGTGGTTCTTTCACCTCGCGCTGCGGCAGGGCTCCTCATGTATCTAGGATATATCGGATTTTCAGCAACAAGCTATCAAGATGGACAATCCTTTGTAAAGTACAATTTGGACAAGCAAGCATTTGATAAAAAACTTAGTGTAAGAGATGATCCAAGAAACACAAAGACATTATATTCCTTTCCAGTAGATGGTGAAGGAATCCCTAAAAAGAAGGTACAGCTCATCGGAAAAGGGAAAGTCTCTACAAAAAGCATTTGTTATGACTCCTTCACTGCTGGAAAGGAAAAGGGGAAAAGCAGCACTGGACATGCACTACCACCAACATTTGGATTCTACAACAGACCAATACCTTTCAACCTCATAGTGGCGCCAGATAACGCTTCGATGGAAGAGATGACTCAAGAAACTAAACAGGGCATATTCATAACGAGATTCCACTACACTAACCCAATCGAACCAACAAAAGCAATTCTTACAGGACTTACAAGAGATGGCACCTTCCTCATAGAAAAAGGAGAGATCACCAAGCCATTGATGAACCTGCGCTACACCGACAGCATGTTATCAGCTCTGAAAAATATCCCGATGATTGGAAAAGAACTCGAAATAATAGAAACAGTCACCGCACCCGCGATGAAATTAAGAAAACTACGCTTCACTGGAATAACTCAGTACTGACAGCTGGCAGCTACCATCTACAAAAAACGTGAACTTTCCATGCCCACTGTTATGAGAAACTTTTGGAAAAGAAAAAGAAGGAGGTGACTGAATGGTAGAGTTTAAATGTCCAAAGTGTGGTGTGGTTTTAACTGTCACTGTGAAAGGAACGGTTGAAACGGATTCCATTTCTGATGTGAAAGCCTTGTTTCCTGTTGAATTAGAGAATCTGCTTATTTTTGAGGACAAAGGCACTTTTGTCCGTGTTAAGCCGCGTCAATTTCTGGGAACCGAATACTTCAGTAGGATCGCTTCGATTGTGAGAGAAGCTGGCGGAGAATATGTGAGCGCCGGAAAAGACTCGCATTTCGTAATACCAAAAGACTAAGAAGACTTGCCGTTTTATGGTCTACCCTAGCTTAATTATGCAGGAAACATTGGTTGTAGATATTGCTGACTCTCATCTACTTCTGATGCCGAGAGGTTCTTCTGCAGATTATGGTTATCAGCAATGTTGTTATCATACTTAATGGCAGAATTATCAGTGAAGGAAACTCTGGAATAACTTCTGTTCCAATAATTCGAATGGTGTGGCTGCTATGAATGTAATTGAAGTATAGGAAAGTGTGTGTATTGTTTTCTGTTCTAGTATAAGCTGTTGGAAAACCATTTATCTCTATTGTCCAAGGTTTTCCACTCAATAATTCCTTTGGAATTGTCACGTTACAGAAACCTATGGTGCCTAAAGATCCAGTAGCATAAAAGCTTATAGACTTATTTTCCTTAATGAATTCAAAACTTGTACCAGGAACAGTTGAGTTTGTTTCGACTGTCACATAGAAAGCCTTGCTATCCACAACGACTGGAAAGATATAGCACTCTTCATAGTCATAGTACATTGCGGACCAGAGGTCGACACCATAATTGGTATTAAGATACCAACCTCTCAGCCATGTTGAACGGGCGAACTGTGACGTGGGATGCCACCAAACCATGTATGGCAGTATCTCGTTTGCCAAAGTGTTCATTTCATCGTTTATCTCTAACAGCCTTGTTACATTTCCTTC
>SMTZ1_10018849_pt1 | contig 15048 bp, 9 predicted proteins | sample DeeMarSWOR136_30_FD_25667 | JGI IMG/M metagenome (IMG submission 25667)
CACAAAAGCGAGTAGCCGCGGATAAAAGCCGGCCTCTAAACAGCCGTATCGAGGCGTATGAGGATATTATCGACTCCGAGGTTGGCGACACTACGTTGTCCCGAGCGCGCAACATCGAACGCGAGGTTGGGTTACGGCAGATCTTTCTCAAGTTCGAGGGAGGAAACCCAACGGGAACCCAGAAGGATCGCATCGCATTTGCTCAGGCAATGGATGCAATGCGACGGGGTTTTGATGCCATCACTGTGGCAACATGCGGCAACTACGGCATGGCAGTGGCACTGGCTGCCTCCATGGCTGGGCTTGATTGTATCATCTTTATACCAGACGGATATCACACGAAGCGAATACAAGAGATGGTTAATACCGGTGCCCAGATCATTCGTGTACCAGGGGACTATGAGAACGCAGTCAGGGTCTCCCGTGAGAGGGCTGAGGCCGAGGTGATCTATGATGCGAACCCGGGAGGAGATAATACCGCTATTCAGTTGCAGGCATACGGCGAGATCGCGTATGAAATTTACGATGAACTCCGAGATGCCCCTGCTATAGTCGCCGTTTCAGTATCCAACGGGACCACATTAGCCGGAATCTACAAAGGGTTCCTTAGCCTCTATCGTCGTGGGAAAACCTCCCGGATACCCCACATGGTTGCAGGATCTGCTCACGACAAGAATCCCATTGTAAGAGCCATACTGAAAAACCTTCCTCAGTGCGATGATCTTGAGCCAGTGAAAGTCCGTGAAACCGTGGTAAATGAACCGTTGATCAACTGGCACTCGATCGATGGCGATCATGCACTGGAAGCCATTAGGACAACAGGAGGTTGGGCATCATATGCGAGCGATAAGGGCATGCTCTCTTATTCGAGGCTATTGCGTGAACGGGAGGGGTTAAATGTTCTCCCTGCATCCACCACCGGCCTGATCGTTTTGGTAGAGCACCACCGCAAGGAACCACTTCCGGCTGATCGATATGTGGTGATCCTTACGGGGAGAAGATCATGAATTCCTTTCCAGAAGGGAACGCCATCATTTATTGCCAGGGAGCGTTTGGCACAACCTACGGGAAAACGGCACATGGCCTCGTTAGAAGAGCGCAGCGCTACCGGGTCCTTTCCGTTGTGGATTCACTCCATGCTGGCGCTGATGCGGGGATGATTTTAGACCGCAAGCCCACGGGAATTCGCCTCTTTGCGAATGTCCAGCAGGCCGTTGAAGCTGCCAGAACGAACGGCCATCCCGCCACTCATCTCGTTATCGGTTTAGCTCCAGATGGCGGTCGCCTTGGCTCCGAAGCGCGTGATGATATCAAAAAGGCCATCCAACTCGGGTTGAACGTGGATTCGGGCCTCCACGACTTCCTCTCGGAAGACGATGAGATCACAAGGCTCGTCGCCACATATGGGGTAAAGCTACGGGATGTTCGCAAACCCCCTTCCCGTAAGGACCTTCATTTTTTCAGCGGTAAAATTGAGGAGGTAACCTCCTTAAAGGTGGCCGTGCTTGGCACTGACTCAGCCATAGGCAAGCGCACCACGGCGTGGATTCTCGTAGACACGTTGCAGGCTAGAGGCTACACCGCCGAGTTGATCGGAACAGGTCAGACCGCGTGGATGCAGGGGGTCCGTCACGGCATCATCCTCGATTCCCTGATAAATGATTTCGTGGCCGGTGAGATCGAGCATGCTGTTTGGTCAGCTTGGAGAGAGGCCAGGCCCAGGGTGATTGTCATTGAAGGGCAGGGCAGTTTAATGAATCCAGCATATCCTGGTGGTTTCGAGATCCTCGCTGCCGGGAGGCCCGATGTGGTCATTCTCCAGCATGCCCCGGCCAGGAAGGAGTATGATGGCTTCCCGGGTTACCCTATTCAACCCCTTGAAAAACAGATCCAAGCCATTGAGCTCCTGTCAGACAAACCTGTGGTGGCCGTTACGATTAACCATGAGAATCTTGACGGGATAGAAGTTCAGCACATATGCACGGAAATTACAGATGAGACCGGCCTGCCGGCCTGCGATATACTCGTGGAGGGCCCCGGTAAAGTTATTCAAGTACTGACCTCATACCTTACACGCTAGAGGTGTGGCGATTATGGCGGAAAATAGTATGACCTCAAACATACAAGGTGTTTCGGACAGTAATCTCACACGGCGTCTTTATCGGCCCGAGGATGATCCGCTGAACACATTAGCGGTTATTCGGCGGCTAGAGGTGGGGCCAGTCCAGGTGGAACGAAGCCGTGTTTTGGCACCATACACTGTGAGAAGTGCTGGCGGAGTCGATTCGGTGAATTTAATCTACCGTTTCGAGGATGATGTATTTGCTCCTGCCGATCCCGCGTCACGGAACCTGGCAAGCATGATTTCAGCCCAGGTTGCCCTCAACTACGGCCTTTTCTGCGACGAAATGGTCCTGCATGGATCGTTCGATCAACATGACCAGCGATTCATCGAAGATATGGCCCGAAACACGGCCCGGGAGATATTCGTAAAGAAATTCCTCGAACCCAACCCCTTTCTTCTAGGAACGGTTGCTAAGCTTCCTCCGGTGAGACGCGATAGTTACCTTCGTGCTCAGATCCGTTTTTCGTCCGAACCGGAAGGGGCCGAAGTCCCCGTTCCCAAGAGCTCAAAGGCGGTTGCCTCTTGGGATGTGTTTCCATCACGGCACGCTGTCCTTTCCAGTGGAGGAAAGGACAGCCTTCTGAGCTTTGGCCTTTTAAGGGAGATCGGGTGCGAGGTCCATCCAATTTTCATTAACGAATCAGGGCGACATTGGTTCACCGCGTTAAACGCCTACAGATATTTTACGGCGAACGTCCCCACCACGGCACGCGTTTGGACCAATGCGGACAGGGTATTTACCTGGATGCTGAGACACCTCCCCTTTGTGCGTCAGGATTTCGCCCGGTTACGGTCCGACGAATACCCAATTCGCCTGTGGACCGTTGCCGTTTTCCTCTTTGGGGCTCTTCCGGTTCTGAGAAAGAGGGGTATCGGCCGGCTACTCATCGGAGACGAGTTTGACACGACCCGCAGGTCCTCTTATCGAGGGATTACCCACTACAGCGGTCTCTATGACCAGAGTCGCTTCTTCGACAATGTCCTCACCCGTTATTTCCAGCGAAAGCGGTGGGGGATCAGTCAATTTTCCATCTTGAGCTCCCTTTCCGAATTACTCATAGAGAAGATCTTGGTAGACCGCTACCCGGAACTGCAACGTCATCAGGTCTCCTGTCATGCGACCCACAAAGGAGGAAACCGGGTTCTTCCATGCGGTCGATGCGAGAAATGTCGGCGGATCGTGGGAATACTGACGGCCCTCAAGGCAGACCCAACTAACTGCGGGTACACGGAGGAGCAAATTAAACGTTGCCTAACCAGTCTCGTGGAGAGCGGCGTGCATCAAGAGACCGAGGGCGCGGAGCATCTGGCGTTCCTGTTAAAGGAAAGTGGGATTATCTCCAAAGCTTCCCTTGGAACAGTACGCGCACGACAAAGACCCGAAATCATGAAACTGCGATTTGATCGCGAAAAATCCCCAATAGATAGTATACCGCCAGACCTTCGCGAGCGGTTATACAGAATTTATCTTGACCATGGAACGGGAGCGGTAAGGCGAAGAGGGCGGACATGGATCGACCTCGATCCCTTGACCGATCCGGCTTTGACACGGACCGATGCCTCTGAGAAACCTCGAGCCATCTCGTCCCCGTCACCGCAGACAAGCCAAAAGCGCGCGGAGGCGAGAGGAAATCCTTTCCTGGGAGAACTCACCTGGCCTGAGGCAAAAAAACGTTTCAAGGAAGTGGATGTGGCTCTCTTGCCAGTTGGCTCTATCGAGCAGCATGGGCCACATCTTCCGTTGGATACGGATGCCTTCGATGCCGCATATCTTGCTAAAAAGGTGGCAGAGGGGTGCAAGGATCCCAAGCCCTTGGTTCTCCCAGCAATCCCTTATGGGGTGTCGTACCACCATGAGGATTTCAGCGGCACGATCAGCGTAACCCCCGAGACTCTGTCGAAGTTGGTTTATGAAATAGGAATAAGCGTTGCCCGCCAAGGAATCAAGAAACTGTTGATCATCAATGCTCATGGGGGCAATGGACCGGCTCTCCACTACGCCGCGCAAATGATAAACCGTGATGCCCATATTTTCACCTGTGTCGACACGGGGGAGACGAGCGATCCCGACATCATTCCCTTAACTGAGACGCCTAACGATGTGCATGCGGGGGAGATTGAAACGAGCACGACCCTTGCGGTCCGTCCTGATCTCGTGAGATTCGGGTCAGCCCATAAGTTCATACCGGAGTTTTCCAGCCGCTACCTGAATTTCACCTCCAAGAGACATGTGAGCTGGTATACCCGAACTGCTAAAATTTCACCGAGTGGAGTCCTTGGCGACCCCACCAAGGCCACCCGAGAGAAGGGCCAAAAGATATGGGAGCTCATGATCACACATCTCGTGCAACTCGTGGAAGACCTGAAGGGCTTGAGGCTTGAAGAGATTTACCAAAAGCGATACTGAGATATGAAAATCACAAGGGTTGAGGCCTGGCCAGTTCATAGTCGTCTGGACGAGCCATATACGATTTCGTACGAGACAATCGATTCCACGACGAATATCCTTCTTCGCCTGGAAACCAACCGGGGGATCCTGGGATACGGCTGTGCGGCTCCGGACAAACATATAACAGGCGAGACCTTGGAGCGTGCACTCCGTAGCTTTGATGATGTAGTTCGACCATCCATCAAGGGCTCCGATCCCCTTCGACCCACCCTGCTCCTCGAAAGGCTCAAGCCCGAATTGCGATCTCAACCCTCTGTCCTTGCGGCGGTGGACATGGGACTCTTCGATATCCTGGGCAAAGTGAGTAATCTCCCACTGTGGAGACTCCTGGGAGGGTTCCGGAATCACATAAGGACGAGTGTTACCATTGGTATCCTTCCATTGCATGAAACCGTTCAGCGTGCCCGAGAGTGGGTTGCACGTGGATTTAGGAGCTTGAAATTAAAAGGAGGAATTGACGTCCAGTCTGATATCGAACGGGTATTAAAGGTGAGGGAGGCGGTGGGGGCCACGGTTGAGTTACGTTTCGATGCAAATCAAGGATTCTCAGTTGAAGACACCCTGAAATTCGTGGAACGAAGCCGAAAGGCGAGGCTTGAACTGATCGAACAGCCAACACCCCGTAGCCAGCCTGATCTTATGCGCCGGGTAACGGGTGGGGTGGCCATCCCGGTAATGGCAGATGAAAGCCTCATGACCTTACGGGACGCATTTCGGATTGCCCGCCGCGAACTGGCTTGGAGGTCATGGTAGGCTCCATGGACGAACTTGCACTGTCCATCGCAGCCGGCCTGCACTTCGCCCTGGCTCGGCCTAACGTGATCTATGCCGACCTCGATGGGCACATTGGGCTTATTGACGATCCGACGAAGGACGCGGTTGTCCTCCGAAACGGCACGTTGTTTCCGACGGATAAACCCGGGTTGGGTCTTGATTAAGGGATTTTCCAACACGGTGATTTGGTGCACTTGACAGTCCTCAATCGGGAGGGGATGACCCTGGGAAAGTGCGTAGAGCATAATCCATTCCAGTGATAACGAGCATTGATGTCAGCCCGCGGGGATTGTTCAGCGAGGAGACGGCTGGAGATCATTTATCCCAATCTACAGTCCGGGTATTTCATGGAGGGAATATGGAAGTAGGATCAGAGCAAAAGGGGAACGGTCGAGAGAGCCTCCGCACGATGCTGTTGATGGAGAGAGGAGAGATCGAAGCCCGCATTAGAAAGGAGCTTGCGGAAAGGATAACTGAGGACTTAGAATCCGTTGTGGGCCCAGCTTTAGACGCAGGCGATCTGAGCACCCACGACCTTGGACGAGATGTAGACTATGAACTCCTCACTATGCATACTGAAGCTTTGAAAGATATCGACGAGGCTTTGGAGCGGTTAGACGAAGGGACGTACGGAATCTGTGAAGAATGTGGTGAGGAGATTGGGGAGAAACGTCTTCAAGCCATCCCGTTCGCCCTATACTGCTTGGAGTGCCAACAGGAGAATGAATGGCTGAAACAGCGGGGCCGCAACAGGACCTAATGGTTTGTGAATTGGTCAAGGCGTTATCTTTTGGTCCTGGAATATGTGTTGTCCGTTAGAGGCTATAGATCGATTGCTTCTGGGTCAGCGTGGGTGAGAAAAGAGGTAGATTCTCAAGCCTTTACATGACCACAGACAGAACGTATCTTCCGTATCTTTGCCCTCCAATTCGTTGGAGAGGGATTTCGAAGACGACCAAATCTTCATAAATCGTCTCTCCAGCCCAATGGAATATCATCGTAATAAGATCAATTCCAGCAAGCCTTCGGAATAACCCAGTGTAATTGCGAAGGTAAAAGGGTAATGTACTCCTCGTCTCTCATGTGGTTTGACAATTTGTAACTTATCCGATAATGTTAAGAGTTTAAGTTGTTAATACTGTAAATAATTTCTCCTTAGATTCAGGGAAGAGGTCATTCACGGTGAATCCTAAAGACGGAAGGTATCGTGTCATCATTGAGGCTGTGAAACCCGAGGTCGACGGTGGGCGATTTGCCATAAAGCGAACGCTTGGTGAAAAGGTGGTCGTTGAGGCCGACGTCTTCGCCGACGGCCACGATGCCATCTCCTGTCTGCTGCTCTATCGGAGAGATGGTGAATCCCAGTGGAAGGAGGCTCCGATGGATTTTCTGGTCAACGATCGTTGGCGGGGGGAGTTCTCGGTCACTGAACTGGGCCAATACCGCTACACCGTTCAGGCCTGGGTTGACCATTTCAAATCCTGGCGTCAGGGCCTGCTGAAGAAAGTCGATGCGGGACAAGATGTCTCCATCGATCTTTTGACAGGGGCTGAGCTTGTTGAGGAAGCGAGCCACCGAGCCACAGGCTCTGACGGAAAAAAACTGAAAGCGGTGGCGATCTCATTGGGGGCAAGTGAAGATTCATCCGATAGAGTTCGAATCGCCGTCGGCGATGAGTTGAGCGAGTTAATGGCAAGGCACCCGGACAGGAAACTGGCGATGACTTATGAAAGGGAACTTGTCGTAATGGTAGATCGACCGAAGGCCCGCTTCAGCGCTTGGTACGAGATGTTTCCCCGCTCGGGCTCACCCAAACCGGGACATCACGGCACATTTAAGGACTGCGAGGGTCGCCTTGCGTATATCGCATCCATGGGATTTGATGTGCTCTACTTCCCGCCTATTCACCCCATCGGCCAGACGCACCGAAAGGGAAAGAACAACGTCCCGGGCACTGGGCCCGATGAACCCGGAAGCCCGTGGGCCATCGGCTCGGCAGAAGGCGGGCACAAGGCTGTCCACCCTCAGCTCGGCAGCCTGGAGGACTTCCGCCGGCTTGTGGACAAGGCCGAAAAGCATGGGATGGAGATTGCCATAGACCTGGCATTCCAGTGTACGCCCGATCACCCCTATGTGAAGGAACACCCGGAGTGGTTCCGCTGGCGTCCTGACAAAACAGTTCAGTATGCGGAAAATCCGCCCAAGAAGTACGAGGACATCTATCCCCTCAATTTCGAGACGAAGAAGTGGCAGGAGCTCTGGAACGAGCTCAAAGGAGTGGTGCTCTTCTGGATCGAGCAGGGAGTGCGCATATTCCGGGTGGATAACCCTCATACCAAGCCATTCCACTTCTGGGAGTGGTTGATCGGAGAGGTCAAGCAGGACCACCCCGAGGTGATCTTCTTGGCCGAGGCATTCACTCGGCCGAAGGTTATGTATCAACTGGCGAAGCTGGGCTTTACACAATCGTATACATATTTCGCATGGCGAAACACCAAATGGGAACTAGCCGAGTATTTCACTGAACTTACTCAAACCGAGGTTCGGGAATACTTCCGCCCCAACCTCTGGCCGAACACCCCTGACATTCTGACGGAGTATCTCCAAATGGAGGGCCGCCCCGCCTTCATGGTCCGCCTCGTCCTGGCGGCCACCCTGGGAGCGAACTACGGAATATACGGTCCCGCCTTCGAGCTCTACGAGAACCGCCCCAAGGAGCCCGGAAGCGAGGAATATCTGGATTCCGAGAAGTACGAGATCAAGAATTGGGACATCACGAGCCCGGGAAGCCTGGCGGATTTTATCGGCCGGGTGAACCGGATCCGACGTGAAAACCCGGCCCTTCAGGGCGACTGGGGCCTTCTTTTTCACCCCACGGATAATGATCAGCTCACCTGCTACAGCAAGCAGACGGAGGACTTATCCAACATCATCGTGATTGTGGTGAACCTGGACCCCCACCACAAACATTCTGGCTGGCTGGAGCTCCCCCTTGAAACGTTGGGAATAGACCCCCGACAGCCTTTCCAAGTCCATGATCTTCTGAACGATGCCCGATATCTCTGGCAGGGCAATCGGAATTACGTGGAGCTTGATCCCCGGGTCGTTCCCGCACACATTTTCCGCTTGCGCCGCCGGATTCGTACGGAGCACGATTTCGATTACTTCATGTAGAGGACATGCACCATGGGATATCGCAGGAGAGAAGACGTTCCATTGCGTGATGATCCCTCCTGGTATAAAGATGCGATCATCTATGAGCTTCACGTCCGCGCGTTCGCCGACGGCGACGGGGACGGCGTGGGTGACTTCAAAGGGCTCATCGGAAAACTTGACTACCTTCAGGATCTCGGTGTAACGGCCATCTGGCTTCTGCCCTTCTGCCCGTCGCCTTTGCGCGACGATGGATATGATATTGGCGACTATACCGGCGTCCACCCTACGTACGGAACTCTCCGCGATTTCAAGGTTTTCCTCCGCGAGGCCCATCGCCGAGGTTTGCGGGTAATCACCGAACTTGTAATAAACCACACGTCTGATCAACATCCCTGGTTCCAACGGGCCCGACGGTCTAAGCCCGGTAGTCGGTGGCGCAATTTCTACGTTTGGAGCGATACCTGGGACCGGTATAAGGAGACGCGGATCATCTTCAAGGATTTCGAACCATCAAACTGGTCCTGGGATCCCGTGGCCAAGGCTTATTATTGGCATCGATTCTACTCGCACCAGCCCGACCTAAATTATGACAGTCCTTCCGTCCGGCGGGCCGTCCTCCAGGCTATGGACTTTTGGCTGGAGTTGGGTGTGGACGGGCTCCGCTTGGATGCCGTGCCTTATCTGTACGAACGGGAGGGGACGAACTGCGAGAACTTGCCCGAGACCCACCAGTTCTTAAAGGAGGTACGGCGCCACGTAGACATGAGATTCAAAAACCGCATGCTGTTGGCCGAAGCGAACCAGTGGCCTGAGGACGCTGTGGCCTATTTCGGCGATGGGGATGAGTGCCACATGGCCTTCCACTTTCCCATCATGCCGCGGATGTTTATCGCCATTCGCATGGAAGATCGCTTTCCCATGATCGATATGGTTGAACAAACACCCATCATTCCTGAGCCGTGTCATTGGGCACTCTTTCTCCGCAACCACGATGAGCTGACCCTGGAGATGGTAACGGACGAGGAGCGGGATTACATGTACCGGGTATATGCCCACGACCCACAGGCGCGGATCAACCTGGGCATCCGACGCCGCCTCGCCCCCCTTCTGGGGAATCACCGCAGAAAGATCGAACTCATGAAGAGCCTGCTGTTCTCGCTTCCGGGAACGCCGGTGCTCTACTATGGGGACGAGATTGGTATGGGGGATAACGTCTATCTGGGCGACCGAAACGGTGTCCGCACCCCAATGCAATGGAGCAGCGACCGAAACGCCGGTTTCTCGCACGTAAATCCCCAGCGCCTCTACCTCCCCATCATTCTCGATCCCGAATATCACTATGAAGCCATCAATGTTGAGGCCCAGCAGAACAACCCAAGCTCCCTTCTCTGGTGGATGAAACGGCTCATTGCCTTGAGGAAACGGTTCAAGGCCTTTGGGCGTGGAACGCTCGAGTTCCTTCACCCCGAGAACCGGAAGGTCCTGGCCTTTATCCGTCGGTATAGGGACGAGTGCATTCTTGTTATTGCCAATCTCTCGCGCTTTGTTCAGTGCGCGGAGCTGGATCTCTCCGCATTGAAGGGGATGGTTCCCGTAGAGCTCTTTGGAAGTACCCGTTTCCCCCCCATCGGGGAGTTGCCCTACTTCATCACAATGGGCCCCCATACCTTTTACTGGTTCGCCATTAAACCGCAGATCGCGGCCCAGGAAACCCTGGAGATTGCTTCTCTGGAGTCTCAGTTGCCCCTTCTCACCGTAGCGAGATCATGGGAGACTGTTCTCCTTGCCAAAGACAAAGCCGATCTGGAGGAAATCCTACCGAATTACCTGAAAGTGCGTCGCTGGTTTAGGGGAAAGGCCCGGGATATCCGATCGGCTAAGATCCTGGAGGTCATCCCCGTGCCTAACTCTTCTGCAATGGTCTACATGACATTAGTCCACATCGATTATGTGGAGGGAGATCCGGAGATCTACCTCCTTCCCATCACGGCTGCGTTTGGGGATCCTGCCGAAAAAATCCTTCAAGAGAGCCCTCAGGCAGTCATAGCTCGATTCCAGCTGAAAGACAGCAATGAGGAAGGGGTCCTCTTCGACGCCTTGGTCGAGAGAAGCTTTCACGACGTGCTGTTGCAAGCCATTGCCCGCCGTCGGCGTCTGAAAGGGGAGAAAGGGGAATTGATGGCCAGACCGACAAGGGCTTTTCGGTCTATCCTCGATGTCGGTGAAGGACCTCTGGAATCCTGGCTACTCAAAGCCGAACAGAGCAATACCTCCGTAGTCTTTAAGGATCGATTCATTTTAAAACTCTTTCGGTGCCTCGAGGAGGGGATCAATCCCGACCTGGAGATCGGCCGTTTTCTGACGGAAAAGAGCTTTCAGCATATACCACCGGTGGCAGGCGCCTTTGAGTACCGTCGGGACAAGAGCACACCGATGACCCTGGGGGTCCTCCACGGCTTCGTTTCCAATCAAGGAGATGCCTGGCAATATACCCAGGATAACCTGAGCCATTCCTTCGAGCATGTTCTCGCCCGCCGGGCCGAGTTGGAGGAGATCTCCCTGCCGGAAAAATATTTACTTGAGGCGGTGGAGCTGGATTTCGACCCCCTAGCTGCGGAGATGATCGGCGCGTATTTAGAGTCGGCACGGCTTCTCGGGCAACGAACAGCGGAACTCCACATTGCCCTCTCCTCCTTGCCGGACCATCCAGAGTTTGTCCCGGAGGCGTTCTCAACCCTCTACCAGCGTTCCCTTTACCAGTCCATGCGCAACCTGACTAAGCAGGTCTTTGAACTGCTGCGCCGAAGTCTGGACACTCTGCCGGGGGCAGTGCGCGAAGACGCCCAAAAAATCCTCGACCGAGAGGGCGACGTTATCAAGCATTTTCAATTGATTCTTGACCGCAAAATCTCAGCTATGCGGATCCGTTGCCATGGTGACTACCATCTGGGCCAGGTGCTTTACACCGGGAAGGATTTTTTGATTTTCGATTTCGAAGGTGAGCCAGCCCGCCCTCTGTCCGAACGTCGGCTCAAGCGCTGTCCGTTACGGGATATCGCGGGCATGCTGCGCTCGTTTCATTACGCTGCCTATGCCGCTCTCTTCACTCAACAGGCCAGCGGTTTCGTTCGAGAGGGAGATTTTCCATACCTCGAGACGTGGGCGCAGTTTTGGTGTTTCTGGGTGTGCGTCGCGTTTTTGAAGGCTTACCTGCCAGCGGCAGCTGATACACTCATCGTGCCTCATGAAAGAAATGAGCTCCGGGTGCTTCTGGACGCCTACCTCTTGGAAAAGGCTATCTACGAATTGGGCTACGAACTGAACAACCGTCCGGATTGGCTGAAGATCCCCCTTCAGGGCATTCGGCAGCAGCTCGAAACTCGGAATGACGGGGGCGAAGGGTAAAAAGGGAACGCAACCATCTCATGCAACCAGTTTCAGAAACCTGGTGCTCGACATCAGCCCCCTGATCGAAGACGATATTTACCTCTTGAGCGAGGAAAGCCTCGGCTGGCACTTTCTTTCTTCCCCCCTTCACACGGGGCTCAAGCGTTGGGTTGAGGACTTAAATCGACTCTATCGGAGCGAACCGGCCCTCCATGAACTGGATTTCGATCTCGCTGGGTTCGAGTGGGCGCTCCGTGGGGAGGATTCTGGAGGGAAATCCTGAATAGTGACTCCGAGGAACACGGAGGCAGCGCTCACGGCAGCCTGGGAGGTGTTGAGGCCTCTCCGATCCCCTTCCGCGGCCGATCCTATTCCCTCAATCTCGCCCTTACGTCCCTGGGGACAGTGTTCTTTAAACACGAGGAGGCGCAATCTTGAGCCTGGGGGCCACATACCTAGGCGATGGGCGTTGTCAGTTCCGAGTCTGGGCACCCTTGGCCCAAAAAGTAGAAGTACACATGGTTTCTGCCGCGGAACGGATTATACCGCTTGAAAGCGAGGAACGAGGTTACCACTCCGCCATTGCGGAGAGCATAAATCTCGGCGATCGATACCTTTACCGACTGGATGGCCGGAGGGAACGTCCGGATCCCGCTTCCCGATTTCAGCCCGAAGGCGTGCACGCACCCGCGGAGGTAGTTGATCCCCATTTCACCTGGGGGGATGATTCTTGGTCGGGCGTCCCTCTCCAAGACTATATCGTTTACGAACTCCACGTGGGAACCTTTACCCCCGAGGGGACTTTTGATGCTATTATTTCCCATTTGGATGAGTTAAGAGAACTGGGCATTACAGCCGTTGAGCTCATGCCCGTGGCGCAGTTTCCAGGGAATCGAAATTGGGGATATGACGGCGTCTATCCCTTTGCCGTGCAGAATGCGTATGGAAGACCAGAAAGCTTTAAACGCCTTGTGAATGCCTGCCACCGGAAAGGGTTGGCGGTTGTGTTGGATGTAGTTTACAACCATTTGGGGCCGGAGGGTAATTACCTGTGGGATTTTGGGCCTTATTTTACCGATCGGTACAAAACTCTTTGGGGTTCTTCGATCAACTTCGATGGTCCACGCAGCGATGACGTTCGGCACTTCTTCATCGAGAACGCCCTCTCTTGGGTGACGGAGTTCCATATCGATTCCCTGCGAATCGACGCGGTCCACGCCATCCTGGACTTTTCCGCCTCTCCCTTCTTAGAGGAGCTAGCCTCAGCAGTCCACGATCAGGCGGAGCGGCTCAACCGGCGTATTTACCTCATCGCCGAAAGCGCCCTCAATGACACGCGGGTTATCCGGTCACGAAATGTCGGAGGCTACGGCCTCGATGCCCAGTGGAACGACGATTTCCATCATTCCCTTCATACGCTCTTAACCGGCGAACGATCGGGATATTACCAGGACTTTGGCCGGCTCAGGGAGCTCGCCAAAGCATTTCGGGAGGGTTATGTATATTCGGGCGATTATTCACCCTATCGTCAACGTCGGCATGGGAACTCCTCCCAGGATATCCCGGCACATCAATTCGTGGTCTTTGCGCAGAACCACGATCAAGTGGGAAACCGGATGCGTGGCGAACGACTCGCCGCTTTGGTCTGTCAGGAAAGGACGAAACTCGCCGCAGGGATCCTACTGCTTTCCCCCTTTATTCCCCTTATCTTCATGGGAGAGGAATACGGAGAGACGGCGCCCTTTCCATACTTCATCAGCCATTCCGATCCAGCCCTTATTGATGCGGTGCGCCGGGGCCGCAGAGAGGAATTCGCTGAATTCGGATGGTCCGACGAATCCCCTGATCCCCAGGATGAAGAGACGTTCCTGCGGGCCAAGCTGAACCATTCCCTTCGCCGGAAAGGGCACCACCGGATCCTCCTTGAGCTTCATAGGGAGCTGCTTCAGCTCAGGAAAGGGATTCCGGCCTTGGGCCGCCTGAACAAGGGCGATATGGACGTTCTGGATTACGAAAACGATAACGCTCTGGTTATCAGGCGCTGGAGCGTTGCGGATGAAGTGGTTGCGGTTTTTCATTTCGGCAAGTCGCCGACATCCATACGCATTCCCTTCCCGCAAGGAAAATGGAGAAAACGGCTGGATTCGGCGGATGAACGATGGCAGGGACCGGGAAGCCAGGTGCCTGACGAAATCATTACGAACGGAGAATTAGCTCTGAGCCTTGCACCTTATGCGTTTGCCATTTTCGTTAAAGAACGGGAGGTCTGAACGGATGGAGCGATATATCTGCATTCACGCCCACTTTTACCAACCGCCTCGTGAGAACCCATGGCTTGAGGCCATAGAAGTCCAGGACTCTGCCTATCCGTACCACGATTGGAATGAAAGGATTACCGCGGAGTGCTATGCCACCAACGCGAAATCTCGCATTCTGGATGAACGGAACCGGATTATTCAGATAATTAACAACTATGCAAAGATCAGTTTCAACTTCGGACCAAACCTCCTGGCCTGGCTCGAGGAAAAAGCGCCGGATGTATACGATGCCATTCTGGAGGCCGACAAGGAGGGGCAGAAGGTGTTTTCCGGACACGGCTCGGCCCTGGCACAAGCTTACAACCACATGATTCTCCCCCTGGCGAACCGCCAGGACAAGTATACCCAGGTTCTGTGGGGACTTCGAGACTTCGAGCACCGATTCGGGCGCAAGCCCGAGGGCATGTGGCTTCCCGAGACAGCCGTTGACCTCGAGACCCTGGACGTCATGGCGGAGCATGAAATTCGTTTCACCATCCTTGCCCCACACCAGGCCCATCGAGTCCGCCGCATTGGAGATGAAAGGTGGAAGGAAGTGGTCGGGGCGAAGATTGATCCCACCATGGCTTATATTCTCAATCTCCCTTCGGGCCGGAGCATTTCCCTCTTTTTCTACGATGGCCACATCTCTCGTGCCGTGGCCTTTGAAGGCCTGTTGAAGAGCGGGGAGTCATTCTTACAACGCCTCGTAGGGGGCTTCTCCGAGAAGAGGACGTGGCCCCAGATCGTTCATATCGCCACCGATGGCGAGACGTACGGCCACCATCACCGCTTCGGGGACATGGCCTTGGCATTTGCCATACAATCCATTGAGTCCAAGAACCTAGCTCGTCTCACCA
>SMTZ1_10010963_pt1 | contig 15045 bp, 8 predicted proteins | sample DeeMarSWOR136_30_FD_25667 | JGI IMG/M metagenome (IMG submission 25667)
TATGCCGAGCACGACATCGATGCTTCGGTAGCGCGTCTGCGCGTCGATGCCCGACGCACTCCGGAGATCGGCAGGAAGGTCCGCGAAGCACTCCGGCTCGGCAATGGAACGTTGATAGTTCGCCCGGCACGCGGCAGGGAGACGATCTACAGCACAAAGCGCGTTTGCCCCTCGTGCGGCCGCGGCTTCGAGGAGCTCGACCCGCGGATGTTCTCGTTCAACAGCAAGCTCGGCGCCTGTCCTGCATGCGACGGTATGGGCGTGATAGTCGACTGGTGGTATGAGTCCGATAATGGGGGCGGTGGAACCGACGGGGACGAGAGCAATGGGGTGTGCGATGCCTGCGGCGGACGTCGCCTCAATCCTACGGCCCTCGCCGTGCGCGTGGGCAGGCGATCGATTGACGAGTTCGCGGGACTATCGGTCGACCGAGCTGCACAGGCCCTGAAGAAGCTCCGATTCCGTGGACGGGCGGCAGAGGTCGCCGAGCAGATCCTGGGAGAGATCGCCTCCAGACTCGACTTCCTCCGCACGGTCGGGCTCGGCTATCTAACGCTCGATCGCCGCGCCAACACCCTCGCGGGAGGCGAGGCACAACGAGTCCGCCTCGCGGCTCAGCTGGGCTCCAATCTGCGCGGGGTCTGCTATGTCCTGGACGAACCCACGATTGGCCTCCACCCGCGCGACAACCGAAATCTCGTCTCTACACTGAAAAGACTCGCATCACGTGGCAACACAGTCGTCGTCGTGGAGCACGACGAGTATACGGTCAGAAGTGCGGACCACGTGATCGATCTGGGGCCGGGCGCAGGAGCTGACGGAGGAAGAGTCGTTGCCCAGGGACGACTCGATGAGATCATCGCCAACGAGGAATCGGTTACCGGTCGATGCCTCGCTCTCCCCGTAGCACCGGCCGGACCGGTCACGGGACGCGGCAAACCCGCCCCTGCTGACGGGCGCATCGAGATCGTCGGGGCGAGGAAGCACAATCTCAAGAACATCAGCGTCGAATTTCCACTGCAGAGGCTCATCTGTGTCACCGGTGTGTCCGGATCCGGCAAGAGCAGCCTGGTCCGCGACGAGCTGTACGAGAGCTTGAGACACACCTTGCGGGACCGCAGGAGCGCCCGCCGCCGCACCGGGACCCGCCGTGGCGCACGGGCACGCCGCACCGGCCCCTGCCGAGATATCCGCGGGGCGGAAGGCATCGATCGGGTCGCCGAAGTTGATCAGTCGCCCATAGGCCGCACCCCCCGCTCGATCCCCGCGACATATGTGGGCATCTTCGGCGAAATTCGGCGCCTGTACGCAATGACGCCCGAGGCCCGCATGAGGAACTACACGGCGAGCAGGTTCTCGTTCAACGTCAAGGGAGGGCGGTGCGAGAAGTGCCGCGGCCAGGGCACGCTCAAGATCGAGATGAGCTTCCTCCCCGACGTCTTCGTCCCCTGCGATGAGTGCGGCGGGCAACGGTTCAACCATGAGACGCTGGAGATCGCCTACAAGGCCAAGAACATCTCCCAGATCCTGTCGATGAGCGTCGACGAGGCACATGACTTCTTCGCCAGCATCCCGCGCATCGAGCGGACCCTCGCGCTGCTGCGCGAGATCGGGCTCGGGTATCTGGAGCTGGGGCAGACAAGTCCCACCCTGTCCGGCGGCGAGGCGCAGCGCATCAAACTCGCGGCGGAGCTCGGCCGGGCCTCCCAGCGTAAGACGCTGTACATCCTGGAGGAACCGACGACCGGGCTCCACGCTGCCGACATCGTCAACCTGCTCAATATCCTCCACCGGCTCGTCGACTCCGGACACACGGTCGTGGTGATCGAGCACAACCTCCAGGTCATCTCCGAGGCCGACTACGTCATCGACCTCGGCCTAGAGGGAGGAGACGGCGGCGGTCGGATCGTGGCGACCGGCTCTCCCCGGGAGATCGCCCGCCAGCGCAAGCACTCGCACACCGGGAGATATCTCCACCGATATCTGGCCCGACTGCACAGGGCGGAGAAGGATGCACTCCACTCCCGCCGCCCGAGCGTCGACGGGAGGCTCTCCTAGCAAGCAGATCCCGCTTACGAACCGCTCCGAGTGAGGTTCCTCGAGGTTCGGACCTTCCGCTCATATGAGGCGCTCGGGGCATATCCGGCAACTCGAGCCATGTCCGGCGCCCGGGCCGTCGTCGCCAGCTCGACCTCACAGATAGAATCCTGACGGGTTGCTTACAACACAGAGCAAGGGCTCACCTTGAAGGTGAGCCCCTGTTCACGTGCCGCCCTACTTCCACGCGTCCCGCTCGTCGTGTCGATGGTTACCATGGACGTACCGGCCATGGGTCACTGTCGTCAGCTAGTGGGGCGCAACGGCGGGGTCGTTCTCCCCTGCCGGCCTGGCACGATGGATCTCCCCACGCACGACGTCGCCGTCCCACGACTCGGTCGAGAGGGTCATGTTGTCGCACGACACCCAGTCCCAGTTGCTGTCGTAGATCCTGAACCCAACGTACCCGCTCAGGTTCGTGCTGGCCTGGGCCGATGCCGCGTACTCTTCGTTGAAATAGATATCAAAGGTCCCGTCGGCCTCAACATTCACCTTGACCAGATTCCAGGCATTCGCGCCGTCCTGAGCGGTATCATCCTTATACAGATGCGGACTGTCGGTCCAGCCGATCAGCATGTACGGGGTGCCCCCGACCCACTCCCAGGCGCTGCACCGGCCTGTGGCGGCGATCTGAACAGAGACACCGTTGTTCAGCGTCATATCGGTATTGAAGTACAGGGCCATCGCCGAACTGTTGCTGCCTGAGGTCTTGCGCAACAGCGCCTCATACTGGTACCCTGCGTCCCCCGGCCTCGGGTAGGTGTACGTCGTGTAGTACGTATCGCTCCAGTCATTGATGCCCGTGCCGATATAGTCGTAGCTGGGCGAGGGGCCGAATCCGACCGCGATCATCCATTGCGGTCCCACAGCGACCCACCCCTGAACGCCCCCGTCGTTGACGCTCTCATGGAACCAGGCATCCGCAACGTCGTAGTCGAGCGTGACCGTGCTCGTCGCGGGGGTGAACTCCCAGATCCGCTCGGCCGTGGCCGGAGGGTAGTGCAACGCCCCCTTCAGCAGAAAGCCGGTAACAGGGAAGTTGTTATAGTCATATCGCCCCAGGTTGTACGCAACTATGGCAAACTCGCCCGGCTGCTCATATAAGCCGCGAATATCGCCCCCGTGGCACCATGGCTCGTCGATGCAGGTGCCGGTGATCTTGCCGCCGGTGACATCGATTTTGTACCGATACGTGCCGTCGTTCAGCAGGAACTGCAGATCGGGATCCCCTTCCGGTTCCTCTGTCTGAAGCTCCACCGGCACCTGCGCGAAGGCCGTTACCGCAAGCAACGCAGCGCATGAGACAACAAGAGCTATCCTGAGCATTCTTCTCTCCTCCTTGTGGTTCCGGCAACTCTCGAGAGTTGACCAAGCCGCCAGATGGTTTCGCAACCTCAGACCCTCTCAGCCGAACACGGCACAGGGCCGCCGCCCCGACGTGTACCTTCCGCCCCCCTCGCCTAGCCGGGCACGACCCGCATCCCCTCGCGCCGGAAGCGGTCACAGTATGAGTCCCTCGGGGCCATCACTGATCCTCCCTGCACCCATCAAGGATGTGGATCATTCCTCCATCCGTCGAGGACCTGGATCATTCCCGTGCCCATCCAAGATGACGACCCCTCCACCTGTCCGTCTAGTCACCCGGACCCTTCCCGTGCCCATCCAGGACGAGGATTCCTCCCCGTATCCATGGCATCGGATACAAATAGCCCGGAACATACAGAACCGGGCTGCCCCCTGCGCTCTCAGGCGCACTATCCTCTCATATTCTGCGACTTCCGTCAACCATTTATTCGGGGACAACATGCCACGAGAGAGCTGCCCCCGAGGCGGGTCCCCGGGCGAATCTAGACTGATCAGGGGACCAGTGAACTTGTGGGAAGACCCGTGCGCACGGACCTTCTCCGGACGAAACGAGGGCCCAACGTCCCCGGTGAACTCCTCCTTAGAAGCAAGGACCGTATCGTCTATCGTGGCCCCCTTGCTAAAAGTGCCCCAACACTCCTCTTATCGCCCCCAGCCTCCCGACCGTAGGCAAGTCCTCAGACAGTCCGGGTCGAGGAAGAATAGAACGAGGGGATTGACAAGATCGCCAATCCCCTCATAGATCCTCAGCTTTGATTGCTATGGACCGCTACACCGCTACGAAACTACCGAGCACCATCCTCCGCACCGGTAATGACGTTGTCTCCCGCCGGCGGGCTGCCATTTGTGACAGACCCGAACTCGAAGACGTGGGCGCTGATGGTGTAGTAGTTCGTGTTGCAGCTACCGCCAGTACTGTACACCTGGCCAATCAGGTGGAAGGTGTGCGTACCCGCCCCCAGACTGTAGGTCTTGGAGGTCTGGACCCCCATTGCCTGGGAGATCGTGTCCTCGCTGTAGAACCTGCGCGTGGCCGGGTCTTCCACAGCAGCAGCCCCATAGCCGAGGGCCCACTCACTCTCGCAGCTGCTGTGGTACCCATACCCACCGGCTTCGACATAGACCTTAGCGGATATCGGCAGGGTGAAGGTGACTGAGATAAGGGACTGGTAGGACCCGGTGAGCTGCACCCAGCTTCCGTACCCGTAGTTGTTAGCATAGATGCCGGACCGGAAGTCGGCCGACGCCATGCTGGCGATGACAAGTACAGCCACTGCAGCGATGATCAAGCTTCTCTTCATTGTTCGTTATCTCCTCTTCTTCCACACACTTGTTTCCTGATCCCGAAAACCCTGCATCTGAAAAGCAAACGACGCGGTCTGGACCATCTCCTCGCTCCGATCACCCCCTCTCACCGTTCCCCGCACGACCCGCGTCTCGCCGCGTCGGGCTGGATTGTTAGCGCAGTTACACAACTCCCCTTTACGTCGCAGGCCCCGGACCTGCAAAACCAGGTCGCACGGGGCTCCGGACAACCCCAATCAGGCCAACTTTCACAGCTTGCGCGTATTCTCTCATATCTTGGCGCCGGTTGTCAAGCCTTTTTTCCGAAAAATCGCCCCCCGCCACCTGAGAGCCTCAGCCGGCGCAGGGGCCGCCCTAAGTTCCAGGGCAATGTGGCCTCGGCGCGCCCTCCCTGTTATGCGGGAGAACACCCACCATGCGAAGAAAGTTCCCGCCTGTATCAGGATGCCTCCCACATCGAAGTCATCGTCGAATTCATTCACCTTCTCCACGGTCGCCGTGGCCGCCCTCGCCTCGACACAGACCCCAAACCACTCCCCCGGAAGATAGTCTACACCGGCAACCATGTGGCCTCCGTATGCCCCACCCCCCTGGATCCTCTGATCCGGGTATGACCCGACCGTGACGGTCATGATCCGCTTCTCGAAGTAGTGGCCGACACCGCCGCCGATATAGGGCCGCAGCCGCCCGCCACCCCCAAGGAATATCTTCGCCGTCGCGAGGAAGTAGCTGACCCGCATGTTCATGTCGACATCGACCTGAGTGACCCCTCCATTGGTCGACGTCTGCTCCGTCGAATGCCCTTCCCTGGGAAGGTAGCTCCCCGTCGCTATCTCCAGGCCCAACTCCTCTCCCACCACGTACTCGAAGAAGAGCTCTCTGGCGAATCCATTGAACGAACGCTCGGGGAAGAGGGCCTCGATTCGATCCAGATAGGGTGTCGACGGAAAGAGGTGGTACCCTGTCCGGACTCCCAGACGATTGGAGCGGGCCAGGACAGGTACGGGCAGAGCCAAGGCGAGTGCAAGGACGACAAGGCAGATCCGCGCCACCGAGGGGAACATCCGCCTACTTTGCGACTCGTCCCCCGAGATGCTGTAGCTACTGATGTCGCCGCCCCGGCTCCGGGTCCACGCCCGCTTTCCTCTCAAGCTGTCCGGACCCAAGCTGACGCAGCTCCCTGAATCAGTCCTTTTCTTCCCCATATCTCACCATCCGGACAATCCATTTCTCGCAATCCTGAGCAGGCATCCAGCACAAACCTCGCTCCCCTCCCGGAAGACCCGGCGCGCCTGCTCGAGACGATTGCCGCACCCTTCGCGGTGCGTCCCTGTGGCCGACGCCCGCACACTTCTCCCCCCTGCGCTCGACAACGCGACTGTCATCCACGAGAGCAGGGAGCAGCGCTACCGTCTGCGCGCGCACCTTCTCCAGCTTGCCTGCAAGCCCCTCTGGCATCTGGTCACGTGGAAACGCCATGCCGAGGCGATCGAAGTACCACCATTCTGCGGTCGCCACATGTTCCACGATCTTCTCGATAGAGCCGAAGACATCGTCGCGAATCGGCTCCGTGAACCGTTCCGGAGGAATGTCCCTGATGAGTTCCATCAGATCTCGCCGCGTGCATCCGAGCAGCCAGATCCCCTCCCCGACTTCGGCCCCGCTCAGAGGACGACGGTCATCCTCGAAAAAGGCATTGACGATATAGTCCCCCTCGCTCACGAATGAGCGATAGGTCTCCACGACTTTTCCTTCGATCGGCTGATCCGCCCGCGGCGTCGGGCGCCCGTGACGCGCCACCCAGAAGAAGTACTCCTCGATGGCTGCCTGAGCGCCGGCGAAGGCCTCCTCTTCGGAGGCGGCCTTCGCGTAGCATCCAAGCAGCTCGAACGCCCAGGCAAGCCATTTCCCGGGCTCGATATCCTCAACGCCGAGATGGTAGATCATCCTCTCCGGTCCGTTCACCCTCTATCTCGTTGCCGTCAGCTCTCGTCCCTTTCTCGTCTATCTCGTCATCTCGAGCGCCACACACCACCACGGTGACCAGTGGCCCTCGTTCCGGGCCGCAGATCACCGAGCAGCGCCACCGATCCGAGAATCTCACACGCGAATGAACTGCTATCTGCCGATCTGAGCGCGCAGACCTGACGACCCGGAGTGCACCGGCTGCGCGGGATATCACGGTACGCTGCGCGGTCCCCTTCTTCTATATCACAGCACCGTTCGCGCGACAAGGAAAAACCCCGGAACAAGCACGGCTCCACGATGGTTGTCAATCTGGGAAATGGCATCATGAGCTGGAGAAGACTTGCCGGTTGCTCGCGCCCGGGCAGAGTAGACAGGGGCACTTGATGTGACGTATACTACTCTCCTGTTCTACGGCGCGGCAGCGATGTGCGTATCGTTGAGATGCGGGGCATCTCCCCCGCGAGTGCGGTGCTTCCCGATCAGGAGGCCGTATGGCAGAGCCGGATCATCGGCAGAAGATACTCTTTCTGTGTACCGGGAACTCGTGCCGCAGCCAAATGGCGCAGGCGTGGACGAGAGAGATCCACGGAGAGCGTTTCGAAGTGTACTCCGCGGGTATCGAGCCGCGTGAAGTCGACCCTCGCGCTGTACAGGTCATGGCTGAGGTCGGAGTTGACATGAGAGCTCAGCGATCGAAGCATGTCGATGAGCTCGCCGACGTCGAATTCGACTACGTCGTCACGGTCTGCGACAATGCAAGAGAGCACTGCCCGTTTTTCCCCGCAAAGGTACGGGTCCTCCACAAGAGCTTCGACGATCCTCCCTATCTCGCGCGCGATTCCTCTTCGGAAGACGAGGCACTCGAACACTATCGACGCATCCGGGACGAGATCAGGGTGTATATCGAAACGCTTCCGCAACTGCTGCACGGGGAAGTAGAGAAGGACAGATCCCCATGAAAGAGAGCTGCATCACAAAGCAACCCAAAGGCCTCACCTTCTTCGAAACATACCTCTCCGCCTGGGTGATCCTCTGCATAGCCGCGGGTATCGTGCTCGGCAAACTGGCCCCCGGTGTGGCCACGTTCCTCGACGGTCTGGCTATGAATGTCGGCGAGGCACCCGTGGTGTCGATTCCCATCGCGATCTGCCTCTTCTTCATGATGTACCCGATCATGGTGAAGATCGATTTCGCAGAGGTCCTGAAGGCAGGGCGCAATGCGAAACCGGTCGGCCTGACGCTCTTCGTGAACTGGGCCATCAAGCCGTTCACCATGTACGCGATCGCGATATTCTTCCTCGGCGTCCTCTTCAGAAATTTCATCGGGGCAGATGCCATCGACTACGTCAAGATGCCCTTCGGCCTCGATCTGCCGCTGGGAGAGAGGTACGGCGCAGGCACGGTGGTTCTGATCGAAGGCGTAAAGATGCTCCAGGTCCCGCTCTGGCGTTCGTACCTGGCCGGGTGCATTCTGCTCGGCATCGCCCCGTGCACTGCCATGGTCCTGGTATGGGGGTATCTCGCCAGAGGGAACGACGGCCACACGCTCGTCATGGTGGCCATTAATTCCCTGACTATGCTCGTACTTTACGGGATCCTCGGTGGTTTCCTCCTCGGAGTGGGACGCCTCCCTGTACCCTGGCAGGCGCTTCTCCTCTCCATCGGCATCTACGTGGCGCTGCCGCTTGCCGCAGGGTACGTCACACGGAGGGGGATCGTTTCAGTCAAGGGAGAGGACTGGTTCAGGGAGAAGTTCCTCCACATTCTCACACCGATCACCATTGTCGCCCTGCTTGTCACTCTGGTATTGCTCTTCTCCTTCAAAGGTGATGTAATCCTCTCGAACCCACTGACCATTCTCTGGATCGCGATCCCCCTGTTCATCCAGACGAATCTCATCTTCGCTCTGGGATACTCGCTCGCCAGGGTTCTGAGGCTGTCGTATGAGGATGCTGCCCCTTCTGCGATGATCGGAGCGTCCAATCACTTCGAGGTCGCGATCGCCACCGCCACTATGCTCTTCGGATTGTACTCCGGCGCTGCACTCGCCACGGTAGTAGGAGTACTCATTGAAGTCCCCGTGATGCTTATGCTGGTCAAGATCTGTCTGAGGACCAAGGGCAGGTTCAAGGCAGCAGGTACCACTACCTCGCTCAGCGCAGCCGCGGCGGGCTCCTCGCGGTGACATCCGACCGAAGCATCCGATTCACCTGTCGCAGCGGGATAAGCCCACGCCAGAGAGCACAGAACACCGCCGCACATAGCGGCGGTGTTCTGTAACTGCTCACCACTCAATTTCTGAAGGGCGGCCGTGTCCCGGCCCCGGGATCATTCGATATTGGGAATGGGCGCCGGCAGCGGCTGTGCACCGGCTCCCCACGTCGCAGACGCCATCACATAGGGATACGCCATACCCGTGTGCAGCCATCCTTCGAGCATGTAGTCGCCCTCGTCGGCGAGGAACGCGATCGAACGATCGTTTGCGAGATAGAGGAACTGTATGTACTCCCAGCTCGTGGGCTGGTACAGCAGGTCTATCGTCGCGTGGTGGGCTGCAGGCGGAGGGTCGAGCGTGAAGTCATCCCAGTAGTTGTACGCGCCGCCCGGCCCCGGGTCCCCATACTGGTCTTCAGGCACGGGGAGGCAGTTGCGGATCCTGGCCTCGTCGTAGCTCATCCCGTACGGCGGGATACGGTTATCCTTCGCAACATAGTTATTCAGCACGAAGTGGAATGTCTCGTGGTAGGTTCCCGGAGCCTGTGCCGCAAGCTCGGCCAGGGTGTAGTCTACCGCTCCCGTATATCGATCGAAGCTCAACGGGAGATCGGGCAGGTACCCCAGGGCGAGAAGCTGGTTCGCCCATTCCTGTGTCATCGCGTAGTGGGCCTCGTAGATCTCTGTGTTCGGATCTTCCAGATCGAGGATCGACTCGACCTCCACACCGCTCATCCATACTCCGATCGGACCGTACTCGCCGTCCTCACGTAAGAGGACGTTGTTGGTGTCGTACCACTTGACATTCAGCCACATCCGGCGCCCCTCCGGATACCCCGAGATGAGCTTGTGGCCCGTCAAGTTGACGACGCTGACAGTGTTGCCCTCGACCGAGAGCGATGCCGCCTGATCCAGCTGTACCATCGCCCGTGTCTTCCCGGCATCCAATGCCGCTGTCTGCACGGAATTGAGCCCGCCGCCGAGCCTCAGCATCCCCTGCGAGTCCAGGTACTGAATTGCATCAGGCATCCAGTAGTTGCCCCCGGTCATGTCGTGGAGCGGGAGATCGCGGCGCACGGGCGGATTCTTGTTACACCCCTCTCCGGTAACCGGAAGGAGGTGACATGTCTGACAACTGAAGTATCGGGGCGCACCGTCTTCGTAGTTACCCCCGGTGCCAGCAACGAGGGCGGCCTCATATGCTGTCGCGATCGCACCATCCTGGAGCTCCGATGGCAGGCTCAAATAGTCGGAGACGAGCGTCTGTGAGAGGAGGCCCGCCTTGTACTCGCTGAACGTGCGTTCGACAATCCCGTACTGATACGGGAAGTTGTTGAATGCGGCCTTCTCCTCTACCGGCGCGCCAGGCACGCCGCTGTAGGTCCCGGGTTCGAGAGGAACCTGGGCACCGTTATTGGGTGCGAGATCACCGACTGCGGGGTTTGATACGTCGTGGCACGTGCCGCAGAAGTCGACGGACCGGTGGAACTGGGATTGCAACGTCGAGTGGTTGGCAGCTGCGTCGCTGTACGGCCCCAGCTTCTCGTTTCCATCCCACACGACATACATCCCGCTCCCATAGTACCCGACGGGAGGTGTGCCTCCGTTGTTCGCGACAAACGGTGGATTCTGCACACCGAGGTGCTCCGACTCGTCAGGGTTCGTCATCTTGTGACAGAAGTCACACTCGACCCCATCAGCATCGTGGCCATGCAGGTTCGAACCGTCAGTCGGTGTGGAGCGGCCTCCCAGCCAGCCTCCTGTGGTGTGACAGCGGAGGCAGAGGTCCCCGGCGCCATCGAAATCCTGTTCCCCGATCGCCATGGTCGCCCAGAAGATCGGGTCACGGCTGGCGTTGGCCATCATGTTGCCACGCCAGTTGAACGCCGGCTCGATCGCGGGATCGTATCCCCCGTGGCAGTTGTCACACTTGTCCGGGGTCTGCAGATTCGCCACTTCCCCTGGTTGCGTCCCGGGCTGCTGAATGTCTGTTGGAACCACCTCCGCAGCGTGCAGAGACCAGACGCAGAGGACCGAAACGACTATCGCCGGTACAGCATGCCATCCGTTCATCACTACCCCCCTGATGCTGTAAGGTGCCGAACTTCAGTCCAGTGTATCTCTTGTATATCAGAACTTACGCGAGTTGTCAAGAGTTCCCGCCTTTCGGGGACGTTGGTAGGTTCTGAAGGTTACTGGCATCCTCCAGGGACATTGGTAGGCTTTCCTCCGGGGACGTTGGTAGGTTCTGAAGGTTATCGTATCAGTCTGTCCGTGGCATCCTCCAGGGAAGCTGGTAAGTTCTGAAGTTGTCACATGCCATCCTTCAGGGACATTGGTAGACTTTGAAGGTCGATGGTATCGTTCGGCCTTTGTAGGCGTCCTCATCGCGGGCGCGCCCGCCGAGACCGCCGCCTCATCGCACGCAGCAACACCTGAAGTATCAGGAGAGCCTGCTCAGAGCGGGTCTTCGGCCAAGCCGCACTCTCGTCCGCCACCGCTGTGGGAGCGGCTCATCGAGGAATGCCACGTCATCCACAGTGAAGGTGATCGCCCCGAAGTCCTCCTCCACCTTCCCCCACAATAGATACGGTCGTGTCCGTGAGAGCATGTGGCAAAACCGGCGATAGGCGCGGGGAAAGAAGGTCGTCTCGTAGATCGCAGTCGTATCCTCGAAGCTGACGAACTCCATCGGTTCGTCCGTCTTCGTCGTGACGAGTTTGCTCGTCACCCACCAGCCCACCGTACTCACGCGGCGCCCCGCATATCGCCCCAGATCCTTTCCCTCGACATACGAGATGTCCCGTAGCTCATCCTCGAAGAGGGTCAGCGGGTGGCGGCTGACCAGGAACCCGAGCACCTCTACTTCATGGCGAAGGAGCATCCCTTCGTCGTAATCGGGAACCTCGGGAAGAGGGTCGTCGAGATGTTTCCCCAGGCGCCGCTCGCCCATCACTGCGTACAGTTGCCACATGAGCTGGGGCCGTGTCCTCCCCCCGGCGATCGAGTCGAAGCATCCCGCCTTGATGAGCACCTTCACATCCGAGGGATCGATATCGACCCGATCGAGGAATTCGGCGAACGATCCATATGGTCCCCCTCGCCGCCGCTCCTCGAGGATCGCCTCCAGGCCGGCCGAAGAGAGCCCCTTGAGCTGCATCAGCCCGATGCGGACCTCACGGTCCACCCCGGTGTACGGCTCCTCGCTCAGATTGATGTCGGGCGGGAGCACCGCCAGTCCCATTCGCTTCGCCTCGGAGACGTAGGCGAATGTCGCATAGTATCCGCCCTGATTGGAGATGACCGCGGCCATGAACTCGGCAGGATAGTGGGCGCGCAGATAGGCCGACTTGAACGAGACGAGCGCATACGAGGCGCTGTGCGGCTTACAGAAGCTATACCCGCTGAAGCTGAGGATCATCTCCCACACCCGGTCGATCACCTCACGGGCCACGCCCCGCGCCCCCGCTCCCCCGTAGAACTGGTCCCGATAATCCCGGAGCTGCTTCTGCGCCCGCTTCCTGGAGAGCGCCTTCCGCAGCCCATCTCCATCGACGGCATCGAACCCCGCCATCGCCATGGCGACCTTGGTGACATCCTCCTGATAGCACATGATCCCGTAGGTCTCCCGGAGGAGTTCATCGAGAATGGGATGGAGCGAAGTATAGGCGCCGCCGTGGAGGCGACGGACGTACTCTCTGATGTAGGTGTTGGCGGCAGGGCGGATGATCGAGCTATGGATCACCAGATGTTCGAAGTCGCCGGTCCCCGTCTTCTCCTGGAGCTGGCGCATGGCCGGCGACTCGACATAGAAGACGCCGATCGTGTCGCCGCGCGCGATCAACTGCTGGGTCGCCGGATCGTGGAGCGGATCCCAGGTCCGGTAGTCGATCTCGATCCCATAGTTCGCCTTCACCGCCGCGAGCACGTCGCGGATCACCGCCAGCGAACGGTTCCCCAATAGATCGATCTTGACCAATCCGCTGTCCTCGGCCTGATCCTTCTCCCACTGGATGATGTTGACTCCTTTCGGCGCCGGCTCCATCGGCACGTGGCGACTGATCGCATCGGGGACGATGATCATCCCTCCGCAATGGACGGAGAGGTGGCGGGGAAATCCGTCGATCGCCAGGGCGAGGTTGATGATCTCCGGCCAGGGGGGTGAGAGATCGATATCTTTGAACAGGGGATGGTGCTGGATGAGGCCGGGGAGCCGATGCCTGCCCCAGAGTTGTCTCAACCGTCCGGTGACATTCCTGATCTCCCCCTCGGGCAGGCCATAGACCTTGGCGATCTCGCGGACCGCGGCCCGCGCCCGCAGACAGACGTGATTCGCCACCATCGCCGCGCGGTCTGTGCCATACCGCCGAAAGACATAATCGAGCACATCGTCGCGCTCGTCCCAGGGGAAATCGACATCGATGTCGGGCGCGTCCTTCCGGCCCGGATTGAGAAACCGCTCGAAAAACAGATGGTACTCGATGGGATCGACATGGGTGATGCCGAGACTGTAGGAGACGATGCTGGCGGCGGCCGAACCGCGTCCGCAGGTGCGCGGAAAGCGCGAGACGATGTCCTCGACGATGAGGAAGTAGCTGGCAAATCCCTTCTCTCCGATGATCGCGAGTTCGTGTTCGAGCCGCTCGACCAGCTCGCGCGGCAGCTCCTTTTCCTCGGGAATACCGTACCGGCGGCGCGCGCCCTCATAGGAGCGGGCGCGCAGCGTCTGCAGGGCGCGATCCTTCCCCGGCCCCGCGAAATCGGGGAAGGCGAATTCACGAAACTCCCAGTCGACGACACAGGCAGCCGCGATCCGTGTCGCGTTCTTCAGGGCCTCGGGACAGTAGACGAAGGCCTTCGCCATTTCATGCGGCGGCTTGAGCCAGGCGCTCCGCGGGGCGAGCTCCCGTGGAGGCAGGCGCGACAGTTTGGTATTGCAATCGATCGCCCGCACCAGCCGGTGGATAACGAACTCCTCGGGATCGAGGAAGTGGACGGCATTTGTCGCCACCGGAGGGATGCCGAGCTCGCGGGCGAGGCACACCACTTCGTCTGTCGTCCCGCCGGGCCGGAGCTCGGCATAGAGAGGAGCGACCTCGGCTGCGGACGTCGCCGCGGACAGAGACACGTACGTTGATGCGTCTCCGCCGCCTGCCCGACAGACCCCATGACCTCGCCCGCGGGGTGGATGGCCCGTTCCGGTCGGCCGCCAGAGATGGCCGGCCGACCGGAGAAGGGGACTGGCGAGCTGGCGGAGGAGCCCGACCGAGTCGCTCAATACGACGATTCCCTCGCGGTCGTGGACCAGAGCGCGGGCCAGGGAGAACTTCTCATCGCAGTGGCGCTGCGAGATGAGACGACAGAGAGTCTCATATCCCCGACGACTCCGTGCCAGCACCACAGCGCGCTCATCGCCCGTCACGAGCTCGGCACCGATGATAGGGTGAATGCCGAGCTCCTTCGCCACCTGGAGGAATATGATGAGTCCATAGAGTCCATTCGTATCGGTGAGCGCCAGGGTATCCATTCCCCGCGCTCTGGCGACACGACAGACATCCTCGATTGGTGCCGTCCCCCGCATCATCGAGTAGTAACTATGGACATGGAGATGGACGAACCGCGACATCAGAGTACCTGTTTCATCATTAGAGTACCTGTCCCATCGAAACTCTTATTCCATCATCGGAGTACCCGTCCCACCATCGGAGCATCTGTCCCATCGGGACGCCCGCCCCATCATCAGAACACCTGTCCCATTATCAGGGCACCCGCTCCATCATCGGGACACCTGTCCTATCATCAGAGCACCCGTCCCATCCGAATGGCCTCGCCGCCATACTTTTCACGGATCCTGTCGATCGCCGCGACCAGTTCGCGATCCCTTTGCACACCTTCTCGCCCGGACGAGCGGGCAGCTCTGTTCTCTCCCGTACAGCCGAAGAGATCGAGCTGGCGGGTGCGCACAATCAGGTCGGTAAGCTGGATCGAGAGATGGCGCACACGCTGCCTTCGGTCGCAGGCCTGGAAGAACAGGGACTCAACGTGGCGGAAAAGATACATATCGAGAGTCGTCCTCTCGTCGAACCCTGCGCGGTC
>SMTZ1_10003881_pt1 | contig 15040 bp, 13 predicted proteins | sample DeeMarSWOR136_30_FD_25667 | JGI IMG/M metagenome (IMG submission 25667)
ATACTCTGCAGCTTGGTTCGAGAACCTACGGTGCAGACGGTGCGACAATTGAATTAACCACTCCGACCAATACAGCTGCAGCAGGTGGTTTTGTGCTTGCTCAGAATCAGCCAGCTACAAGCATGGTTGAAGACCCGATTGTTGCCGGTGACAACGGTAGGGTGAACGTTGGTTCGACCAATTACGTTAACGTTCTGACTACTACTGCTGCAAACGATGCAATGGATGCCATAACGGCTGCTATCATAATAAAGGATACAGCCCGTGCGGCTTTCGGCTACAAGATGAACCGTCTGGAGTACACCGTGGGAGTTACCAACATTCAGGCTGAGAATATTATGGCAGCCGAGTCCCGTATTTCCGATGTCGATGTGGCCACCGAAATGGCGAGAATGACGAGATTACAGGTGCTGGCACAAGCCGGTGTTGCTATGCTATCTCACGCCAACTTAATGCCGCAGATGGCTTTGACTCTGCTCAGATAACAGTAGCAGATTTTAATATTTGAATAGCAGTCTGGGGAGTAGGGAGATGGCTGTAGCGCTAAACTGCAGTTATCTCCCTATAAACCAGGTTCACTGTTAGAGAGCAACGCCCTGATTCGTCAGTATGGAAATTGTCGTAATTGGTCGTTCTTTCAAACACAGGAAGCTACTTGAAAAGGATTACCAAGGCTCAAAGCTTTCGGGGATCCCATTTTGCGACTTGTTGCAAAATGGGAACCCGGGCGTATAACGGATTAATGTGATGAAGAAAGTTTCTGCATATCAAGACGTGGCAGTTACCACACAAAGCAAAGGCCGACTAATTGTCCTGCTTTACGACGGTGCAATGAAGTTTATGAAGTTAGCGATCAAGGAGTTGGAAGCAGGAAACTTTGAAGCAAAGGGCAAATATATAGCGAGGGCCCAGGACATAATCAACGAGCTCAACGCGGTTCTGGATATAGATTCGGGTGGAGAGATAGCTTCGAACCTTCGGAGCCTCTATTGTTTTATGAATACTCGTTTATCCGAGGCCAACATGAAGCGCGAGCCACAAATGATTCGGGAAGTAATAGCTCTGATGGAAGAACTGAATAAAAGCTGGAAAGCGATAGCTGGTTGATTTAGTCGCCGAAATGGCATGAGGTGTAGTTATTTCAATGCCGTACTAATATAAAGGGGACAAGATGCTCAAGGCAAAAGACATAATGACAAAAGATGTGATTACTGTAAAAACGGATACCCCGATAATTAGTGTCCTCGAACTGATAGCAGAACACAATATATCAGGTCTGCCTGTGGTTGATGATGATATGACCCTGGTGGGGATTGTTTCAGAAAAAGATATACTCAGATTGTACTACGACAAAGAGGACGAGGATGAAAAATCAGTTAATGATTTTATGACACAACCTCCGCTTTTCTTCGATGAGGAAGAGAATTTGGGTGATGTTTGTGACTTTTTGAAAAAGAATGTTTTTAGAAGGGTTCCGATCACATCAAGAGGAAAACTGGTAGGTATTATCAGCATAAGAGATGTCATCGAGCATATTCTTCAACAAAATCGTGAAGAAGTTCCTGCTAGCTGAGGGGAAACCATTTTACGATTTTTGTGAAATGGTATTTTACGTATCAGGATAATAATATCGTCGCGGTTTTAGTAATAGAGGCGGCGGATTTTACTGCGCAGTGAATTGTGCGTATAGAAAACAAAACTCTTGGAGAGGCAGAGAGTAGATAATCTCCAGCTCACGGAGGGGATTGTCAGATTAAGGTGAGGGAAATACAGCCTTAGCGGCCTCTATTCAGTTTGAAAGCATCCTCACCACCGTTTAACAGATGGACCAGAGGCTGTGGCCTGTCAACACCTTCTATGAATGCCGGGCGCCCGGCCCATGGCGTAACGCTCAATACACCTGTCAAATCCATCCAGTGCTGCAGGCGGGCAACGGGCAATCCGGAGGTCATGTGGAAGTGATTGGCCGGCGGATACTGTTTATATTCAACCATACTTGCGTATTTCGGCACAACAAATGTATGCGGCCAGGTTGGTGTGGTCAGCTCACACATTGCCTGGGCAAGCTTCTTCGGCACATCGGTGGTATGGGCCTGGTCCCAAACAATAGAGAACAATCCGGAGGCGCTGCTGTAAGCGCATCGGGCTGCAATTCCTTCGATACCGGCCGGCGTCATAAACGTAACCGAATTGCCACCTCCGGGGAAATAGGATTCGTCGGCCAGAGGCATTCCGACGCCTGCCATTATATTTCGGATGGATGCCCCCGGTTCTGCGGCCCAGTCAAATGCGGCACTGCCGGAATTGTCACCGTCGACAAGACCCTTGTTGTACCAGTCTGCTTGTTTATCCAGTTTTTTAATGCCTTTTTTCTTGGCAAGTTGCTTGATTTCCCAGGCTTCCCATACCTTTCTAAAATCCATAAAAAGGGGCGGATTTCCACCGGAAAGATAGGTCATAAACAGCATTGTCAGAAGTCCCTGAACGTCGGCTTCGGTGGCGTAGGGCAGTGGGGCTTTGCGGCCGTTATGGTCGAACGTGCTGTTAAAGAACGATTCCATCGCGTCGGCAACGGGAAGCGGAATACCTCGAAGGTCGCTGCCCCACTCCAACTGGCTCATAAAGCCGCCGCCGACCGCATTCAGGTCTGCCATCAGGTCACGAACGATTAAGTACATTGCAAGACTCATATTAAATCGTTGGCTGTCCACTTCATCGCGAAGTTCCAGTCGTTTACCGACGTGTCTGTTTATCCAGCCTCGTACAGCTTTGAGTTCTTTTTCGCTGTACGCTTTTTTGCTTAGCATATCGGCCAGTAACTTCATATCCAGACGTGTGATTTCGATGCCGAAAGTGTTCCTTGTCGGCAGCACGTGGGCGAGAGCCGTTTCCATTCCCATCGAGTCGTGGCCTAAAATCACGACCCTTCTGCCCCGCAGGGCCACAGCCGTTACCGCAGCATAGCACCAGTCGATGAGGTTCTTTGTTGTCTGATCCGTCATTTTTGGATTCATACCTGTGTCCGGCCAGGTTCCGACATTCAAGGCAACCATCCTGCCATACTGGCTGATGGCACCGCTGAGGGCGTGTGCATAAACGACACCGGGTTTGGGGCCGCTGTTGCCACATGTAATATTTATTGGGGTATTGGGAGGAAACTGCTGTAGTAAAGAGATAGTAGTAAGCTGGGGGAAGGCCCAGGTGTCCGGCACGCATACTAAAATATCCACGCCGGCCTTGCGAAACTGCTGCGCGACAATATCGGCTTGCGCTTCGCCATCAACCAGAACCGTCGAGTAAACCACAGGCACCGGTGTCTTGTCTGGTAGAACTACAGAGCCGCTTATACTGTCAGCGGCCATCTTTGCAATGTTCTGACACCGAATTCGACTGGTCTTGTCGATACGCGGATCGCTGGTGGCAAAAACACCGATAACAGGGCTCTTTGGGGTAGCTTTCCTTATGTTTGGAAGATGCCTTGCTTCTACTTTGTTTGTCATTTCGGATACTCCTTTTCGGATTCCCTATTCTAAAAGAAAGCAAAATGTGGGCCCTTATAAAGTCTTCAGAATCCGTCATTAAAGACTAAATGTGGATGTATCTTCGAGCAGCTTTCTTACATAGTCAAGAAATTCGGCTGCGTATGCACCATTTGTGACCTTGTGGTCTATTGATAGAACCATACTCATCAGCTTGCGAACCATAATGTTGCCGCCCTCGGGTACACAGGTTTCGGTAATCCTGCCGATGCCGAGAATACTGCACTGGCCGGGCACGACTATCGGGATAAAGGACTCTATCTCAAAAGCACCAAGATTACTTACCGTGATGCAGCCGCCCTCCAAATCCGTCGGAGCCAGTTTGTTGCTGCGGGCCTTTTCAATCAGGGCCTTGCTGTTGCGCGCAATCTGCTTCACATCCTTTTTATTTACGTCCTTGAGAATAGGCGCAACCAAGCCGCCCGGCACGGAAATAGCCAGGCCAATACCGATGCTGTCTGCAAGTTGAATGGATTCTCCTGCCACTTGGCCTGTCATAATCGGGAATTTTTCCAGGCCCATCGCTACGGCCCGCATGATAAAGTCGTTGTAAGCGACTTTGACGTCACTGCCTTTGTTGAGTTTGTGCCGCAATTTGACAAGGTCGGTAACATCGGCCTTTACACTGAGATAAAAGCAGGGTATTTCGTGCTTTGACTGCACCATTCTTTGGCCGGTTATCTTTTGAAGACGGTTGAGCGGCATTTTCGTGCCGAGTTTGACCGTTGACTCAGATACCTTAGCCGGAGCCGGTTTGGCTGGCTTTGAAGCGGCTGTGTCCTTTATATCCTGCTCAGTAATTCGGCCGCCAGATCCTGTTCCTGTAACCGCCACCAGATCTACACCGAGCTGTTCGGCCAGTTTTTTGGCTCGTGGGGAGGCCTTTATTCTTTCTGCCGGTTTGGCTTCGGCTGGCGCCTCGGCCGGTTCGGCTGCAGGTGCCGGGGGGGCAGCTTCGGTGACGGGGGCCGGGGATGCAGTTTCGGAAGCAGGCGCAGCAGGAGCTGGTTCAGAAGTAGGTGTGGCGGGAGCAGCACCTTTTAAAGAGTCGACGAAACTTTGGGGTACTTCTTCATCCTTATCACCGACCACCATAATCGGGGCACCCACGGGCAGTGTCTGGTCGGTCTCGGCAAGAATATACTTTACAAAACCTTCCGCCGGCGATTCCATTTCGAGGGTCGCCTTGTCGGTTTCTATCTCAAAGATTACATCACCTTTTTTCACCTCGTCGCCGACCTTGACCAGACAATTAACGATTGTTCCCTCTTCCATCGTCTGGCCGAGCTGGGGCAATCTGACTTCTCTTGCCATTTATAAATCCTCACATGTTTTTCTTAATACGTATTAATTACACAATTGCCTTAACGGCTTCAACAATTTTATCCACGCTCGGAATACTGGCTATCTCCAGCGGCTCACTCATCGGCGGAGGCACGTCGGCCGCCGCCAGATTTATCGGCGCTGCGTCGAGATAATCGAATCCGTGGCTGCCGTCATCGAGTTCGTATTCCATTAATTGGCCTGTTATCTCCCTGCCTGCGCCGCATGTCCCGAATCCCTCGCTGACCGTAACCAGTCGGCCGGTTTTACGAACGGATTCGGCTATTGTCTTCATATCCAGCGGCTTGAGCGTTCGTACATCGATTACCTCGGCGTCGATACCATATTGCACCGCCAGGACTTTGGCGGCCTCCAGCGAGTACATCACCATTCTGCTGTAGCTTACGATAGTCGCATCTTTGCCGGGCCTTTTGATATCCGCAACACCGAGCGGGATTATGTAATCACCTTCAGGTACCGGGCCGAACTGGCCATAAGTCGCCTTGTGCTCGATAAAGACCACGGGATTGTCGCTGCGAATCGCGGCCTTGAGCAGACCTTTTGCGTCATAAGGTGTCGAGGGCATCACCACATACAGCCCCGGCGGGTGCATAAGCCATGCCTCAAGAGATTCAGAATGATGGGCGGCAATACATCTGCCGACGCCTCCTTCGGTCCGCAGGACCATCGGTACTTTTGCCTTGCCGCCAAACATGTAACGGTTATATGCCCCGACGTGAACGAGCTGGTCCATCGCTATGGTAACGAAATCGACATACATAATCTCTGCAACCGGTCTTAGCCCTCGGAGGGCGGCACCGACCGCGGCACCCGCAATGGCCGCCTCGGATATCGCGGTATCAATCACCCTGTCGGTTCCGAATTCTTTGGATAGCCCGCGAGTCGCCTGATACGCTCCGCCGTAGAGGCCGACGTCCTCACCCATTACGATAACGTTTTCGTCTCTTCTCAACTCTTCAGCCTGTGCGGCGGAGACCGCCTGGTTTATGGTCATAACATCCATGCCGAACTGTGATTTGATTACGGCCTTGGCTTGCTCAGTCGCCTCTTTCTTTGTTTTGCCGGTCGCTTGAGCAAGAGCGGCTTCAAAGGCTTTAGTTGCTTCCATTACCTTCGCAGATGTTGCTTTCTCCGACTCGATAAGCGAGGCTTCGTAAGTTTCCTCGACATATACATCTTTGGTCAGATCCGCGGGATTTGGCCAGGGACTGTCCATCCCGAATTTCGTGGCGGTTTCGATTGTATTAAAGGCCGCATCTTTAATCTCATCGAGCTGTTGCTCTGTGCAAAGTGAACCAGCCAGCAGTTGTCGCCTCAGAACGATAATCGGGTCGCGGTCGTGCCAGGCCTTCTCCTCGGCCTTTGTACGGTAGGCACGAGGGTCACTTCGGCTGTGGCCGTACCAGCGATAGGTCTTGGCCTCGATTATGGTCATCTGATTCTCGACTCTTGCCCACTTTACCGCCGAGCTGACAGCTATATACACGGCCACAACATCCTGTCCATCGACAATCATTGCAGGAACGTTATAGGCATAGCAGCGTTCTGCGATGTCGGTGATATTGCTTGCTTTTCTTGTGCCTTCTATTTCACTGCCGGAGAACGGCACACTCATTCCATAGAGGTTATTTTCGATTATCGCTACGAGGGGGACCTTCAGGGTCGAGGCCATATTCATTGATTCGTGAAAGCTGCCGCAGTTGGTCGAGCCGTCACCGAAGAATGAGAGCACGACCTTACCGGTTTTTTTGTATTTCTCAGCGAGGGCCGCTCCGACAGCCGATGGCTGGTTGCCGCCGACGATACCGGTTGAGCCGAGGTTATTTTGCTTTTCTACTTCGGCTATGTGCATCGAGCCACCCCGCCCCTTGCAATAACCGGTTTCCTTGCCCATTAGCTCGGCCATCATGGCATTCCAGTGATTCTGGCGGTCCTCTTCCGAGTCGGTATATTTATTGCCGATAGCACCGCAATGGCCATGGCCGCGGTGGGTTGAGCCGATTACGTCGCCTCTCTCGATAGCAGCGATGGAGCCGACAGCTTCGGCTTCTTCGCCTGCATACAGGTGCGAGGCGCCTTTTATAATATTCTGGCCTAACAGATCAAAGACCTTTTCCTCAAAGAATCGTATCTCATAAATCGTCCTGAGCCAGTCTTTTGCCTGTTCGAGGGTAATAATCTTGTCATTTATGAGCTCTTTCAATCCCGGATGCGGTTTCTTACGAGTGTCCTCGATACAAAAATCCATACTTCAAATCTCCTCAAAAACAGCCTTACGAGGGCAAAAACTCATCCCATTGCCCTATCAATAATGTTAAAGCTAAACAATATAGCACATTTCACCCCTAAAACGCAAACGAAAATCTACTGCTGCTTGTGGCTTATGAAGATTGTGGCCTGTTCAATACCGGATGCTCGACACTCTAAAGTCGTTTGACGGGCCTCAAGCGATTCCAAACGGATTAGGCGCCTGCGACTTTCTTGCGAAATGCCTCTGCTTCCCACTTATTGATGAAATCGCGCTGCCTCTTGTTCAGGCTGCAGATTCCCCCCATTCTTTTGGCATTGGTACGAATAAAAGCCGAATAAGCCACGATGTCACGGATCGTCTGGGCAACCTTTTTGTTGCCTGCAACAAAAAGGCCTGTATCTTTGACAAGAAACGCTAAGCAGTGTTTTTCTCCCTTTTTGATTTGCGCAGTTAACCTTTTTGCAATGTCGCCCGTTTCAATTTGCTCTACCCACATCGCAGGCCCGTTGGAATAAACCAGCTCGTCCGGTGTCAAAACGCCTGCCGAGAGCATTTCTTTGGCACCTTTCTGATCCATAAAATCAGCGATCTCAGCATCGTAGAAATAGCTTATGGTTGTATTCTGGCCTGTTGCATTGAGGAATTCTTTACGTATGTGTTGTTTTATATTTTTGATTTTTTCCTGGCTTGCGGATTTGACCTTTCCGGCTTTCGGCTGTTTTAACTTACTGTTGCAGCGCTTTATGACCTTATGAACAAGCCGTAAGGCCGAATCGGCATTTCCCGTTGTAATAAAGAGGCCGTGTTTATGGAGGAAAAGAATCTTAGGTTTTTTGCCGAACTGTTTTTGATAATTCCTAACCAACCTGGCGATTTTCTTTGCAAGCGTAGAGCCAGGGTCCGTATAGGGTACCCAAAGAGGGGGAACGGCTTCTGTCTTAAAAAGCTTCTCGAGCATGGCCTTGCCGTTTCTTGCGTTTACGAAGGCTCCGGCCGCACTTGGGTGCAGATGTATCACGCACTTATCGAGAAAACCGTGCAAGTGTGCTTCAACAGAGGGCCGGGCCGGGCCTTTTACATTGTCATCGCAGGCAAGGAGCAGCCGGTTCACCACCTCAATTTCCCTCGCGTGGGTTTCGAGTTTGGCCAGAGACTTATCTTTAATAATTGATAGGACCGAATCCAGTCGCATTCTCCGCCAGCCCCTGGTCTTACTCATATCTTTTAAGGCGGTGCCGCTGGCCTTGATATACATGTATTTACCATCTGTGGTCTTTACGGACGTATTGCCCCCTCCCCCCTGGACAAGTGTTCTGTCCCTGCCGACCGCTTTTGATATTCTGATAAGTTGTGATAAAGCTTCGTTCATATTGCTAACACACTCCTTCGTTGGTAATTTAACTCGCCAATTATGATATTATCGTAATTACCGTCTAACGTGGTGTGGCGTCGGGCAAACCGCCGTCGACGGGAATTGTGGCTCCTGTGGTCGGTGTTTGACGCGTTGCAAAAAACAATACGGCGTTGGCAACATGGCGTCCCGTAATCCTGGCTTTTAATAGATTTCTGTTTTTGTAATACTCCTGTAATTGTTCTTCGTCGAGCCCGCGGGCCTTCATTCGACTTGGCCCTATTTCTTTCCATAATCCGGATTTGTATTTGCCCTCGGAGAATACCGCATCCGGCGCGACCATATTGACGCGAACGTCGTATTGCGCCAGTTCGAGACTTGCGATACGGCCCAGCTGATGACAGGCGGCCTTGGTGGCACTGTAAGCTCCGAAACCGGCGCCGGGGCTGGGCACATTCTTGCTTGATATAATGATAATGTCTCCTCCGGTCCCCTGGAGGATAAAAAGGTGTGCAGCTTCAGCAAGCGTTATCAGCGCGCCTTCCACATTTACTTTTTCGAGCTTGCGAAAGGCATCGAGGTCAATATCTTTCAAATATGAAACCAGCGGGATGCCGGCGTTGACAACTACAATATCAATCCCGCCCCATGTTTGAATGACACTTTCAAAACCCCGGCTGACGGAATCTTTGTCAGTGACGTCGATCGGGACACCAATCACGCGGTCACCACCTATCTGTTTCAAATCGGCTACAAAATCGTCAAGTTTCTTGCCCGGCAGGTCGGTAGCTGCCAGATGACAACCTTTCTCCAACAGCCCCCGGCAAATTCCATAACCGATGGCACCGGCGGCACCGGTCACCACGGCGACCTTATTGCTAAGAGGCAAATCAGAATTATTATCCTTTCGCCCGACGTAAAGTATCCCAAGTTCCCGAAGGCATACAATGTCCGGCTTATTTTTATGCCGTTGTGAATAATCTGAAAACGCATCGTTTAATTGTTTGCCGAGAGTTTCCTGCTCGGCATCATAATCCACCTCACCTAAAAAAAGTGGTGGTTTCCTACCCTTGGTCAAAGGTGCAGGATAGGGCTGAGCTTTGACATTTTTTTCAGAACCGGCAAAGTCAACAGCTTCTTTGTTTGTTAAAGATTTTAAAATAACCGGCTTGTATGGAATGTCTTCATTACCGGTCGGCTCAGCTAGAAGACCACGTACAATAGGTATTATTTGAGCTAATCGATTCATTCAAAAAGTGGTCCATACCTCAATTTCACCCAGTCGAGGACTTCCTGTGCTGCCTGCCTTGCTTCAGCGGCGTTATCGCTCGTTAACGTCAATTCGTCCCCGGGATAACGAATCTCTACAGCATAAGGATTCAGCAAAGCAAGCGTCTCGCGCAGCGATTCAGCCGGTGGTTCATATTCAATAACACTATCCAGAATAACAAACAGGTTATGTGTAATCGGATATTCACAGCCGTTCGCGACAAGAAAACCTTTAAGCAGTTTTTCGGCAGCTTGCTGACAGTGAAAACAAACTATGTCATAAGGCACTTTTTCGGCAGCAAGATTATTGTCTGCGTCTAATAAATCGTTTTTTGCCTTGTCGAACCATCGCCTGGCGTATTCAAGCTTTTTATCCATACAGCTTTTTCCCCTCCCGTAGTACCGTGGAGATGAATGAAAGCTCGAATTCACTTTCCTTCTCAACTTCTTTGGGAGTATAAACCAGAATGTCCATCGGAAAAGGATACGGCTTGAACATAAGGTGAAGCTCTCGGCTTCGTTTGTGCCTCGGCAAATCACTTTCGGCAATCACCAAAAGGTCAACATCGCTATGTTTTCCGGGTTGGTTTCGAGCGTATGAGCCAAAGAGAATCACAGCCTTGGCATTGATTTTTTCTCCAATTTTACCGGCAACATTTTCAATGTCATTGAGACTTACCATAACTTGATGATAATTGTTCTTATCTCTTATTGCAACAATTTTTATATACTGTTATGCCCGGTCAATCCTGAAATCTGTGTTTAATCTTTTTCGTTTTTAAGAGTTTGGTACAGCTCGTATGCCTCGTCTGGCTTGAGGTTCTCGTGTACCACTTTGTGGACCGCCTGCATCATGGCCTTGGGGGCATCACTCTGAAAGATGTTGCGTCCCATGTCGACTCCCGAAGCGCCTTCCTGCACGGCTTTGTACGCCATCTTTAAGGCGTCCAGTTCTGGGATTTTTTTGCCGCCGGCCATCACAATCGGCACCGGGCAGGAAGCGGTAACCGTCTGGAAACCTTCCTCTATATAATAGGTTTTAACAAACTGTGCCCCAAGCTCGGCACAAATACGACAGGCCAGGCGGAAGTATCTGGCATCCCTGACCATATCCTTGCCGACCGCCGTTACGGCCATCGTGGGAATGCCATAACGCATCCCCATATCAACCAGCCGGTTCATATTATGGACTGAGCGGGTTTCGAATTCGCCGCCGATAAATACCTGTAACGTAGTCGCGGCCACGTTCATGCGAATGGCGTCCTCGATGTCAACGGCCAGTTGTTCGTCGGACAGCTCTTTAAGTATGCTCGGGCCGCCGCTGCACCGCATAACGATAGGTTTGGTAAGGGTGGGCGGCACTGAAGTCCTCAGAATACCCCTCGTCAGCATTATGGCGTCGGCGTACTGCATTAATGGTACAATCGTCAGGTCTATTCGCTCGAGTCCTGTTGTCGGTCCCTGGAAGTAGCCGTGGTCAATCGCAAACATCACCGTTCGGCCGGTGTCGGGATTGAATATCCTGGACAACCGATTTTTCATCCCCCAGTCAAGAGCTCCGGCCCCCTTGAGGAAAAAGCCCGCAGTTTCCATCGGAACGTCTTCATAATACTGTTTTGCTTTTTTACTCGAGTCTATATCGGGCATTTTTCTTTCCTTTCTTTCAATTTGTTTTGTCTTTTCAGCCCATTTGGATTGTCAAATTAATAGGCTTCTCACGCTTCGGTGCTGTTATCTTTCCACATCCAGGGTGTGGCTGTGACAAACCATACTATCGTAGCGACAAGCATGAGCCACTTGACCATGTTCAACTCCATTTTGCCCGCAAGAAAGATTACAGAAGGTAGTGTCAGGGCAATCAGCGCCAGCAGTGAGATAATCTGTAAAATAATACGCATTTTAATTCTCCTGTTATTCAGCCGCGACGGGCCGGAGTTTCTTCTGATAAATTTTACTTAGTACGGTGTATAGCAGGGCAGCGACAAACCAGCCGGGTAGTGAAACGAAGAAAATCTGAACAGTGAATGTGTCTTTGATCCATTGAACTTTGTCGCTCATAGTGAATACGTCCCAATTGACCAGTTTGTCAATAATCCATGCGAGTTTTACGAGGACCAGACAGATTGAAAGTGTCACAAGCCATGCAAGGCCGGCAGCCCAATTAAAGGCCCTTTTGCTCAGTTCGGCGTAGTAACTCTGTAGGCCAAACTTACGGATGAGCCAGAAATCCACAAATATAACCGCGCCCATCGGCATAAGTACCAAGCCGTAAAGGGCGACAAAATCCAGCAGCTTCATTGCGATGGCGGGGAACATGCCGGCGATTGTTGCAATAGCACCGGTTATAAGCGTGACCTTAAAACGGGATGATTTTGGCGCAAGGGCCTGGAAGGCCAAACCCGCCCGGTAGATAGTCGGATTGGCAGTGGTCCAGCCGGCAATGATTACACATAGGAGCCCGACCAGCCCCGCTGCCCGGTAAGCCAGAGGACCCGGCAATACATCCGTATCGGCAGGATTCAAATGCAACTGGTAAGCATATAGAATTGAAGCACTGATCCAGGCCATAAAGTGTCCTACGTACATCCCCGCGCTGCTTGCAATAGCATACCAGCTCTTGCGGGCGAACCGGAAAACAGATAAATCGCTCATGCCGATGTGCATGGCCATGTTGCAGAACCATGCGAAAAAGGTAACATGCCAAAAGGTGAACTTTACCTGTCCTTCCTGTGGGGGGCCGCCCTTCCATATTTCGGTCTTTGCCAGGCCCCAGAGGTCACCCATAGAGCCGACCTCGGTGCCGGTTGCTTCGATGAACTGACGAAGACCCACAAAGCCAAATACCAGAAACACGAGGACCATCCAGGGAGCGGCCACATTGGCGAACTTGGCGACGGTTTGATAGCCATAAGCGGCAACAATTGCGATGAGCCCTCCGACAACAGCGACAGCCACGACCCAGCCGATACTGTTGGGATACAGGTCATTGAGGCCCGGCATGTTGAATTTGAACCAGACTCCAACCGCCGTGGCTGATACGGTGACCATCGCGCCGGCCAGAAAGCAGAACATTACGCCGTTGGCAAGGTTATAGAGGGTTACAAGCTTTCGGCCGCAGATCTTCTCCAGTTGATAGTAGAGGGTCAAACGCTTGCGGGTGGCGATAGGCGCGCAAAGGAACATCCAGCTAAGCACTGCCAGAGCGTTACCGAGAAGAAGACCTGCGACCAGATCAAAGGCGCTTACTCCGGCGGCTACAAACAGCGGCCCGATCATTAACTCGGTCCCGGCGCAATGCTCGCCGGCGTACATCCCGATGAAACTCTTGAAGCCGAGAAGGGCGCTCTTCGGGACCGGTTCGCGTTCAAACTCACTTCCGGATTGTGTTTGATGCGACTGCTGTTCCGTATTCATATTGTCTCCCTAAATATTGGCGGTGAATCTCCATGTTCTCTAAGTGCGTTTACTCTGAACGTTCCTTTCGTATGTTTTTACCTCATACAGCCATGCCCGGGCAGGTGGGACTTGCATTTTTGTGCAGTAGAAATCCCAGACCGCCCCGAAAGGCATGGTTTTCAACTCCTCCAGCATTGCCAGCCGTGAGGTAAAGTCGCCGCTCATTTCCATCTCACGCAGTTTATCCGTTGGCTCCAATAGTGCAATCAAAAGGGCCTTGAGCATACAGCGGGTTCCGATTACCCAGGCTGCCACGCGATTAATGCTGGCATCGAAAAAGTCCAGCCCGATGTGTATCCTTTCCAGGAAATCACCTCGGACTATTTCTTCGCAGATCGCACGCAGCTCGTCCGAAAGTATGACGACATGGTCGCTGTCCCATCGCACACCCCTGCTGACATGAAGCAGTATCCGGTCAAGAAACTCCATTACCGAGGATATCTTGTCGGAAACAACCTCGGTTGGATGAAAATGCCCTGTGTCCAGACAAAGCAGCACGTTGTTGCGGACCGCATAACCGAGGTAAAATTCGTGTGAGCCGACAACGTAACATTCCGAGCCGATACCGAAAAGCTTGCTTTCGACACAATCCAGGAGGTGATTTTGGTCTGCCTTTTCGGTAAATATTTCATCGAGAGATTTTCTAAGGCGCTGCCGGGGACCTTTGCGATCTGCGGGTATGTCCTTATACCCATCGGGAATCCACAGGTTTGTCACGCAGGGCGTTCCTAATTCCTTTCCCATTGCAGCGCCGATTTTTCTGCACGCTATACCGTGCTCAACCCAGAAGCTTCGTATTGCCTCATTGGCGCTGGATAGGGTGAAACCGCTCTCGGCTTTCGGATGCGAAAAGAAAGTGCCGTTGAAGTCCATGCCAAGCCCGTTTGCCTTTGCCCAGTCAATCCACGTTGTAAAATGCTCCGGCATCAATTCATTGCGGTCTACTTTACCGGCAGTTTCGGCGTACATTGCGTGCAGGTTCAACCGGTGTTTGCCCGGTATAAGGCTCAAAGCCTTTTCAATATCCTCACGCAGCTCGTCGGCTGTTTGTGCTTTGCCGGGATAGGCACCCGTAGCCACAAGGCCTCCACCGCTTAGACCCTCACTTGTTTCGAGACCGCCTACGTCGTCTCCCTGCCAGCAGTGCAGTGATATGGCTATCTTGCTTAGGCGTTCTATAGATTTGTCGGTGTCCACACTCAGCTCGGCATAGCGCTGCTTTGCAATCTCATATGCTTTTTCAATATTGTTCGAATCGCTCATCTTTTCTCAAATCCTTTGCATGAGAAATAAAAACGAAAGCTGCAATTATTATTTGTTTTTCAACGAATCCTTATCAGGCAGTTCAGGAAAAGCCGCATGGGGTTCTCTCTGATACCAGAAAGCTACCGAGGAAAGGTCATCTTTTAGAGGCAGATACCTTCCTTCGCTCTGCCATCCTAATGCCTGTATAGTGACTTTGAGGTCCTCATCGAACCGTATCGGGTCCATGATATGCCAGCGGTATAGTCCGAATCGCGGCTGCGTTTCGGATTTTATCACCTGAGGCATACCTGCATAAGGCGTGTTAAATTCCTGATACCCGCCGCCCTTGGGATTATCAAAACCATAGGAGCCGCAGAAGTAATCTTCCGTCCCCGTGCCGCAGATTGTCGGGAATTTTTTGTCCCCATCCATAAAGAATTTAATCTCGCCTTCCCCCCACCAGCCCGGACTGTTCGAACCCCAAGTCATATACGTCCCTACGTATTGTCCTTTCCCGCGGATACCGTCAACGATGGTGTAGTCTTCTTTGTAGGGAAGTGGATTGACCCGGCGAAACTGCGCGTG
>SMTZ1_10010396_pt1 | contig 15037 bp, 13 predicted proteins | sample DeeMarSWOR136_30_FD_25667 | JGI IMG/M metagenome (IMG submission 25667)
CTCGGCGGCAGCCACCGGCGCCACCAGGCCTCAATCAGCAATCAAGGGCTCCTCCAAAGTCATGGCAGCAGTCCCTTCTGTGCCATCCGGAGCGAGAACGAGCCAGCCCCCGCCGCCCCGACTGCTCCACAGCGAGGCATCTCAACGTGGGGGACAGAGGCTCCTCACCTGGTTCAGCGGAATAGCAGTCCACTTTGCCGCTGATTAGGCAAAGGCCCTGATATCCTGCCAGATTGCTTGACCACAGCGAGGAATGTGCCTAAGATAGAGGTCCCTGAAACGTGAATGAACAGACTAAGGAGGACTCACATCGTGTCGACGACACTGTACTATGCCACAGTCTTCACCCCGAGAGACGTCATGCAATGCGCCTCGATCGTTGTTTCCGATGACGGCCGCATCGCCTATGTGGGGCACATGGAGGATGCTCCCCGCGCAGATGGGCAGCACATCGACATGCGTGGGCGCATCGTGGTTCCTGGCTTTAACGACGTTCACGTGCACGGCGGCCATGGCATCCGGTTTGGGACGCCCGGCGACCCTGCCGCGGACCTGCGCGCTTACTCAGAGTGGGTATCCGGCACCGGCGTGACCGGTTTCCTGTGCTCCATCTCCGCGCCTGACGCCCAGTCGCTGGTACAGATGGTGTCGGATCTGGCCGATGTGCTGGATGCCGGCATGCCCGGCGCTGAGGCCCTGGGGCTGCATCTCGAAGGTCCGTTCATCAGCAAAGAGAAAAAGGGCGCCTTCAACCCGCAGTGGATTCGCCAGCCGGCGATGGAGGAGACCGAAGCGGTGCTAGAGGCCGGGAAGGGCTGGATTCGGCAGGTGACCCTGGCGCCCGAACTGCCCGGTGCTCACGAGGTTGCGGTCCGTTTCCGTGCGGCTGGGGTCGTCGTCGCAATGGGGCACACCAACGCCGACTATGCCACCGCCAGCGCCGCCCTGCGGGGCAACTTCACCCATGTCACCCACACCTTCAACGCTCAGCGGGGCTTCCACCACCGTGAGCCCGGCGTCTTTGGCGCCATCATGGCATCGGACGAGGTGACAGCTGAGTTGATCGCCGACACCATCCACGTGCACCCCGGCGCGATGAAGATGCTGATCCGCTGTCTGGGCAGCGATCGCGTGGTGCTGATCACCGATGCCATGGCTGCCGCTGGTCTCTCAGATGGGGAATACGGGGTGGTGGGCCAAGCGGTGACTGTGAAGGATGGTCAGGCCAGGCTGGCGGACGGCACCCTTGCCGGCAGTACGGCAACGCTCAACGTCTGCGCGCGCAATGTAAACCAGGCAGTGGGGGTACCTCTACTTGACGCCGTGAAGATGGCTTCGCTCAATCCGGCGCGGGCGATGGGCTTTGCCAACCGAATAGGGAGCCTCGCGGTGGGCAAGGACGCCAGCCTGACCGTCATCGATGAGCAAGTCAACGTGTACCTGACCATGGTCGGGGGAAGGATCGTCTACCAGGATCTATAGCAAAACCACTGGCCTGCTGTGGCTGGAGGTGGCCGCAGACCCACTGCGGTGAACGGTGAGGCCGCTCGGTCCCATCTGGCACCGCAGGACGAGGTCATCACCTGCAGCTTGCGCGTCCGCCCTCGCCGTCCTGCCTCGGAGCTCTTCTACCCGCCTGACCGGGTTTGCCACCGCCCGCGCTCGGCCCGGATGCAGCATGCGGTGTATTCGTCACCGCCCGGCTGTACTTCGACAGCCAGAGCTGCCGGCTGCGCTCTCCTCGTCGCTACTTCACGCCCTTCTGCTTCTCCATACCGAGGAGCCGCAGCCATCGCTGCCAGCCAGCTCGCCACTGGAAAGAGCGCGCGCGTACCGTGCCGACGATGCCGTACGGCAGGAAGATCACAATGACCATGAAAATGATACCGTTGATCAGCGTCCACGCGGGGCCAAACCACCGTTCAAGCCAGTAGCCGAGCAGCTGAACGATAGCAGCGCCGATCACTGGCCCCACCAGCGTGCCTGCCCCACCGATGATGGTCATGGCCAGCGCGTCGATTGTCTTGACGATGCTCAGCGTGCCCGGCGTAACGCTCACGTTGTAGACTGCTGAGAGTGCACCGGCCAGGGCAGCAAATACCCCCGCAGCAACAAAGGCGATCAGTTTGTACCAGAAGGGGTTGTACCCAATCATCGTCGCCCGGCTCTCGTTGTCACGGGTGGCGATCATCACCCGCCCGGTGGGAGAATTGACTAGTCTCCTGGCGGCGAGAAACACCAACAGAAAGAGGAGCAGAGCCAGGTAGTAGAAGCGGGTGCGGTGATCGGCGGCACTCAGGTAGGCCGGCACCGGGAACCCGTGCAGGCCATCGTCCGCGCCCGTGTACTGCCGAAAGTCTCCAGCTCCAGAGAGGATGAAGAACATCTCAGCGAAAGCCAGCGTGACCATAGCGAGGTACACACCCTTCACACGCAGCGAGAGCATGCCAAAGACCAGGCTCTGCAAGAGCGCGATGAGCAGCACGGCCAGCAATGCCCAGCCAAACTGCCAGTCAAAGTTTCTGCCGATGAGGATGGCCACCACATAGCCACCGGTGCCAAAGAACATCGCGTGGCCAAAGGAGAGAATGCCAGTGTATCCCAGCAGGATGTCGTAGCTCATGGCGAAGATGCCCAGGATCAGCATGCGGATGATCATCCCCTGCCAGAACTTGGCGTAGCCGGTCTCAGCCCTCTGCAGCAGGCCTTGCAGAGCACCTGCTCCTTCCTGTACAGCCTGTGCATCGCCGATTGTCAGGCCCGCGATGAACGGGAAGAGCGCCAAACCGGTGAGCACCACAAAGTAGGGCCACCATTCTCTCCACCAGTGGCTGATTGGCAGTTTCTGGTCGGACGGAGAAGTGGTTGCCATGCGACTACTCCTTCTTGCCAAAGATGCCGGATGGACGTACGAGTAGCACAATTGCCATGATCAGCACTGTCGAAGCTTGGGCTATTGCCGGACTGCCTCTAAACGGTTCCTCCAGGAAAGGCAGTTGGAGCCCAGAGGCCACAAAGTGGTCGCCAAAGGCGCGCGCCAGGCCCAACAGCACCGTGCCAACCGCTGCTCCGGGGAAGCTGCCCATTCCGCCGATCACCACTGCGATAAACGCCTGCAGCTGGAAGATAGAGCCCATCGCTGGGTAGACGCCTAGGAAGGGGGCCGCGATCACACCGCCCAGCGCCGCCAATCCAGACCCCAGGGCGAATACAAAGGTGAACACCTGGCGCACATTGATGCCCAGTGCCTCCACCATTTCGCTGTCCTGAACTCCTGCCCGGATGATCATCCCAATCCTGGAGCGCTTCAGCAGCAGGCCCACAGCCACAAAGACCAGCACCCCCACGGCAATGATAAAGAGCCGATACGTTGGGAAAGCGCGGCCCAACACGTCAATGGACCTGCAGCGTTCGGTGAACCAGGCCAGGAGTGACCGCGAACGGCAGGGCTGAGCGAAGAACGAAGGGGGCCACATGGGCGGGTTTCCCTCTTCGCCCCACACCCCCTCGATCAGATCGATAAAGGCAATCGACAAACCGAGGGTCAGGACCAGTTGCGTGACCGGATTGCCGTAAAAGGGGCGGATCAGCACCATCTCAATCGCTGTCCCAGCCGCCGCGCCAGCCAGCGCGCCGACAATCATCGCCAACAGGAACCGCATGTCGACCGAGAGGCCTAGCACCAGACGCTCACCGGCGTCGCGAGCCCAGAGGCCAAAGAGTCCAATGGCCAGCAGTAGCACGACGAAAGCGATGGTCTGCCACGCTGGGCGTCGAGGTCGTTCCTGCTGGCGCTCCCTTGGGGCCAGCACGAGCCCAAACGGCAGGCCGCTGAGGAACAGCAGGGCCACCCGCCGGATCATGAGATTCAGAGGTTCCTGTGCCTCGGCCGTTGGCACTGCCCCACCCACCGCGGTCACGTTGAAAGCATTGATGCGCCGGATTGGAAAGCCCCTGGCGCTCAAAGCAATAGCACCCACCGCCAGGACCAGCAGTACCCAGCGAAGCGTCCGGCGCCGCGCTTGCGTATGGACTCGCCGCCACAGGTGCACGCCGAAACGCTCTGCCAGCACTGCCCCCGCCGCCACGGCCAAGAAGAGTGGGAGGGTGTTGAACAGCAGTCGTGGGTTCGCAGAGGTGGACAGTCCCACATAGGCTCCCAGGACGAAGAGCGCGCCATGCGCGAAATTCAGCACGTCCATCAGGCCAAAGATGAGCGAGAGCCCAGCAGCAAGCAGAAAGTACAGCGACGCCAGAGTAACACCTGACAGCAGCACAGATAGCCACACCTTGGGTTCCAGACCTCGAGCGACCATGGCGATCGCCGCAAAAGCGATTGCCACCGTGATAAGCAGGGCCCGGTTTCGATTCCAGTAGTCGGCCATCATTCACTCCCGTTGACTGCGCTTAGGACGGGTCCTCACGTCGCGCCCAGATAGCGCCGGATGATCTCATCATCCTTCACTAGTTCGGCCATCATGCCGCTCATGACGGATTTTCCAGCCTCGATGATCGTGTATCGGTCAGCAAGCTGGCTCGCCATGACAAAGTTCTGTTCAACCAGCAGGACGGTCGTGTGGGCAGAAAGTTGACGCACACATTCCATCACCTGCTCGATCAGCACTGGAGCGAGGCCTTCGCTGGGCTCATCAATCAGCAGCAAGCGGTTGTCGGGCACAAGAGCGCGTGCGATGGCCAGCATCTGCTGCTGTCCACCAGATAGATTGCCGCCCGGAAGCTTGATCAGGCGCTTGAGATCCGGGAAGATGTCAAAGACAAGATCGGCCCGTTTGGCCAGGTCGCCTTTTTCGCGTTCTGCGATCCTCAGGTTCTCTTCTACGGTCAGGTCGCGGAAGATGGCCCGATGCTCGGGGACGTACCCGATGCCCTTGGCAGCGATCTGGTGGGTGTGCTGTCCGTGGATCGCTTCTCCATTGAAGGTAATGGTGCCGCTGCTGGGCGGCGTGAGACCGAGAATCGATTTGAGTGTCGTGGTCTTACCCGCCCCGTTTCGCCCCAGCAGGACGGTTATGCTGCCTTCGGGCACCTCAACCGACACACCTTCAAGGATGTGGAACTGTCCGATGAAAGTGTGAATGTCGTCCACTTTCAAGACGCTGGTCATTGCTTCACCTCGGAGAGATCCCCATATAGCTCGCCCAGGTATGCCGATTGCACTGCTTCATTGGCTGCAATATCGGCCGGCTTGCCCTCAGCCAGGATCTGGCCTTGATGCATGACAGTAATCCAGTCAGATACGTTCATTACGACGTCCATCTTATGCTCGACGAGCATGATGGTCTTGTCTCCCTGCCTGCGTATCTGCTCGATCACCGCCACCAGGAGCGGGATTTCCTCACGCGCCATGCCGGCTGTGGGTTCATCCAGCAGCAGGAGCTCTGGGTCTGCAGCCAGGAGGATAGCAAGCTCTAGCTTGCGTTTTCCTCCGTGGGGCAGCATCCGGGCGGGCAGACTTGCCTGCTCCGTCAGACCAACCTGGTCGAGGATGCCGCGTGCACGATCCTCGTACTCAGCAAAGTGCCGGAAGTGCCGCCAGAACTTGAAATTGTCGCCACCAAGGGCTTGCACAGCCAGGCGGACGTTTTCCAGCACCGTCAGATTCGGAAAGACATTGGTGATTTGAAACGAGCGGCCGATGCCCAGGTGCGCCGTCCGGTGCGCCGGCAGGTCCGTGATGTCCCGCCCTTTGAAAAACACTCGCCCGCTGGTCGGCGGGATGTTGCGACTGAGCAGGTTGAAGAATGTGGTTTTGCCAGCGCCATTGGGCCCAATGATCGCATGCAGTGAGTGTGCTCTGACCTTGATGTTGACGTTGGCGACTGCAACCAGCCCGTCAAAGTCTTTGCGCAGATTGACAGTTTCGAGGATGATTTCGTCTTCCATGGGCCCAACTCCCCTGGGATCTCCCTGCGTGAGTCCGAACAGTGGTGGCGCCTCCTCTGCGGACACCTCTCCGCTCGAACGTGGCATGCAGTGCAGCTACTCGCAGCTCTTGGCCATGCTCACCGTGAGGCTGCTCCATAGAAAGGTGGTGGGGAGAGGCGCGCTCAGCACCTCTCCCCAGCTCGTATTCAAGCCTATGGACAGCGGTCCGCGTACGCCTCGGGCAGTTGGCATGGCGGAGCGGTCTCTTCTGGGCTGTACTCCTTGAGCAGTTCTACGAACTTCAGGTCCGGGTCGGTGACATTGTCCAAGCGCACAAAGTACAGCGGCTGCAACGCCACGTGGTCGTAGGGGCGGATGATGGTCTTGCCCTTGGGTCCATCGAACTCAAAGTTGTCCTCGTACACCGCGATCAGGGCATCGGCGCTGGCATCGCCGTTGGTGGCCTGCACACCCTCCACGAGCATGATGGCGGCCATCATGCCACCGGCAGCCCACAGGTCAGGCGGGGTGCCGTATTCCTCGATGTGGCGCTGGACGAGCCAATCGTTGATCTCGTTGTCGGGCAGGGTGTAGTGGTAGACCTGAATGCCGACCACGCCAACGGCATCAGCATAGCCCGCTGCCAGCGTCTGGTTGTCGCCCACACCGGTGCCGATGACCATCTCGTCAAAGAGTCCCAACTGGCCCATCTGCTGGAACATGGGGGCGAATCCTGCGCCGGCCCAGGTGACGATCAGCGCTTCGGCTCCCGAGTCCAGGAGCTGGTTGATGTAGGGGGTGAAATCGGTGGTGTCGAGGGGCGCAAAGATGGTGCCGCAGCCTTCGGGCGTGTCGTTGATGACGAACTCACCGCCACCCGCCTTGACCACCGGGTAGAAGGAGCAGGCTGAGCCATAACCGAAAGCATAGTCCGGAGCGATCTGGACAAAGGTCTGGCCCATGTCGAGCAAGCCTGCCCCCATGACCAGTGCATCCTGGTAGCTGGTGCGGCTGGTGCGGAAGGTGTTGGGGCTGAAGTTGTCGGCAGTGATCTGCGGAGCAGCGGCAGGCTCGGCGATGAAGATGACATCGTTCTCTTCGACGACAGGCATGACTGCCAGGGCGACACCTGAACTGACGTTGCCGACCAGGATTTCGGCACCCTCAGCCTCGATGAGCTCGCGAGCCTGGGACACGCCAGTCTCCGGATTGCTGGCATTGTCCTTCTCGATGACGCGGATGGGTCGGCCAGCGACCTCCATCGTGCCGTTGGTGGCATACTCCAGGCCGAGGTAGAAACCCTGGGTCTGGCTGGGTCCGTAGACCGCCAGCGCCCCCGACTTGTCCGTCATCAAGCCGACGACCAGCTCTTCCTTCTCCGGCTCCGGGGTCGGCGCCTCAGTGGGAACCTCAGTCGGCACCTCCGTTGGCACTGCCGTGGGCGGCCGTGACGTTGGAGTAGGTGTAGCGGCTGGTGCACACGCGCCCAGCAGCAGCGCCAGCCCAGTGATGACCGTGATCAACACCTGAATCCCACTTCGCTTTGTGTTCACATTCTCCTCCTTCGCAGTTCATCTCTTTGAGCATTCCTTCTGATTCTTGGGACTTTTCTCTCAGACCCCACCTCCTCTCAGTGGCTGCGTCCGGATTGCTTTCAACGAAGCGTCTCTCCATTCTCAGGTAGCCCCGTTGGCCACGTTGTTGCATGACCGTGCGGAGTCTACCCCTGCCGCCCCAAAAAGCCCAGCACAATGGAGTTGAAGACTTCTGGTTGTTCCCAACATGTGGCGTGTCCGGATTGGGGAACTACGTGCAGTTCCGCGCCCGTGATGCCCCCGGAGATGATTTCAGCATACTGCTGGCCCTTCAGGATGTCCTGCTCTCCAACGATGACACAGGTGGGCAATCGGATCTCGCCCAGACGCTGGGTAACATCAAAGGCCAGGAAGCACTCGCACAGACCGATCACGGCTCCATAGTCCAGCGTCGCGTAACGCGACAGTGCTTGCGCCAGCAGATCCTGGTGCCCTCGAATGAATTGCGCCGAGAAGTTCCATGGTACTGTGCTGTTGAAGAAAGTCTGTGCCTCTCCCGTTCGAGCAGCGTCGACCCAACTTTCCACTGCGATGCGCAGCTGTGGCTCTACGTGGCTCGCTGCATCGGCCACAACGAGGCTCTTGGCCCTCTGAGGGTGGCGGAGGGCAAACATCAAGCTGATCTCGCCTCCATAGGAGATGCCACCGATGTGCGCCCGCTCGATTCCCAGTCCATCCAGCAGGCCGGCTAGGTCATCGGCGTGCTGTTCCATCGTGTACGGCCCGGGCGGATGGTCGGACTGCCACTGTCCCCGGCAATCATACAGTATCAGGCGGTACCGCGTTGAAAGGGTGAGCACCTGCCAAGCCCAACTGGCGGTGCTCATCAGGATCCCGTTGGACAGCACCAGTGGGTCGGCCTCCTGCGGCCCATGCAGTTCGTAGTATAGCCTGACGTCGTTGACCTGCAATGTAGGCATGCCTGCTATCTCGCTTGCACGTCCTTGACCAGCACCAAAGCCTCTCCCGCGCAGATAACCTCTTCACCCACGTCCCTGCAAATCGTGCTCAAGTTCACCAGCTGCTTCTCCGGGCGCAGACGGACGACCTCCACCTGAGCATGGATCTCTTGGCCATGGTAGGCCGGTTTCAGAAAGGCAAGCCGCTGTTTCAAGTAGTTGGTTCCTCGCCCGGGGAGTCGGGTGCCTAGCAGCGTCGAAAACAGTCCGCCGAGCAGGCTGCCAGGGATCACAGGCGCCACCAGGCCCAGCCGCCGGGCATAGCTGGCATCGGTGAAGATGGGATTGGCATCTCCCGTCAGGTCTGCGTACTCATCCACATCATCCGCGGTGAACACTCGCCGCGTCTCTGCCGTCTGCCCGATCTCTAGGCCCTTGAGCGATACGTCCTCGCCGGCCTCGGACCCAGAGCCCGGCAGTGTCTCGAGGCCACCTGGAATCAGAGTTGCACCAGGCAATCGTACGAGGGCGCGCCCCTGAAGCCCAATGTCGCCATCAGGCTTGATGATACACGTGGCGATATCAGCCAGCCCGCTGACCGGATCAGTCCGTGTGACCTCCAGCCTGATGGTCACTTGCTCACCGGCGTAGGTAGGAGCGGGAAACATCAACTCCTGTTCCAGCTGCAGGGTGCCCGGGCCGGGGAGCCGCGTTCCCAGGACACAGGAGACTGCGCCATAGAGCAGCATCCCGTGGGCCACCGTCCTGCCGAACGTCGTTCGAGCTGCGAACTCTGCGTCTACGTGGATCGGGTTGTCGTCGCCGCTCAGAGCTGCAAACCGGCAGAAGTCCTCCTGGCTGAACACCCGCAGTGCGATGCTCATCTATACTGGCTCTGTCCTGCGGTTGTCGGCGTACGCATTGTAGTGCACGACATCGGCCAAGGCAAGTTTGCCGTCTAGAAGCGCCGCCAGCCTGGCCGCATCGCCGCGGCGGAAGCCGGTGATGGCCTCCAATGGCTGGGCCGGGCGCTCCTTCGGTGGTTCGTCGTGATAGCCCAATGGCGTCACAGCGATGACCTCGATCCTGTCAGGAATCGCCAGCAATTGCTTCAGCGGGCTTTCCCCTTCGTCCATCATCGGGCTGCCAAACCAGCGCGTGCCCAGGCCCAGATCGGTGGCCGCTGCCATGAGGTTGGCCATCGCTGCGCCCAGGCTGCACAGATCCCAGTCCCGAACCACGGAGGCATACTCGGGTGCAGCCAGTTGGGCGCGTTGGTGGCGGCAGAGCACGATGAAGCAAGATGCGTTGGCAAGCTCTCCGTAGAGGCCCATCAGGCGGTCGATGAATGCCTCCGGGGTTCCAAGCAGGCGACGGAAGACGAACTCTTCTTGCGCTCGCACCAGGTACTCCGCAACGCGGCGCGCAATCCGTGCCTCGGTCACCACCACGAACTCCCACGGCTGGGTGTTGGCGGTGCTCGGTGCAGAGACAGCCGCACGAAGCACTTGCGCGATCTTCTCCGGCTCTACGGGGGTAGATCGGTAGCGCAACACACCGTGGCGGCTGGTGAGGGCCCGCAGCGTCTCCACAAGTCACTCCCCGAACCGCTCGCGCAGTTCACGCTTGAGCACCTTGCCAGCCGCTGTCCGCGGTAGGGCATCGACGAAGGTCACCGACTTGGGTATCTTGAAGCTGGCGAGCTTACCCTGGCAGAAGGTGATGACCTCATCTTGGGTGAGCGTGCGGCCCTCCTTGACCACGATGATTGCCTTGCCTACCTCCTGCCACTTTGGATGGGACACGCCAATCACGGCTGCCTCGGCCACTGCAGGATGCTGGTAGATCACGTTCTCCACCTCGGCTGGGTAGACGTTCTCCCCACCAGAGATGAACATGTCTTTCCAGCGATCCACGATGTAGTAGAATCCTTCGTCGTCGTATTTGGCCGCGTCGCCAGAGTGGAGCCAACCGTCCACAATGGACTCAGCGGTGGCCTCCGGGCGATTCCAGTAGCCGGTGGTGACATTCCCGCCCCGGATGCACAGCTCGCCCACCTCGTTGGGCCCCAGGACGTTTCGCTCACGATCCATGATGCACACGTCCGTGTGAAGCACCGGCTTGCCCACCGATCCTGCCTTGCGCACGGCGTCTTCTTTGGAGATCAAGAACACAGTTGGTCCGGTCTCGGTCATGCCAAACCCCTGCTGGATGGTGATCCCCTTCTCAGCGAATTGATGCACCAGGGCGGGCGGCAGCGCCGATCCTCCGCTGGCCCAGCTGCGCACGCCGGACAGGTCGTAGTTGTCGAAACCTGGGAACTCAGCGAGCACCAGATAGATGGATGGAACCAGAAAGACGACCGTTACTTTCCATTCCTCGATCAGGCGCAGCAGCTCGGCGGGATCAAAGGCGCGCATCACGACCAGGGTTCCACCAGCGTGAAAAGTCGGCCCCGCGTAGAGGCCAAGCCCACCGATGTGGAAGGTGGGCAGCACATTGATGTCGACGTCCCGCGAGCTCAGGTCAATGGCTTGCCCCATGCTGATCGCGTTGTAGAAAAAGTTGCCGTACGTGACTTGAGCGCCTTTGGGCCGCCCTGTGGTGCCGGAGGTGTAGATGATGGCCCAGGTGTCCGCATACGTGAGTGGCGGCATCTCCACACCTTCGGACGACCCGGCGGCCAGCGCGTCCTCGTACGTCCACTCGCCCCCAGGCGCTGCATCTGCCATGACCACGTTGAACTCGCAGCTGCACCGGTCCCGAAGCGCATCCACTGCCTCGGCGAACATGGGCTCGTAGATCAGCACGCGGGGAGCACAGTCGTTGAGGATGTACTCCAGTTCAGGTACCGCCAGTCGCCAGTTGAGGGTGTTCAAGATGGCACCCGTCTTCCCGCAGCCGAAAAGCACTTCGTAGTAGTCAGAGCTGTTCTGGGCCAGGATGGACACTCGTTCCCCCAGTTGCAGGCCCAAAGTGCCATGTAGGAAATGGGCGAAGCGATTCGCCCGCTCGTTGAACTGGGCATAGGTGAACTGTCGCCCGCTGTGAGCATCCACCAAGGCCAGCCTGTGCGGCGTGCGCTCGGCGTGTCGTTTCAGCCAGTCGAAGTGGTACATACGTCTTCCCCCTTCTCTTGCTGCTCATTCCCCGGGTTGATCCACCAGAAGAACGGCCTTGCCGGTCGCAACCTGTCTCTGATCCTGGTTGTAGCAGTCAGTCTTGAGAGTGATGATCCGCTTGTCTGGGCGCCAGGAAACGACCTCCGCGCTGGCCGTGATGGTGTCACCGAAGTAAACGGGGGCCAGAAAGTCAATCTCTTGGTGCAGGTAGATGCCGCCTCTGCCTGGCAGCTTGTTGCCCAGCACCGCCGAGATCAGGCCTCCCGTAAAGGCACCGTGGGCGATGCGACGCCCGAACCGGCTCTTGCGTGCGTACTCCTCATCCATGTGCAGCGGGTTAAAGTCACCGATGAGCTGCGCAAACAGGTTCACATCGTCCTCGGTGACAGTCTTGGTAAAGCTCGCCTGATCACCGACCTGAAATGGATTGCGTGCGGCCCTTTCGGTCATCAGCTGGCCTCCCTCAGAAAGGCGTGGAAAACGCCGTTAAACTCCTCGGGCTTTTCAATGTAAGGGCAATGGCCCGCGTCAGCGATCACGTCCTCGCGGTATGAACCGCCGTTGGCCCGATAGTCCTCCAGCACTGCCCGAATCTGCTTCAGCATCGGCTGAGCCGGGCAGTCATCAGCGCCAGGCCAGCCAGGGACAAAGCCCATTGCCCCCAGAGCAGCGATGTCCCACATAGCACTGTCCGAGACCACTAGGTCGTCAGCACCGCGAATCCACAGGATGGGTGGCTTGGGCTCGATGTCAACGATAGCGCTGGCGTCAAAGTACTTGCGGCTGAAAGCGTTGACGATGCCCTTCTTGCCCGGCGCCGCACCGGGCCAGTGCTCACAGGGCGAGGAATCCCCCGGATACCAGTTCTCTCCCACCCGCAGCGAGAGCATCGAACTGAGCAGATCCTCCTCTCGTGCGGGGATAAAGGGCGGCTTGAAGTAGAACTGTCGCATCACGTTGCGCGGGGCCGACGGATCCTCGGTGGCGCGCTCCTTGGCCGCCATCAGCTTGACAAAGTCGGGGTTGACGCCAGCCGCCCCAGCCGGGGCTCCGTCGTCGTGGCAAGCTGTGCCCTGCACGTCTTTGCTGCCGCTGTATCCGTACGGCGACATCGTGTCCACCAGTGTCATGGACAGCAGGTCAGCCGCGTGGGCGATGGCGTACTTCATGATGATTCCTCCACCCATGCTGTGGCCCACGATGTGGTGTTTGCCCAGCCCCAGCGCCTCGACCAGAGACCGCATGTCCTCCACCATGTCGCTCAGGCCCAGGGTGGCGTCCACCGGCAGCGTCTCGGTATCGCCATAGCCCCGCATGTCCGGGGCTAGGGCGCGAAAACCCTCTGGCAGCGCCAGCATGGTCTCCTCCCAGAAAGTGGCGGAGGAGCCGTTCCCGTGGACGAAGAGAACGGGTGTGCCATCTTCAGGTCCGGTGGCGAGAACGTGTACCTTGAGCCGCGCTGTCTGCACAAGCTGCGATGTCACTCCCTCCAAAGTTGGTATGCTGCTCATGTCCGTGTTCCTTTCTTCGCATCTGCCTTGTGTGCTATTCTCGCCTGAACTGCCGCTGGAGTTCACGTTTCAGGATCTTCCCTGCCGCGGAGATCGGCAGTTCGTCCAGGAATTCGACGCTCTTGGGAACCTTGTAGCGCGCCAGATGCTCTTGCATGAATGCAATCAACTCCGCTTGTGTGGCCCTCGCGCTTGGCTTGAGGACGACGCAGGCCTTGCCCACCTGGCCCCACTTGGGGTCAGACACCCCGATGACGGCGCACATGTGCACCGCCGGGTGTTTGTAGAGCACAGCTTCGATCTCGGCTGGGTAGACGTTCTCGCCGCCAGAGATGAACATGTCCTTCTTGCGGTCTACGATGTAAAAGTACCATTCCGCGTCGTACTTGGCCATGTCGCCCGTGTGGAACCAGCCCTCGTCGTCCACGGCCTCGGCGGTCGCCTCTGGGTTGTGGAAGTATCCCGAGCAGTAGCTGGGTCCTTTGAGCACCAATTCGCCGACCTCGTTGGGGCCCAGCGGGTTGTTGTCGTCGTCCACGATTCGGGCATCGACATAAAAGTTCGGCCGGCCTATGCTGCCCGCTTTGCGGATGGCGTCCTCCGCGGCGAGGGCAAAGATGCCCGGTCCGAACTCGGTCATGCCAAAGCCCTGCTTGAAGCGCACTCCCTTCTCCCGCACATACTGCTCGATCAATGGCACGGGCAGCGGCGCTCCGCCGCTCGTACAGAAGCGCAAGCTGCTCAGGTCGGCCAGCTTCCAATTCGCGGCCTGCGTCATCGCCTGGTACATGGTCGGCACGCCGGCGAAGATGGTGACCTCTTCGCGCTCAATCAGGTGCAACACCTTCGCCGCATCAAACTGCCGCACCAGGATGGTCGTCCCGCCAAAGATGACTTGCGGCAGTGTATAGACAAAGAGCCCACCCGTGTGGAACATCGGAAAGACGTTGAGGTAGGTATCGTTGTGCGTCACATCGTGGATGACGGTGTTGAGGGTGTTCCAGGCAATCATCCGGTGGCTGACCATCGCCGCTTTGGGAAGGCCGGTCGTGCCCCCGGTGAAGATCAGTGCGGCAGGGTCTTCAGCCTCCACCGTCTCGCAGATAACGGGCGTCGTATCCGCTGACTGCAGCGTGGGCTCAAAGTGTAGGCTGCCGGCGATGCCATCGCCTTCGAGGTGCAGGTAGCGCTCGATGGCGTGTGGCGCATGGCGCACTGCATTCTCCAGTTCCGCTACATTGTCCTTGAAATCATCTGCATATAGCAGGACTCGAGGTTGCGTGTTCTCCACAATGCCCACCAGTTCGCGCCAGTGGAGCCGCCAGTTGAGGGCCGTGTGGATGGCGCCCAGTTTGGCGCAGGCGAAGAAGGAGTCGAGGTGCTCCACTCCGTCGCGGGCAAGGATGGCCACCCGGTCACCCTTTCCGATGCCAGCCACGCCCCGCAGCCAGTTGGCAAAACGGTTGGCGCGCTCATTCAGCTGGCGGTAGGTCAACCGCCATTCCGGGTCTTTGCCTGTGTCGATGATCGCCAGTCGATCTGGCGAGTAGATTTCGCGCCGTTTCAAATAGTCGCCGATGTACATGCTTCCCTCCGCTAGCCAGCCGTCCACCGCCAAACCGACGCGGCGATGCTGATGCCACCGCCGCTGGTGCAAAAGAGCAACACCTCACCGTGCTTTGGACCTCGACCTTGAGCGATGGCGTCGTCCAAGGCCATCACGACACAAGGAGATCCGGTGTAGCCCCATTTGTCCATCACCCAGTGGGTCTTGTGCAGGGGTTGCCCCAGCGCCTCCATCATCGCTTCGATCGTGCGCAGATTGAGTTGCGTGAACAGATAGAGATCAACGCCATCTGGTGTCAGGCTTGCCTTCTGCAGGACTTCACGGATCAAAGGGGGCCAGTGTTCGGTGTTGAAGGTCTTGGGGAACTTTCGCACGAACTGGACGCGCGGCGGACCGTGGGATTGAAGGTTCTCCGGTGTACAGGGCCGAAACGCACCGCCTGTATAGATGCCCAGTG
>SMTZ1_10017526_pt1 | contig 15035 bp, 13 predicted proteins | sample DeeMarSWOR136_30_FD_25667 | JGI IMG/M metagenome (IMG submission 25667)
GGCATGAGAGGTATGGTTGCGGGCTGGACGACCACCTCCCGACGGCCCCTCGAGCAAGCAAGAACTTCTTCAAGTTATTTCTGGGACGTGATACCAGCCATCTTGAAGCCACAGGATTTGGCTGTTGGAGGGCGGAACCGTTTTCGGTTCCGCCCTTTTTTTGAGAAGGCTTCACAGTCCCTTTTTTGCACAGTTCTTGCATGCCCCAACAATGTGGAGTATTCGGCGGGAGACCTCCCGGAAAATGGACCCAGGGCTCAAAGAGCCAAACCTTTCGAGGGATTACAGCCCAGGGGCAAGTGGAAACCCCGCTGCAGCGGCGTCCTGAAAGTGACAAATTTGGGCGACCGCTGACGTTTTTCGAAAGATCATGGCCGGCTTGAGAGGGTGGATGCCTGGAAAGGAGAGGACAGACAACACCCCTATCATATTGCTGCGAGAGGAGCCTTTTGCCTGGGTAAAAACACAGGAGGTAAAGCCATGAACGTCATTTGTCCAACCTGCAACAAGGGCTACAATATTCCGGACGAGAAAATGCCCAAGAGCCGCGCCAAGGCCAAGTGTAAGAACTGCGGTGAAACCATGTTGATTGAGGCGTCCGGGACCGTGTGGGCGGAGCCCTCGGTAGCATCTCCAAGTGCTTTTGCGGATAGAGGAACGGCTTCCGCCGTCGAGCACCGCATCCTGGTGGATTATCCGGAACTCCAAGGCATCCCTCAGGATAAAGTGGCTTTTGATGAGGTCTTCTGTCCCAACAAAAAGGGCGGCTACAAGAGTCGGCGAAACAGGTTAAAGGCCAAGATCCTCATCGCAGTCTCGGAAGTGATGGCGAAGCTCCTCAAGGAGGGGGAAAGGGTGATGCGCGTGGGCAAGGGAACAGCCTATTACCCTGCAGAACTCATTTTTGGCAACGGGTGGCTGACCATGATGTACAACCACTATGCTATAGTTGCCACCAACCAACGGATCCTCTGTATCAATGTCAACTCTCGGATGAAACGCTCGACCCACTATCTGTTTCAGATTCTCTATGAAGATGTCAAGAAAGTAAAACGGGGATTGATGGGCGGCCTGGTCTTTCATCGAATGAGATCGAAGCGCCGCGTATTCACTGGTGTGAAGCGCTTCCTGTCAAAGGAGCTGAAAGACTTTGTCACGGAAAGGAAACAACACCCGGTGAAGGAGCTGGAGAACATTCTGGAAAACATATGCCCCTCTTGTTATGTCCCTTTGCAGCGAGGCCTGAACGTTTGTCCATCCTGTAAAGCAGCCTTCAAAGAACCCAAGAAGGCCTCTGTGCGGTCACTGCTTCTCCCCGGACTTGGAGATTTCTACCTGGGCCACAGAGCTCTGGGTATCTTGGAACTGACGGGCTCGATCGTGATATGGGTCTATGCGCTTCTTGCTGTTCTTTCGGGGCAGAAGGAAGGCCTATTTGTGGCAGCATTTGTCCTGCTTTTCTACAATGGCATGGACGGCATGCTCACCTATCACATGGCAAAAAAAGGCTACATGCTGGCATAATAGGGGTTTCGCGCCTTCCCTGCCTGCCGGTCCCATGCTTTCATCCAATGCGCTTGCCCGTCCGGCACGGGTGATCCCTCGCCGGACGGGCCCATTTTAGGAACAGAACGGGGATTCTAGCAGAGGCCTGCAGCGAATTGAAAAATAGGTCCTTCTCGCATCCAGCATCGAGCATCAAGCATCCAATATCGCTTTCCATCAAGCAGGAAAATATTTTTTCCGCATATGCGTTGGTTCTGCACTATGTTTAGTTTTGCAGCCTCGGGCGTGAACCCGGCCAGATGAGGGGAGCCGAAAATGAATGACCCCTGGTCGGGTTCTCGCTCGGTCAGGGTCGGAGGTTCGAATGACAACAGGCGTGTTCTTTCATGAGATGTTTCGGGGCAAGGAGTGGCTGATCATCGGGGATAAGTTTCGAAACTTCCCGCATGTGATGAAGCACGTCCTCAAGACGCCGCAGGTGAGATTGTTCAAACCGGAAAAGGTCTCCGAAGCGCTGTTGCTAAAGGTACACACACCCAGATTCGTTGAGAACCTGAAGAGCGCTTGGTATTGCGACGGGGCCTTTTATTCGGTGGGCGGTTGCGTTGAAGCCACGGAAAAAGTTCTGTCCGGGGAACTGGAAAATGCCTTGGTTTTTACGGTGGCTGCGGGTCATCATGCAGAACGTGACTCAGCCTGGGGAGGGACCTATGCGTCCTGTGCCGGCCCGGCGCTCTTGAATGGACGGGAGAAGTTCGGGCCGAAAAGATTCGCTATACTGGACACGGATCGTCACCATGGAAACGGCACCCGTGACATATTCCTGGAGGACGAGGATGTGCTCCATGTCTGCTTTTGCCATTGGAACCGCACAGAGGGTGACGGCACCAAGATTTGTGTGAACATGGCCTACCCCAACACGGACGACGACTACATGGCAAAAGTCAAAAAAGAGTTCATTCCCAGGGTTGCCGCCTTTAAGCCTCATATGATTCTCCACAATCTGGGACACGACACGTGCGAGATGGACTATGGTGACCTCGGCTTAACTCAGGAGTTCTTTCCCCGTCTCGTCGAAGAGATCAAAAGCTGCGCCGAAGAAATATGCCATGGGAGGTACGTGGTTTTGACCCACGGGGGGAGACGGGCCGACGTTGCGGAATACATTTTCCCCAAAATTGTCGAAATCCTGGTTAGAGGAAAAAAATAGTTCTTTAGGATTTGGATCCTGCCGATGTAAGCGTCCGCCTGCCAAAAAACGTCGTGAATTGTCCAAAAAAAGGAACAACCCGAGATTTCCAGTGTTGATTTTATCAACAGTTTTCCTGCGGGTAATTGAGCTAAATTTGGTCCCTTTAGCCCATTTCTTATTCTATTGGTCAAAGCTATTGGGTGGCGGGAATTTTGCACACTATGAATTATGCTGTTCTCTGCTTCGAGGATGTGTAAGCCAAGACATGAGGTCTGCCGCCATGCCGGATCTGACCCTATCAGATTTGAGGGCCCTGTCTCAAAAAGAGCTAAAGCGGCGGCTCAAGGAGGAGGCTTGTAAGCTCTTTGGGCCTGAAGGGCACCGGGCGCTGCCGTGCGATGACCTTTGCCCCCTCCCGGAAAAAGACCTCCTCTCTGTGAGACGGTCCTTTTTTCAGAAGTTTCTCTCAGGGGCGAAAGAGGCCCCTCGCGAAGACCACCTCGCTTCTTTCCAGAAAACAAGGGCATCCAACAAAACGCGAAAGTCCTCGGGATAGATTTTTCATTGCGCCAATCCATCTTGATGGAGACGCATTTTGGAAAGTATGTGTTTCAATTCTTCCTCTTGACTTGCAGAACCCAGCGGATAAACTCCCCATAACCCCCTTTTGAGCCTGTAACCATTTTCTACGGTGGTATTGTTCGATTCTACCGGCAAGGCGGGATAGGCTTTTTCCTTTAGAGAAAGGGTAGACCGTTGGTTCAACTCGATTCCATAGCCCGTCAGGTTTTCCATAACTGCACCATATCGGACGCCCGTTATGCCGGGTACTATTCGATCTGCGGGCTGGCCCTGCGACTGCGGGATCTCTACAAATGGGAGAAAGGCCTGGACCCGTGGGTGGAGGACGAGTCATGATCCTTTTGACACCAACGGCATCAATGAGATTCTGGAGCCAGAAGGGCTGCTATACGGCGCCGGCTACGTTTACAGCCTCAAGCCTTCCTTTTTTCTTGCCCGTTTGGATGAAAAGAGACGAATCAATGGATTCCCGGTCTACTATCTCGGTCGCGAACTGGCCCGCGACCTTCTTACGGTGGCTGCCCTCTCTCAAGACGATCGTATTCTCATTCGAAAGGAATCAGCTAAGCTATTCCTGTGGGACAAGATCTTCTTCATCAAGAGGTCCGGGCGGGGAGCTCTGAGATTTGCACTGGAAAACTATGGGCTCAGCATGCAGGACACCGAGGCGCTTCACAGTGCTTTCGCCCAAATTTCTGACACTGAAACAGAGTCCTACGTATACCACGAACTGGGAGAGATCAAGGATAGGGATTTTGATCGCGACGTCTGGCGGGATATGATCGCCTCCTTTCCCCACACCCCTGTTGAGCTCCTCGTCCGGAGCGTGAAAGACATCCTTGCCGATACCAATGAATATGGGAAGCTGCGATACATCACAAGAGAGAAGAAATCGGCCTCCCTTGCTTTCTTTGCCGCTTTTCTCGATGGTTTAAGAAAGGAGCTGTTCCCGGAAATCACGGAGGCCTTCAAAGCCTTTATGCATGAGCGTGACTGGCGGCTCATTGAGACAGCAGTGGATGCGGGATACGAGAGAGCCAAGTCCTATGCTGAGAACATCTGTCGCATCTACCAGGCGGGAAAGAAAAATAATGACATGCAATGGGTCGCATCGGAGATAGAAAAACAACTCTTGGAGCCCTTGGGTATTGGTAAAGCAATAAATGCCACCCGTTGATGACCGATCCAAAGTAAGCCACAGATTGAGGTCGGCACGCGTGACCTCTTCCAACAGAACCCCCAACAACACATCTTCAGATTTCCAGGAGGAACATTGATAATGCCTTTTAATGAGACCAAGAAAATTTCCAGTCATGTCCTTGTCATCGGCGGTGGTGGCGCGGGACTCAAGGCTGCTATCGCAGCAAAAGAAATGGGCGCAGACGTTCTGGTTGCTTCCAAGACCAGGGTCGGTTATGGGAACAATACCTATATCTCAAAGGCGACATTCTCGGCCGCCGGTTGGGGGAATCCACTGGACAATCGTTTTGTACATACAGAGGATACCCTCAAGGGGGGCTGTTATCTCAACGATCGGGAGCTTGTGGGGTTGATGGCTGAAGAGGCGCCCGGTCAGGTTTCTTCCCTGGAACGGTGCGGGGTTCGTTTCATGAAAAAGCAGGACAGTATCTGGCTGGATCATCATCCAGGGCACAGCTATCCACGAAGTATTCGTGCAGCCCATCGGACGGGAAGCGATCTCATGATACCGCTCAAGGCGTATGCCAAAAAGATCGGGATCAGGTTCGCCGACAGGGTCTATATCACCAAGCTCTTCGTGAGCCGTGATCGAATCGCGGGGGCAACGGGAATTACCGATGATGGCGCCTTTGTGAGTTTTGTCTCCAACTGTGTGGTTTTGGCGACCGGCGGGTACGGTCATGTGTACTTGCATACAAACAATGCGCCCGGGATAAGCGGGGATGGTCAGGCGCTGGCTTTTGATCTTGGGGTGCCTCTCAGGGACATGGAATTTGTGCAGTTCTATCCGACAGCCATGGGGAAATTTGGGAGCAGACTTCTCCTGTACGAGGTCTTCATTGTCCATGGCGGTGCCAAAATTAAGAACATCAGAGGTGAGGATATCATTGTCAAGCATGGCTTGGAGGATCCCATGGTTATGACGCGCGACAGACTGTCAAGAGCGATCATGCAGGAAATCATGGAAGACTTGGGTGCTGAGGGTGGGGTGTTTGTGGATCTGAGCGGGATTTCCGAAGAAAAGGCAGTTCCTCTGCGGGATCTGCTCCCTTTTGGGTGGTCCAAAGGAGAGCGAAGGTTTACTGTCACACCAACGACCCATTTTTGTATGGGTGGAATTGAGATCAACAAGAGTGCGGAAACATCGATGCCCGGTCTGTTTGCTGCCGGGGAGGTCTGTGCGGGCGTCCACGGCGCGAACAGACTGAGCGGCAATGCCCTGTCAGAGGTATTCACCATGGGAGGTGTTGCTGGCCGAAGCGCGGCCCGAAGATCGAAGGAACTGGGCCCACCGGAAATGCCCGGCCAAGAGGTGGCGGATGAAAGGGCAAGACTGGCTTCCTCCTTTTCCACAAGAGGGGAGCACCCGAAGATTCTGGGCCGGTCGCTGAAAGCGGCGATGTGGAGCAATGGGGGCATCGTACGGGACCAGAAGACGCTGGAGAAGGCTTTGAGTGAGATTGAAGAAATCAGATCCCTTGCAAAACAAAGTTCTGTTGAGAAACCAAAAGATCTGGCACTGCGCTTGGAGCTTCAAAACAGGCTCCTCATCGCTGAAATGATCTGCCGAGCAGGCCTCTTGCGAAAGGAAAGCAGGGGCGCGCACTATCGGAGAGACTTTCCTGAGGAGGACAATAGGTGCTGGCTCAAGAATAATGTTATTGTTAAGGAGGGAATGGGCATGCGAACCGAGAGCGTGCCCGTGGATTTGGAGGGGTTTGACCCTGAATGAGGCCGTGAAGTCTGCTATCCTCTTGGCGGAACAGGCCAATGGCGTCCTTGAACCGGTGACTGTGGGCTTCGATTGCCGGGAAGCCGCCTATTTTCATGGACAAGGGCAAGGGAAGGCCCACGATGTTGAACGCTGAGCGACCCGGATTTTCGGGATGACTACAGAAAGAAAGGTGGGCCTGGAGAGGAAGGGCTGGTTTGAGATGACAGGAAAGGATGTGGATAGGCTGATCAAAGCTTTCCACTCAGGGCAACTGGTCAGACCGAGTGCGAGGGTTCTCAACTTTGTTGATCTTGTGAACGCGATAGCCTTTTTAGCAGGCGCGAAGGGGGTTCAATCGGCTCCAGGTGAGGAAACGCTTTGCCGAAAGATCGGAAATGGAGAGCACTACCTCTTGGTTCTTGTCGACGGGCTGGGGCTGGATCTCCTGCATCGCCTGCCCGGGGATAGCTTTCTCCGTTCCAACACAGTGGGGGCGCTTCAAGCGGTTTTTTTATCCACCACAGCGACGGCCCTTACCACGCTCGCCACAGCACAATGGCCTTGCTCCCACAGCGTACCCGGATGGTGGACCCATCTTGAAGACTGGGGCATCACTGCGGTGACCTTGCCTTTCATGGAGCGATTTACAAAAAAACCGCTGGCAGAACTCGGCGTTCCCGTGCAAAACCTTTTCACGTTGCCGAGCTTCTGGCCGAGATTGAAGCACCAGCCCCTGAGCATTCTTCCGGAAGACCTCGTTGACAGCACCTTTTCCATCTATGCCTGTGGCGGCACGGCCCGGGCGGGTTACAAAGATCTGACGGACGCCATCAAAACCGCATGTGAATCGGTTTTGGGCGCATCCGGGCCGCATATGACCTATCTATACCTCCCTCAGGTCGATGATCTATCCCATGACAAGGGACCGGAACACCACGCGGTGCGTGATCTTCTGTTTGCTTTGGATCAGCAGCTTTCAGATTTGGTTGAGGCGGCGGCAGGCCGTGCCCGCATTGTGATCACCGCAGACCACGGCCAGGTACAAGTGTCGGCGTCAAAACGTTTCTTGTTGGGTGAAGAAGATTCTCTCCTCTCTTACCTCCAGTGCCCTCCCAGCGGGGAAACGAACGTTCCCATCTTCCACGTGCACCGGGGACAGGAATCCTCTTTTGTAGCGGAATTCTCGGAGCGGTTTGGGCGACATTTCATTTTGCTTGCGCCACGGGACGTGGAGCGCCTAAGGCTTCTTGGTCCAGGGGATCTGTCTCCCGCCATGAGGGCACGAATGGGCACCTTTGTGGGAATCGCCCAAGAGCCCGCGTGCATTTGCTTCGGACCCCCGGAGGAAAGCGGCTCAGAGAACAACGGTGTTCACGGCGGGTTGAGCCGGGCTGAAATGGCCGTTCCTCTGATCATCCCAGATTAAGGGGACGCCCCGCTTGTGCTTTGTCCAGATCAACATTTTCTGAAAAGCAGGCACTTTCCCTCTCATGCGGCACTTTTCCAAAACAAGGGGCCACCCGCGGCCTGAGCAAGCACTACAGTTTATCTAATCGTAGAAAAGCTGGTCCTTTCGACCAGATCAAATTTCAATGGCTTTGGTGGTAAAGGTAGTGAGCTGTTTTAGAGTAGTGGAGTATTGGAGTGCTGGAGTGTTGGAAAAAGCCAAAGCCCCAGATTCAACTTGAATTATTCCTTTCATCCATTACTCCATCAGACTCCGGCATCAGCTGAACACCCTTGAAGCCGCCTGTGGGGCCAGCCCAAAGACGGGTCCTCAAGGCCCGGATTCTTTACTGCTTTCACTGCCCTCTATAGGAACAGGGGCGACTGGACATTCTGAATCCGGTTACAGGATGGATTCCTGGGCCAATAAGTGGTATGATCGCCACGGTCTGGCTTCATGAGAAGTCGGCAGACTCCAAGTGCCTAAAGCAGGTGTTTCGCCTAACCCTTGGGGTATTCGGGATACCTCTCGACAAGAGACAGGGAAAAGAGCCCGCCTGAGAGAACGACGGGGCCTGCTCCGGCGAGCACAGCAAGGAAGCGAGGAAAAAATGCAGGAATCCGTGCTCTACGACGTGACGCGGCTGACCGAGGACGATCTCTATCTGTTCAACGAAGGGAGCCATTTTCGTCTTTATGAGAAGTTGGGATCGCACCCCGTGCTAAGAGAAGGCGAGCATGGAACCTACTTCGCTGTGTGGGCCCCTGATGCAGAGCAGGTCTTTGTCATGGGTGGATTTAACAACTGGGACAAATCCTCCCATCCCCTCCGTCCCAAGGGCCGTTCTGGGATCTGGGAGGGCTTCATCCCGGGCATCGGAAAAGGTGAACCCTACAAATATCATGTTCGATCACGCTTCCAGGGTTATCGGGCAGACAAAACCGACCCGTTTGCGCTTTTTTCTGAAGTTTCTCCGAAAACAGCCGCCATTGTTTGGGATCTGGATTACACCTGGGGCGATACCGAATGGATGGAAAAGCGGGGAAATGCGAACCACATCGAAGCGCCAATGGCCATCTATGAGGTCCATCTGGGATCATGGATGCGAGCACCTGAAGGAAGCGGCAGACCTCTGACTTACAAGGAGCTCGGGCCGAAGCTCGCGGAGTACGTGCTCCGTATGGGATTCACCCATGTGGAGTTTCTCCCTGTCATGGAGCACCCGTTCTATGGCTCCTGGGGATATCAAACGGTGGGTTATTTCTGCCCGACCAGCCGATACGGTCAGCCCCAGGACTTCATGTTCCTCATCGATTGTCTGCATCGGCACGGTATCGGCGTCATCCTCGACTGGGTGCCCTCCCATTTCCCGAGTGACGAGCACAGCCTGGGTTATTTTGACGGGACGCACCTCTATGAACACGCCGACCCCCGTCAGGGTATTCACCCGGACTGGAACAGCTTCATTTTCAATTACAGCCGCGACGAGGTGCGCAGTTTTCTGATCAGCAGCGCCTTGTTCTGGTTGGAAAAATACCACGCTGACGGGCTTCGGGTCGATGCTGTGGCCTCCATGTTGTACTTGGACTACGGCAGAAAGGAAGGCGAGTGGATCCCAAACCGCTACGGTGGTAAAGAGAATGTGGAGGCGATCTCATTCCTGCGCCGCTTGAATGAGGAGATCTACAGAAACCAGCCCGAGGTGCAGACCATTGCAGAGGAATCGACGTCATGGCCTATGGTGTCGCGGCCCACATACGTCGGCGGTCTCGGATTCGGCTTGAAGTGGGATATGGGCTGGATGCACGATACGCTGGAGTACATGACCAAAGACCCGATTCACAGGAAATACCATCACAACAAGCTCACCTTTCGCATGCTCTATGCCTTTCATGAGAATTTCGTGCTGCCCCTCTCCCACGATGAGGTGGTCTTCGGAAAAGGGTCACTCTTGCGAAAGATGCCGGGCGATGACTGGCAAAAGTTTGCCAATCTCCGTCTTCTACTGGGCTACATGTATGCCCAACCAGGGAAAAAGCTGCTTTTCATGGGAGGGGAGTTTGGTCAGTGGGATGAATGGTATCACGAAGCAAGCCTGGATTGGCACCTTCTCGAATACCCTTTTCATGTGGGGCTTCAGCGGTGGGTAGAGGATTTAAATCATCTCTACAAGGACGAGAAAGCCCTCCATGAACTGGACTTCGATCCCGGCGGTTTTCAATGGATTGACTGCAATGACTGGGAGCAATGCACGCTCAGTTTGATGCGCAAAGGCCGCTCTAAGGATGATGCCGTCGTGGTGGCCTGCAATTTCACCCCGGTACCCCGTTCCAACTATCGCGTAGGCGCCCCAGAAGGCGGATTCTGGAAAGAGCTTTTGAACAGCGATGCCCCCCTTTACGGCGGCAGCGGCCAAGGGAACATCGGCGGTGTCGAAGCCGCCCCCGTACCGTTCCACGGCCAACCATACTCTCTCAATCTGGTTATTCCTCCACTGGGATTGCTCTTTTTGAAAAAAGACCGACAGCCATGACCCCCCATCCACCTTGGGTGCTGTAAATCTGGGTTAGCGCTGCTGCCGGTTCCATGTTTGGGAGCCTGTTCAAGCGACAGGAAAACAAAGGGGTTCTGTGGCTGGAAGCCCTGAGTATCTGGATAGCCACGTGTGCGCCCTGCGCAAAGCAAGGGCTCCAAAGAGAGTGCGGACTTTCAAGGTTTTATTAAGGAGAGCAAAATATTGTTTACATTTCTACGGGTCAGGGGGCTTTTCTTACGTTCCGAGGCTCCCGGCCTGGTCTTTTCAGCGACTCGCCAAAAGGCGACGGGATCTTCGACAGTCACATCAGAAAAGCCCCATGACCCTCGTATGTTTGACGTTCCATGTAAACAATTTGATGCTCCGAGTAGTATGTTTGACCATGAAGAGCAATGAGGTATGCCCATGAGCAAGGTATTCCAATTCTCGTCCAGCGCATCATTGGAAAAGCTCACCGGTAGGAAGGCTTACGACCTTGAGGAGTTGATGCATCTGATTAAAACCTGCTCGGACTCATCCATTTTCTACCACACCTTCTCCGCTTTTCTGAAATTACGAGAGGCTCAGGTTCCCTGTAACAGCGATTTCGCCATTTGGGTATCCAGAAGCCTGAATGAAAAGGCGCTGGCGGAAAAACTTATGGCAATTGATCTTTCAGAGTACAAAACAGTGGAGAGTCTAAGGAACCGTTTGATGGACATTATCGAAAACCACATTCAGGAAAACCCACCGTGCTGTAAGAAGATTGCTGACGAGCCCTTTTATCTCTATGATGTGATGCGCGTCGTTTACTTGACCGATAAATTCGCTTATGATCTTCGCTCTTTTCGTGATAGCCTTGAAAGCATCAGCATATACTCCATGTATTATCATTTTTTTGAATCGCGACTTCACACGCAGCTTGAAAGCAATGAGTTCTCTTCATGGATCGGGGAGAGTCTCGGAATGCCTGAATTGGCGGATAAAATCAGGAAGATCGATATCAACGTTTTTACCCTGGAAGGGTTGCGTTCCCGTATTATCGAGTTGATTGACAGACACCTCAAGAAATGAGGGCACAGGCTTTTTGTGGAGCCCCACGGGCAAGCCCGTGGCTTTCCGCGTAGGCGGGTAAATCCCGTTACGGCTGATGGGAAAATTGAAGATGACCTCTTCCACCTTATTCGACTATAAGGACGTGGTTGGCCCGAATATTATTGAAGAACTCATGATTCTTGCATCTCATGTGGGCCATCGGTCCATCAAGATGGTGAACTCCACAGCGGTGGGGGGCGGCGTCGCTGAAATGCTCCGTCGCATTGTGCCCCTTCTCAATGAAATGGGGATTCACGTGACTTGGGACGTCATCAAAGGGGATGATCCGTTCTTTGAAATCACCAAGAGGTTTCATAACGCCTTGCAGGGCAAGGAAGATGTTTTCGAGGAAGAGATTTTCAAGACATATCTTGGCTACAATGAAAGGAACAACCAGGACATAAGCTTCTATGAGGATCTCATCGTGATTCATGATCCTCAGCCTGCTGCTCTCATCAACTGGAATCAGCATCGAAAGAACAAGTGGGTCTGGAGATGCCACATTGATCTGTCCAAGCCGAACGCCCAGTTGTGGGAATTCTTGAAGCCTGTAGTCGAGAAATACGATGCCGCGATCTTTTCGTCCGCCCTTTTTTCTCCGGAACTGTCCATTCCTCAGTATCGGTTCTACCCGGCCATAGATCCCTTAGATGAGAAGAATAAAGACCTGGAAACGTCCTATGTGCGAGGCGTGTTCGAAAAATATGGAATCCCAAGGGACAAACCGATTGTCACACAAATTTCGCGCTATGATCCATGGAAGGACCCCGTGGGTGTGGTGCGGGCCTTCAAGATGGCGAGAAAATATGTGGACTGCCGCCTCCTTCTTGTGGGAGACAAAGCAGCGGATGATCCGGAATCGGACAAGATCGTCGCTGAGGTGAAGGCCGAGGCTGGCGGGGATCAAGACATCCACATTCTTTTGTTCAGCCCCTCTGTAGCAACAGAAATCAATGCCTTCCAGCGCGGCTCGGACATTATTTTGCAGAAGTCTCTGAGGGAGGGTTTTGCCCTGACCGTTTCAGAGGCCCTGTGGAAGACCCGGCCGGTGATTGGGGGTGCCGTGGGTGGCATACCCGCCCAGATCATCGACGGACACACAGGGCTGCTGGTTCACTCTGTGGAGGGGGCGAGCCTGGCCATTCGATCGTTTCTCAATCACCGGGAACTTGCCAGGGAAATGGGTTCCAACGGCCGTCAGCGCGTTAAAGACGAGTTTCTCATCACCAAGAATCTCAAGCGTTATCTCTTGCTGCTTCTCGCCCTGGATAGACGCGATGAGGGGACGATCCGTTTGAAGTGACTCTCGCTCAGGCTCAGGGCGGCATTCGCGCCTCGTGGCGAAGGTCAGCTTTTTCTTAAGCTTTCTTGTCACGGAATTGGACCATGAAGACGCTTAATCCCAATATAGATTTGGAAACATTTTTCAGTCAGCTGCACGCCACCTACCATAAGGTGCTTCTTCTCGACTATGACGGAACGCTGGCCCCGTTTCATGTCAATCCCGGTGAAGCAATCCCATATCCCGGGGTACGGGAAGTCCTGGATAAAATCATGCAGGCTCCTGGAACGCGCCTCGTCATCATCACCGGACGATGGATAAAGGATTTCGTTCCACTCCTCCGTCTCCAGAACCAGCCGGAGATTTGGGGTTCCCATGGTCTGGAGCGTTTGAAGGCGGACGGTTCGTATGAGATTGGCCCGATAGAGGAAGAGGTGTTGCCCGGACTCGTGGCGGCGGATGAATGGGTCGAATCGGTTGGATTATCGGATCGGTGCGAGGAAAAGCCGGGCTGCCTTGCGTTTCACTGGCGGGGTATGGGGGAGGCGAGCATTCGTGAGATGCGAGAACGGATCCTGCGGGAATGGTCTCTTTTTGCTGAGAGGTGGGGGCTGAAGCTCATCGAGTTCGATGGGGGTGTAGAATTGCGTGTTCCTGGCCGAAATAAAGGGGACGCGGTGAGTACAATTCTCGGGGAAACGGGGAAGGTTGCCGCCGCAGCCTATTTGGGTGATGACAGGACCGACGAGGACGCTTTCAAATCGATCAAAGGAAGGGGTCTGGGTGTGCTGGTTCGTGAAGCGTTCCGACCCACCTACGCTGATGTCTGGATCAAGCCTCCTGAAGAATTGCTGGCGTTCCTCGCCAGATGGTTGCCAACATAAAATCGTATAGCGATTTTATCTGTTAAGACGGCTAGTCTGGTGTCCCAGAAATTCCTATCATAATTCCCAAAGAGGGAACGGCCAAAATTGGGTTCACTAGGGGCCGTCGGGAGGTGGTCGTCCAGCCCGCAACCATACCTCTCATGCCTTTGGAACGGCCCCCTGTCCCTGATATCTGTCGCTGTGCAGCCCCCCGCCCGCCATCGCGAGCCGCTCAGGCGAGGCGGGCGGGCCCAGAAGATAGTCTATCAAACGCCCCATATCTCCTGGGCCTGCACGTTGCCCCTATTGACACGATGGGGGCGTCCAACAAGCTTCGTGGGAATTTGGGTTGCGGGTCTGTAAGACCACCTCCCGACGGCCCCTCGAGCAAGCAAGAACTTCTTCAAGTTATTTCTGGGACGTGATACTAGTGAACCGGCTTGCGCCCTTTTTTACCTTGCAATGGCTTAACGCCCTCCACAGCACTGAGGATGAGATCAAAGTTGTGACGCAATTCTCTGATGCCTTCGTGGACCGTCTTGTCTTGCAGAGAGAGCTGAATGAGCGCATTGGCCAGCTTTTCAGTGAAGTTGTAGTGGAAATAGACGCCGACGCGTGTCCTGTAACCCGTCTCGTAGGTCCCGATCACGATTCTTCCTTTTTGCAGGCCTGCACCGTCGAGGGCTTGATCGATCTGTCTTTTCTTTTCATCGGCCATGGTGTTTTTATCCGCTCCTTTCCAGGTTCCTCATTCTTCTTCTTGACCCAGCAGATCATGGGCCCACGCAACGATGGTCTCCAGTCTCTTCGGTGAGCGCTCTATTATTTCCTCGTGAGATAACCATCGGTATTCATGGTGTTCCGGTCTTCCCAGTTCAGGGTTGACCGACAAGGTGACGTGGGACTTCGGGGTTTCAGCGATATAGTATCTTGCCACCTTCTTGCCTCCACTATAGTAGGGTGGGGTCTCTTTGAAGACTTCTCCCCATCGAAAATGTAAAGCGGTAATTCCTGTCTCTTCTTTGGCTTCCCTTTTCGCTGTTTTCAAAGGGTCCTCACCGGCTTCGACGAGGCCTTTAGGAAAATCCCAGTTCTTATAGGCTCTCAGAAAGAGATACTTCCATATGCCGGCTTCCTTTCTCACAATCACAACGCCCGCGGACAAAATCATTCGCCTCCCCCTCCAGGATGCTATTGCACTTTATCACAATTCGGAGTGATATAAAATGTATGAAATCATGATTCATGGAAAAGATCGGCTGTGGGCTTGAAGAATGTCCTCAATTGAGTGGAGAGGAAGAGCCGTGTGCTGGGGAAGCCCCAATTCGGAGGCTTTGGGCATGTTTACACCCCAAACGTCACTAAGGGCAGGGAGTTCAGGTGCGTAAGAAAGATGTCACGAAGCCCTTGATTACGAATTGAGATTGGGTTATGTTGGACGCCATTCCAATCAGACCAATGGAGATGCTAACCCGGAATTTAAGAAAAGTTCCCACCAAGGAGGCATATGCAACAGGATCGTCTTGAACTGAGAGGGGCAAGGTCAGACAGATTGTTGTGGCTCGCCAACCAGATCTTCAAGTCTATGCCTAAGGAGGTGACAGGCCTCCGTTTTTATACCCTGGCTTGCGGTTGC
>SMTZ1_10004048_pt1 | contig 15034 bp, 11 predicted proteins | sample DeeMarSWOR136_30_FD_25667 | JGI IMG/M metagenome (IMG submission 25667)
ATAACGAGATCATTGCCAATTCAAAAAAATATGTTTCGGAAGCAAGGATCGGAGGTGTTTTGGTTCAAGAGATGATTAAGGAGGCGAGAGAAGTAATCGTGGGAATGTCACATGATCCTCAATTCGGCCCGGTCATAATGTTTGGCCTAGGGGGAATCTTTGTAGAAATCCTTAAAGACATTTCTCTTCGTGTTGCCCCGCTAAGCCGAGCCGACGCGGAGGAAATGGTCAAGGAGGTTAGGGGGAATGAGATTCTTAAGGCTTTTCGAGGCAAACCTGAGGCAGATATTGAGAGTATCGTTGAGGTTCTACTCAAGCTTTCGAGGATGGCGATAGAACTGGAAGATGTTATGGCGATAGAACTGGAAGATGTTATCTCTGAAATTGATATCAACCCATTGATGGTGCTGGGACGGGGAGAAGGGGTTAAGGCTGCTGATGCCTTGATCGCCCTCAGAAATTAGATGGAGTATTGAAATATCGAGAGTCATGCTGGTACTCGATTGCGTAAAGAGAATTATTAAGGAGCAGGCGTTGCATAATTCTTGATGAGTCTGAAGAGAGTCAGAAGAGAAATCGAAGGCCATAGCTTCTTACAGTCCCTAAAAAATAAGTAGGGGGTAATCATGGAAGTCAGACGCACGGTGTGTCAATTTTGTCATGCTCGTTGCCGGGTAGAAGTTCATAGTGAGAATGGACATCTCGTTAAGACTGAACCCGATAAGACGTTTCCCAAATGGGATACAGTGTTTCCTCCGATTGAGGCCTGTCAGAAGCAGCGTGGGACTAAGGAATTCATGTACCATCCTGAGAGGCTAAATTTTCCCTTAAAAAGAGTGGGGGAGAAGGGTGAAGGGAAGTGGCAAAAGATCTCATGGGAACAGGGGTTGGATGAAGTGGCGGCCAAATTGATCAAGATAAAGGAAGAATTCGGTCCGGAGTCGATCGGAGCGACCGTAGGAACAGGGAGATCCTGGTACAAGTATTTAAACCGTTTTCTCCACCTGTTAGGGACACCGAACTTTGGAGGACAGAATATGATCTGCCATGGTCCAGCCGTGGTGGTCGCCAATGCAATGTTGGGATGGGGAGTGAGGCACCGGACAGGGGTGACGATTGATGCTCTCGGTGGGCAGGCGGTGACCAAGAGTGTGATGTTGATTGGGATGGATCCTTCGCAAGCCTATCAGCGGTTATGGAAGTCGATTCGGGAGGGGAAGAAGCTGGGGGTGAAGGTGATCGTGATTGATCCTCGCAAAACGCAAACAGCTGAACTCGCGGACCTTTGGGTACAACAGAGGCCTGGGACGGACGTTCCTCTTTTGATGGCGATGATCAATGTAATCATAGAGAATGGGCTCTATGATAAGGATTTTGTAGAGAAGTGGTGTTATGGGTTCGATAAGGTGGTTGAGCGAGCCAGAGAGTTTCCCCCTGAGAAGACTGCGGAGCTTACGTGGGTACCAGCGCAGAAAATACGGGAGGCAGCGGTGATGTTTGCATTGAACCAGCCTGGGCAGATCATCCACGGGATGGGGATAGAGCATCTGCAGACTGCTATCGAGGCGATTCAGGCAAGGTTTATTATCAGTGCGTTGACAGGTACAATCGATGCCCGTGGCGGCGATTATGTGCCTGGTCCCAGTCTTCTGAGAGACGTTGAGGAGGAGGAGCTTTCTCATATGCTGACTCCGGAGCAGAAGGCAAAGCAATTAGCAAGTGAGCGTTTTAGGCTTATGGCGTGGCCGGGACGGGATCTAATGAACACTTATACGAAGGAAGGATGGGGTAGGTACTTTGGGGAGGTTGGACTCACCTGCGGTTGTCATATGCCTACCCTGTACCGAGCCATGATTAGCGACAAACCGTATCCGGTGAGAGCATTGTTCACAGTCTGGAGCAATCCGATGGTGACCCAGGGCAACACGAAGCTAATCTATAAGGCCCTGAAGAGTCTTGACCTTTATGTGGTCCACGATTACTTCATGACGCCATCAGCGGCTCTAGCGGACTATGTCTTCCCGTGTGCGAGCTGGATCGAGAGACCCTGGCTGTGGGATCAATACAGTGAGGATTGTGACATTTATGGAGGGGAGGCAGGGCTACCCTCCTCAATCCCTGGGGAGTATGAGCATCGGACAGATTTTGAATTTGTAAGGGGCCTTGGGATTCGGATGGGACAGGAGAAGTACTGGCCGTGGAAGAACCTGGAGGAGGCCTATGACTGGAAGATTGCGCCTCTCGGGATGACATTCAAGGAATTTATGGCAAAGGGGGGATACTACTTTCCGAAACCGGAATATAAGAAATATGAGAAGATGGGCTTTGCCACGGCCACAGGGAAATGTGAGCTCTACTCGACCGTACTTGAGAAGTTGGGGTATGATCCCTTACCTCGGTATGTAGAGCCCTTTGAGAGTCCCTTCAGCCAGCCTGATCTGGCCAAGGAGTATCCATACATACTGATCACTGGGGGAAGATTTCTTCCCTATTTTCATTCGGAGCATCGTCAGGTCGAATCGGTAAGGAAGAGGCATCCTAATCCTTTGGTGCAGATCCACCCGGAGACGGCGCGGAGGATGGAGATTCAGGATGGGGAATGGGTATGGATCAAAACGTTGAGGGGACGGGTGCGGATGAAGTGCAAGTATTTCGACGGGATCGATCCGAGAGTGATTCATGCAGAGCATGGTTGGTGGTTTCCGGAGTTGCCTGAGGAGGAACCATGGGTTCATGGGGTATGGGAGTCGAATGTGAATGTTCTGACGGAGGATGATCCAAAGGTGTGCAACGAAATCAGTGGTGGATGGCCTCTTAAGACAGGCCTGTGCAAGGTTTATAAAGTGAAGACGTACGAGAGCAAAGCTTAACTTCTTGAATGGAACACAAGAAAGTTGCAAAGGGGGTGATAAAATTGCGTCACTGATTTTTTTGTTATGGTGATGGAGGGGGATTCTTATGTCAGAGAGATTCTAGAGCTTTAGATCTTCTCTCTTCACTCTTAGCGATAGCTAAGAATCCTTAACAGGAGGTGGGATCATGGAAAGAAAAGCATTATTTATTATTGTTGCCTTTACGTGGATTGGGTTGCTGATAGTGGGGGTTATTGGTAAGCCGGTTTTGGCAGCACCTATAGAACTGAAAATAGCCAATTTCCAGCCACCATTGCATAAGTCAAATGAAATGTTACAGAACTGGGCAAATCTGGTTGAGAAAGAAACAGGAGGCAAGGTTCACTTCGTTTTGTATCCAGGGGCAACTCTTGCCAAAGCTCGAGATACTTATGACGCAACTGTTACCGGCATTGCGGATATGTGTTGGACCTTTGCAGGATATACGATGGGTAGATTTCATCTGTCCGAGGTTGTGGTCCAACCCTTAGGTGGTAAAACGGCTGAACAGGGGTCTCGAATAATTTGTGATCTCTATGAAAAATTTCCAGAAATCAGAGCTGAGTATAAGGATACGCACCTGCTGTGGCTCTCCCCGTCAGTTCCCAGGCAGGTTCACTCCAAAGTGGCGATTCGACGTGTAGAAGATTTTAAGGGGGTAAAGGTAAGAGTTCCCTCTTCGGAGGCCCCTCATGTCAAGTCGATGGGAGGAGTTCCAGTAACCATGGCAGGGCCAGACGTGTATCTCGCTTTGGAAAGAGGGGTGTTGGATGCTTCTCTTCATCCGTGGGAGACAGCTTACAGCTACAAGTGGTATGAGATAGTACGGTATCATATGAAAGCAGACCTATATCTCGCAGGGCTATTTATTTGCACGATGAATCTTAATACATGGAATAAGCTACCAGAAGACGTTAAAAAGGTAATTGATAAGTATAGCGGGAGGTATGGGTCTATAGAAGTTGCAGCAAAAGGGATGTGGGATAAGTACGACAGTTACTATCATGATTGGATAAAGAAGAATACCTCCAATGAAATTATTTATTGGAGCGATGAAGAAAAGGCTAAAGCGCAAGAGCTCATGAAAGTCGTGTTGGAGCAATGGGTAAGTGATGCCGAAAAAAAAGGCGCACCCGGAAAGAAAATTTTGGATGAATGTAAAAGCCTTGTCGCGAAATACAAGTGAGAGAAAGCAATGCTTCGAAGGGTGAGTGACCTCTTAGAAAGAGCGAGTGAGCGGGTGGCTCGCTCGCTCTTATGGTTTTGTCTCGGTTCAATCTTGGCCATGATGGTGTTGACGTTATTGGATGTAGGTGGCCGGTATTTTCTGAACAAACCGATAAGGGGTGCTTTCGAACTGACAGAGTTCCTCCTGGTTTTTGTGGTAGCCTGTGGCCTGGCCTATACGCAAGTATCAAGACGGCATATCTCTGTGGAATTTATAGTTTCCCGGGTACAGCTTAAAGCCCGGGGAATGATACAAGGTATCGGCTATCTCATCTGCTTGGGTATCTACGTACTTATCACTTGGCAGGGGATCAGCGGAGGGTTAAATCAGTGGCATCATAGGATCATATCAGGAGCATACAGCATACCGTTATGGCCCTTTTATCTCTTCCTGGCCTTCGGTTGCGGTGTCCTTTGCTTGGTATTTTTAACTGACCTCTTGAAACTGATGAGTAGTAAAGGGGATAGGGAGCGATGACGGATGGCATTATCTTCATAGGGGCACTTATTGGCTTGATCCTTCTGGAAGTTCCTGTAGGTGCCGCGATGGCCGCGGTAGGATTTGCGGGTATCGTTTACCTAAGTGGCCTGACTTCTGCCCTGGGTGTATTAGCAACAAGTGTTTACTCTTCCTTGTCCTCTTATGAAATGAGCGTCATCCCGCTCTTTGTCCTGATGGGTTATTTTGCATTTTATGCAGGATTAAGCCAGGATCTCTATCGTGCTGGCCATATTTGGTTAGGCCGGTTACGAGGAGGATTGGCGATGGGGACAGTGGTCGGCTGTGCGGGCTTTGCTGCTTGTTGCGGTTCCAGTGTGGCGACAGGCGCTACCATGGCGGCTGTCGCGTTGCCGGAGATGAGGAAGTTTGGATACGATGATCGCTTATCTACAGGAAGTCTAGCAGCTGGCGGTACGATCGGCATCTTGATCCCTCCAAGCATTTGTTTTGTGGTTTATGGGATTATCACGGAACAATCAATCGGCAAGCTTTTTCTGGCTGGGATTTTCCCGGGACTGATGGAAGCCACATCCTATATAATGACGATTCATATTCTTTGTCGATTAAATCCCAGACTTGCCCAACTTCGAATGCCCACAGTCCAAATAACAGCAAGAGAGAGAATGAGAACCCTTGGAGGTGTGTGGGCCGTTATGCTTTTGTTCATCTTGGTCATGGGTGGTATTTATGGTGGTATATTCACGCCCACGGAGGCTGGGGCTGTCGGGGCATTTGGAGCGCTTCTGGTCATGACAATAAAAAGAAAGCTCACGCCGCATAACTTTAGGGGTGCTCTTTTTGAGGCGGGACAAACCACAGCAATGGTCTTTTTTATTTTCATTGGAGCGACGATTTTTGGCTACCTCTTAGCAGTCAGTCAACTCCCTATGCAGGTTGCCGCGTGGATTGTCTCACTCCCTTTAGACCGTTATGCTACTCTTGGAGGTATTTTACTTATTTTTATAGTACTTGGATGTATTATGGATACCTTGGCAATTATTTTGCTTGTCGTACCTATTATCTTTCCTGCAATTTTGGAGTTAGGTTTCGACCCGATATGGTTTGGGGTCATCATGGTGAGGATATCTGAAATAGGATTGATTACCCCCCCGGTTGGTCTCAACGTATACGTGATCAAGGGGGTGGCTCCAGATGTCTCTCTCTCTACTATATTCCGGGGTGTTATCCCCTTTCTCCTCGCTGATATTATTGCGGTAGGGCTCTTGATTGCTTTCCCTCAAATTTCATTATTTCTCCCAAACCTTATGAAGTAGAGATGAAAGGGGTGGCTGTTTCATTAAAATCTCAAAACTTCTCTCCCATCTTCCAAAGTGCTTCTCTTGACGTTCTAGTCCATTTTCCTTATTCTTTCTAATGAAAAGATGATGTATTAAATGAGAGGAGAACCCCGATGAAAACATATATCAAAAAAGCTGCTCTAGGATTGTTGTTGTTCGGTCTTCTTTTTTCGACCTATTCATGTGCGGTCAATCCAGTGACCGGCAGGCAGGAGCTTATGCTCCTGAGCGAAGCCAATGAGATAAACCTCGGACGTCAAACTGATACCCAGGTAGTTCAGGAGTATGGTATTTACGGAGATGCTAAACTGATTGCCTACCTCAATGATATGTGCCAGAGGATAGGAAAGATCTCCCACCGACCCAACCTGACCTATCATTTCAGAATTCTTGACGCCTCCGTAGTGAACGCCTTTGCAGTTCCAGGCGGATATGTCTATTTTACACGGGGAATTCTGGCGAGTCTGAACAGCGAAGCCGAACTGGCAGGTGTGATGGGGCACGAAATTGGCCATATTACAGCTCGCCATTCTGCGCAGCAGTATAGCAAGGCGCAACTCGCCCAAGTAGGATTGATAGGTCTAGGAATGGCCTTGCCCGATGCATTCTCTTCCCTGACAGGATTGGCCCAGTTGGGTGTAGGCATGTTATTTCTCCGTTTCAGCAGGGACAATGAGAGACAAGCGGATGACTTGGGTGTCGAATATTCGAGCAGGATAGGCTATGATGCCTCACAGATGGCCAATTTTTTTGAAACCCTGGAGCGGATGAACCCAGGCTCAGATCGAAGCGGATTGCCAGGATGGTTTTCGACCCATCCGAATCCGGAAGACCGCATCAAGGCAGTGAGGGCGAGGGCGAAGGAGTGGCAGGATAGAACAGGGCGTAGAGATCTGGCAATCAACCGGGATGCTTACCTCAAACATATCGATGGTCTTGTTCACGGAGACGACCCGCGTCAGGGATATGTTGAAGAGAATATCTTCTACCATCCTGAACTCCGTTTCCAATTTCCTGTCCCAGCCAATTGGAAGATCAACAACACGCCGTCGAATGTCCAAATGCTCAGCGAAGGCCAGGAAGCTGTGATCCTCTTCTACATGACAACAGGAACTTCGTCGAATGAGGCCGCCAGGACATTTGTTTCTAAGACAGGAGCCCAAGTGATCAAGGCCGAAGCAATCCAGGTTAATACCTTGCCCTCAAATCGGGTACTCTCAGACATTCAGACCCAAAAGGGTGTGATCCGCGCGATGTCTTACTTCATCCAGAGAGAAAAACAGATCTTTGTTTTCCACGGATTGACTTCCCCAGGTCTTTACCAAAAGTATGGATCTATTTTTGAAAAAACCATGCGAGCATTCAAGGAGCTTTCAGATGCGAAAAAGATCGGCGTCAAACCCGATCGTATCCGTATTCACACCATCCGGAGGACCGATACCCTAGAAAACGCCCTCCGCTCTTTTGGTGTTCCAAATGGAGAGATGAAGGAAGCGGCTTTACTTAATGGAAAGAATCTGAACGATACGATTCCAGCAAATACTTTGATAAAAGTTGTGGAAAAGGGAAGATGATCAAATGGTGTTTTTTGCAATATATCGATCATTTAGAGATCTCCTTAGCGTTTTTGTTGTTGGTCCCATCCTTTTCTTTTTTCCGCTTAAGTTATGATGATGGCTGCCTTCTTTCTTGATCATTGTTCTGGCCTGGGTTATTCGTATAGTAACTGTGAAACATTAAGAATGTGGCTTGAATAAAGATTTTAAGTGAAGGGAGGAAGAATATGATACGGTTTAAGAAATTGGAGGAAAAGGCTGTCCTTCATAACCCCCTCAAAGATTTCGAGATTGATTCTCAGCCTATCGAATACCGTGAGGACCCTGTCAGCGGCTTCACCTCCTTCGTACGTACTGGGCGAGCCTTTTGGGCGGGAATCTATAAGACGGACCAGGCTGTATTGGAGAGATTGATTGAGGAAACTCGCGGTAAATGTTTCTTCTGTCCGGAAAAAGTGGGGACATCGACTCCAAAATTTCCAGCCGATTTCATTTCCGAGGGTAGGCTTACCCAAGGAGAGGCAATCCTCTTTCCCAACCTCTTCGCCCATAAACAATATTCGGCGATTATCGCCTTGACTAAGAAGCATTACCTTAGGCTTAATGAGTTTGAGCCAGGCCTTCTTAGCGACGGATTCAAGCTAGCAGGGTTCTATATTCGGCGTGCTTACGAGGTAAGTGGTGTCCAATATGCAGAAATAGGCGGCAACTATCTTTACCCAGGGGGAGCCAGCATTGTACATCCTCACCTACAGGTCATCGCATCCAATGGAGCTCACTATTTGATTAAGGTTTATATGGAGAAAGGAAAAGAGCACTATAAGAGATATTCTCGGAATTACTGGGAGGAACTGGTAGAAAAGGAGAAAGAGATCGGCGAGCGATATGTGGGAAAGGCCGGGTCCATTGAATGGTTCACTCCATTCGCCCCGATCAGGGAGGATGAAGTGGATGCGGTTGTGCGCGGAAAGTCGAATTTCATAGAATTTGAGGATCGAGACTGGGAAAATCTGGCAGATGGACTTTCACAGGTCTTCAAAGCTTATCATGACAGAGGAATTTCCTGTTTTAATTTCGCTATCTACTCAGGTCCCCTTGGCAAGAAGCTCAGGCATCTCTGGGCAGGGATCAAGATAACCTCCCGAACTAGCGTCCAAACTTACCCAGTAAGTGATACCTGGTATTCGAATTGTATCCTTCTTGACGGGTTCGTCGTCGAACCACCGGAGGAGATTGCCAAAGCCATGCGGCCCTATTTTGCTTCCTTTTCCCCCAAAATTTGATCGTTGCATCTCAACAGTTATATGAATCTTCATTTTCTTTTACGAAAAACCTAACAATGTATCGTGCGATTTAGGCTTGGAATGTCAAGCGGCTTGTTGATGTAATAAGAAAGAGGGACGTCGTTGACTAAGTTGCATGACAGGGGTAACATAGGCCATACCTCGTTTGCTGAGGAGGAAGGAGTTGCTTTGAATCGCTGGGGACAGGACCGAAGGATTTTTAAAGAACTGATCAGGCTTCTGGATAAGAAGAAAACCCCAGCAATATTCCCTGGTCAGTTCGTGCTCGAGATTGGCAAATTTTTTCTAGGAACGTCTTATGTGGCCGGCACACTCGAGACGAAGGGAGGCGAGCACCTTGTTGTCAATCTGAGAGGGTTCGACTGTGTTACGTTCGTGGAGAACGTGGTTGCTCTGGTATGGAACATAAGATCCGGGAAAAAATCTTACGAAGCTTTTCGGAAATCACTCCAGAAGATACGTTACAGAGGAGGGCGTTTGCAGGGCTACCCCTCGCGGCTTCATTATTTTTCGGACTGGATTCATGATAATGAAAAGAAGGGCATCGTAAAGGATGTCACAGCGAAAATCGGGGGCAGGCCTCTGAAGAAAGTCATGACCTTCTTGACGACAAATCCGGGCCTCTATCCTCCATTAAAACATGCAGCAAACCTTCGTAGGATGAAGTCTGTGGAAAGAGCGATCAGCAGAAGGTCTCTGTTTTTCATTCCAACGAATGACCTGAGGCGTTTGGAATATTGGATTAGTGATGGGGATCTCATCGCCATCACGACGAAGACAAAAGGCTTGGATGTTCAGCACGTGGGGCTTGCAGCAAGAGTGAAAAATCGAATTCATCTGCTTCATGCCTCCAGCGTCGATCGCGAGGTTGTCCTCTCAAAAAAGACACTCTACCGATATCTGGCGCAGAGCAGGGTCCGCTCCGGGATTATGGTGGCAAGAGTTGTTTGAGAATCACTCATTAGGGTCGAGGATTCGAGGGTCCTAGGGGTCAAGAAAAAATAATTTAACGACCTGGATCTTTAAACCCTGGAACCCTTGGCCTCTTGAACCCTTTAAGTTATTCCATCTCATCGATGGTTTTTCCCACAGTGTTTTTTTCAAGGGATACTTCATTGTAGATGGATTCTACAGTCGCTGCGTCGAGCCGTTGGAAATCTTTTTCCAGAGGAGTGATCAGGAGACCTCCCATATCGATCACTCCTGGGCTGACCACAATCCGGGCATCTCCCTCCCTGAAAAAGGCGTCCGAACGGTGTTTCCGGCGCGGAAAGATCATGAGGTGCCATTTCTTTTTTTCATGGAAGCCGGCGATATTCACCATAGGCTCCTCGTTAACGAGAAGAACCTTTCTTAAGGCGTTCAAATAACGCTTCAAAATAATCCCAACAGCCATCGGGTCATCTCCTTCTAGGATGATGACTTCCCGCCCCAAATCTTTCGCCCAATAGAGGAAAACCCCGTCAACCTGTCTCATCAAGGAGAGTTTTTTGTCCTTCCAGATTTCTTTCTCGATTGGCATCTGTCCTGATAGGGCCGCCTGGAAATGGAGGTGATCCGGTGCGGAAGCACCGCATTTCGGTCCGTTGTAGAGGACCCTCCAGTCGGAACCAAAATCAGCTATGAGCTGGAGGAAAGTATCGATGTGTTCATCAATGGCCTGGAGGCGATGGTCTAAATGGGAGACCGTGAAGTGAAAAGAGAAGACAGGCATGGGATTGCAGAGGATCAGGTAGTCGCTCCGGTAGAGGATTCCTTTTTGGGCTTCAGGGAGACAATCGAGACAGAGGAAACATCCTCGGTCTGCTGCGTTTCTTTTGTCCACGCTAGCTGTGCTGCTCTTGATTCTTGCGGGATTGTACTGGATGCGGACGGAAAATCCTCTGCAGGGGATATCCCGCTCCTTAACGTCCTTGAGTGATTCGTAGCCTTTCTGAAGATCGAGCCACACCTTTTTCTGCTCGGATAGGAGCTCGAGACAAAGTCCAGGAAGATTCTTCGAATTTTCCTCTCCGTCGAAGGTAGTATGAGTCTTCTGGTTAAGAATTGTGGGTTGGATGACGATTCCCATGACTGTCGATGAAGTGGAATATTGGAAAAATGGAATATTGGAGTATTGGGTAACACCTATTATTCCACCATTCCACTATTCCAGCTCCCTTTCTCTAAACATCTTTTGCCGGGCGAGAATTTCGTTGGTCCGGATCTTGTCCTTGCGAGCATCATTCCGGTTTGCCTCTTTGATGCTGAGGCCTCTGTCGGTGTTGCCGGACCAGCGTCTGCAGAGGTAGAGGCTTTCATAAATCCTCCCAATCCGGTATTCCCGGCAGATTCTGAGCGCCGCTGCGTAATCCTCACCATAGCTCACGTTGGGAAAACCGATTCTTCTTCTTCGCATGAGTTCGGTATGAAAGGCCCTGGGGGCTCCCAACCCATTGATGCGCAACGCATTGTTGTGACCGTTTTCATTGCTCCATTCGCGGTGGTCGATGAGGCCCGGCGGAATCTCTTCTAGCGTTTCATTGACAAGAGTATAGGAGCCGATCACCATGGCATAGTTTCCCTGATGGAGCATGTCGACCATCTTCTGCAGGGTGCGGCTGCTGCTGTAAAGATCGTCCGAATCGAGCTGAACAGCGTAGAGACCGCAGTCTTCTTGCCGAAGGGCCACGTTCCAGCACCCCCCAATGCCAAGCTTGGTGCTTACTGGAACGATGTGCTTGAGTCGAGAATATTGTCTGGAAAGATCGGAGAGAACGGCCGCTGTTCCGTCTGTCGAGTGGTTGTCTACGACGATGACATTAAATGGAAAGTCCGTTTCTTGCGACAGGGCGCTTTTCACGGCCTCGGCAATCGTCTCTTCCCGGTTCAGCACGGGAATCACGACAGAGGCCACTACAGGGAAGGATTTCCGTGTTTGCTCGACCTCTCTCAAGTGATTGGGTGGTAGATAAGCCCCGATCTTCCTCAAGTAATCTGTGAAGATGGTCTCCATTTCTTTCTGGACGGGTTGATTACGGGGATCGAGGTATGAAAACATCTTTTCACTGCCGGAGGGCTCATCCGTTCCAATCACAGAATAGAGGGGTTTTTTTAAATGATACACAGAATGGTCGATGGAGATCTTAAGGCGAAGATCATAGAGACCGGCATATTTAACCTCAGGTGTGACGCCGTATTTTTTCAGGGCCTTCTGAATAGCGGGGACCGAAAAGAGGATCATGGCGCCGAAGTAGAAATCATCCCGAACGCTCCCCAGCTGATAATCATTAAGCGGATGAAGGCTCTTACCGTATTCGCCTTCGTCATAGAAATCCGAATAGGCCATGCCTGCCTTTGCGGACTCAGCGACTTCCACGATTCTCTCTAGGGTTTTAGGCTCGACCGAAACATGTTGGGCTTCCGACAACAGAAGAAGATACTTCGTCCTGATCCCGGCCAGAATTGGGCTGAGTGTCTCGTGTGACGAAAGGGGTCCGCCGACAAGAACGTGACACCTCTCCATTTTGAAATGAACAGCGTGCGGAGACACGATCACGGTATGCTCGACAAGAGCTGACTTCGTCAGGGCTAGCAGGGCCTTCACAAAGAAAGGTCCTGACGTGTAAGAGGTGGCCACGGTGAGGGGCTTCATTCACGCTCTCCCTTTTGTTCGATCACCTTCTGGCATGCCAGTGAGAGTTCCCGGAGTCGGGGCAGGGATGCCACCTGTGCGGTGGCCTGGCGAAGGTTTTGGATTCCTGCGGGAATATGCTCGAGATAAGCTTTGAGCCCTTTCTTGAGACCCAGGAATCCATAGGCCCCGAGGGCTTGCATGAGGCGCTGTGCCGAAGCCTCCCAGAAATGATTCTGGAATGCCCCCCAATCAAGATCCCATTTCAAAATTCGGTAATAGAAGGAGAGGAGTTCGTCCCGCTCTCTGTCGGAAAAAATCACATAGGGATCACAGAGGAGCGAACCAAGATCGTAGAAGGGGCTTCCAAATCGCATCCCCTGGAAGTCGATGAGGAAGGGATCTCCTTCACGGATCATCACGTTCTGGGATTGTAGATCCCGGTGGACGAGGCAGCGCGTTGTTCCTAGAAGGCGCTCTGCGAGGCTAGAAAGTTCCGCCTCGAGTTCCCGCTCAAACGTTTGCTCAAGTTGGATCCCGCAGACGCCCCAGACAAGATGATCCCTAAAGTAATTACGCTCCCAGTGGTAGAGATTGGGACCAAAGCCCTCCATGAGCCTCACACGGTCTGAAGGGAAGTCCCTCATCGGAAAAGAATGAAGTCTGTGCAGGATAGTAAGAGTCTTTTGGTAAAGGGCTCGTCGAGTTTCCCAGGGATTTTTCCTGAGAGACCAGAGGTCCGTATCCCCGAGATCCTCCATGACGATAAGACAGCCGGCCGAATCGTGGCGTATTAGCCGGGGGGCCGAGACACCGATGTGACGTAGAAAAGCCGCAATGTCGGCGTAGTACGCGTTCTCTACACGCTTCGGGTCGTAATGGATCAGGATGGCTGAACCGTTGGGGTTCCACTTCAGCCGAAAGAAAGTCCGGTCCGACCCCCTCCCTTCAAGGGGGGAAATTTCTATAGACACGGGCTTTGAAAGGCCCAGAGCCTCTCCTGCAAAACCGATCATGTGTTCCCGCAATTTCATCCGCCTCCCTTAAGACAGGACTGAGCTATGAGTAATGAGGTACGAACACAGATTTAACGCAAAAAATTCATGATTTCGATCGGTCCTCAGGCCTTGCTACTTTTAACTCGTATTTCCTTTTTAGAGCCTCGTAGGCCTCGATGGAGCCAATGTCCTGCCACTCGCCTTCGTCTATGACGACCCCCCGGATCGATCCGGGTTTTTCGACAATTCTTCTGATAAAGACGGAAATGATGGATTCGGATTTGTCGGGTTCAAGAAACTGAAGGATCGATGTCTCCAAGGCATAGATGCCGGCAAAGAGGCAGCTTCGAACTCCTGGGTTCCCCAGGGTGTGACGAAGATCGCAGATTTCACCAGCCTCGTTGATATTCACATTGAGAAGAGAGCCGCTGCTTCGCAGGGCAAGAGTTACGTCCGGTCGCTTCTGCTCATGGGCCTCCAGGAGCCTCTGCAAGGGGAGATCGGTCATCACATCCCCATTGTAGCAGAGAATGGCGTCGTCTTCGTCAAGAAGATCTCCAATGTTTTTAAGTCCCCCTGCTGTATCCAAAAGGACCGGTTCATGGCGAAACGTGATGGGCACACTGCGCCATCGCCTCTCAGGAAATCTTTCCGAGTAGACTTCCGGCAAATGATGGGTGTTCACGATGAAGCGATCCACGCCGACATTGAGGAGATGCTCCATTGCATAGGTGATGATGGGACGTCCATTGATCTCCAGGAGCGGCTTCGGACGTCGCTCCGTCAGAGGGAGAAGCCGTGTCCCCAAGCCGGCTGCCAGGATAAAAGCTGTCTTGAACCGTCGTCTCTTCAATGTAATACCTCACTTACAGGTCAGTATGTTGCACAGCACTCCTTCCCATTATTCCAAAGCCCTACGTCTTTTTCTTTCCGAACTCCGGATCAATCTTTACCAACGCCGTCACAATGAACCCTGGGATCGTCGCAACCATGACCCAAAGGAAGTAGTTCTGATAGCCAAGCTGCTCCTGGAGCCAACCGCTGAACATGGCAGGAAGCATCATTCCCAGGGCCATGATCCCCGTCGCGATGGCGTAGTGGACCGTTTTGTACTCCCCCTCCGATACCATGATCATGAACATGGTATAGGCCGTAAAGCCAAAGCCGTAACCAAATTGTTCTACGGCGACAGCGATATTGATCAAATGGAAATTGCCAATCATCGTCTGAGAGAGATAGACATAGACGAGATCCGGCAGATGCATAGCGCAGACCATGATCCAGACCCAGGACTTGAGCCCTTGTCTTGAAATCGCATACCCGCCTAGAAGCCCTCCCAGCATGAGTGAAATGACCCCCACTGAACCGTAGATAATTCCTACCTCTGATGTGGTGAGCCCCAGTCCTCCCTGTGAGCGAGGATCGAGCAGAAACGGTGCGACGATCTTGACAATCTGGGTCTCCGCAAACCGGTAGAAGAAAAAGAAGGCAAGAATGGTAACGATCCCGTTCTTTCGGAAGAAGAGGCCGAAGATGTGGAGGAAATCCCGAGCAAGTGATGCCGAAGGGCTGCGGCTGGCTGGCCGGTCTGCCGTCGGATAGGGAAGAAGAAAAAAATGATAAAGGAAGAGGGCCGCCATGACGG
>SMTZ1_10004148_pt1 | contig 15034 bp, 16 predicted proteins | sample DeeMarSWOR136_30_FD_25667 | JGI IMG/M metagenome (IMG submission 25667)
ATCGTAGTTTTAATTTTCGACATATCTTTTAACCTACGCAGGATTGCAAAGAAATTGGAAAGACTCTTGAGGAAGCTGGCAGAGATTGCGGATTCGCTCGCCAAGAAATATTAAAGACCTAACTTAAGGAAAAACGCCTTGGATTCTCCAAAGACAAAATCACTAAAAAACATCGAACAGAAAATGCAAACCCTTGATTCTGATTCTTTAAGATACCGCATCCTGGAAAGCGCTAAAAATTTTAAGACATCCTGGATCCAGCTGGGGCAGGCACTGTATACCGTATGGAAGGATAAGCTTTTCAAAGAATGGGGTTATGTTAAGTTTGAGACCTACGCGGCAAAGGAAATCGGTATAAGAAAAACTACGGCGATGAAGCTTTTAAAATCTTATTATTTTCTGGAAAAAGAGGAGCCCGATTATCTGACGCCGGATTTTGCTCAGAATCAGGATGCTGCGCTGCTACCTGGTTATGAGGCTATTAATGCGTTGAGACTGGCTAAAGACAATAAAAAAATCGGTCCCCAGGATTACCGCCATCTTAAAAATGAGATTTTTGAAAAAGGCAAGGACGTCAGAGGCTTGTGCCTGAGGAGGCATGGAAAAAGAAGAGGCTTTCTACTGTTAAAAGGTTGCTGGGTACCTTGAAGTCCCTTAAGAAAGAGGCACAGGTTTTGAAGCTCTTGCCACCAGGCATCATTCAGGAGACATCGGGGCTGATAAAAAAAATCGAGTCTGAGATTAACGTTTGATGCAATAAATTCAAGGAAGGAGATGATAAAATGATGTCGCTTAGCAGTCAAATGGGTTATGGCGTCAGCGCCATCAGTGGTCTGATAACACTGGCCCTTACGGTCTGGTTTGTGGTCTTTACTATTCTGGTTGTAACAAAGCTGGAAAGAATCATCGAGTTGCTAAGTAAAAGATGAATTTTTAAAAACACGATTGAATCTATTGACTAACGGAAGAATTTAGCATATAATAATTTTATTTGGAAGGAGGTGAAAGGATTGGTTTTGGTCAAAGAGAAAAAAACAAAGATTATCGATGAATTCAAGGTCCACGCGAGGGATACGGGCTCCGCAGAGGTCCAGATTGCTATTCTAACGGAAAGGATTAATATCTTAGGAGAGCATTTTAAGAACCATCAGAAGGATTTTAATTCTCGCCGCGGCTTGCTCAGCCTCGTGGGCAGGCGCCGCAGACTCCTCGATTATCTCAAGAAGAAGGATTTCAAAAAATACGAAGAGATCATCAACAAACTAAACTTGAGAAAGTAATTTCCGGCTTTTTCTAAGTATTTAAAATACGATGCCAGTTCATAACCTGAAAATAAAATTCGGAAGGCAAGATTTGGTCTTGGAAACGGGAAAGATCGCCAAGCAGGCCAACGGGTCAGTGACCGTTCAGTACGGCGGTACCGTCGTGCTGGTAACGGCCTGCATGTCCAAAGAAATAAGAGAGGAACAGGATTTTTTTCCACTCACGGTTGAGTATCAAGAAAAGACCTATGCCGCAGGCAAAATCCCCGGAGGATTCTTCAAAAGAGAAGGGAGGCCTTCGGAGAGCGAGATCTTAACCGCCAGGCTCATCGACCGGCCCATCCGCCCCCTCTTTCCTAAAGGAATGCTCAATGATGTCCAGGTCATGGCGATTGTTTTGTCCAGTGACGGAGAAAACGATCCCGACATTTTGGCTGTCAATGGCGCATCCTGCGCCTTGACCCTCTCCGATATACCATTCCTGGGACCCTTGGCCTGTTGCCGGGTGGCTTATGTGAATAAGGAGTTTATCCTCAATCCCACCTATGCGGAATTAGAGGCTTCTCAGTTGGATGTGGTCATCGCCGCTAACCGCAAGGGCGTGATGATGCTGGAATCAAAAGCCAGAGAGATCAATGAAGAGATATATTTAGAGGCTGTGAAATTCGGATTCGATAACCTTCAAGGAATCATCAGCTTACAAGAAGAATTTAGGAAGTCGCATGGCGCACCCAAGCAGGAAGTTCCTTTAAAGACAATCGACCCTCAGCTGTTGAAAAAAATCGAAGACTTTTCTGCAGTTCGATTGGAAGAGATCTATCAGTTAGGCACGCAGGAAGAGAGGGTTGAACAGATTCATCTTTTGGCGAAGGAGTTAGAGGAACATTTTGCGCAAGAAACCTATACTTGCGCAGATATCAAAATGGCGTTGGATGAAGTCGAGAAGATGCGGATTAGAAGCAAGATTCTCAAAGAGAACACGCGCATCGATAGACGAACATTTAAGGAGATCCGTCCGATCAATTGCGAGGTGTCTGTTCTGCCACGCACGCATGGCTCAAGTCTTTTTACGCGCGGCCAGACACAAAGCCTGGCGGTTACCACATTGGGTACAGGAGAGGACGAACAATTGATTGAGGCGTTAGAGGGAGAAAAATACAAATCCTTTATGCTCCATTACAGTTTCCCTCCGTTTAGCGTAGGAGAGACTGCTCCTGTGCGCGGCCCTGGCCGCAGAGAGATCGGACACGGCGCTTTGGCGGAAAAGGCCCTTTTGGCTGTAATGCCTTCTAAAGAAGACTTTCCTTATACGATCCGGGTGGTTTCCGAAATTCTGGAATCCAATGGGTCTTCTAGTATGGCCAGCGTCTGCGCCGCGACTCTTTCCTTGATGGATGCTGGAGTTCCCATCAAAGAGTCTGTAGGCGGGATCGCCCTGGGTTTGATTAAAGACGATAAAAAGGCCATTATCTTGACGGATATTGCCGGACTAGAGGATCATTTTGGGGATATGGATTTTAAGGTTGCCGGGACACAAAACGGTATGACGGCCGTCCAGTTGGATTTAAAGATAGATGGGATCGACATGAAGCTGTTGCACGATTGCCTGTTTCAAGCGAAGGAGGCAAGGCAGGTGGTTTTAGAGAAGATGAATTCGGCCCTCACTCATCCCCGAGCGCAATTATCGACATACGCCCCGCGCATTGACATCATAAAAGTCAATCCGGAGAAAATCGGAGAACTCATCGGGCCGGGCGGAAAGATCATCAAGAAGATCATTGCCTCAACAGGTGCCACGATTGATATCCAGGATGACGGCCGTGTTTTAGTGTCTTCTACGGAAGTGGCTCAATCAGAAGCAGCGATTAAGATGATCAAGGCCATAACGGATGAAGTCGAGGTGGGCCGCATCTATACGGGAAAGGTCAAGCGCATTGTCAATTTCGGAGCGTTCTGTGAAATCGCTCCGGGAAAAGACGGCCTGGTGCATGTTTCGGAACTAGCGGATCATTTTGTAAAAAACGTAGAAGATGTGGTCAAGGTGGGTGAGGAGATCAAAGTGAAAGTCATCGGTATCGACGAACAAGGCCGTATCAACCTCAGCAAAAAACAGGCAGAAGCAGACAGCTCAAAGTGAAGGAAAGAAGATTAAACGAAGTTAAAGGAGTGATTTTACTTGCCATAGGTGTCATGATCCTGGCAAGCCTCCTTAGGTTTGACCGCCTAGATTTACCTTTCTATACATCCCACCCACATGTCCCCCCTAGAAATCTCCTCGGTATCTTCGGAGCCTACCTGGGAGGGGTAATCGTTTTTCTGTTCGGAAGAGTTACCAGTTTCTTTTTACCTCTGCTTGTCATGCTGTTAGGCATAAAGTTTTTCCGTCAGGACATCCCCTATTTAAGCTTCCCAAGAGTATTAGGTATGCTTATTTTATTGCTATCGACAAGCTCTCTGGTCGGCATGTTTAATCTGAATAACGCATATATCCGTTTTTATACAGCTGGGTTTTTCGGTTCCATGATCTCTAGTTTTATTACCACCTATTTCAGCCGGCTGGGCGGTTTTATCATATTTATCACCTTTATCATTCTATCCCTGGTTCTGGTCACAGAGATCCTGATCTCTTCCTTATTCCTTAATATCTTTAGTCAGGTTAAAGTTCTTTTGAGCTCCCTGTTTAGGTTTAAAACAAGAGGAAGGTCCCTTAGGATAAAGACGAGACCCTCTGTTTGGCCCAAGGAACATATGCAGGAGGGCAAAGAAAAAATTTTGGCAACGGCTCTTAAGTCTAAAGTAGATGTTTCACAAACCTTACCGCCAAGACCCAAGATTCAGATAAAGACAAAACCACCAAGCCCTGCCGCATCAAAAACAGAACCCAAGGAGCTTAAGATCGGGGATTACCATCTTCCTTCATTGGAACTTCTAGAGTCTCCGCCTCCTCTTGAGGCACGACAGATCAAGGAGGACCTGGAGGCCAATGCCCGAATCCTGGAAGACACGCTGGAAGATTTTGGAATCTCAGCCAAAGTCACTGATATAGAGCGCGGGCCTATCATCACCCGCTATGAGCTTGAGCCTGCACCTGGCGTAAAACTCAACAAGATCGTGGCGCTTAATGACGATATTGCCTTGACCATGAAAGCCCAGTCCGTGCGGATTATTGCCCCTATTCCTGGTAAGGGAAGAGTGGGGGTTGAGGTTCCCAACACGCAGAGCAGTTTTGTCTATTTAAAGGAAGTGCTGGCTTCTAAAGAGTTTCAGGAAGCAACATCTCCTTTGACCTTGGCCCTGGGCAAGGATATTGCAGGAACCTCTATAGTTGCTGATTTAGATGAAATGCCCCATCTTCTCATTGCCGGTACCACTGGTTCTGGCAAGACCGTGTGCGTGAACTCCCTCATTTTATCTCTGCTTTACAAAACAACTCCTCAGGATTTGAAATTCTTGATGATTGACCCCAAGATGGTGGAATTGATGCCTTTTAACGGCATTCCGCATCTTTTGTGTCCCGTAGTGACCGAGTCGAAAAAAGCCTATGTGGCGCTTAATTGGGTCGTGAATGAAATGGAGGAGCGTTATCAGCTTTTAGCAAAAGTAGGAGTCCGCAGCATCGAATCCTATAACGAGAAACAGGAGAAGATTCCTTATATCATTGTCATCATCGATGAATTTGCGGACTTGATGACTGTATCCCGCGACCAGATTGAGACAGCCATCACCAGACTCGCTCAGCTATCCCGTGCCGTAGGGATACATCTGATCCTCGCCACCCAAAGGCCCTCTGTAGATGTTATCACAGGTGTCATCAAGGCCAATATGCCTGCCCGCATTTCGTTCAAAGTCGCCTCTAAAGTGGATTCGCGCACGGTGCTGGATATGAACGGCGCGGATAAGCTTTTGGGCCGGGGGGATATGCTCTTTTTAAGACCAGGGGAATCCAAATTGACCCGTATCCAGGGGACCCTTGTTTCTGATAGAGAGATTGAAAGAGCTATGAGCTTCATCAAATCCCAGGCTGAGCCCGTATATGATGAGGAGATTTTGAAGGAGCAGCAAAAGTCCTCTTTGGCCAGCGGTGAAAAAGACGAACTTTTCGATCAGGCCGTGAGGACCATTATGGAAAGTAATCAGGCCTCTGTCTCCATCCTTCAAAGACGCCTGCGTTTGGGTTACACGCGGGCAGCGCGCATTATCGATACCATGGAGCAGGAAGGCCTTGTCGGTCCGTTTGAAGGCAGTAAGCCACGCAAGATCCTGGTGGACCGGGAAGCTTGGCTTGAGAATGAAAAAGCCTTGATGCGAGAGAAAGATAAGGTCGAATAGGTATGGGTCATTCAGGCTCAGAACTCAAAAAGATTCGCCTGGGAAAAGGGATTCGTCTGGAAGAGGTCCATAAAAAGACCAAGATCCATATCAATATATTGAAGGCTATCGAAGGAGATGGCCTGACTAATCTCAACCCTGTTTATCTAAAAGGTTTTATAAAGATATATTGCAATTTTCTCGGCGTAGACCCAAAGGAATATTCGCTCGAACCACCTAAAGAAAGAAAGCCTCAGCCAGAACCCAGCGTTGTACCAGCCAAAGAAAAGGGAAAGCCTCAGCAGAAACCTAAGCCAAAACCCAAGGATAAAGCCCGGCAGGAATATCAGGAGAAACCTCAACCAAAAGCCGCCCCGCCCAAGTCCCAACCGAAAACTCAACAGCAGCTTCCGCAGGAGGCTCAGGAGAAGTTTGATGGCCTATTTATTGATTCCCTGTTTAAACAGATTACTACTTTTTTGGAAAAAACCTTTGAAAAATTGAAGGGTATTAAGGCTCATGCTCAAACCATTAAAAGGGCCACAGTCCTTATCATCGGCCTGTTGCTCGTGGCTTTTGTTTTCTTTAACCTGGGTAAGTTTATATCTTCTAAACGAAATGCCTATGTGGCGCTTAGGAAAGGCGCACCTCAGAAGACCCAGATACCGTCTGTGCCCAAGGCCGCTCAACAAGCTACTCCCAGGCCTGCTATAAAAAGTACGGCCGAACCTGTTCAGAAGGCGTCTCAAGAGAAAACCTTAAGTATAAGACTGGGCTTAAGGACCAAAGAGAATTGTTGGGTTTTCGTTAAAGTGGACGGAAAAGTCGTATTCCAAAGGACGATCGAGAAAGGCCGATTCGAAAGTTGGCAGGCCAAAGAAAAAATCGAGCTTTCTGTGGGCAATGCCGCAGCTGTGGAACTTGAGGTTAATGGCCAGTTGTTTTCGAATCTTGGCAGAAGGGGTCAGGTGCTGAAGAATATTCAGATTACGAAAGACGGCCTCCAAATCAAAAGATGAAAAAGAAGCAAAGAATAGGTATTTTAAGTCTGGGTTGTCCCAGGAACGTGGTGGATTCGGAAAATATTCTCGGAAGGCTGCGTCAGAAAGGACATCGAATCGTTGACATGGAGAAGGCGGACGTAGCCATTATCAATACGTGTGCTTTTATAGAGGAAGCCAGGCAGGAATCTGTAGAATCCATTTTGGACCTGGTCGAGTTGAAAAAAGAAGGAAGGTTAAAAAAGATTATCGTCTACGGCTGCCTGCCGCAGCGCTACAGGTCTATTTTAGGACAGGAGCTTCCGGAGTGCGATGCCTTTGTCGGCAGTGTAACTCTTAATCATAGCCTGGAAAGATTTCCTATCACTCCCAGACATTACGCGTATCTGAAGATTTGCGAAGGGTGCATCAACCACTGCAGCTTTTGCGCCATTCCTAAAATAAAAGGAAAGTTCAGCAGCCTGGATAAGGAGACACTCCTTCGCCAAGTAGAAATTCTTAACCAGCAGGCTGTATCAGAAATAAACTGCATCGGCCAGGATATCACGGCTTACGGAATGGATCTGTATGGTGTGACGAAACTCGCTGAAATCCTAAGGGAGATCACTAAGAGGATGAAGAACGTTCGGTGGTTGAGACTCCTATACTTATATCCCAGCCGGCTGACCGACGATGTGTTAAAGGTAATCAGGGATGAGCCGAAGATCTGTAAATATATCGATGTGCCTATCCAGCATATCAATGACCGCTTACTGAAACTGATGCATCGAGGTACAAGAAAGAAAGACTTGATCAGGCTTATGGATAAAATAAGGAAGATGATTCCCAAAGTAGCCATGCGTACCTCTGTTATCGTCGGATTCCCATCGGAGACACAAAAAGAATTTAAAGAATTACTTTCTTTTTTACAAGACGTACGTTTCGAGCGGTTGGGGGCATTTATCTATTCCAGGGAAGAAGATACTTTGGCCTATCTTTTTAAAGGGCAAATCCCTGAGAAGGCAAAAATGGAACGTCTGAATGAAGTGATGTCCTGTCAGCAGAAGATTGCTGCTTCAGTCAATGCTGGGGCACTCGGTGAGACCTTGGAGGTTTTAATCGACGCAAAAGAAAAAGACTGCTATTTAGGCCGGACACAATTTGACGCCCCTGAGGTGGATGGGCAGGTCTTTGTAAAGTCGGATCGAAGCCTTAAACCAGGAGATTTCGTCAATGTCAAGATTACCGATACCCTGGAGTATGATTTAGTGGGAGAAACATGAATATAGCCAACAAACTGACGGTGTTAAGGATTATTTTAACCTTCATCTTTATGTTTTTTCTGTTTTGCCACGGCCTTTGGGCAAAGGTGGCCAGTTTCGCTATTTTCATATTTGCCGCCCTTTCGGATTTTCTGGATGGGAGGATCGCCCACAGGAGGAATATGGTCACGGATTTCGGAAAATTGATGGACCCCATCGCGGATAAGATCCTGGTGCTGGCGGCATTTGCGGCTTTCGTACAGATGCAGTTGATTGACGCCTGGATGTTTGTCATCATCGTCTCGCGCGAGATACTGATCACTTCTTTAAGGCTGTTTGCCTTGAACAAAGGCAAGGTCTTATCCGCAGCGCGCGCTGGCAAACATAAGACGCTGTCTCAGATGCTGGTTATATTCTCTATTTTAGGTTTTGTGGTAGCCAAGGAAGTGATGAAGACCTATTTCACCTGGAATCCGGCGTGGGAAAACATTTTTCGGCAGGGCATCTATATCCTTATGCTTTTGACCGTGGGCCTTACCCTTTATTCAGGACTGTCCTATCTCTGGGAGAACCGTAAGATTATCTCCCGCTTATAATTTATCTGTCCATGGAACATTCGAATCTGAGTCAGAAAATCATTCTGGCTTTAAGCACTTTTTTTGGCGTAGGGTATCTTCCTTTCATTCCCGGAACATTCGGCAGTTGCGCTGGCCTGCTGGTATATTTTATTGTTAAAGATCATCCTGTTGTTTTTCTTTTTTCGGCCCTGGTCTGCATCGTGGTCGGTTTATGCGTTTGCGGACGCGCTGAAAAGGTGCTGGGTGCCAAAGACGCCAAGCAGATCGTTATAGACGAAGTCAGCGGAATGCTGGTCGCTCTTTTGTGTCTGCCTTACGATATCAGGTTAGTCTTCATTACCTTTATTTTATTTAGGATCTTGGATACATTCAAGCCTTATCCAGCTCATAGATTCCAGGCCTTTAAGGGAGGGTTGGGGGTGATGAGCGATGACCTGATCGCGGGATTCTACACCAACATGGTCGTTCAGGTCGCCTTGAGACTGACTGTTTTGAGGACTTCATAGGCAGGGCCTTTTGGCGTGAGAGTACTTTTAAAGAGAGTCAGCTTGGTAACTGCGAATTCCTTTCCTTCCAGAGAGCCAATCTTTGTTAAATCGTTTATCAATTTATCCTTGCAAAGATTTGATCTTACGCGTCCGATGGTAATGTGAGAGGAGAAGGGTCTTTTCTCTTTAGGGATCCCGAAGATAGAAACCCCTTCTTCCAGAGCCCGCGCTATCTCTTTCGTTTCACTCTCGCCTTTCTCAACACCCACCCAGATGACTCGGGGGAAATTCATCTTCGGAAAAGCTCCGACAGTCGAAAGGCTCATCTGGAAGCTTTTTTTGCTAAGGCCGACCTCATCTAAAACCCTGGTAATTTTGGCCAGCTGCTCCTCGTTAATCTCACCCAGAAACTTTAGCGTTAAATGAATATTATGGGGTTGGACCCATTTCACATCTGCCTGGGATTGTTTGAGCCGGTCTTGCAGCCTAGCAAGAGATTCTCTGACTTCTTCTGGTAGTTCAATGGCAATAAAAGTTCGCATAATTATAAGTTAGCGGGTCCTGTCTCGAGTTTTTCTCGCGCAAAGACACTTAGGAAATGTCCTGGCGAATTGCTCGCTCAGGTCGCTTTTGCTCTCGCTTCTGCTCGGGCACGCAAGAGGTCTTTCGCATTTTCGGCGTCCGAGTAACTCGCTCCTCGCGCTCTCGCTCGTCGCTCAGACACCCTCGGCCGTCCCAGTGTTGTCGCTTCGCTCCACTGGGATTCCCTCAAATGCTCAAGCTCCTCTTGCTAAAAGCTCCATTCGCTCGCAATCTCGCCAGGACATTTCTTAAGCCTACTCGAAGATTTTGAGCGAAATATGATTTGAAACAAATTTTGTGGGTGACTTGGACTGATTTCGAGCGGGGCTCAGGAGGCAAGGAGCGGGCACGGTTCCCCCGCTAACACGAAAGCCTGGGAGAGCGACGCAGCCGAGACGAGTGAAGTTTTGCCGCGCTGGGGCAAAACGAACGTCCCCGCGAGAAACAGTCCAAGGCAGGACCCACAAAATCTGTTGCCACTGAGCGAGAAGACTGCCAGGTTCATTTAAGACTACGTATCAAAGAATTCTTTGAGTAATTCCAAAGCTTTTAGGGTTGATTTATTTCTTATGGTCGTTCGGCTGCCGGTAAAATGGAATTTTTTGCTGATTGTCTTATCTTTACCACTTACAGCAATAAAGACCGTGCCTACGGGTTTTTGGGGAGAGCCGCCCGTAGGTCCGGCAATGCCAGTGATACCTATGCCGAAATCTGTCTTGGTCAATCTTCTCACAGCTTTAGCCATACCTCTGGCAACATCCGTGGAAACAGAGCCTTTTAGTTCCATCATTTTAAAGGGAATACTTAAGATTCGGTGCTTCGCCTGGTTGCTGTAAGCAACCACCCCCAGCTTAAAGTACCGCGAACTGCCCGAAGAGCTGGTCAGAAGGCTAGAGAGCAGGCCGCCAGTGCAGGATTCTGCTACAGACAGACTCTTGTTATTTTTTATCAGAAACTTATGTATTTGTTTGACAGAAAGTTGCATCAATAATCTATTATAAACCCTCCTAATTATATTGACAAGACAAGTTTTTATGTTATAATCCTTTTACTAATCTTCGGGGCAAGGTGACCTGCTGACGAAAGGCAGGAATTCCTGACCGGCGGTTGAGCCCGCGACCCTCCAACACGTTCCATTATTTTAGAATAGCTTATAGCGAAAGTGGTGGTGGGAGATCTGGTAAGATTCCAGAGCCGATGGTACAGTCCAGATGAGAGAAGATTAAATCTCAATGCCCGAAGATCATCTTCGGGCTCATTTTTACAGGAGAGTCAAGATGTTTCATTCCATTCCGCAAGTTTTACAGGACCTCAAACGAGGCAAGATGGTCATTGTGGTTGATGACGAGGACCGTGAAAATGAGGGAGATCTGGTCATGTCCGCCTCTTTCATCAAGCCAGAGCACATTAATTTCATGGCTAAGTTCGGCAGGGGTCTCATCTGTGTGCCTATGGAAGAAGAACGATTGCGGCATCTGGAATTAGAGCCGATGTTGAGGAAAGAGGCAGAATCTTCTACGACAGACCCTTTTGGCACTGCCTGGATGATTTCAGTGGATGCCGCCAAAGGGATAACCACTGGTATCTCCGCTTATGACAGGGCCAGGACCATTGAGGTCTTAATAGCCACCCAGACGCAACCAGAAGATCTCATCCGGCCTGGACATATTTTCCCGCTCAAGGCAAGAAAGGGAGGAGTTTTGGTTAGGGCAGGGCATACAGAGGCAACGATTGATTTGATGAAATTGTCCGGTTTGTATCCGGCGGGGGTGATTTGTGAGATTATGAACGATGATGGAAGCATGAGCCGTCTACCCCAGCTACTCCTTTTTTCTAAGCAGCACAGCCTTTCCATGTGTTCTATTGCCGAATTGATTGAGTTTCGCAGGCGTTCGGAGAAATTGATTGAGAGGGTTGCCCAGACTTATCTTCCTACGGAGCTTGGGTCATTCAGGCTCATCCTTTATCGGGATCTAGCGAATCTCAAAGTCCACATAGCTTTGGTGATGGGAGATACGGATGAGAAGGCTGTGTTGGTACGCGTGCATTCAGAGTGTCTGACCGGAGACGTATTCGGATCTTTACGTTGCGATTGCGGCAGACAGCTTGCTGAGGCCATGAGGATAATCGCAAAAGAGAAAAAGGGGATTATCCTTTATATGAACCAGGAGGGACGGGGTATTGGCCTTGTGGATAAAATCAAGGCATATGGGTTACAGGATAAGGGCATGGATACGGTTGAGGCTAATGAGGCCCTGGGCCACCGGGCAGACCTTAGGGACTACGGTATCGGTGCACAGATCCTTGTTGACCTAGGGGTCAAGTTTATCAGGCTTCTGACGAACAACCCCCGTAAGATCGTGGGGTTAGAAGGATATGGCCTGCGTGTCATCGAACGCATTCCTCTGGAGATTCAGCCTAATCCTTTAAATTACAGGTATCTTAAGACGAAAAAAGAAAAGCTGGGACACGATTTGAACATCGATTAAGAGAGGAGGAAGGATATGGCAAAGATAATAGAAGGGACTCTGATAGCCAAGGGTAAGAAATTCGGTATTCTGGCTTCGCGTTTTAATGATTTTGTTACAAAGGAGCTGGTTGCTGGTTGTACCGACACGCTCGTCAGGCATGGGGCGGCGGATAATGATATCACGGTGATTTGGGTGCCGGGGGCATTTGAAATACCAAGTGTTGCTTCCAGGTTAGCCCGAGACAAATCTTACGATGCCCTCATCTGTTTAGGGACTGTCATTAGAGGGGCAACCCCGCATTTTGACTACATTGCTTCAGAGGTCGCAAAAGGCGTAGCCAAAGTTTCCCAGGAATCAGGAAGTGCCGTTATCTTTGGGGTTATTACGGCCGACACAATCGAACAGGCCATTGAGCGCGCCGGGACAAAAGACGGCAATAAAGGCAGAGACGCTGCCTTATCAGCCATTGAAATGACCAATTTGTTTTCACAGCTGAAATAACAGAGGACACGTTAATTTCGTTTTGTTAGTTAATATCGTTATTTTCGTTTCAACGAAAATAACGAATCCAACGGATATGCGCCGACGAACACGAGCCAGAGAATTCGCCTTACAGATTCTGTATCAGACGGATATCGCACATGACGCCTTTGATGCGGCCTTGGATAGTTTTTGGCAGGCGCATGCGGATAAGGCTGTGGCATCGGACCTGAAAGATTTCACCACGGAACTGGTGAGAGGCGTTACGCAAAATTTAAAAGTTATTGATGAGAAAATCTCTTCTTTCGCAGCAAATTGGCAATTGGAACGCATGGCAGTGGTCGACAGGAACATATTGAGGATGGGCTGTTTTGAACTCCTGTTTCGTGACGATATCCCTCCCAAGGTCTCCATTAATGAGGCTGTCGAACTTGCCAAGAAATATTCCGATACTGAAGCGGGCAAATTCGTTAATGCCATATTGGATAAGATAAGGATTGAGAAGGGCAAATAACAACACCCGTCCTTAAGAGTCATGAAATTCGCAGATCTCCATTTACATACCGTTTATTCCGATGGTACCTACACGCCTGGACAGTTGGTTCTTGAGAGCCAAAAGGCTGGTCTTTCGGCTATTGCTGTGGTTGATCATGATACGGTGGAAGGAATTCTGCCTGTCATGGAAGCAGCGAGGAGTGAGGATCTGGAAGTTTTACCAGGCATAGAGTTGAGTTCCGAGTATGGGGACAACGAGGTCCACATCTTAGGTTACCTGCTGGATTATCAAAATAAAGAACTAAAGGCACGATTGGATGTTTTGAAGAAGACTCGTTTTGAGCGTATTTATAAAATAACGGATAAGTTGAAAGCCATGGGCGTCAGGCTTAATCCTGAGGTAGTGTTTGATATCGCTGGCAAAGGAACGGTAGGAAGATTGCATGTGGCAAGGGCTATGGTCAAAGAGGCAATGGTGGAGAGTGTGTTTGAAGCCTTCCAGAAATATATCGGAGACAGGTGCCCTGCCTATGTCCTCGGTTTTAAGTTCTCACCGCAGGAAGCGATCAAATTGATTACCGACACAGGCGGCATTCCCGTATTGGCCCACCCCTACACGATCCCCGACGATAGAATTATCTTAAAGTTTATCGAATACGGACTCATGGGTTTGGAGGTGTATTATCCCGAGCACTCTCAATCGATGATTAACTTTTACCTTGAGCTGGCCAGGAATAACAATTTGCTGGTGACCGGTGGCTCGGATTGCCACGGAAATGCCAAGTCCGAAATCAAGATCGGCTCTTTGCGGATTCCTTATGAGTTGGTAGAGAAATTGAAAGAAGCAAAATTTAGTAAGGATAAATGACAGAATTTAAATCCCAATTTCCAAATCCCAAATCCCAAACAAATCCCAAATCCAAAATCCCAATTTCCGAAACTTATCTGCCTGGAATTTAGAACATTGGAATTTGGTGCTTATTTGGAATTTGGTGCTTGTTGATTGGAATTTCAGGCTTAATTTTGGAACATGAAAAAAAATCATGAATATTACATGAGTATCGCCAAGAGGCTGGCCCTAAAGGCAAAGGGGCGGACTTCTCCTAATCCTATGGTGGGCGCGTTGGTTGTGAAAAGGGGCAGGATCGTAGGTCGAGGCTACCATAAAAAATGCGGCCTAGCTCATGCCGAGGTAGAGGCCCTCGATGCAGCAGGAACGCTTTCGAAAGGTGCGAGCCTCTATGTGACCTTAGAGCCTTGCACGCATTTCGGTAAAACCCCCCCCTGCGTGGATAGGATTATTAAGAGCGGAATCAGCGAGGTGATTGTGGGCATGCTGGATCCCAACCCCTTAAATAACGGCAAGGGTATACATATTCTTAGACAGAACAAGATAAAGGTTCTTGTAGGGGTCTTGGAAGAGGACCTGCGCAAGCTCAACGAGGTCTTTATCAAATACATAACGAAAAAAATACCTTTTGTGACAGTCAAAGTGGCCGAATCCTTAGACGGTAAGATTGCGACTTCGCGAGGTGATTCTAAATGGATTACTTCGGATAAATCGCGCTTCCATGCGCATCGCCTGCGCCAAGATTATGATGCGGTTATGGTTGGTGTCAATACCGTTTTAAGGGATAATCCCAGACTGGATGCCTGGTTTTCCTCAAGACAGCCCATGAAGATCATTGTGGATAGCCAGCTGAGCACTCCTCGAGATGCTAACGTGTTTGCAGCAAAAAGTAAGCCGATTGTCGTCACGCTATCCAGCCGGCCTGGTCAGGAGACCGAGAATAGAAAGATGCTTTCCGAGAAGGCAAGGATCTTAGAGGTGAAAGAAAAGGAAGGGCAGGTGAATCTTAGAGATATGATGAAGAAGTTGGCGCGCCTTGAGATAACCAGTATTTTAGTCGAGGGTGGCGGGACTTTAATCGGTTCGTTGTTTGATGAGGTCTTGGTAGACAAGGTCATTTTCTTTATAAGCCCTAAGATTATCGGTGGAAAAGAAGCCATCAGTTCGGTAATGGGTAAAGGTATCGCTCGGATTGAGCAGGCGATAAAATTAAAGGACGTCCGATGGAGGAGGTCCGGAGAAGATTTTCTCATAGAAGGTTACGTTAAGTAAAGCCAA
>SMTZ1_10003887_pt1 | contig 15030 bp, 14 predicted proteins | sample DeeMarSWOR136_30_FD_25667 | JGI IMG/M metagenome (IMG submission 25667)
CATATAATATTCAGCAAGGGGCTAATGAAACAGGAGATATTAATTATGATAGTCAGATTGCACTAATTAAAGAGGTCAACCCTGATATAATCGGTTTACAAGAGTGTGATTCCGCTAGAATCTCTTTAGGTAATGTAGATGTTGTACGTTACTTCGCCGATCGTCTCACTGGATTCAATTATTACTCATATTATGGACCAAAGACTGTTACGGGAACATATGGGGTTGCTGTACTGTCAAAATATCCTATTATAAATGCACTATCCTTTTTTACATATAGTGATGTAGACGAGATAGGAACAGCAGAAGTTCAAATACGAGTAGGATCTGAAATTTTTAATGTGTATATAAACCATCCAGCAGGTAGTCATGAAGCACAATTAACACACATAACTACTTTAATAAATCGCATTGGAAGTAAAAACAGAGTAATTTCTATGGGAGATTTTAATTTCCGTCAAGATTCAGAATATTACAATATCTCTGTAGCTGTATTGCAAGATGCTTGGTTAACAATTTTTCCATCAGCAGTTGGTTATGGGTTAAACATGAGTGATCGAATTGACCATATCTTTTTGTCCAGTGATATTACTGTTTCAGATGCCCGATATAATATAGACCCCCAATCTGACCATCCGGCACATTGGGCAGAAATCACATGGTAAATCAAACTATTTTCTTTTTTTTTATTTATAATTTTTAAAAATTGAGAAAAATAAATATTTAAAGTGCTAAGTAGAATAACTAATAATAAGGAAAAAAATTTCATATAGTAGAGAATATTTATTTAGAGTGATAAAAATGGACATCGATGTTTTAAAATTAAGAGAAAGTTTTAAAGAACCATATGAAATTATTTCTACTTCTGATGGAAAGACTTTATTTTTAAGAGAATGGCCCCCCTCTGAAACTTCAAGTACAGCAATTCTTATTTTTCATGGTATTACTGCTTATAGTGCTCCCTATCAAATGATAGGAGAAGCCTTATCAAAAATTGGGTATGCAGTATATGGATTAGATCTGCGGGGGCATGGATTATCAGAGGGGATAAGAGGAGATTATCCTAGTAAAGAGCGATTGATAAAAGATCTTGGCGAAACAATATCATTTTTAAAAGAAAAACATGCAAATTTAATAATATTAGGGCATAGTTTAGGTGTTTTAACGGCACTTATTGCTTCGAATTTCTACTTAGATCAAATTAATGGGCTAATCCTTCTAAGTGCCGCTAGAACAGCTAGACCGGGTATATATAAGAAAATTTCGATTTTAAAAAAATTAAAGATTTTATTTAGTTCAATTATAAAACCAGAGAAACCTGTTATATCATATTACCGGGAAGGTATGACGGGATTAGAAAATCCCTTATTTAACTTTAACTACACCTTACGATTTATGAAGATCTTTAGTGCAACAAAATTAAGATTTCCAGAACAATTGAATATTCCCACCATATTGGGAGTTGGAGAAAATGATGAGATTTTTACTGTTGATTCTGCTCGCTCTTTATTTGATGAAATCCCAAGTGATAACAAAAAATTTATTATCCTACCTGGAGCAAAACATGCTGAATTTCCTGAAAGTTCATGGAAAGAGTTAATTACTTGGTTAATTTCTAATTTTAAATTGAAAATGTAAGTATAATTCTTAATAATTAATCGATGAAAGATGATTGATAGAATCAAAACAGTTAGTGTTATTGGAGTAGGAAATTTAGGTAAACAAATAGCTGAATGGTCTGCTTTATTCAATTATAATGTTAACATTTTTGATATTAATCCTGTTGGATTAATAGAGTTTGTAGAGGAAGCTCTTAAACGAGTAAAAGAACAAGATTCTCAAGGGAATATAAAAATTTGTAGCACACTTATTGAAGCAGTAAATAATGCAGATCTTATTATAGAGGCAATCCCAGAAAAATTAGACTTGAAAAGAGAGATTTTTTCTCTGATTGATGAAAATGCTCCCCCCCATGCGATTATTGCAACAAATAGTTCTTCTATTCCTGTATCAAAAATTGAAGGGTCGGTAAATCGTAAAGAAAAAGTGTTAAATATTCATTTTTATAAGTTACCCCAATTTACTATGGCTGATATAGCTAGAGGAACTAAAACCAGTGATAATGTATTTGAACTAGGTAAAAAATGGCTTGAGAGTATCAATGTTACTCCTCTTATTTTAAAGAAGGAATGCCTTGGGTTTGTATTTAACAGGGTTTGGCGGGCAATAAAAAAAGAATGTTTGAAAATATGGGCAGGCGGTTATGCTGATAAAGAAGATGTAGATAAAGCATGGAAAATTTTTACGGGGATGTCCATCGGACCATTCCAATTTATGGATATTATTGGATTAGATGTTGTTTATGATATCGAAATGATGTACTATACTGAAAGCAATGATCCTAATGATAAACCCCCTCAAATGCTTAAAGACAAGGTAGATAGAGGAGAACTTGGAGTGAAAACAGGGAGTGGATTTTATAAATATGAATAAAAATTTAAATTTTTAAGTAAGATAGATTAATATTAATAACGATTTTTTAATTATTTAATTAGAGATTAGGGATAAAAATTGAATGAAAAAGTTAAATACTTAAGTATAATTGGTGCAGGATTTACCGGAAAACAGATTGCAGCCCACGCAGCTCTTTATAATTATAATATCCATGTATTTGACATTAATAGTGACATACTAGAGGTAGCAAAAAAGTATATAACTGGAGTTTTGAAAAGAAAAAATAAGATTGAAAAAATTGAAAAGGTTTATTATTCTACCAATTTAAATGAAGCATTAAAGGAAACAGATTTAGTTATTGAAGCCGTACCAGAAGATCTCCCGCTTAAAAAGAAAGTATTTTCTCAAATTGATGATTTAGCGCCTCCTCATGCAATTATTGCAACGAATAGCTCCTCTTACCCTGTTTCGAAAATTGAAGATGCAGTTCAACGAAAAGACAAAGTATTAAATATCCACTTTTATCCTCCTATCCCTACACGACCCATGGCAGATATAGCACGTGGGACTCAAACAAGTGATGAAACTTTTGAGATTGGAAAAAGTTGGATTGAGAGCATAGAATGCACTCCACTGGTTGTTAAAAAAGACTGTTTAGGTTTTGTCTTCAATAGATTATGGCGTGCTGTTAAAAAAGAATGCATAGAAATCTGGGCAGGAGGTTTCGCTGATGTAGAAGATGTGGATAAAGCCTGGAAAATATTTACAGGCATGAATATGGGTCCTTACACCTTAATGGATGGAATTGGATTAGATGTGGTATATGCTGTTGAATTATCATACTATGAAGAAACTGGCGATCCTAAGGATAAACCACCTCAAGATTTTAAAGAACTGGTTGAAAGAGGGGAATTAGGTATGAAAACGGGTAAAGGTTTTTATAATTGGAGGAAAAAATAATATTTACTACTTTTTTTAAATTTGTTGATTCTACCCATCTAAGATTAAAATTAAAACCCAGAGTAGAATAAAACTAATTATAATTGATAAATTTACTAAAATAGTTACAATTCTTTGATTATAATCAAATTCTACTGAGAATGGGATTACCGCCAGACCAATGGGCAAGACTAATGAGATGGTTAAAATTGTTCGAAAGAGATGACTAAATTGATTAACTGGTAATATAAAAAATAATAATAAGCCGATGCACAAACCACATAAGTATCGAATTAGAAGCACCTTAATTATAGAAATCCATTCTGCTTTTTCAAATTTAAAACTTAGGAAAATTCCTAGTAACAATAATGACAAAGCAGAATTTGCTCTAGCGATAAGGTCAATTAAATCAGTAACAAAAATTGGTAGAATAATACCCGAAAAATTGATGATAAGTGCTATAAAGTAACTCATTAAAGGAGCTGATTTAAGTATCCGAATACCTACATATTTAAAATCACCTTTTTTACCTCCTTGATAATTTTTTGGAGAATAAATCGAACTTACAATATAACATAATACAAAAATCGTAATGGCGTTTCCCGCATCAATAAAAGCAATAAATTGCATTCCTTGCTGACCCCAAATACCTTCAACAATAGGGAAAGTAAAATGAGCAACATTAAAACCAATTAAAGTCATCATCATTAACCCTTTAATCTTAGTAGGATATTTTCGGAATAAAATAAAACCTAGTAAAGCCATCAGCACTCCAAATAATATATTAATTATTGGTAAGAAGATCAAAGAAAAATCAAAATCCAATGTACTAGTAACCTTAAGAATTACAGCGGGTAATGTAATATTAAAAATTATTTTAGCTATTACATTTCCGTCTTTTTCCTGTAAAATTTTCAACTTCTTAATTACATAACCTATCGTTACAATAGATATAGATAATAGGAAAACTAAATTTACATCTGCCATTATAAAATTAACGTTGAACTACTTCTTGATAAAAATGATAATACGAATGATAATTATCTAATAAATTAATTAATTATCTTTTAAGATTTTTAAATGACAATTTTGTATTATATCATTTAAAAGATTAAAATATGCAAGATGGAGTGTGTTTTTCGAAAATAGACTCTATTTATAAAAATATAAATAATAATCTCTCTAAATAAAAATTAAAATAGTGAATATTATATTTCAAAGTGATAAAGAAGATTGAAACCTAATTTAATCTCTGAAGATAAAGTAATTATAACCGTAGCGATTACTGGGGGTATCCAAGGTAAATGGGCAAATCCTAATATACCTATTACTCCCGAGGAACAAGCCCAAGACGCATTGGAATGTTATGAAGCGGGTGCAGCAATATGTCATATTCACGTAAGAGGTGAAGATGGCCAAAATACACCAGATTTAAACGTATATAATAAAACTGTCAAATTGATTAAAGAAAAAAGTCCTATAATTACGCAAATCGGAAATGGGATAGGTGCTCGAATAGCATATGGAGTAAAAGTTAGTAGCAAGGGTAAAAAGTATGGACAAGCTATTGTCATGCCAACTCTTAAAGAAAGATTAAACCTTTTAAATATCAATCCACCCCCCCATATGCATACGATTAATGCGGGGACGTTTGAATTTAGGACAAAATATGGATCTCACACATTTGATAATCCCATCTCATTTAATAAAAAATATGTTCAAGGTTGCAATGAAAGAGGGTTTGGATTAGAAATTGAAGTTTATGATTCTGGTCACATTGCTAATATTATGGATCTTGTAGGTATGGAAGTTCTAAAACCTCCTCTTCATTTCAGTCTTGTCTTAGGTATTCAAGGAGGAGCACCTGCATCAGTTAACAATCTGCTCCATTTAGTTGATCAGCTTCCCGAAGGCTCTTCTTGGCAAGTAGTTACCGTTGGGAAATTTAATTTACGTACGACTGTGATTGCATTATGTATGGGGGGTAATGTTAGAACTGGGTTAGAAGATACTTTATATTACAGTAAAGGCATTCCTGTAGAAAATAATGCACAGTTAGTCAAAAGAATGGTAAGATTAGCTAAAGAAATCGGAAGAGAACCTGCAAGTGTGGATGATGCTAAAGAGATGCTACATTTAAAGAAATAATTATCTAATTAAAGTAAGCGATCGATTCTTATTTTCGCGATTAGAATTTAATTTATTCTAAAGAATTTTACGGGATCAAAATATAAAATAAAAAAAAAGAAAAGAATTATAGTTTTAGATCTGGATGATTTCTTAGTTCTTCTCTCATCTTTTCGAGTTTTACACCATGTAAATCGTACAGTTTCAAGAAAAGGACCGCTATTCCACATCCAATAGCTGGAAAGAGCATTATTATGATTTTTAAAGCAAGTATTACATCGAGTCCTGCTATTGGTTCGTATCCTCCTGCCCATGCAGTCCCTGAAAAGACAAGTGCAATAGTCGAAATCGATAAAATCGTAGAAATTCTATGAATAAAAGCATTAATTCCATAATAACTTGCTGATCTTTTTACACCATATTTCAAGGCATCTTCATCAATAACATCCCCATGTAAGATGTCTACATAATACAATGCTCCAGATAGGGCAAAACCTTGAATAGCAGTGACTATAACCGCAAACATTAAATCCCCTGAACCCAGCAATAAGTAAGGAATCAATAAAATTATCCATAATAACAGAGTTATCATAAAAGCGTTTCTGGTTCCAAACCTCTTACCAAGTCGTCTGTGAATTGGAAGGACAAAAGCAGCAACCAACAGTGCTAAAACTAAGGAGATTGTAATAATGAATGATCCTTCTCCAATATTTATAACGTGTACGAAATAGAGCGGGAATATTGTGATTAGTGTGTTAAAAACGTACCATACCATTGTATTAGCAATAACAAATTTAACAAAAGTCTTATTTGTTAACGTAGTTTTAAGAGATTGAAAGAATTTTGGACGTCTAGCAAAATCTTCTTTGCTCTCTTCTTTCTCACTAATACCTCTTAATAAGAATGGTATTGCAGTAACGAAGGTTATCACAGCTAATATAATTCCTGCGATGACATAATTTGTCTTTATGATAACTAGTTCTTCAGGAGTTCCTTCAATGGGAGCTAAAGGTGATAAGATTAAGGAAGGAAGGCTGGCAAATATTATCCCGAGAACTGTTAAACCCTTTACAAACACATTTACTTTACCTCTTTGTTCTTCAGTTGGAAACATCTCAGGAAATAAAGCATTACAATTACAATCCCACATAGTATAGAAAAATTCAAATAAAATTATAATGAATAAAAAATATGCAAATTCGACAACTTTAGTAGAACTAGCAAAGGGTACCACAAATAAGAAAATCATAGTCAACGACAAAGGAATAATTGAAATTATTAAGTAATATCTTCTTTTTCCCCATTTTCCTTTAAATTTTGTCCTATCCGATAATGCTCCAAGAAGTGGATCATTTATCATATTCCAAATCGTCCAAATTATAAAGCCAATCCATGTCAAAAAAAGTCCAATATCTACCACAGCAAAATAGAAAGTGAACATGTATAACGAAAACGCTTGATAAGTCATCTGGTCAGGAATTGCCGATATTCCAAAAAGGAACTTTTTTTTGAAAGATAGTGAATCTTCAACCATTTTTTTCCCTTAAGTTAAATAAAATATGTTAAATGGTAACGCATTTAGTATTATTTAAAATTATGTTTACAATATAAATAGAGTTTAAATAATAAAAATTCACAATCTATCTTAATTAAGTAATTTTAAGATATGGAGAATATTAAAATAATGGCTGATTTAAATTTAGAAGTTACTTATTTTGAAAAGTCAGGACCGCATAATACAGATAAAGCTTTGAAAATAGCAAAGAAGTACGCGGAAGAATTTAATATTAAAGATATAGTAATCGCGAGCACATCAGGCACAACCGCGGAAAAGATTACTGAATTTTTTAATCCTAATGAATATAATTTAATGGTTGTTACCCACTCCTATTACTTTGTTAATGATACAGTTCGACAAGAATTTCCAGAAGATAAAATGGACTCTCTTAAAAATAAGGGATTGAAATTTCATATTGGAACTCATTCAATGAGCGGAATTGAAAGAGGATTACGAATCAAAAAAGAAGCATGGATTTTTGTGGATTTATTAGCAAAAATGATTGGATCTCAATTTAGCCAAGGAACAAAAGTATGTATAGAAATCTCAGCAACAATTTGCGATGCGGGATTAATTCCAGATTTGAATAGAGATATTATTGCTATAGCTGGTACTGGGAGAGGTGCTGACACGGTTTGTTTAATAAAGCCCGCACCTACAAGTGAATTCAAAGAATTGCGAGTAAAAGCAATATTAGCTAAACCATTTAATTGTTAATCTTATTGATAATAAAAAAATATGTTTAAATAATATCTAATTTCTTGCCGACCTTTTCAATGGCGCCTAAAGCCATATTCAAATCATCTCTTGTAAGTAACGCATTCATCTGAACCCTTATCCTGGAAAGTTCTCTTGCAACCATTGGAAAAACAATAGGTGTTCCGTATATGTTTTCCTCTTCGAAGAGTACTCGTGCTAATTCTTGTGCTTTTCCAGGATCTCCTATAATTAAGGGAATAATTGGAGTTTCTGAATTTCCCGTATTATAACCCAAATTTTGTACTTCTTTTTTGAAATAGTTTGTATTATCCCAAACTCTTTTTACATGTTCAGGTTCACTTTCCACAACTTCAATAGATGCTATACATGCAGCTACTACTCCGGGAGGATGAGCAGTACTAAGTAAATAAGTTCGGCTTTTATTAGTACAAAACTCAATTAAATCTTTTGAACCCGCAACAGTTCCACCAAAAACACCGAATCCTTTACTCATAGAACCTCCTTCGACATGAACTTTTCCTTGTAAATTAAAGTGAGCTACGATACCTCTTCCTTCTCCCAATACTCCTTCACCATGACAGTCATCAACAAAGATCATAGCTCCATAATCTTCTGCAACTTTCGCAATATCTCCTAAAGGAGCCATATCTCCATCCATACTAAATACTCCATCAGTAATAATGCAAATTCTTCTTGCTCCTTCTTTTTCAGCCTCTTTTAATTGAATTTCTAAGTCAGGTATATCCCGATGTTTATAAATTATCCTTTTAGCTCCAGATAGTCGCACACCGTCAATTATTGATCCATGATTTAATTCATCTGAAACTACTATATCTTGCTTACTAACAATCATAGGTATTAAACCGGAATTAACTGCAAAACCAGTTTGACACAAGAGGGACGCTTCCACTTCTTTAAATTTAGCGAATTTGTCTTGAAATTTCTTAGTTAAATCAAAACTACCAGCAATTACTGGTACTGCTCCTGCTCCAGCGCCATACTTTTTAGTAGCTTCAATTGATGCTTGTATTATTTTTGGATGTGTTGCTAACCCTAAATAATTATTAGTGTTAAGCATTAGTACCTCTTTCCCATCCACTTTAGAATGTGGTTTAGATCCTTGTTCTAGGTACCTAATAATCCATTCGAGGTTGTTATTTCTTAAATCGGTCATTTCTTCTTTAAGAAATGCAGTAGGATCTCTTTTCATACCATCACCAATATTTTTTTTTATATATTTGAAAAATTTGATATTTTAAAGGTATTCAGAAATCTTTATATGTTTTTCCTATAGAATTAATAGGGGTTAAAAGTGGGAAAAAGGAATAAAGCTTTTTTAATTGAGTATATTATGAATTATACTAAATATATTTGAGAATAAAAACTGATGAAAATGAGGAAGATTCTTGTAATTGGCGCTGCGGGGCAAATCGGAAGTGAACTTGTGCCAGCATTAAGAAAAAAGTATGGCAAAGATAATGTTATTGCTACTGGTAGAAGAACCCCTTTACCAGATATTATTAAAGAAAATGGACCTGTCATTTATTTAGATGCTCTAGATAAAGATGCATTTTCAAAAACAATGTATGAATATGAAATCGATACCATATTTCACATGGCTTCAATTTTATCTGCCACTGGTGAAAAGATGCCGAATACTGCTTGGGATGTTAATATTAATGCATTGATTAACGTGTTAGAAATTGGAAGGAAATATAACGTCGATAGAATAATTTGGCCAAGTTCAATCGCTGCTTTTGGTCCTTCAACTCCAAGAGATAATACTCCAAATGATACAATTCTGCAGCCTACAACTATGTATGGTATTACAAAAGTTGCGGGAGAATTATTAGTGGAATATTATTATAAAAAATATGGACTTGATACCCGATCGATGAGATTACCGGGAATAATTAGTAGTGAAACTTTACCTGGTGGTGGAACTACGGATTATGCAGTGGAAATTTTTTATGAAGCAATTAAAAAAAAATTCTATAAATGTTTCCTTAGAGAGGACACCGTGTTACCAATGATGTATATGCCAGATTGTAACAAATGTATGATTGAGCTTCTTGAAGCTGAAGTTTCCAAACTTAACCGACATGTTTATAACATAACAGGGATGAGTTTTTCTGCTGGGGATTTGGCTAGTGAAATTAAAAAGTATATTCCCGAATTTAATATTAAATATGAACCTGATTTTAGACAAGAGATTGCCGATTCATGGCCTAAATCTATTGATGATTCTCTCGCTCGCGAAGAATGGGGATGGAACCCTAGTTATACTCTCAACACTATGACGAAGGATATGATAGAAAAATTAAGTAAAAGATTGTAAACAACTCAAATATTTTTTTCCCTATTTCTTTTTGCTCCTTAATTGTTGTTTTTTCTCCATAATCATTGCATATAGTTCATCTGTTGAATCTGGAGGACTCATTTCTTGGTCTTTTTTTTTAAGTATTATCGCTTCTTCTGGACAAGTAGGAACACAAAGACCACATCCAATGCAACGCTTTTCTATAACCCTTGAAATGCCATTAACCTCTTTGATGGCTTTTACTTGACAACGAGTAATACATGTTCCACATCCTGAACATAATTCAGGATCAATACTAGCATAAAAATTTGCCGAAACTACCCTTGAAGGACGAGGTAACAAATTCAATCTTGTAAGAATTTCACAACAATCACCACAACAAGAACAAATAAACTCTGGATTTTTTGTGTTTCCTGCTTGTAATACTAAACCATCGCTTTCAGCTTTGTTTAATAGGGCTTTAGCTTCGTCTTTATTGATTGGACGTGCCCAACCTTGGCTTATAAACAATTTACCCTTTTTTCCGAAGTATAAACAGGTTTCCCTTAATGAAGTCTTATTACAGGGTTGTACAACTAAATCTTTCCCCTGTCGACAAACACAATTTGCTACACCAATAGGTTCCTCAACGTTTTCTATCACATTACGCAATTCATCGTAAGTAGCAATAACATTCTGAGGTTTAACACTTTGTTCAATTGGTATAGTACGAAATTGTGAAATTTTCGTTCCTAATAACTCCGCTCCAAAAGCTGTAATTAAGTATTCTGAAAAGTCTTCTAAAAATTCTTTAGTGAGTTTATTAACTTGATATTCAAATACACCCACTACTAGGGGAGCATTAGCATACAATTTTGTTTGATTTTCGTCTTTAAAATTTAATATCCCTTTTCTTACCATGATATCAAGACACTTCTCTAATTCGTCAATTAGCATGTCTGATTGATCTAAATTTTTATAAATTTCTTCTTTAGTACTATATTTCCAAGTTAACATTATTGCGATTTGAGCCTCGCTTTCTGTAAAAAGGTGTTTTAGTACTTTTAGCTCTATACCTGTACTCGTTGCAGGAAAACCTATTGGGAATTGATCTAAATGAACCTGTAAATCTCTATAAATATCTGGTTTTTCATATGACATTTATCCTTCCTCTTATAAAATTGAGAAGTTAAAATTTAAGATAAGAATTAAATTACTATCTACCTAATTAATTTTAAATGTAATTACAAAAATGATTATAGAAAAAATGAAAATTGTATTTCATGAGAGGTATTATAATTCTAGTTATGCGATGGATCCCGCTGCTTCAGCAGGAAGATTAGAAGGAATAATGAATATTTTATCTAATAAGGAAGGATATGAAATAATAACTCCTAAGCCATGCTCTAAGGAGGATATTTTAAGAGCTCATTCTGAACGGCACTATAATTATATTAAAAGAGATTCCCTATTATTTGAATTAGCATCTTTAGCTGCAGGTGGCGCTATTTTAGCTGCTGAGGAAGGATACAAGGGGAATCCAACTTTTGCCGTAATTCGCCCTCCAGGTCATCATGCTTCAGCTGATTCATGTTGGGGCTTTTGTTATTTTAACAATATAAGTATAAGCTTATTGAAACTCTTTTTTGAGAAAAAAATAGAATCAGCTTTTGTTTTAGATTATGATCTCCATACGGGTGATGGCAATATTAATATTTTAAAAAATAGAGAAGATAATTTCAGAGTTAAAATTCTTAATCCATCCTCAAGTGGTCATATTAATTATATTAAAGAGGTTGAAACTTATATGCAAAATTTGGAGGATATTGATATATTTGTAGCCAGTGCAGGATTTGATCAGGGGATAGAAGATTGGGGTCATTTATTATATCCTGAAGATTATACCGAATTAGGGAGATTAATGAAAGAATATTCAGAGAAATTATGTGAAGGAAGGCGATATGCTTTGTTAGAAGGGGGTTATAATCATAAGGTTTTACCAAATAACGTAGACTCTTTTTGTAAAGGGTTTAAATAAACAAATAGAATTCAAATGCTATAACGTATTAGTAAACAGCGTGAATGAGAAATTAAGTTTTTTTATTAAGAATCCTCTTTAAAGCGATAATTATTATTATTAAGGTTGGAATATTCATTGCTAATAAAGTTAGTAAATCTATATAACTTAGGGGTTGATATATAGGTGGATCTAAAATACCAGCAGTATCAGAAGGTAATAATCCCGAGACTAATAACAATCCAATGATTACTTGCATCAAAAAAAAGCCTAAATACCCAATTAATGGTAAAATTATTACATTTTTTTCTAACTTTTTCATATTTTATATCTCCTTACTTAATTTAACCACGGCCACCATGAGAAATCAATTCCGTTTAGTGGCGCTAATAGAATTGAACAAATTATAATAATACTAATAACAAATAACAATGGTAATAGAACTAATATAAAATAAAAACAATTAGCCTTCATTGACGACCAATTAGCATGTCTGACAGTATATTTTTCCCAAAACCAAATAAAATAATAATTAAATGAAATTATAAGCAAGAAAAAGCCTATAAAATTAGTTATCGGAACTTGGAGAAACCAAACAGTGTTTTGCTTTTCATTCAACCAAATCCAACCAAATCTCCTAATAAGAATGGGATCCATCAAAAAATCTATAGAAGTGCCTATCCAACCAGCCAAAAGTAACTTCTTTAGGAGTGATCTAGTTGAATCCTTAGAAATAACTAATTCAGCAATTTGAAAGCTACAATAGGTTAATATAAACCAAGCACACATTACAACAATGGGAACCGCACCAATCCAAAACATATACGAGTGAAAATTATAATAATATGTTGGTTCTCCAAATAAGTAAAAATAACCTTGAATAACCATAAAATTCTCCTCTAAGGCGGTTAAAAGGAAACCGCCAAGGAAGAAAAGGGTTATTTTCCTTTTTCCATATTTTATATAACCATGATATATAAGCAGTGCAACAAGAAAATAGGTTAAAATTTCGAATACATTTCTTAAATTGAAACTATCAAGATATTTAATAAAAGAAGCAAATTTTTCTAAAAAAAGCGGATCATAATCTGCCATAACAATTATAATTTAAATTTAAATCTACATTAAAGTATGATTCAATGTTTTGATTAATATAGCTTTCTTATTTTTTTCTCAAAAAGAACCTTATTAATTTAAATTATTGAGTGTAGTAAATTAAAAAGAAAGAATTAAGTTATATGATAAAATTGTTCTTCAAATTCTGGCTTATTTTTATATCTTTCTAAAAATAGCAATGGAGCTTTTTCTATATTCTTAAATAAGTAAGAAGGCACTTTAATTCCCGCTTTCTTCAATGCATCTTTAATTTCTTCAACATCAGGAGGACAACCCTTAATAGGTATAAGTTCATTAATGTTTGGATTGTCTTTATTCTTATTATATTGACATTGTCCTAATAAGATTGTTTTATTGTTTCCCGGAGTTGGTTCCATTATTTTTCCTGTTAGTACTTCTATTCCATCAAAGGGCTCACCTTTCCAAGCTGCTTTTATTGCTGTTAAAATAATACCATTATAAAAGCTGCAAAAAGTACACATCGTTTCATCATATCTCCGGTATTTAATTCCACCAATTCCTGCTTTTGCATAAGATAAAGGCAGAGTGTTATTATTCTCATAAATGAATTCCCATTCATGAGGAACAGCATTGTCTTCTATACTCTCTCCTTTGATTTCAATATCTGATAAATTAATGGGTCGATTTCTATCTTTTGCGGCTTGAACCAAATGAGGAACAGCTATCGGGTCGATACCTAATAACCTTGACCCAACTAAATCAGCTGAAAGAATATCGGTTGAAGCTACTAAGAGATTACTTCTATGAGCTTTACCATCAAAGGTAGGGCCCCTTTCTAGAGTATATATACCATCAATAATAGTAAGGCTTGGAGGTGCTTTATTTGCTAATTGTGCTACATTATAGTGAAGACTATATTTCGGATCCGCTCCATGAAATTTTTTACGTGAAGGGATATTTATTAATCCTTTCAGATTTTTTATACCTAAACTTACAACGCATTGAGCGTGAGTTTTTAAAACCGGTATATCAATTAAAAAGTCCGAATGAAGCATATCTGCATTCATTTTAGCAGAAACACCCTCCGCTAATTCAACTTTTTCGAATGGGCGTTCAAAGGTGTCATATACTTTGATTCCATATCTCTCCTTGAAGATGTTATATCCGAGTTTCTCGAATGCATCTTCTGCTGATTCCCTGTCGTCAGGACTTTCTGTAATTATTCCTTCTCCAACAGTTATATCACTAACGCCGTAATCTTTTAAGCATATCAAAACATCCTCCATTACCCTTGAAGTAGTAAGCATCCCCCACTTAGGGATTTCACAATGTCGATTCCAATATACTAAATTAGGTTTTATAAAAACTTTTGCGCTAGTAGAAAGATTTTCAAAACCATTAGCAAGCTCTATTGCTTTTTGGATAGATTCTAATGGTTTTTCATATTTAACAATTGAAACAATCGATTTAGTCATTTGATCACACAAAAAGTGAAATAATATTATATATTGATTTGAATATTAAATATCTTAAAAATTAATTTCTTTTAAAAATTAGGAACCTTTGAATTAAAAAGAACTAAATTTTATTTTCCCATTCACTTCTTAATAATCCTAGCATAATACAGTCATGATAACTGCCATTAATGTAGATTGCTTTACGACGAAGACCTTCCTCTATAAAACCTACTTTTTGATATGATTTTAAAGCGCGAGTATTAAATTCATAAGTTTCTAACTGCATTCTATTGAGATTGAGGGTTTTAAATCCATATTCCACAAGGAGTTTCATAGCTTCTGTTCCATAACCTTTTCCATGAAAATCTTTCTCCCCGATCGT
>SMTZ1_10003888_pt1 | contig 15029 bp, 9 predicted proteins | sample DeeMarSWOR136_30_FD_25667 | JGI IMG/M metagenome (IMG submission 25667)
CATACAGAAAGCTTGCTGAGATAGAAGATACAGTTGGGAACTGCAAAAAAGCAGTTAAAGCCTGTAGAGAAGCCTTGAGAGTCTATACTCTTGGAGATTACCCAATAGATTATGCACTGGCTCAAAACAATCTGGGAGCTGCGTACAGTGCACTAGCTGAAGTAGAAGATACAGTTGTGAATTGTAAGAAAGCAATTAAAGCTTATGAAGAAGCACTCAATATCTATACTCTTAAGAATTTCCCAGCAAATTATGCTAGCATTCAGAACAATCTCGGGAACGCATACAACACACTAGCTAAGGTAGAGAACTCAGCTAAAAACTTTAAAAAGGCAATTAAATCCTATGAGGAGGCCTTAAGAGTCTATGCACTTGAAGATTTCCCCATGCAATATGCACTAGCCCAGAACAGCCTTGGGAATGCTTACGGAAAACTAGCTGAAGTAGAAAGCACAGTTGCAAACTGTAACAAAGCAATTAAAGCTTGTAAAGAAGCCTTGAGAGTCTATACACTTAAGAATCTTCCAATGCAGTATGCTACCACTCAAAACAATCTGGGAAATGCGTACAGCACTTTAGCTGAGATAGAGGATACAGCCGTAAACTGTAAAAAAGCGATCATAGCCTTTGAAGAAGCTTTAAGAGTCAATACTCTTGGAGACTTTCCAATGCAGTATGCTACCACTCAAAACAACCTTGGGCTTGTATATCATACACTTGCTCAGGTAGAAAATACAGCAGAAAATTGCAGGAATGCAATGAATGCTTACAGAGAAGCTCTCAAGGTTTATGAACCAGGAAAATTCCCGGAGATTCATCAGGAAGTGGAGTTTAATATTAGAATACTTCTTGATTTCTGCAAAGACAAGGAGTAGTAGATCAACAAGATATCCCAGAACTTCACAATCGGGAATTTGGAATTTACAAAACAGACGATCCAGAATAAAAAACCCACTCTCACAATCGCAGTATGATGAATCACGCACTATGTTTAAAGAATCATCCCCACAATTGATGTCTTCTTTTAAAGAGAAAAATAGTTTCCCTCCAAATTCAGTAGATTCGTACTACTTTAAAAATTCCTTCAAGGCAGAACCTACCAGTTTCAACAGTATAGGATGTTTCAAAAATTCTTTCACTACAGAAGAATGCCTCTCAAAGTCTGCTATAGTTTCAATTGTATCTTTGTTCTCTTTTAGAATTTTAAAAACCTTTCTCAAGTTTTTCTCGCTCATATTTTCATATATGTTCCTTAATCTCAGTCCCGTTTTGATTTCTTTTCCAAATGTTTTGTTCCACTCCTTCTCATATGTTAACAGATCATCCAGGTGATTGACAGCTATTTCCGCAGCTTTCATACTGAAGAAGATTCCCCCCCCTGTTAATGGTTTCACCTGGCAGGCTGCATCCCCCAGTAAAGCTATTTTTTCCCTCGCAATGCTCCCGTACCCCAAAGAGATGACACCTGCCTGTTTTTCCAGAATTTCACCTTTGATTTCTTTCCGTTCTATGAACCTATTCAACTCCTGAACAGGATGAGGACCCATAAACCCTATGCGGGTAGTTTCCTCAGTTTCTGGAATCTGCCAGAAGAAAAAAGGGGGTCTCACGTAAAGTTCCACAAAATCATCCTCAGGGGATAATCCCACTACGTACTGAGCACCAGGGTAGAATGCAGGCTCTATTGAAAAATTTCCTGAATTCCTCACTGTAGAAAACGGTCCGTCACAACCCAGGAGGGCATGACACGTGTAGACAGTTTTGGTAGTGGTCACCTGAATAGTAGTAGGGGGAGTAGTAGTGATGTTCTCCTCATAGGTCACAACTTTCTCTCCTGTATGTATGTCTAATCCTTTAGAAAAATAGGTATCCAATCCAGCTCTGTCCACAACGTATGCAGCTTTTGGCCTTTCAATTTCAAACCACTGATCTCCCAGAAAGAACCGGGCTCCATCAACCCGTCTCACAATCACTTCTTCGGGAAAGGGAATCTGTGACGTGGTCACTACTTCTCTGCCTATGAGCCCAGCACACTGCACAGGGTTGCCAATGTGAGGATGTTCTTCAAATACTTTCGGGTTCAATCCTTTCTTTCTAAGCAGTTGTCCAGTGTAGCATCCGGTAATGCCACCGCCTGCAATGATAATGTCCATTACCCCACATAAAATCCTTCTCTTATGAACCTTTCCTCCCAGAGTATTCTATTCTAATCAGTATCTGGTATTCAAGGGTTGTCACATTTCCGGGTGTTGAATTGTCATGTCTTCTAAATTGTCTATATTTACTAAACTACAAGAGGGTATAATACAGCAAAGAAAGCACCCAAAGACTGGACAGCCCTATATCTATGAGTACTTCCAATGAATTTACACTGTTAAATCTGACTTTAACAGGTTACTCGAACTTCTGTAAAGTACAATTTAGAATTGTCCGAGAATTTCAATTCAGTATAACATCAATGCACCAGTATGCATGCTCAAAACAGTCCTGTACTGAAGAAGGATTAAATGATCCTTTCTGTTGTTTCCACCACCAGTCCTTCTTCGCTGATAATATAGGGAATCAGCTTGGTGGAGAAGATCATGTTCCTTAATTTCTGGATTCGCATCACATGCTCGAGTTCAGACCCTCTCTCCCTGGTGGTAAACTCAAAGATACCATCTGCCAGGTACAGCAGCGTGTTAACCAGATGTTCTTCGTGCACACCTTTATCCAGGATGAAAAAGAAGGTTCCTCCATACTTTCGCGCAGCCATTTGAATAATTTCAATAAGATCGATCACTTCTTCAGGATTCTCTGTACGGAACAAGGCTGAAAGTGAATCAATAACACACCGTACCTGCTTCACATTTTCTTTTGTGAACTGTTCTAAATGTTTGATCAGTGCCATTCTCAACTGGTTGGAAGCACCAACATCCCATACAATATCTTTGAGGATGTCCAGATCTGAAGAATAACTCTTCTCATACTTGGTGGTGTATGCATCAATAAAAATCAATTGCCTCTTTTTCACGTAATCTTCCACTTCCCAGTCATAGAATCTCATATCGTCCATAATTTCTCTGCCAGGTCTCTCTGAGGTGAAATAGATACAATGCGCCCCCAATTGGAGTCCTGAAAAGAGGAATTGCTGACCAAAAACACGAATCCCCGTACCTGGTGGTCCGTGCAGAATAATGGTAGTCTTGTTTGGAAGACCTTTATCCATGATTATGTCAAACCCTTTGATTCCTGTCTTGAAATACTCCATAGTAACTAGACTTTATATGACAATAAAAAGGTTTTCCCCACACAAGTACCCGGCCAGAATGAGGCTGTCATGCTCTTTTTCTTTCTGTCCGGGAGCTTTCAACCTTCTCAAACGTATCAATCGAAAATGAGCACAAAGAGTGAAAAATGAAAAATCATACAAGTGTCTGTTCAATCCTTCTTCTTCAGTACATCTCTTGGATCAAAGTCTTCCGATTGTTCTTCTTCTGATTCTGGTTCTGCTTCTCTTGCTCCTTCTTTCTTTTTCGGTCCCTTGATGAGCTCTCTGATATCAGGGATCTCCATTTCTTCTTCAGCTTCTTCCTTCCATGTGGGGAACTCTGGCTCTTTCTTTTCTAACCGTTCCTCTCTTTTCTTTCCGAGGATTTCACGAACATCTGTGAATTGTGTTCCCTCTGGCTCTTTTGATTCTTCTTCTTCAAATAAATCTTCAAGACCGAGTTCATCCTCTCCCGTTCTCCAGGGTTCCAGTTCTTCACCGAATTTCTCTTCAGGTTCCTTGCCAAAATCAATCGCGGGTTCTTTACTGAATACTTCTTCAGGTTCTTCTCCTTCTTCTGGTTCCAAAAATTCATGAATGTCTCTGACCTTTGCTACCTTTTCCACTTCCTCTTTCTTTTCTTCTGTTTTTTCCTGTCTCCTTCTCACAACGTCCAGAGGTGTTAACTCCTCCATGGCTTCTGCTCGTTCTTCAGGAGTAGGGAGAGGAGGTTTTTCAACTTCTTCTTCTTCTTCTTTCTTCCAAATTACTTCCCTGGCTGAGGGCACTGGAGGGAGCTCTTCTATTTCGATTTTTTCCTCTTCTGTCCGCCTTCTCTCCAGCAGGAGGAAAGCCAGCATCATAGTAACGGCCATGATCAAAAAGATCACAATAATCAGGGTGATGTCAAACGATCTGGCCAGTCTCTCTGCCAGTGTTTCCACTGCTTCTTTTACCTCCTCTGTGGGTATCTCCACCTCCTCCTCTTCTTCAGGGAGTTCTAAGGGGACTACGCTGACTGAAATGTATCCAGACTGTGATTCGTGCTTATCATTGTATACATCGATGAACGTGGCAGTGGCTGCACCAAAATTGAAGCTTCCTTCAACTGTCGGTTTCAATGAATAGGTGAAGGTAACTGTCTCTCCTGCATTTAAAACAGGAATGTTCCAGCTTGTCTTTCCTTCTATCAGCACAAACTCTTCAGGGACTGAGTCCTCTATAACGATGTTGGTGGCTCTCTCATCGTACGTGTTTGTTACTGTGACAGTGAGAACTACTGCTCCACCTATTTTCACTGTAGCTATATCTGCGACCTTTTCCACCTGAATTCCCTTTATATTCAGGATGATGGGTAAAGATTCTGCAGTATAGACGGTCCTCCACCTGTCCTGGTAGGTGGCTGTGGCTGTAGGAAGGAGGAAGCTCCCCACTCGTGTACACAGCATCTCATAGATGACCTGGGCTGATTCTCCAGGTTCCAGCCTGCCTTCCCATTCATTCGTTCCTGATAAGAGTACCATTCCCTCAGGCAGAGGATCTACAACCTGAGTGGTAGCAGGTATTTCGCCTTCGTTTATCACGTTGATTGCAACTCTCACCGGGAAGTTCAGTTTAACTGACCCTTTTTCCACCACTTTAGTGATTTTCACACTAGGTTTCTGGGATCTCACATTGAGGGTCTCCTCCCTTTTCTCAGAGTACTCCCGGTCAAAGTCATCTGAGTACAGCGCATCGAACACCTGCATATAGGCTTTATCCTGGTTGAAGTGGGGAACTTTTAACGTGTACTTCACAACGAGTTGTTCTCCTGCTTCTATTTCATCCACCGAAAAGGTGATGCCGCCTCCCTCCATAAGATAATCGGTTGAAGCTTCCAGAAATTGTGTTCCCTCCGGTAAGTTCGTTTTTATTTTGATGTTCTTGGCTGAAATTCCTCCCATATTCGGAAGAGTCAATGCCACAGTGATGTACTCACCATCTGAATCCACCTTCCGCTCCAATCCGTAGCCGATCCTCAGGCGGGGAGTTTCTGTTTCTGGAATGAGTACAGTGTCATCATCTGTTATGATTTCTTCTTTCAACCCATCTCCATTCTCATAGGCAAGTCTCACCCCTTTGTATGTGAATTTTCCAGCTTTCTCTCCTGCTCTCAAGCTATATTTCAAAAGAATGTATTTATCTGGCTTCAAATCATCAATGTAGTACCTGACAGTGGCTTCATCCTGTTCCAATCCCCTCGTCTCCAGTTTTTCCACCTGGAAGCCATCAGGTACAATATCCACCACCTGGATGTGTTCTAAAGGATTGGGAGTGTCATTTTCCACTCTGATGACCACAGTCATCGTATCTCCTTTTACTACAATCGTAGAATCGATCTCCCGATACAATTTTGGACCTGGATCTGTTACCACCCTGATCTCAGTAACATTGGAAACTGCTTCATAGACGTGATCTCTTTCATCTTTGTAGAAAGTCTTTCCTCTGAACTGGTAAACACCAATTTGCTTGACCTTGAGCTTGTAAGAAACTTTTATAACTTCTCCTGGGTTTAACGTACCCATCCACTCTGCGTGCCCTTCTATGACCTCCAGTCCCTGGGGTATATCATCTATGAAGTGGATCTGTTTTATCTCTCCTTCTGATAAGTTCTTGATGTACGTCACAATAGTGCGTTCTTCCCCGACCCGCATGTCTGCTACTTCTTTCCCTGTTTCTTTCACCACAGATTTTCCTTCAAGAATGGTTTTCTTCACGTCGAGGCTGGCTCTCCTCTGGGATAATACGTTTAAATATGCAGTTTTTACATCCGTTTTTGTTTCTAACCCATCAGAGTACGTTATTTTCACTTTGATAGGAAATGTGGTTTCATGGGGGACTGAAGGCGCTTTCATCAAGAATAAGAGCCCTGCCTGTTCTTCAGGATTGATTTCCAGGTCTAGATAGTGTTCCAGGTTGTATACCCACGTCATATCCACTGGAGTAAAATCGGGAGCATCAAACTCGTACGAAATCTGGGATGCTACCCCATCTCCATCATTTCTGAGCAAAATGTGAGCTAAAAACGTGTCATTGGAATAGATCTGAGGTGAACCAGTGGTGGCAGAATTCTCTTCCAGGATGCCCCAGTACACATTCATATCTATGTCAGGCTGCACGCGGGAAAACAGCCGGAAGCGGGCAGATCTTTCTTTTTCTTTGAAATCAATAAAATCAAAGTAGAACTCTTTGTCATAGATTCTGCTCTCAAACACTTTTATCAAGTAATTTTCCAGTTTCTCAGGTCCCTTCATCACCTGGGTGAAAACAGCATCATTCACCACTTCTATCATGTCCTCTGGAGTGACTTTGAACTCTTCTACCCTGGCAATACCTCCCATTCCTAAATATCGATCCTGTTCCTGTCTGTACAGATCGTAGGTGAACACCCTGAGTATGTAACAATTATGGGGAGTGTCCCCAATAGTTACACTGAAAGTGAGATCAAAACTGTCACCTGCTGCCATCTGGTTGAGCTTCCACACAATTGTATCATCTAACCCATTCCCATCTGTGTCGTGAACAGTCCAGGTTACCAGTGGGTTGGTAGAAGCTATAGAAGCAGGCACAATAGTTGTGTACTCAGGGATCTTATCGATGATAACGACGTTGAAAGCATCTGCATATGGACCATCACCTCGGTTGGTGACTGTGATCAGGTAATCTACATTGCCAGCAGCCCGCATTGTAGGGCCTTGCTTTGATATTGCCATTTCCACACAAGGTTCTAATGGTTCATTGATCCGGGTTAACGTGGTTTGAATCCACGTATCAATAGCATTGCTGACAGTGCTGACAGTGGTAGCAGTAGGTGGTGGAAAAACCACATCATAGGTGAGTGAAGCAGTGTTGATGATTCTTCCCGCACTCCCTACAGGAACGAAAACACTGTAGATACCGCTTATAGAGCCTCCAGGACCGAGCACGTTAAACCCCTGCCACAAAACAGTGCCTGCCACAATGGGCTGAGGAGCTAACCCTGGGGGAGAAACGTGATACTGGGGATCTGTCACAAGAAGTGGAATTGTATCAGAAATCTCTGTAATTGTGGCAGTAAGAGGTCCAGTATTGTAGGCTGTTAACCTGTAATAGAGTCTGCTTCCAGGCAGAATAGTGGGAGCAGGGATCGTACATGCCAGATCCTGGAAGGCCTCCTTTACCAACTGGGCTGCCTGCACCAGTATGCTCACAGTGGGAGCTGTCAGAGATCTCGGAATACCTGCCTCGTGGTAGTACACAATAGCCCCAGCATTGGAAACACTCCCTCCAAAGATTACAGAACCATCTGAGAGCACGTCTGCTTGATAGGTGAGCAGTGTATAACCTGGAGGCAAAACAGGGATGTTCCACTGTACTGTGTCTCCTGCATCTCCTGTAATACCATTTATATTGGTGTCTAAAATGGTCACAGCTGAACCTGGAGGCAGTGGAGGTACAGGTGGGGGAGCTATGTGAGGGGCTTGAGCATTGAACATTCCTATAGGAATATCATCTTCCACCAACACAGGGAGAGGGCCTCCCGATCCATTGAATACTTCAATATAAAAGATAATAGTATCTCCAGGAACGCACGTACCGGAGAAATTTTCATCAGAAACCTGAAAATTAGGCAGCAAATTCGCGCCCACCTGTACCAGTCCTGGGGCTGGATCTAGTGGTGCAACATACACAGGGATGTCTGCATATCCTAACCCTGTATAGTCTGCAGCACTGGGGTTGTACGCTATCTTTTTGATCTGAACCAAAGTGATCTCAGTGTTCCACTCAGACATCTCCCACGGTTGATCCTCATAGGAAGACCCCTGGTTGGGGTCGCCTTTCAAATCTTCATACTTTAAGACCACATTGTTCAAAAGGTCGCGAAGGGGTAATGTTACATCTACTAAGATTTTTTCGAATCGGGGCACGTATTGTTCGTCTTTCAGATAGTAGTCACACGTACCTAAAGGTCTGTTTCTGTCCAGTTCATCAAACACGATCTGGAAATCTCTCGTGTCATAAGGGAACGCTGCAGGATACGGTATGATTTCTGACTCCACCTCCCTCACGAATTTCAGCCATACTTTCTCACTTTCTAACTCAATCTTCTCTACAATAATACCAAAATCAGAGAGTCCTTCCTCATACTCTTCTGGAAATATGACATTATTCTCAAAGTGATCATCACACGCAAAGTAGAAAACAGTGTAAATCTTTTCATCAGGATCAAAGAGGTTAGTATTCAGTGCTTGAGTATCTTCATCTATGAATAGGCGGGCCACAATTACTTGTTCACAGTCCCTCGTTTCAATCTCCATGACGCTGAGCACTTCTATACGAATATCCTTTTCTGTCCCATCTGGGTACTTTCTCTTGTAAATGTGGTAACTGTACTTTTCCTCTTTATCATCATAGGGAACTAGTATAGATGCTCCGTAGATAGTTTCGAGAAGAACGAGCTCATTATCATTTTTGACCGCCAGAAAGTAAGGATCAAAGCTCACCAGTGAACGAATTCTCCTCCGTGCTCTATCTACCCTGGCCATTTCATCCTGTGGTGTATAGTAGTATCCCAAGGTCCCATCTGGGTTATCGAATAAGCCCCTGGGTTCCATGTTGTGCAAGTAGAAGTTCTCATACAAAAGCTCATATTTTTCGTGCACGTAGATCTGCAGCCGTGCATAGTGAGAAACTGTAGCTTCGTAACACCCTTCGCATCGGGGAAGTGTGGTATGCAGTGTTTCCCTGAAAAATCCCTGGAAGTTAAACACGATCCGGGCAAATTCATCTTCGTACCATGCTACATCCCCCACAATTTCGCACCGCTCGCACTCTTCCAAACTTAAAAGGAGTACCAGCTTCTGGTTATCTGTGAGAGTAGTCATTGTATTCAATGCAGGATGGCGAATCACTTTGGCTGGAAAACTGGGAGAGATATAAAACTGGTAGTCTATCTCCTTGTACAGGGGTGGCGGGTAGTCATACACTTTCTTGTAGATCTTCAATGCCAGCTTTTTTGTCAGGGAACGATCCCTGTTCATCCCTATCCACTCGCCAGGATCAACTGCTCCATTGAATTCTCCTGGCAAATTGTTGCGAGGATCTCCATCTGTATTCCTGTTTTCATGCCACTCCCCAATGTCAAATACTCCATTTCTATTGACATCATTCAATTCATTCAAATCCACTATACCGTTCCCATTTACATCTGTCCATTCGCCATACTCTCTCGTATTGTTCCCATTTTCATCAAACCATTCGCTGTCTTCTGCTATGTAATTACCATTTATGTCCTTCCATTCTCCTGCTTCAATTATCAAATCGTGCTCAAAATCATAAAGTGTTATAAAATACAGGTTGTTAGGCCCTAAAAATATGGATTCACCTGGAAATGTATCGCAAGGGAACTGCATTACTGATCCATTGGGGGCAGCTATGAAGTAGTCAGGAGGGCTTCTCCGGTACACATCTGCAAACCATTCAGTGGGTTCAAAACGAAATGAAGAAACCAGCTCGATTCTATCCTGCCTCAAGTATTCCTGCAAAATCAATATGCTGGAATCATAGTCCAGATAGGCAGGGACAGATATCTGCTGTTGTGAATTAACTGGTATACATACCTGTGCTCCCACTAACAGTAAGAACACAGCCACTGTCCAGAGTCTTTTCATTGATTCTCACCCTCAACCTTCCAGTGCTTTGCGATTTGCAGCACAGCTTGGAGAAACTCCATAAAATCATTCGAGAGCATCCACGTACCATCTCTCTTGTAGATTAACCCTGAACCTCTCAATTTCTTAATGATAGAGTCGTATTGGCCTCTTGTGATGGAAGTTTCGCTGCAGAACCTCTCCCACACACTATCATCAACGCCATTACTTTCTTTGATAAACTCCAAAAACTTCATAGCAGGTTCTGAGAGCTCTGGTTTTCTCCAGAAAATACACCTCAGCACTGCTTTCATACTTTCTCCAACTCCATCAACTGGTCTGAGGAGGAATGTTGTTTCATACTTTGCTTCACTAATGTTCCTCTTCAACTTCATATATCATTATTGCTAATCAACACTATATAAATCTTTCGGTAAGAAAGGATGAGTTATCAACTATCCTCATAGTAGATTATATGGGAAGAAGTAATACAGTGTGAGAAAGAGGTGGGAAGGAGGTGTGAAGGAGGTGAGTTCTTGAAAAGCCAAAGAAAAGGGATTGGTTTTTCGAGTGTTTGCACCCCCCTCCCACAGGGTTCTTGCAAAGGGGGTATTTAAATCTTTTGCTTTTTCTGCTTCATTGAGCAGTTGCTCTGTGACCCCCACCTGTGATCTAGAGTGTCTATATAGTGTGAAAGATTTTACACAATGGTGGGCAGCTATGTGCAAAAAGAAGAGAAATACTACAAGATACACAAAAGAGTTCAAATTCCTCTCCGGGCAGAACGTGTAGTGTACACTGTCCCGTTGTTCTGAAGTGTTCTAGTTTTAAGTCACCTTTTTCTCACTGTAAATCGGTTACCACATTTGGAGCATTGGTAAGTACCTGGTTTCGTTATGGAAAGCTGTGCTCTGCAATAAGGGCAGGAAATGCTCTTTTTTTTCTGTTTTACATCTTCTTCTTTAACCAGTCTCTTATCTGGATACCAGATGGGAAACTGTCTGCACCGAAATGGATCTGCCTGCCACGGATGTTCTCCCTGGAATTCCTGCCTATTCAACGTGGGATGCTCTTCGCCACAGTAAGGGCAGGTAATTGCTGTGTACTCTTTCCAGAACCAGAAAGCATCTTTAACTGTACGGGAGGGGGCGCATGCTGTACAGATGAACTTATTGGTTTTCCTGCACCATGCTACCTGCTCGAAAAACTGGGGATTCCTACATGTACTGCACAAAAATACTTTGTCATCATCCCATGCATGCCACAGACATCGGCCTGATGTCTCTCCAAATTGGGCATCCCGAATAGGGTAGGACTTATCCACAGCTTTGGTAATCTTGCAGGTAAAACATTCCATATTTAAAAGTGAGGAATAACATTCTTCTTTATCAGCTTGATCGCATCAGTCTTTGACTTACCCAGCGGCATTCCTGTAACAATCTGGGTCACACCCACTTTCTCTAAAGCTTCAATTTTCTCCACACAATCATCAGGTGTTCCTGCTATGCTGAAAGCCTCTACTACATGATCTGGTACTCCGCCTTCTTTCATAGTTTGAAAATCCTGGCTGGATACCATCTCTTTGATAGCATCAGCAGTCTCTTTTTCAATACCATGTCGTTCAAGCACAAAGTCCGGAGATCCCACTGCAATAGCTCCTGCTACAATTCGTGCTTTTTTCACTGCTTTATCTTGTTTTTTGTCTATGGAAAAGCTGGTGTAGGCTGCCACATCAATCCCAGATATATCTCTCCCTGCTTCTGCTGCTCCCTCTTTTAATGCTGCCACAGCAGGCTCGAAATCTCTGGGATGGGAAGCATTTACCAAAACTCCATCTGCTAAAGCTGCTGATAATTTGAGCATTTTTGGACCCTGGGCTCCAATGTATACGGGGACTTTGTGGGGTGGCTTCTTCTTGATTCTGGCATTGGGTATTGTGAAGAATTTACCTTGATATTTGCACTTTTTGGTTTCATTGAGCTGTTGGAAGATCTCAACTGCTTCCTTTACTGCAGTCAGAGGTTTCTCCCACTTGATTCCAATCGCATTCAACGTCATCTTGTCTCCTGCTCCTATGCCGAAGATTGCTCTCCCTCCAGAAATTTCATCTATGGTGAAGAGTGCAGTAGCAGTCCATACTGGGTTGCACACGTATGGGTTAGTCACTGCAGGTCCAATCAGAACCTTGTTAGTATTGTAGGCAATGTCTGTCATAGTGCTGTACACGTTTCTGTTGTTGTAGTGGTCTGTTATCCATACATGATCAAATCCTGCATCTTCAGCATCTCGAGAGTAATATGCTACCTCATAGGTGGGTTTTTCAGGACTGAATTCAATTCCGAATTTCATATAGATCACCTTTATCAGACCGCCCATCTGTCATCATCCTGGGAAGTCAGACGCTGTCGGTATCATCATCTAGCATCTCCTACATTATTTATAATATAAACCTTTCGTGTCTGGATCGCAAGTATTCTCCATGACAACGTGGTAGCTGTTGTTTGATAGAAGCTTTTGAAAGAACCTATTTGAGACAGGGTTTCAGTCAATTTACTGACATCAAAATCTGCTAAAACAGGATGAAAAATATTTTGGATAATCAAGAGTTATTTTAAAGATTTATAAATTCTTAATAGAGTTAAATGCAGTAAATATACAAAAGGGAGATTTTCACCAGTTGATGATTCCATTCCATGAAATCCCATGAAATTTTCATGTCTAGCGTACTTCTCATAAGTTCATCTGGCTCATCAACAGAATATTTCAGATTAAATTAGATTAAATTTACAAAAAAACAGCAATACGCCTGAAGTTACCCATAGATCAATCCAGATTCTGTATCTTTCTCTTCATAAGAACCTAAAACCTTGTCGCACGCACTTACGAAGTCTTCTTCTTCTATAGAATCTCTCTTATCCCGTATGGCAAACATGCCTGCCTCAGTACATATAGCTTTCAAATCTGCTCCTGAAGCATTTTCTGCTCTTTCAGCCACTTCTTCCAAATTTACATTCAGTAAATTCATGTTCCTCGTGTGAATTTTTAAAATCTCCAGCCTGCCCTTGGTATCAGGCAGCGGCACTTCAATTAACCGATCAAATCGCCCCGGTCTCAAGAGGGCAGGGTCCAAAATGTCAGGTCTGTTGGTAGCTGCTAAAATTTTCACATTTCCTGCAGGATCAAACCCATCCATTTCTGACAACAACTGCATCATGGTGCGGTGCACTTCCCGGTCACCTGACACTTCTGAATCAATGCGCCTGGATCCTATAGCATCCATCTCATCGATGAAGATGATGCTCGGGCTTTTCTCCCGGGCCAATTGGAACACTTCCCTGACGATGCGAGCTCCTTCCCCGATGAACTTACGGACGAATTCAGATCCCACCACTTTGATAAAGGTGGATTCTGTTTCAGTAGCCACCGCTTTTGCTAACTGGGTCTTTCCATTCCCAGGAGGGCCGTACAGTAAAATACCTGAAGGAGGATCAATGCCCACCCGTTCAAACAGTTCAGGGTGCTTTAAGGGCAATTCCACTGTCTCTTTGATCTCTTCAATTTGTTGGTGCAGCCCCCCAATGTCTACATAGGTTACATCAGGCTTTCTAACAATCTCCATGCTGGTCACTGCTCGATCCCGAGAAAAGGGGAGTACTTCAATAATTGACAGTGTTCTCTGATTCATGGCCACCCTGCAGCCCACCACAATATCCCTCGTGCTCACAAAATGAGAAACATTCACCACGTAGTTGGGTCCTGAAGAACTCTTCACCACCACTCTCCCGTCCACTAAAACATCTTCAACAACAGCAGTAATCAATGGGGGTGACCTGAGGCGATCCAGTTCTTTTCTCAGCTCCCTGTTTTCACGCTCAAGCCGGACCAATTCAGTCTCAGCATTGCGTTTCTGCAGCTCCAGACTCTTGATCTGCCTCTGCAGATTCCGCAGGTAAGCTTCTGTATCGACGCGGGCTGTTTCACGTCGACCGACATCATCATACCTGGCCTGAGATGACATGAATTTCCTCCCTTTCATGCAAAAGCATTATCTACTAATATTGTTGCTCCCCTTTATAAAGCTTTTGGTTAGTGATGTTGATTAGCGAAAAATTTAATAACAGTTCTGGCTCAACCTAGTGTGATGATGTGCGAAATATGTGGAAGGCCAATAAAAGGCAAGGGACGAGAAATATTTGTAGAAAGAGCAAAATTAACTGTTTGTAAGAATTGTGTCCGTTATGGAACTCCTGTAAGAGAAAAAAAGAAAAAAAAGTCTCTTAAACCAACTTTTTCTCGTGTAGAGGTAGATTTCGAAATAAAGGAGGATTATCCTGCCATAGTCAGAAAAGCTAGAGAAAAGCAGGGGTTAACCCAGAAAGATCTTGCCAGACAGATCAATGAGAAAGAATCAGTGATCCACAGGATTGAAACAGGGCACATGAGACCTTCCCGTAAATTGGCCCGAAAGCTGGAAGGTACTCTCAACATAAAGCTTTTGGAAAAAGTGGAAGAACAGCAAGTTATGCGCAGAAGGAGCCACTCTGACGAATTAACTATTGGAGATATTATCAAGATAAAAAAGAGGTAACCATGAAAAAAAAGGGTGTACTGGTCTGTTTGAACTGTGGAAGTACTCGGTTGAAAAGAAGAAGTTATGTTATGGGAATTATTCCGGGATCCTCTTATGTCTGCAAAGATTGTGGATTCGAGAGCCCAGTAATGCTGGAGATCTTCACAGAACCTGAAGATGACTAAATGGGCAACACTGCAGGTTATTCTGCTTTCTCTATTTCTATCACCCAGATGGTGTAATGAAGTGTCTCCCCTGCCAGCATTGGGTTGAAATCCACCAGCATAGCATCTTCTCTTATCTCAATGACGATGCCCTGCCCTAAATAGGCAGAATAGACCATATCGCCCAGTGTAGGGGTTAACGTAATCTGGTATCCGGTTTCAGTTTCATCAGTAACCAGGGCTTTTCCTAAAGCAATCTGAATCTCCTGTCCTATTTCAAGTTCGTATACGAACCGAACCTTTTCTTCTGTCACCTCCAGGACGTAGACAGTTAACCCGTATAATTGGTAACGTTCATCCACGATGGGATCCTGGCG
>SMTZ1_10006398_pt1 | contig 15024 bp, 12 predicted proteins | sample DeeMarSWOR136_30_FD_25667 | JGI IMG/M metagenome (IMG submission 25667)
CAGTATCTGTTGAGAAGTCCTCCTCACAAGTACTCCAAGTATCTGTGAAAGAAATTAACAAAGTTGAATCATCTCAAGGAATTCTTGATAGATTGAAACTGATTCCATATAGAGAACCTCCACAAAGGGATGAAGACGATGATGACTCAGAACAGTACTATCCTGCAAAGGAAATCACTCGTGCCCGTATGCACAAAGAGAGAAAGAAATCAGATATACAGAAAATCTGGACACGACGTCCTCCACTATTTGTGGTTCCAAGAGATATCAGGATTGGAGAGAGAGAGTACAGACGAGAAGTGTGGCGAATACTTCGAACAGCAGAGTTTCTTTGTAATAGAACACCTGACATACAACAGGATTGGAGAAGGCTCCTCAACGATGTTGTTACAGTATGTAAGGAAGAAAGAAAGAAATCAGTTGATGTTCTGGAGGACGTAAAGAAAATCTTGGCACAGAAAAAGGAATCACGAGATATATGGAAATTGCTGATAGATGTGAGAAAGGAGTCTATCAATGTAACTCAGAAGGTTGAGTCTACAAAAAGTGCATTGTGGGAACTCTTTGGGAATGACCTCTACTTACTTGTTCTAGCGATATTTCACGATGATGAGCTAGAGATTGATGTTTCAGCATTTGATGTCCTATGGTCTTCATTTTCAGACTGGCAGTTTTCCAATATGGGATATATTCCGTATGAACAACCGGATACATACGTGACATCGAAGTATGATGTAATCTCAATATGGACTAATCTTAGATGGAGAGCAAAACAGCTAGGGCGTATTAGGCCAGTTATTGGAGTTTTCGAAGACTATAGATTTGGTCTTCTTGTTAACATTAATCAAGTTAGTAGTTGGTTGATGATTCAGACTAGATCTGGACAACAGTCAATGAATGCGGGATATTCTGAATCTTTTCAGTGGCCCTTCCGTTGGAAATGGTATGACTGTATAACAGACCCGTTTCAACTTGAGGAAGTGAGTGATAGTTCTTGGGACTCTGCTGTTCCGATTGTCATTACTCAAAGTGAAGGAAAGGATATCCTCTGGACTCCAAGAATGGAGGATGATGAGATTGTTCAATGGTGGGCAGAGGGATTGTTTGAATGTGGAATGCCTCCAGAGGGGAGATTAGTCCCAATTAGGTGGTTCAGACTAAGTAGAATTCCTGACACTTTGAAATCTAGATTGATACAACCAGAAGTCAATATTCCAAGCAATCTCGAAGACATTGTGAATATAACTCTGGAAGAAATGGATGGATTGAGTGATTATATTAGAAAGGTGAGTTGTCGGGTAACAATTGATGTTGATAGTGAAGTGTATCAGATTCAATTCTTCGATAAAAAATCTAGGAAGACAGATCCAACTAGCACTTTCGATATCGAAAACACAACCGAGTTGATTCAGACCTTGAGACATCCAACGTTGAAGGGGATACCCTTCAAGAACGAGTTATGGTGGAATCCTGAATCCGACATCAAGTTTACGAAAGTTGACACAGAGTACGGTCCAATCGATTTGACATTTCTTAAACCATTCACCTATCGTTCTCGAAGAGGGTCAAAGCTCTTGAGGAATGTGACCCTTCCTAAGACTGCAAGTGATTTACTTCAAACGAGGCTTGGAGATTCAATAACATTGGTTGCAGATTCGAATCTAGAACAGATGGCGTACCCCTACGCAAAGTATTGGAGAATTCTGTTTCTTCAGACCAAACCTAGTGAGAAGATGCTTCGCCTTCAGAATATTGATGTGAATATCATTGAGATAGCTCAGTTCTTTGAAAGCAAGCAGTTTATCGATACGACAACCAGGCTGAGACATCCTCTTAGATTTGTTATAACCAACCTGAAGCAAGTCAGTTTCCCGGAAGATGTATTTCGATATAGCGAAATTGCTACATATTTGGAAGAGAAGGACATTGTTGCAACAGATGAAAATGACTTCGAAGATTCTGGATAGTACCATAAACTTGAAGTAGTATTCAAAGCAGTTTGCAAATTGAAGCCCCGTGGTGTAGTGGTCCAGCATTGAGGGTTTTGGCCTCTCAGACCTAGGTTCAAATCCTGGCGGGGCTACCACTTTTCCAAGAGTTAAAATCATCTTATTCTATCGTCCCAAAAAAGGGGGTTTCTAATGACCGAAAGAAATCAAGTCGAGAGAGCCATAAAGGTGACACTCGAGAATGCTCAAGAACTTCTTCGTAATTCTAGAGTTCTTGAAAAACAGGATAGTATTGGACACGCTACTAGTTTGGCAGTACTGGGTTTCGAAGAGGCACACAAAGCCTATCTCACATCCTTTTTCCTTCCACTATTTGATGGGATTATCAGTCAAGAGTATAGAGATGATTTGAGAGGGCATTTAAAGAAACATGAATGGAAACAACTTCATGCGAAAGAGTTCCGTACAGGTCTTGAATACCTGTTAAAATCAGGCGGGTTATCTGAGGATACAAGAGAGCTACTGGGAATTCCAGTCCTGTCTAAAATCACTCCAAGCACAGAGTATGCATTTTCAAAGAAACTGAATAAGATGAAAAATGATGGACTTTACGCGGACCCTTTTAGAAACCCAATTTGGTATCCAGCTGGTATCAAACTTGAAACATTGAAAGCAGTTCAAGAGTTAGCAGCGACTCAAATTAAATCAGTGAAACGAATTGTAACGGTACTATCAGCAGTACGCTTTCTTCCAAGTAAGATGATAGAACCTATCAGAAATGAATTAGCATTGTTGTCCTCAACGCTTGATGAATTAAAGAAGGGCATCTCAAATTTTGACGAGTTAAAAGAGAAACTATCTGAATTCGGTGAAACTGGTAGTATTATGGCTTCGCTTGTTACATTGTACCTTGGTAGTGAAAGGATGAAGCAGATTCAACGCGAGAAGAAAAGAATGAGAACGTGAGAAGCTCGCTGACGGAGGTTCAAATCCTCCCGGGGCTACCATCTCAATTAATACTTGAACCAATGATCACCAACCTGAATTTCTGAGAGGTTTCCCTCTTCAGACCGAGGTTTCCGAATCTCAACAAGGTTGAGAACATTATAACCTCTTTTTTTCAAGAAGTGAATGATGACAGTATTATTCGGATGAATCCAATTATAGACGGTTTCTTCATCCGGGTTCTTGACGAGGCGTTCTGCCTGGGAATATAGTGCAGACCCGATACCTTTTCTACGAGCGGATGGTTTTACAAACAAAGACTCAGCCCAGACGACATTTTGATCAATCCGACAGACCAAGTATGAGATAGTCTTCCAATTCTCTTCTTGCTGCATCAAAGTCATGACTCTTTGAGATTGACTTCAGACTTGAAAGGAATACACGATACTCTCCAATTAGAGTTATGAGTTGGTCTTCATCTTCTGGACGATAGTTTCTGATTTCCATAACACTAGGTCAGATTAATGAGATAAGTGCCTTTAGTCATCCTAAATTACTGTACAGTATAAACTAATTCAAATCCTCTTGGGGCTACCACTATTTTTCAGTTGGTGTGAGACCGTCACCAGGTTCAGTCATCTGGACACGAAATAGTCTTTTCACATGTGAGAGAACAAGCCGGTCTCCATTGACAAGAACGTCAATCTCGATATGGTCCTGCAAGCCTGAAGTGGAGATCTTCTTCTCAAGGACTGCTTCAACCTGAAAGACGCCTGCAGGATTATCCATTGCGACAGTTATGTGTAGCGGCGTTCCTTTACCTCGCTCTAGAATGACATTATCAATAGCCATGGCACTGACTGAGTGTATATCGACCTTACCCTTCTGAAATGGTACTATTGTGCGGCCCTTGGTCATGTCGCATCCATCACCAAGCTTTGTGATTCCAGCCTCAAGGGTCAAACACTGTGTGTCATCATCATGAGCATAGATTCCGTGAAGGATGAAAGAGAGAATATCAGTAGCCTTCGCAGGGTCACCGTAGATATCCATAAGCTTCGACTCGAGAATGGGACTTGCCAAATTTATTGATGCTTGAGGGTGTTCGTTTCTGTGTACAACCATCCCAATATCATGGAGGTATGTTGATGCAAGAACTATGAGACGAGCATCATCCAAGTCTCCAATCCCTTCTGCTACCACATTTGGTTGGAACGTTTGTTCGAGAATGTCAAAGGCTTTCAGCGCATTCCATGTCGCAACTTCTGCATGGACTGGACCATGGTCTGTATAACCCAGTCTTGATACAGCCATTCGATTTGCTGTACGAAGATAGGACTGTACTTTCGGAGAACCAGTAAGGTGTTGATACATCTCCAGGGCAAGTGATTCGCCATTTAATAATTCACGTGCACGAATATTCTCTCGTTGAATGACTTCACTCGTATTCATTATGAACTACCTACATAGGGACAGTTTTTGTTTACTTTTTGTTTGATAAGAGTTACTTTGTAGCACAAATACAGGAATGTATCTGTGGTCCAATAAGGCAAAGTGTTCAGGTAGACTACATCTACCTAGATATCTCCAGCTTCTTCTTGTAATGACAATAGGATGCGGTCGCTTGCACTTGTGGCTTTCTGAATGGTCTTCAGATAGTCCTGTCTTGACTTTTCAAAAGCAACGCGACTAATTCGTTGCTTCTTCTTCCGTAGTAGTAGCTGACGAAGGCCAGCCTTTGCACCCTCAATTCTTTCATCTTGAAGCTCAAGTTGCCCAACAAGATCTCGATACTTTGTCCCATAGTCTATCAGCTCCGCTCTCAGACTTGGGAGTTTGTTGTCAATCTCGTCAATTTGTTGTTTCAGGTCTCGTTCACGAATCATATACTCTCTCTTCTTTACCTTGCCTCTTCTTCGCGCTGCATCAAGCTTTTCCAAGTCCATGTTCAGTGAGGTTTTCCTTGAGTATAGATTTGCAAACTCTCTAAGGAGTTCAGGTGGAGCGCCGACTTGCTTGGGTTGTGTTTCTATGACATCCTCATCGTCTCGGGGTCCTAGGACTTCTTCAGGCAATTCGACCTTCCTCATTGCCACATATATGAGCCCGATGATTCCAATCAGAAGTGAGAAAACTGCAGGACGTGCTGCAGCCCCAAGTGTTGTTGTGTAGAATAATTCTATTGAGATTGGATTTCGCCTTGTCGTGTTATATGCTGTGTATCTGAGGGTGATATCGAAAACACCAAAAATCATTCGATAGCCTTCAGTTGCATCAGAGAATGACACTGTTGGAGTCAGTACAACATCAACAACATGTTTCAGAATGAAGACATCAGACAAAACAGCCATCGGTATTTGGAGCTTGTTTGCATTCAAATCAGCACTCTGATAATTACTTGTCTGAATAATATAGTCTACAGTGAAGGTGTATCTAAATCCTGACTCCAGACCATCACCGAATCTGTCTGATACAAAGTTTATCCTGATAACACTGGTATCATTGAATTCGTCATTTGCTATGAGTCTCTGCGACGACGCGAGAATACCGACCTCATCATAGATAGCGAATCTTGTGGAGTATGCAGGGACTTCGAATTCTAAATTGTTAAGGACACCAGCACCTATGTTGTTCAGTGTGATTGTTTCTCTGTAGAACAACCAGCCCCATGCATCTACAGTGATCCGTGTTGTGCGTTCAGCAACAACATGTGTATTGAAGAGTCGCAGGTATGAGCCAAAGGTGTTTTTTGTGAATGGTGCCAGGTTACGAGCAGTTGAGTCTGGAATTGGCTCATTCGGTATCAACGATCCACCCTGTTCAAAGACCAATGCAAACTCAGCATCACGAATGACATATGAGAGTAGGGGATATCTCAAGAACTCAAGTCGATATTCCCACTCACTGGGGTCTGTCAACCAGAACAGTCTTGTCATGTACATCGTTGTTTCGAAAGAGTACTGTTCTTGATATCCAATAGGGTCGCTGAAATGCAACCTCCAGCGTAGCATACCATTGGAGTCTGCAAGACGTGTGAGAGTAATCTCATTATCATCATCATCTATGGCAGTCATTGCTATGAAGTTTGATGCATAATCATCCGGTAGGAATATGTCAAAGTGGTTGATTGGGACAGAACCATTATTGACTATGGTATAACTGTCATCCACTCGGGACCCAAAGTGCACAGTTGGAACAAAGACACGTTCAACATCCACCTTCATGCCCAGATAGGGAGAGTAAGGCCTGTCAATAGTGACATTCACAAGTTCTATGGCTGTCGCATTTGATATGTCAGTTGCATTGAATGAAATAGTGTGAGATCCTTCAGAATATTCTGATATGTCAAGACTCACTTCCCAGAGTCTGGAAGTGAAGTCATACTCCAGAGAGCTCCAATCCTCTTGATCGAACCGATATGATGCGTCTTTCACCCAGTCATCAGTAGCATTGAGTTGCAGATTGACAACCCACTGTAGAGTGTCATTTTCTTTGGGGTTTTCAACAATCAAAAGTGGCGGTGCATTTGGTTCAATGTTCACCATTGCAGGTTCGGTCCAAGAGGTATGCTGTACTGGTAATCCATTTAGCACCTCTTGATTACCAAACATAAAGATGAATGGAAATTGAATGTCTGTGCTGTTGAACAAGGGAATGTCGTTGATATCTGCACTGTTTAACAGAATCGCGAATTCAAGTTGAGTAAATGTGCCATTGTCAGTTCCATCAGCCTGCAGAATCCTTGATTGGTCCGTGTCAGGACGATGTTGAAAAGTGCTTGTTCCATACTCATCACTGAATACAATCTGACTCTGATCAGCTGGATTATCGAGCTCTGAGATTGTGTTCCTGTATATCCGCGTTAGTTCAATATCGTATATCAAGTCCTCTCCATAAAGCTCATGGTCCTTCTGAGTATAGGCTTGATGGGCGGGGATTGTGAAATGACGCTTCTCACCAACCCGCATTCCGAGTATGGCATCCTTGTACTTTTGGAGAGCATTAACATCCTCAAGAGGTTGGACTGAGGTGATGTCTGGAAAGTCTGCCTCCTGAATTACTGTACCATTCCTCAATGTCAAGACATAGTGTACTGTCACAGCATCCGTCGGTAAGACCCTCCAATAAGGGTCAAGATTTGTACCAGGGGAATATCCAACTATGACATCACTGTTGTTCAGACCAGCTGCAGTGAATGTGTCAGTGTAGTTTTGCCATGCAAAGCCAATCCATCCTCCTGTTCTAGCCTCTAGACCAATAAACAACACAGTACCATTATGCTCAGCATAGACTCTAACCCCGGTCACCGGATCCGTGTATGTGAGTGTATATTCAGTCGGGTCTATTATTCCATCAGTAATTCCATAGTAATCATCAACATAGGGGATAGATAGATTCACTACAGACTCGGCCAAGGTTGACCCAAAGTCCCTGTTATGAGCCAAGTATCCTGATTCCAAAGTATCCGAGATTGGACTTAAAGCCATGAAACTGCTTGTCACGAATAATGTGAGCAGTAGTAGGGTTGCTATCTTTCTATTCAACAGGCTCAATATGAATCACCGTGATTTCATCGGGGTTTATGTCGAGTGGATTCAGATTCCACTATACGGGAGATTGGTCGCTCGAGCTTCTGGTTTGTTATTATAGATTTCGGATGTTGAAAGCATGCACGAACAATCGAATCCTCTCCGAAAGAGTCAAAATGGTATCAAAGTGCCATCAGGCATCGGAAGTGGTCCATGTGATTTCAATCCTCATTGCTTTATCTGCAGCATTTACAGTTGTTATACTTTTCATGCCTCAGGTAATCAAGATGCTGCGTGAGGCGGGGAGATTTGGAATCGATGTGCATAAACCAGAGAAGCCTGAGGTGCCCAAAGGTGGTGGACTCATAGTACTCTTCGCAATAGTCTTCGGCCTGCTTGTAGTCATTGGTATCACGACATTTCAGGAACAAGCAGAGGTCCATGAGGGGCTCCTTGCTGCATTGGTTTCAATACTCATGGCAGGTTTCATTGGTCTTCTAGATGATACTTTTAATTTCACGACACGGACAAAAATCATCCTTCCATTGGTTGCCTCTATTCCAATGGTCGCAGTGAGTGTGGGCAACCCTACCATTTCAATTCCCTTTATTGGTACTATCAACTTTGGTCCATTCTATGCCCTTCTTATTGTCCCCTTGATGATGACTTTTATTGTAGACTCTACTAACATGTATGGGGGTATGAATGGACTTGAAGCAGGTCTAAGTACGATCAATTCCTCAGCAGTCATACTCTATGTCCTACTTTCGCCCTACGTTAATGGACATACGATAACGACAGCTCAGACTGACGCTGGAATGGTGGCTGCATCTCTATTTGGTGCATCTATTGCTTTTCTAATCTTCAACAGATTTCCAGCCAAAGTATTGCCAGGAGATGTTGGTAGGCTTCCACTTGGAGCTGCAATGGCGGCAGCGTTAATCTTGGGCAACATGGACCGGCTAGCCATAATAATGTACATACCATTCATGTTGAACTTTCTGCTTTACATAATATATCGTGTGTATGTCAAAAGAAGAAGAACCGAGTATGTAAAGTTCGCATCTCCAAGGGAGGATGGGACTCTGGAGGTGATTGGTCCATTTACGATATATTGGATACTGCCATATCTCTCTAAGAACATAACAGAAAAACGGAATGTGCAAATGCTATTACTTCTGCAAGCGCTGATAGCATATGGAGCTGTGGTCTTTCTCCTCATTGCATATCCACTTGGAGTAGGTATAATCTAGTTGATTTTATTTGAGAGATAAGCGTCCACAACGTAGTCCATTCCAAACCTGCTGAATGCTTGTTGCTCAGCTTTTATGCGAATTTGTCTGAATTGTTGAATGTAATTTTGCCATTCTGGTTCATCATACCGAACATCACGAGAGAGTTCTTCAAGTCGCCTTAGGTCCACATCGCTCATCGGTTCTGTTGGTAGTGAGTATTGGATAATATCTTCAGGAGTGACTCCAATCCACTTTGCTTCTGGTATTGTCAGTTCTTTGATGTGTGCGGAATTTGCACTTCCGCTGGTGATAACTTTAGCAATATGCATTCCCCAAGGGTCACCATCAGTGAAGATATACACAGGTAATCCAAGTGTTGCGTTTAAGTTTCTCATAAGTCGTCGGGTCGACCTAGGCGGTTGACCACCAAGTTGTATTAGTACTGCGTTGAACCTTTTCCAAGCCTTAGTTTCAATCAATCTGGAGAACATACCTCCGGACTCTACGGCCAAGATGATTTTCGCATTGGACTTGAGGGGTTTCGCAGTCATGAGAGCTGGCCCCACAGGTAATCCATCAGGACTTATTGTGAGATCGATTTCTTTGCCTTCATAGCCTGTAACTGTATATCGCATCACCACCTCACCATAGATTGATGAGTGTTCTTCAGGATAGATACCAAAACTCTCGCGAGGAAGACTGGTGATACTTTCAAGATCAGTCACAATACGATCGGAGTCGGATTGGTCAGTAAAGCCAACACCAAAAGCTTCTGAGGAGTAGTATAGGTCTCTTAGGGAACTGGTCCTGGATGCTCTGAGTAGTTCCTTTGCAAAGGATGCAACCCAGGTCAGCTGAGCAAAACGTTTCACATGTTTCACATTGCTAGAATCGCGTATGTTTCTGGAGGGTCCTAGGACATAGCGGTTGGATTCATCATCGAAGACAATATTTTTAGTGCTGCGGTCAGGTATCTCAAGCACGGGGTATCTGTACTCAAGTAAAGCATGGACTATCCTTTTCCCAAGTGCAGTCAGGGTTTCTATAGCAGATTTTGCGTTATTCATCTGGCTCCACCTCGAAAAGCTTCTTTACAAGATTATCAACAGAGGGCACTTCATCAATATCAGCCAGCGCTGCACTGAATCGGGCAATCTGCCTGAATGATTTTGAGAACTCTCGCATCTTCTTTGATTCACGAGCACTTCGTCTATATCGAGAGTTTATTTTTCCAAGCTTTCGACCTAATTCTTTGATAATTTGGTATGCAGCTTGTTCAATCTCAGAAACAGATGCAAGAGACTGTTTTCCTGCAGCCTTGAATGGGATTTTGCTGGAGCATAGATGTAGGAATATTGCGACTGGTTCTGACTTGTTGATGCCATACCTTGACCAGTTAACTCTCTTCAGAGTTCTTGTTAAGACACCATCAGTTGAGTCATAGAGAAGGGGAACTCTATTTGCAAATCTATAGAGTGTTGGGATATCGGAACGTGGAAAGTCATCTCCCATGGCGACTACAGCTTCAATCACGAAGGGATTGCCTTGCCATTCACTAACACCATGACTTGCATACTCAGCTATCTTCACATTGAAGACTGATTTTATAGCATTCAAGAGTTCATTTTTTCCGATGATGCTTAGGCACTTGCTGTCTGGACGTTCAAAACCATCATACTTCCTTAATGCATTCGCTAGTTGGGACAATTCATCTCTGTTGAGTTCGGATACAATGCAATTCGGATTCAGATTCATGAATCGAAGAAAACGTGTAGAAGTCTTGGGACCTATTTTCTGAAAAGAGCTGCAAAGAAAATCATCCAGACTCCTTTTTTCATTATTCTGAACAAGTCTTCGAAGGACCTCCATATCTACAGATCGTGGATGAGGTTTTGAAGGTCTGATTGGTGAAGGGAGAGTATCAGACCATCCACCCAGGTCCAGCTGAATTTCCTCATCTATCCTAAGGGTAAGTTTTGCATGAGGTGTAGATACTGTAGAGAGACGTAGGTATTCAATAATTCGTTCCTGGGACCGTTTTAAGTCACCCTTCAGCTTGATGGTTACAGTAGTTCCAGTTTCATCGCGATGATGTTCTTCCTCATACTCCACAAGAGGACGGTTGTTCTTAACATCAACGAATATCTTGTAGAGATGTCCTTTGGATTTGTATGTCTTTGAGTGAATGATCACGGGAGAATCTGTAGTTATCTGACCATACAGTATAGCCATAGTAACACCCAAGCCAAAGGTTCCTCGTTTCTGTTGTTGTGAATACTTACTTCCATAGAGTACGCGTCCAAATGCTAATGGAACCTGTTCTGGAGGAACTCCAGTGCCATTATCGGATACTGTGACCGTAATCGTATCAGGTCCTACATTTTTGATTTCAATGTCTAAAATTGGATAGGTTTGGGCATCTTCACACGAGTCTAAACTGTTCTCAACTAGCTCTCTAACTGTGGAGTATACAGCCTGTGTAGGATTACCAAAGCCAGCCATCTGTCGATTCCTGTAGAAAAACTCAGCTGGTGAGATGCTTTCAAAACTGGCGTTGAAGGACTTTTGGTGACTCATGCTACTCATGAATAAAACAACGTCTAGTCATATTAGACGAGGTATTACACGTGTCATAGGTCCGTGTCTTCCCAAAGTTCAGCTCTTTGGCGATTCATATCTCTCCGCATCTTCTCCAAACGAGAATAGACTGCACTGTGTGGTGCACCAGCAATGAGCATATCAATGGCTCTTCTAGCATAGTCCAAACCAGGATTCATTCCAATTATGGAGACTGTCTTGCCATAGACTGATATTTTGGTTTCTGTAGTCTGTTCAATGACTCTTCTTGTACGACCATTCTCTCCGATGATCCGTCCTGCGACTCGTTTCATCTGGCTCTGCGAAGCCCCTACAACTTCTCGTAGAGAGATTACCACTAGCAGCATATCATCATCGATGAGAGAGAACGCATTCTTTGGACTAAAGCCTCGAGCCATTGCTCGAATAATGTCACGAGCTTTCCATGCGAGGACAGGATCCTCAGAATTTTCAGGTGCTGTAATAGTTACAGTTCCTTCAGAATTCACTTCAATCTTGACATTTGTGAGCTCTTCAACACGTCGCTTAACTTTACCATTGCGTCCTACAATCACGCCAACTCGGTCTTCTGGCACTTTGATTGTTTCATGATAAAGCATTCATTCCTCACCAACTGTAAGTATATGTTTAGTAATGACTTCAGGGTTCTCTGTATCGACACCTAATTTTGTGAAATAATTGGTTATGTTTTGAATGTCACGGAAGAGATATTTTTTCGCATATTCGTGGGTAGTCAGAACGGCCTGAGACACATCAATGAAAACAGGTTTTCGTAGCCATAGAATGTTGTACTCAGAGAGATCAGCGTGGACTAGTCCAGCTTTTGTATAGCCATTCTCAATCATTCGAATGATTTCATTGAATGTCTTCACAGGAGAAGGTATCTCGATGTTCTTGAGCATAGGCGCGGGTAGATTGGTCTTAGTGTCTCCGATAAACTCCATAACAAGTACATTCCGCTCAATATCTATCGGTTTTGGAACACGAATTCCAGCCTCATGATACCTGATGAGATTCTTGTACTCCTTTGTTGCCCATTGCGGGATCAATGATCTGCTACGGCGTTTCACATTCTTAAACCTAGGATCTCCAATAATATATTCAAGCATGAAGTCTGTTTCAGCAGTAGAAACACGGTATATCTTGACAGCAACTGATTTTCCATCAGCGTCCTCCCCACGATATACATTGGCTTCCTTTCCAGTGCTTATCGCACCATGCAGAGCACTAAGAGTTCCACGGTTCAGGAGCTTGTATAGAGTCTTTAGGGTGGGTGGATCAATTACACCCTCAACTACTTTGAACTCATCATCGTCCTTCCGCCGTTTTCGTTTGCGACGGTCGAGTTCTGAGATGATTCTCTCGTGTTGTTCATCAGCTCGCTTCACTAGTTACTGCCATCCTAAATGCTACTGTTATGGAAACATGTGAAATAAGAAATTGTACTCAAAAAAGCCTTGACTTCATTTCAAAACATCTTCAGAATGCCTCTCTTTTGCAGCCAGTCTATCTCGTTACCTTTGTAACGATGAATCACATCACACTTCTCGTCACTCTGAAAATCCCATGGAATAATTAGGACTGTATCCCCAATCCGCATCCAGACTCTCTTCTTCATTCTGCCTGGAATCCTGCCCACACGGATGTTTTGATCTTCACATCTGACTCGAACTCGGTCAAAACCCAGCATCTGGATGATGATTCCAAACATCTCTCCATCATCGCGTCGCGGGGTCCTGACTCTTAGTGGTTCGTCAGGGCCAGTACTTTGTTGCGGTCGTTTACCACCGCCTTTTTTTCGGGACAAAAAATTCCTCCGTTTATGCAGTGGACTATGGAGTCCTGTAGTTTATACTGCAGGGTTCTTGTAGAGGCCATTTAAGCGTACCGAAACCTCGTCCTACTCTCTAGGAAGCAGGAAGAACTCCTCGTCAATTATAAGTCCATAGACTGTGGCCCCAGTATCAGTGTCATTATCAAGAAGAAACTCATCGAGTTCAGTGATTTCAAAGGTTTCTGAGTCCATCAATTGAACGGGTTGACCATAAACTCGCGTCGTGACCATATACTTGCGTCTTTCATCCTTAGAGGCGAGATATTCTATTGTTCGCCACTTTGAACTCTTTGGATTAATTGTAAATCTCTGTTTCTGAACTAAATCAAAACAAGTGAGACCACTCTTACCCATTGCCATAACTTGGCAAGGATTGTCGAGCACTCTTACAAAATCGCCTAATCCAAACCTGTTCAGCCGGATTAGAATAGTTATTCGAAACTTGTCCTTTCCCCCTTTATCCTGACCAACTAACTTGTAATTTTGCTTTCGTTGAGCGAGATATTGATACTCGAGAACATCAGCAATGGACCTACAGAGATGCTCAGAACCTAGTTGAAAGTCGATACCATATTTGTCAGTGCTGATTTTTGTCACAAACGCCTTTTCATTAGTTCCGTACTCTGCAACTGTCATCTCTGTCACAATGCGGACAATATCATCCTCTTCCTCTTCTGTTAGTTTTCGGCCATCAGCACGTATCTGAAGTGTTGCTTCATAGTACCCTCCACTCATCATGCCACAGGTATCACACGTGCCATAGGAAAACCGTACTTCAACGTTGTGTTGTTCCTCATGAGGCGGGAGCGTATCATGAGATTTTCCAATGACTTTCAGAACGATGGAAAGTACCCGGTCTAATCGTTTTTCTTCCTCAATAGTAATCTCGACTCCACTGACAAGAGGCTTCAGCTCATGATCGAGTAGAACATCCACCTGATGTGGCCAGAGATCATCTGAGTCAGTCGCCTCAACTGACAACTTTTTCCAACCACCAGGTATTTTCACTGCTCCGCATTTTCTGCAGCTGAGTAGTGTCAGTGGGGTTTTGACCTCAATCAATGGATGCTCCTTGTCATAACAATCAGCACAAAGCCCATCCACGACTGCAGGTTCCCCACATTGATAACAGGGGGGTTTCAATTAGACCAACCTGAGCTTATCATACTAATTCACTTAAAATGTGGACTGTTTGTACAAATAGTAAGCATAATGAATAGGATACACCGGTTTACATCAGTCTGGATTTAACAAATAGATGGGTGAAAATTGATTGAACGCACAGAAGATTGCAGTAACTGCAGATATAGAAAATGGTCTTAATAGTCCCATAAGCGGCCACTTTGGTCATTGTAGGGCATTCATAGTCACTACAATTGAGGATGGTGAAATTGCAAAAGTGGAAACAATACCTAACCTCAGTCATAGTAGCTGTGCAGAACCAGTAAATCAGCTTGTGGAATTGGGTGTAGACGTTCTAATTACCATGGGCATGGGAATGAAACCTTTCATGACAGCACAACAACTTGGTTTGACTATTGTCCGAAGTGGTAACGCAACAGTGGGTGATGCAGTTCGAGCTTACCTTAAAGGATTGGGAGAAATAATGGACCGTGATGGTCTTTGTGGCGGTGCTGGCGGAGGATGCCATTAGTCTTCAGAGTTTAACCCACTGTGCATGAGGGTGACCTTCAATGTACAAAACAGCTTGCTCATGGACAAGACCTGCATTCATTGCAGCTTCCACTGTTCTCTTTCCAACCATATTAGCAATGGTTGCTTTTTCCAAGTGCTGTAAACAGACCTTGAGATCGACTAGGTCACCGCCATAAAACTCCTCACTAATTTTGAACCTCAAGTCACCTTGTTTCAGAGTCTTCCCCAAGAGTCCCTTGTCGCACATCGCCACAAGATAATGCTCATGTGTTTCGCTA
>SMTZ1_10002884_pt2 | contig 15023 bp, 10 predicted proteins | sample DeeMarSWOR136_30_FD_25667 | JGI IMG/M metagenome (IMG submission 25667)
TTTCCTTTTTGCCTGTTGGGCTTGCTGTTGCAATTCACGTTGTTTCTCCAGTTCAGCCACAACGGCGGCTCGAATCTGCTGAAAAGGTCCTTTCGGCGTTTCCTTCTTGCCTTCACCGGGCTTAATTCCGGGCTTTTGCCCTAATGGCTGCCCCCCTGCCCTTTTCCCTTGGGCACTCTTCTTGGCCTTGAGGATACCCCCAATCACCCAGAAAATCGCCAGGAAAACAATAAAAAGTATGTTCCCCCAGTCCGGACCTCTCCTGCGTGCAGCCAGAACTATTTGTTCCAAAATCTCATTCATCTTTTATCCACAAAAAACCTCTCACTACGGGTATCATGTATCAAGCATCGAGATTATTCTTTTTCCTTCGGCTTAGCGATAGAGTCTCGCATATCGGTATCAGCCATAATGTTCCTCATGCGATAGTAGTCCATAACGCCCAGATTGCCCTTCCTGAACGCCTCCGCCATAGCCAGCGGCACCTTCGATTCGTTTTCGACAACAAGTGCACGCATTTCCTGTTCACGTGCCACCGCCATTGCACGCCGTTTTTCTGCCTCGGCCTTGGCCCTTCGCATGTCGGCTTCCGCCTGCGCAGCTTGAAGCTGGGCCCCGACATTCTCGCCTACATCCACGTCGGCGATATCGATGGATAAAATCTCAAATGCCGTCCCCGCATCGAGTCCCTTGGCTAAAACGGACTTGGAAATCCTATCGGGGTTTTCCAGAACGCTTTTATAGGGTATTGCACTGCCTATGGTTGTAACAATACCTTCACCGACCCGTGCGATTACTGTTTCTTCGGTTGCACCGCCGACCAGCCGTTCGATATTGGCTCGCACCGTTACCCGCGCCTTGGCCTTCAACTGTATGCCGTCCTGTGCCACCGCGTCAACTGTACCTCTGCTTGTCTTCGGATCGGGGCAATCTATCACCCTCGGATTTACGCTCGTTTGAACCGCTTCAAGGATGTCCCGGCCTGCCAAATCGATAGCAGTTGCTGTTTTCAAGCTTAAATCGATATTGGCCCTGTTGGCGGCGATTAGGGCACGCACAACATTTTGGACCCGGCCGCCCGCCAGATAGTGGCTTTCCAAATCCCGCGTCGTCAGGCTCAGACCCGCTTGGACCGCCGTTATCTTGCTCAATACAATCGTCCGGGTATCGACCTTTCGAAGCCACATCCCGATTAGCTCCGAGAATTTGACATCGGCCCGAGACAGCTTCGCCTGAAGCCACAATCTGAAAAACTTTAAGAACAGCAAAAAGAATACTACGACTACAAGGATAACTATGACTAAAAGTGCTATCCCCAAAGTTTTTACAAGATCGCTTGCCGCTAAGATTGTATTTGCTATGCTATACATTTTTTCGCCCTTTCATTAATTGTCTTCCACTTCGATTTCACAAAAAGCAAGCTCTGTGCCCTGTTCGTAGATAATCCTGACCTCATTATTATTTATATAACAGTCTTCGGTTAAACATTCAACTCTTTGCCCGTGAAATCATACATCGCAAAATATGATTTTCAATAATGTACCGGGCGTACGGTTATTTTATCACCGTCAATCTCTACTATTTCTACTTTCGAGCCCTCATTAATAAATTCTCCCTGGGCTACAACGTCCACTATCGTCCCTTCGAATTCTGCCTGCCCTGCACGTTTTATAGTCGAAAGCGCACGCCCTACATCACCAAAACACAATGGATGCTCCTCTCTCTGTTGCCCCTCATTGGCATCTCCCTGTGATTGTATCTCTCTGAGAACGTCACGCCCTTCCAGGTCTATCGCTGTGGCCTCCTCCCAGGACAAATCAATCTTTTTTTTCTTGGCCAAAATCATCGCCCGAACAACTTTCGCTACATTACCCCCGGCAAGGAAGTGACTTTCTAAATCCTGTGTAGTCAACGTAAGCCCCGCTTGAACCGCAGTTATCCTACTCAAAACTATGGTTCGTGTGTCGACTTTTCGTAGCGTCATCCCGATAAGCTCAAAGAAATTGACGTCGGCTCGTGATAATTTGGCCTGCAGCCACAGTCTGAAAAACTTCAAAAAAATCAGGTTGTATACCAGAAACACTAAAACAAATATGACAATTAGTGCCGCCACAATAGCTCTTGTCGAATTGATTACAGCCGGAATTACCTTTATCAGGCTATACATACGTTTGTACTTATATTAACTGTCTTCCACTTCTATTTCACGAACAGTTAGCTGCGTACTCTCTACGTTAATAATCTTTACCTTCCTGCCCTTATCGACATAGCCGCCTTCGGCTACGCATTCAACTCTTCTACCTGAAAAATCACACATCCCCACCGGCCGCAGGGGAGTCAGCACCAAACCCTCGGCACCGAGAAGATCTTTTAATTTGGCTGTATCCGGTATCGCGTCCCCATGCTCGCGTTCGGGCGGTGTAAGCGTGACGCTTTTACCGAATCTCGTTTTTGGAAATACCTTGTAAGCGATAATCAATACCGCCGGTATCATAAAAAGCGCAATTCCCACCCCCTCGGCACAAATACTTCCGCGATTATCAACACCGCACAGGCAAAATATAAAAAAACAGCCAAAAGTAGCCACCACATAAGTCGTCCCCTTTTTCAGTTCATTCCACCGCCTGACCGGCAGACCGTACTAATCTCAAATCTTGCCCACAGCAGCTTTTTTAACAACCTCTCACTTTAATCTTTTACTTTTCTGACCACAACCCTGTTGCCGCGTATTGAGATTATCTCAACCCGTGTGCCCGTGTCAAGGAACTCCCCTTCCGCAACAACATCGACTATTGCATGTCCGAATCTTACCTTCCCCGTCGGTCGAAGTTTCGAAACCACTTCCCCGAGTTCTCCTATATTCACCCCTATCGTTCTGCTTTCAGGCAGCGTCGTCATACTGACTTCCACCTCTGTACCCAGCTTTGCAGCGGTCGGCGCAAGCATCAGCCCGCTCAGGAATTGCAGCCGCGGCAGATATTTGGCCAGCAGCCACGCTAAAATAACGAATCCGAAAAAGCCCGCCGACAGCCCAATCACCCCGTCTGTAAAATCCTTCCACGCCAAGGCGTCACGCGGCCAGGGAAGCTCATCCGGGCCGTTCTTCACAAGCATCCCGAATAAACCGATTATTATAAATGTTATGCCCAAAAAGCCCGCAATGCCGAAACCGGGCAGAACAAAAATTTCAATCAATAGCAGCAGCAGTCCTATCGCAAACAATAACACCTCAACCCAGTTGGCCAGCCCGTGGAGGTGTTTGCTGCCGATGATAATTACAAAGCATATAACCGCCACCAGCCCCGGCAGCCCGACGCCCGGAGTATTAAACTCAATATAAACACCGAGAAGCGCCAGCATAACAAGCACGGCCATCACCGCCGGAGAATTCAGCCATCGCACCATCTGTTCCGACCACAGCGGCTTAAGCATCATCGGCTCGCCGGCAAAACTGATTCCGTCACGTTCAGCTAAAAAATCCAGCGCCCCTGCCACGTCTTTAACCACCGCCCTTGCGATGCCGTACTCCAGAGCCTCCGTCGCCGTGATGTCAAGGATCTGCTCTTTCGTCACAATCACCTTCTTGTTGGCTAAGTCATGCACGTTTGGGTCCTTCGGTATATCTGTGCTCTCAAAGAACTCATCCTTGCCCGTTTTAAGATTTTTAATCCTGAAAACCTCAATCTCTATTGTCACCATCGCCTTGAGCAGCGCCTCTGGATAACCATTCGCCTGAGCGGAATTGACGAACACCGTCCGAATGTCCGATTCAATCTTCTCACGCTCTACGTCATCGAGTTTCATCCCCAGCGCCATCGGTGCGCAGGCACCTATCCTCGTCCTCTCCTTCATTATGATATCTTCACACCCTACGCTTATCAGGGCACCCGCTGATACCGCCTTCTTGGATATATATGCAACCGTCTTTGCCTCACGATTCGCCTCGTGCAAAAAATACTCCGATATGTCGTATGCTGATGAGACGAGCCCTCCAAGGGTATTTATCTCGTATATCAGGTACTCCGCCCCCCTATCGAGTGCTATCTGGGTTCGGCGTTTGATGGATTTAAAGAGCCCATCGTCGATCATGCCCTTACAGACAATCACCGCCGCCTTTACGCTCGGCTGCTCTGGCGAAGTGTCATTTGCATCGCCGATGCTTGCCCCCTGCCCGCACAGGCTCACAACCAGCAGCAGCCACATTACAACAACCGCAAATCTCCGTATTGAGTTTTTCATAAATGAAATTCTACCCTAACATCTAAAATAATGCAAAATCTAAAAATCCTGGCTCGTGAAATAAGTTTTTTTGCAATTTAAGCCCCTCTCTTTGTCTTTACTCCCTTATCTATGACAGCCTGCATAAAATCTCGACGCCCTGCCGAATTTTCTCATCACTGGTCGCGTAGCTTATCCTGAAATGTGTATCTTTTTCACTGAACACGTTGCCCGGTATAATCAGCACATTGTTCTTAATCGCCTTCTCAACGAATTCCGTACCTTTGCCACCCGGCGCCTTAACGAATGCGTAAAACGCCCCTCCCGGCTTGACAACTTCAAACTTGTCCTTCAATCCCTCATAAATAAGGTCTCTTTTCCTTCTGTATTCGTCGATAAACTCGCTCACATCGTAATCCATCGCCGCAATAGCCGCTTTTTGAAACGGTGTCGGCGCACATACAAAAGTATACTGTTGTATCTTGGCCATCTCTTCGATCACGTTTCGTAAAGACTCGTTCATAGCCGCATACCCAAGCCGCCATCCCGTCATCGCATAAGGCTTGCTGAAACCGCGAAGCAAAAGTACCTTATCGCAGTATCCCGCTATACTCCTGCAATGGCCGTCATAGCAGAATTTCTCGTATATTTCATCTGTTAGTATTACCACATCCTTTTCTTTCGCAATCTCGGCAAGTCCCTTTATTTGCTCTTCCGAATACACCATCCCGGTCGGATTGCAGGGAGAGTTGACCAGAATCAGCTTCGTTTTGCTTGTAATGCTCTCTGCTATCTTTTCAACCGGCAGCCCAAAATTCGGGTAGCTACTAATAAATACGCACTTGCCCCCCAGCATATTCACAAGATGTTTATACATCACAAAATATGGGTCGGGAATAATCACCTCATCACCGGGATTCACAAGCGCCATAAAAGCTAATAGCAGTCCCCCGCTCACCCCGCTCGTAACCAGTACCGCCGGATTCGCCCATCCGAATTCTTCTTTCACGCGCCCGGCGATCTTCTTCCGTAGCACTATATCCCCAACCGTTTGAGAATATTTATTCTGCTCCGCCTTGATTGCCTTGATGGCCTCCCCTTTTAGCGCCTCTGGCACATCGAAGTCCGGCTGACCTATCGAAAAATTCACCGGATCCTTCATCTCCGCCCCCAGAGCAAAGACCTTCCGTATCCCGCTGGCGTCGATTGCTTTTGCTCTGTCTGAGATTAGGTCTTTCATATCCATATATTACCCAAAACCACCCAATATGCAATCACCAATAATCTTTATTCATCACCTCAAAGCATATCCCCGCTTCGGCAAAACAAACATCCTAAACGTCAACATATAAATTCTCAACAGAGTGAAAGCCTAAAATACTGACCGTGCTGTCTCTCAGGCTATGTATGAAGCAAGGGTTTTCCATTTAATCCGACCTTTGTTTGTAATCTCATACTCAAGCAGGATGTATCCCCCGTTGTGTCCGTCTTCGAAATATGCAAGTACCCAATTCTTCGTTAGTATCCAGATTTGACTCTCCGAATAAAAATTCATCGTCCCGCCAACACTTCCCTCGTATGGAATAAGTTCCCTGTGTTGTTTCAAATCTGAGATAATATCTTTCACCGGCTCTTTCAATCCCCTTCTCTTCATCTCTTCGATGTCCCGGCTATGAAGTTCGATAACGTTGGGCGACTTGGTTTTGTTTGTCGTCGCTTCTAGGCTTTTTAATTTCCTTTTAAAATCTTTTCTGCTTCGCTCAAGTTCCTCGAAAAGTGCCCTGTTCTCTGTTTCCAGTTGCAGGACTTCATTTTTGTTTTTGATATGACTAATGAGTACAAAGATGAATGCCGAGCTTATAAGAATAAATCCGACTTGAATTATGTGCTGAAAATCCTTTTTCATATGCTTATTTCTTTCAATACTTGCCGTTCATGTTAATGCGATATTTCTCTAAACATCACCTTTCGCACAGAAAAACAATCCTCCCCCGAGAAAAGCAAATAGCTCGTCTTGCCATCCCTGCTCATCCACTTTGTAGGAAAGCTACTCGTCTCCCCCGGGCCGACGTCCCACTGTTCCGTATAATATACTGTCGTCCACGGCCCCCAGGGCTCCGGCCCGTCGAAAATACCAAGACCTCCCTTAAAACGCATGTCCTCCTCACCATAAACAGTCTGACACCATAAATACCTTTTCAGACCGGCATTATAGCTAATCCCGCAGCGATAACACTTTCCGGCATTAATAAACACCGCCCCCCTTTCGGCAATATCCTTCGTCCAGACAGAACGGCTTTTACCGTCAAGCCCCTTGAAATATTCATAAGCCCCCTGCTCTCTTATTTTATCTTTCATCACCCGCGCCATCACCATCCTGTCCGCCGGCTTATATGCGCTGTCACCATCCGGCGAATAGATATATACAAACTCGTCCCGCGCCCCGGCGTAGTTCCTGCCGAAGTTCAAAAACGTCGGGTACCCAAAGCTGACAGTAAACTTCCATTCGCACCACTTCCACGTCTTGCCGTGGTCTCTCGACCACGCAATCTGCGAATTGCCGACATTCCTGACCAGCATATATAGCACACCATCCACATAGAGCATCCCGCTTGCCTTCGCACCCTGATCCCCCTGCCCTGTACGCTCACCACTTTCTGTTCTAATATTGATTCCACGAAAATCAGGTGGTGATCCCGCAACTTGTACAATACCAAGACTCAGCTTTTCCTTCGTCTTTGGCTCAAATCCCCACCCATCCCCGTAGGCAGTGTACAGATTATCATCGTCCGCCCACGTAATCGGCCAGTTATCGCTGCCCTTTGCTTTCCGAATAATTGTTCCCGCATCCGCCCACTCAACGCCTTTTTTTATCGGACTCGCTGGGTAAGGAGCAGCCCCCCTGCTGCTTTTTGTTTTCACTGATAAGGCAATTGGCTCTATAAACGGCTCAATCGACTTGTAATTTGCGTTGCGTTCCTTGTTCAGCGATTTGCCCGCCCGTGATGCCACTATATCCAGGCTTGGTATCACCACAATCAGGCTGTCATACAAGCCCCACGACCAGTAAGCATCTCGCGGCACCTTCGCCATCGTCCCGTCCGCATTGTTCCACCAGAGCAGCCCGTAATGGTCAGAGGCATTGAAATAACTCTCCGGTTTAACTACAGGCAATCCACGAATAGCATCAGGTACCGTTCGTGCCACATCCACAAACCGTCGTGAGATAATTTCCTTACCCTGCCATCTTCCTCCTCGCAGATATAAATACCCAATCCGCGCCATTGCTTCCACGTTCGCGCTGATACCCGAGCCGAACTCACGTCGTTTAATCCCGTTAATCTCTTTCGCACGATACGCATTGTTGCGCCACGTCAAATCGGATGCCTTTATCCCTATCGGACCAAAAACCCGCTCAAACATCAGTGTGTTCAGGTCTCTGTCATACATTAGCGTCACGCATTCCGCTAACCAGTTTGGCCCCCCGTCGCTATACGACCATTTTGTACCCGGCTTAAAAAGCAGCCTCTCATATCCTCCCGGCTTATCGAATCCAGCCGTCTGCGTCGCCAGATGAAAGAGTGTAATCTTACCCAGCCAGCCAGTGTCGGCATTCGATTCCGGTGGGACACCAAGACCGGAATGATATTTTTTAGCCGGCTCGTCGAGGCCCTTAAACTTGCCGTCTTTCAGCGCAAGACCCACCGCTGTTACACCAATCGCCTTGGTTGAGGACTTCAGGTCATATCTCCGCTCCTGGTCCCCCCACTGCATTACAACTCGCCCGTGCCGGGTAACAAAACCCGAACCGCCGCCGGTCAGCGCATAGTCCTTTGCCTTTTCCAGCACCTTCGCATTCATTCCCATCTCTTCAGGTCTCGCCTCCTTCCACGCAGGCATCGGCCAGATTTCCTCAACACTCCCCTGCCCTCCTGCTGGCAAAGACATCATCGATATTATCACCGCTGCAAATACAAACGAAACTTGCGTCCTCATGTTCATTCTCCTCAAAGTTCGCTGTACTTCAACCGGCCGAGTCCGGCAAAATCATACTGTCCCTCATATATTCAAGATAAAAGTGAGCGCGGATTTAGAATAAAGGGACACTATCCGCATAAAGCAACTACATACCTCCCCACCTCGCCATAATTAATGTATATCCGAAGCTTTTACTCTTTGGTTTCTTCGGCCTCTGGAGCCTCAGCCTCGGCGCCGGCCGCGACCTCAGCCGCTGCTTCCTTTTCCGTTGCCGCCTTGCTCTTTCGGCCGGCATGACTCTTGCGGTGCACTACCTTCGGAAGACCAAGCAATGAATCTTCCTCGGTCCAGCGCTCTTCCTCTTTAAGCCTCTCGATTCGCTCCGCACGTGACAAAACGTTACGGTGCCTCTTCAAAGCACCCTTGATTTTTAATGAACGGTCTATAGACATCCAATTCTCCTGACGAACTAATCATCAAACTTCTTCCAGTACGCAGTCTTAAACGATTTTGCGCCGAAAGGCTCAAAACCCTGAGGAGCTTTATATTTAGCGCCCAACTCGATTATCTTCTGTAACGCGGCGTAACCATCGGTCCCTTCTATGGTTGGGTCTTTCTCGTACTTATTCAAAGTTACAAGATAAAACGTATTACCGATTTTCCTTATTTCGGTCTCTATGCCGCCCTCGGCAAAATGATACTGTACCAGTTCCAGGTCCGCCCTTTTATCATAGGTTTGTATCACAATCCTGTTGCTACCCGTCGATTTTACTATTTCTTTTTCACCTGTATCAGGCGGTATTCTTTCATCCACATCAGGATTTTCATTCCCGGCACCTACCGTTCTTCGAATGCCGTCTAATACCTTTCCTGCCGAGCTACTTATATCTTCCCGACTTATACTCCTGATTTCATCAAATCGAACCACCACCAGAACTACCAGTATTACACCCAGAATCACTGCAATCGCCGTCGTATATGGCAGAGATATCTCTATCCTGCCCGCGTTAAACTGAACCATCTTGGGCTTTCTCGGCCAATGGGCTGCCCTTCCCGGCGGTGCCACTGTCGGTTTCACCGCCTTTGGCTCTTCTTCCTCGGCCTTGTCCGGGTGCAATTTCCTTAAACTCTTGTCATACTTGGACTTAGGCCAATTCTTGCCCATCACCTCGTAAAGAGATTTTTTCCCGCGATAACGTGCCATAGACAAACCAGCTTAATTTAATATATATCCAGTTTACTATCTTATCGGCATACGTCAAGGAAACCGGCCAACACCAATTAATAAAGCAGCCGATATTTTTACAACATTCGAACCTCAATTTCAACAGGAAACTTTAATATTTATTAAAAAGTCGAATCACTCGGCTCACCAAAAGAACTCAATTTCGGCTCTTGAACTAGATATGCAATTAAAAACTGTCTACTTTGTCATATTTAACCAACTTTCGTTCACAGAGCAAAAGTGCCGCTGTATCGCACTATGTTGTTGCTCCTGCCTTGGCAAAAATACAAAACGAACAGGCCCGCAATCTATTGCGGGCCTGTTTTGCCTCGAAAATTCACATAGGCGGTCGCTTCAACAAACGAAGCGATCCTTAAAACTGTAGTAGCCTATTCTAAAATCCAGTTGTTTGCAAATATGGCAAAGTCCTTTAAATCCACAATCCCGTCACGGTTAAAGTCTACATGAATCGAACCTGACGGGCTGGACGAAAGCCATCGGTCTGCAATTCTCGCTAAAACCCTAAAGTCATGTGGGATGCTGACAGTCGCGCTGCGAACAGTAGTATTTCCCGAATCGTCAACGGCCTGATAGGTAATGGTATAAAGCCTGCCACTGTTGGGCCCGCTGCGCTCGGACCTTACCTGGATTGAGCCGTCATCACCTATTTCAATATCATCAATGGTGTTTCCACTGCCTATTATGTCATCATCTTCGCTTGCCACTACGCCGACCAGTGACACATCCGGTGACGCATCACACTCGTCGCTCACCGTCCAGCTCGGCGTAATCTCTTCCATCTTGTGGTTCGGCGGCCACATCATAGTTGGTGTGACGGAAAGCTCGAATTCGGGTGGCGTCGTGTCCACAACCGTTATCACAACATCATTGGGTTCCGAGTCCTCTATACCGTCGTTGACAATAAGCGTTACCACATACTCACCCGGACATCCATCATCAAGCGTGACGGTTGGCGTAGCGCCCTGTGAGGGACTCTCAACGAAAGAACCCGTCCACGTATAAGTCAGCGGGTTCCCGTCGGCATCGAAGGAGCCTGTACCGTCCAGAGTGACCTTAGTGCAGGCGCTGGTGTTGCATACACATTCGATTGTCCGGTCGTTCCCGGCATCGGCCACCGGAGGTGTGTTCTCTGTTGTAAACGACCACTCATTTCCATCGACAATACTGCAGCAGTTTTTCATTACAACCTGCCAGTAGTACTTCGTCCCGCGCTTCAATGTATCACCCGGCTCCGGTGTCGGGTCACACGTCGACTCGGTCATATCACTTGCTATCAGTTCCATTGCGTTAGGATCTTCTCCGAAATAAACATCCCAGGTCACCGGACATGGCGGCTTGTGTCTGAACAGAACCGCCAAACCGGGATGCAGACCGGCTTCATCGCACAGATAATTCAGACCGCAATTGCGATCTCTCTGAATTCCCACAGTTGCTTCCGAACCGGCTTCTAAACTGGGATCCTCGTACAACAGCAGAATATCTCCGCTACCTTCAAAAAGCTGAGCCTGACAAGTCACCCTGCCTTGGTTATCGCTGCAGCAGTGCATGACTCTCTCCCACTGCACAACAAAAATACGGTTGGGCGCCTCCCCGACAACCCCGGCGTATACGTTGTCGTCACCGAATCGATTGGGATAGAGATCGTCCCAGTAAACCGCAATGAAACGCTCTACCCCGTAATTTACACACGGAATACAACAGTTGGTATATCCAAAGTATGTGTCCTCAAAGTAAATCGCTCCATTCGAGGCAATTGCCACACGATTGTATTTGGCTCCATAAAAAGGAAAGCTAAACGGCAGAGTGAAAGGATAAAAGTATTCGTCATCCCCGAAATGGAGATTGATAGCGCTTGCCGGTGCTATTGTCTCTGGCTCTTCCGACTCGGGCTCACCGGGTGGTGGCGGCGGAGGCGGCGGAGGTGGTGGTGGCACAGCAGTTAAATCAATCCAATCGAATGTTGGGCCATTTGGCTCGTCGCTGTCGATAAAGATGTAATCACCGTCATCAGGACCACCTTTGTGCAACACACCTACACCACCATCTCCACCTGCTCCCATTGCTGCAGGTGCAGAACAATCTTTCTCGCCGGGTTCCTCACCGGCTCGTATGCCGGGTAACTGGAACTCTGGTTGCATATAACCTGAATCTCCCGGCTTAAGCCAGACTTTAGGTTCACTCTCACCGCTTTCTGATGCACTGGCAATTCCACTACCGGCCGGTAGCGCTGCCTCCGGAAGCAGACCTCCGGGAATCGGATTGTACCTCAGATTATCCATCAAAAACCGCTTTATTTCTGGGTACGGACTGGCAAAGGTGATGACAGCGTGAGCAATTGGTGTTGTACCTGTATAACTGTTCACTCCTTCGACCCAATAGTATCCCATATCTGCAGCATCGGCAGAAAAACTGCCGATTAGATTCAGCGAACTGTCAAGCAAGACCATGGTGCTTGCTTCCACAAGCGTATTGGGGCCTGGAACACTCAATACGAAGCTGTAGGACACACTGTATACAGGAATGGCAAAGTCAAGGGTCATATAAGTACCATTCGCATCACCTTCTATGCACGGAAGTTCGACATATTCGGTCCCACCCGAACCACCGATGATATATGCATCATGAGAAGAGAAACCGAATGTCACGTCCCCGATAACCATGCCGTTAACTGGCGTGCCGTCTCCTACTTCGTCAAAGTCAATCGTCACGCCTTCCTTATTCCCCACGCGCCACTTCAGGATGGTATCCAACGAAACATTACTTGCGCCGTCGGATGGCTCCGGAAGGAACGCTATAGGCATCGGAGGACACTGTAGTTCAAAATCCCCGTTACTTTCATCCGTGCTTGTTCCGTCGATTACACGAATACGATAATCTGTTCCACTCGGCAAAGTGATGGGTATTTCCCACCTGAGCTTCCCGTCGTTTTCAGCATCGTCTGCAAGCTGTTCGTAAACTTCTCCTCCTTTGAGAAGATAAATATCAACAGTCGGACCGCCGCCGATTGAATACCATTTGATATCGTATATGCGTGACAGCAACCAGCTTTCTCCGCCGTTAGGACTAACAACCGTTACTCCCGGTTCCGCCGTTAAGGCATTGTACGCATTAAGCCGACATCCGGATAGTGTTTTCCCTTCCAACGCGGGCAGCAGGTCTCCCGTCCAGACCAGTCTCGACTTCAAATCCTCCAGCGATAACGGAATCGATCCCGGCGGATTCGCCATCACCAGCGCAGCCACGCCAGCCACGTGCGGCGTCGCCATCGACGTGCCGCTGTAATGAGCGTAAAACTCCTCGTTATCATCGATGCATTGAATAAGAATATTGTCTATTTCCCCGCCAAAGTAGTTGTTATCATCGCCATCGGTAAACCAGCGGAACCTTACCTGCATATTCTCATTGCGATATGATTCAGGTATATCCATCCGAATCCAGTAGTAAAAGTCATCATAGTAACAGCAGTCACTGGACCTGGAAAACACCATCTGCCAGCTTGTACCATCCCAAATATAGACGCCAAGCTCATCTGTTAAGCCTACCTCGTAGCGGTAATTGAATTCCAGCGTCAGTCCACGCAAGCCCCGCGTGTCTATCGCAGGAGTTACCATGGAGCCGGAGCTGCTGCCAAGATATGGCCAGGAGTTTTCCCAGTCGCCGCGGGCGGCAATATTGTCTTCGTCATCAGGCATCGGGGCCGCCACTGTACCCCAGCGGTTTCCTATATCTCCAAGCTTCTCCATCTGTGTGCCGGCAAAGGTCGGTATGCTTGCTCCCTGAAAATTCTCATGGAAAAGGGTTCTGAAATTCGGCACGGTGCTCAGAATGCTTGCCCCTGGAGCACCGAGGTCAACCGTCTCGGCGCCGATATTGGAAAAGCTCGCAAGCAAGTCCCTATGGTCGGTAGCAGCCACTGAAATCACGTTGGAAACATCGTAGCCCGCCGGGTAGTATGGATTTGCGTCAGTGTCCGTCCCGTAACCGTTACCCGCTGCTGCCACAAATAGTACGCCGTTGTCACGTGCATACATAATCGCTGCTTCTAATGCTTCAGAGTATCCTCCGCCGCCCCAGCTGTTACTCAAAATCTTGGCGCCATTATTGACACCATAGATGACCGCCTCAACGGCATCCAAAGTGCTGCCTGAACCATTGGCGTTGAGAAATCGCAGGGCCATCAGCTTGCATCGCCAGTTCACCCCCACCACTCCAATGCCGTTATCACCAACAGCCGCAATCGTCCCCGCACAGTGTGTCCCGTGCCCCGCCGCGTCACTGGGATCATTATCATCCTGGTAAAAATCGTAGCCGTATATGTCATCGATATATCCGTTCAGGTCGTCGTCCATACCGTTGCCTGGTATCTCGTCGGTATTGATCCACATATTGCCGGCCAAGTCCGGGTGCATATAATCGATACCGGAATCGATAACACCCACGATTACGTCTGAATCCTCCGGCACACCTGTTGCTATGTCCCATGCCTCGGGCGCATCGATGTCTGCATCGCTTGTCCCTCCGGTCTGACCTGTGTTATGCAAGCCCCACAAGTCATCAAAAAGCAAATCTTCCGGCACCCGCGCTATACGAACAAGGTAGTTCGCTTCGACTGCCAGGATTCGACTATCTCTTGCACCCCAGTTCTCCGCTACTGCATCCTCCACTGTCTTACCTTCCGGCAGTTTGACTCGAATCACCTCTTTTCCCCTTGATAAAGACAAACGCTTCTCCACAAACCCGCTAATCGCGGATTCAATTCCCACAAAGCCCTCTGCGTTGCCGATTGCACCGTTTCCATCCAGGTCACCTGACACCAGCACCAGCACCTCTCCCGGCACATATTCTGCTCCCTGCTCAAGTCTTTTGTTTCCCACGCCATCGGGTATACTGGCCCCCACAGGTTCAACGAAGCTGTGAGATGTCACCATTGCCGTCGCAAAGATAACTGCGGCGGCGAATGTCCTTGCCCACCTATTGAATAAAAACCTCGAACTTCCTGCTTTCCTGTAATCCGTCATTGTCTTCTCCTTGTTCCTCTGGGTAGCCTGGTTATACTACCGGTCTTCATTTCTCCTTCAATCGTTATTTCTTACCGGGAACCAGTCGCGCATTTATTTTGCTTCAAATGAAGTGGATTTGTGTATTCCCTCGAAATTTCAATGCCTTTTGCTCTCCCGTAAATCTCTTATACGTTCGTAAAAAACAGCGTTGTTGTGGAAGATACCTTGTCGGGCGGCGAAAAGAGACCTTTTCACCACCCATCTTCAGACTATTAGTGTATCTCACTTCAGAAATAATGTCAAGAAAATTGCCGTTTTTTTCGCATTTAACCTGCAATTTTACCTAAACTTTACAAATCAGCCTGCAAAACCGCCGTATGTAATAATCTCTGCGATGAACAATTTTTGCTGCAAAACCAAATATTTAACAAACGCACCTATGCTAAATTAAAAGACTCAAATAAACCGCAAATTATTCAAATTAAATTCTAACATCTGAACAAATGAGCAGACTTATGTGCCCGCGATCCCTTAACTTTGCACCAGGTAATCAAATCATAATCATGTTGGTGGCGGCGGAG
>SMTZ1_10004483_pt1 | contig 15017 bp, 8 predicted proteins | sample DeeMarSWOR136_30_FD_25667 | JGI IMG/M metagenome (IMG submission 25667)
TGAAGATTAGATTTCTCCTCAAATTCGGATTTCATCCTCATTTTCGTTCGAAATGACACACTATTATAGTCATTTCGAGTGAATTTCGAAGAAAGGAGCGAGAAATCTTAATACTGCAACAGCCTGCTTAGCGGGACTCGAAATGACAGTTTTATTAAATATAATATAAATAATATGTTACTATAAATATTTTCGGGGCTAAAACAGTAATCATATAAATTTTTTGAAGAAAAACTTTCTGGTCTCATTAATCAAATAGCAGGAAAAAATCATGAAGCACAGGGTTACCACAGGCATAACATACTTATTTTTATTTATCATATTCATTATTTTAATACCACAGTTTTTTGCTTCATGCGTCTCAAATGAAGATTATATAGAGAGCAATGGTACTGACAAGATTGTCTTACCTGATGGTTATGAAGAAAGATATTGCGGCGCTGAGCGGCGCCCGAAGGGCATCCGCTCGAGTGGCCTGGTTCTCCCGCAGCGGAGCGAAGGGAATCAGGAACTCACCGCTCAGCGCCGCATTCTCTCCGAGCGAAGCGAGGAGAGAACATGAAGGTATGCGCTATGGTTTGTTTATCCCGTCATCATATGACTCAAGCAGAAGCTATCCTTTAATTATTCGTCTACATGGCAGTATTGATACGGTCTCATGGGACCTAAGCTGGTATCATGATCCGATACAATCGAATGATCCTTGTTTTGTACTTACTCCAAAGAGTCTGGTAGAAGGGAATGGGTGGGGAAACAGTTGGGAGTCGAGATATAGCCCTGACATGCAAAAAACCTTAGAAGTAATTCATCTACTAATGGAAGAATTTAACATTAATTCCAATCGCTTGTACATACATGGTGCATCAATGGGTGGATTTGGGGTATTTAATGTGTTAGCAAAAGAACCCGGAATGTTCGCGGCAGCTTTTTCAATTTGTGGGGGCGGAGATCCTACAACGGCCGAAAACGTTATGCAAACCCCATTATGGATTTTTCACGGGAGTATTGATAATATTGTGCCGGTTGAATATTCAAGAAATATTTACCAGGCAATTTTAAATGCCGGGGGAAGACTGGTACGATATACTGAATATCAGGGTGTTGGCCATGCCGCCTGGGAACCAGCCTGGAAAGAACCTACCCTTGAATCATGGCTACTGGCACATGAGAAGGGGGTGAAGCATGGCACGCCTGATATGGTTCAGAATCTTAAGTATAAAATTATCAGCAATACCAATGTAGAGCTGGCCTGGGATCTATCTTATGATAATACAGATCCCGATAAATATGTCTGGTATTACCTTTTACTGCGTGATTTTGAAATAATTGCCGAAATAGATAATACCGATTCTACCTATATGGATCTCAATCTAGAAAGCTCGTCTACTTATACATATTCCATTTCGGCAATAAACTATTTTTTTGAACGATCAAAAGGATCTGTAGTATCGGTAGATATTCCTTAAATACAATCTGTTATGCCAAATTATAATAACCAGTGTTATAAGATCTGATCGGGGTAACATCTCCAGGATTTTTTCTAAATTTGCTTTATGATCTTTTCATTTTGCACAACGGGTTAAGTTCATATTTATATCCGCCTTTCCTTTCAATATGAATCAATCAATTCAGAAAAAATTTATTAAAATAAGAAAGGGAAATGATTATGGGTCTGTGTTGTTAAAAAGTGATAACATAAGTATCGAAAAAATGTAAGGGATTGGCTCAAAAAATTATACCTGCAATTTGAGGGTGTTTAATAAAATAAAGATATATTTGGAAAGTTAAATCGATTCAATTATACTTGAATTGAAGATGATGATAAAATATTTAATTCAACATTCGAAAATCCCCATTATTTTATCCAATTTCGCATCATATACTTTCAAATTAAAGATTTTTTAAATGAAAATAGTTCTAATGGTTTTATATCAGGAAAATCGATACATAATTCGCTTTTTTTATAATTATTAAAATCACTCACTTTGAGTAGAACGAAAGAGTTTACTATGATTCCAAAAATTTTAATCAATAAGTTTTTACTTATAATTATCTTGTTCATTTCTTCAGTATTAAATGTCTTAGGCCAGGAGGCGCAGGATCTGGTAAGTGGAAATTTGATTCAATTCAACGACAATGGTGCCTGGTGCTGGTATCAGGACGAGCGGGCTATTATCGATATGGTGGAAGGAAAGCTGATTTTCGGTTCAGATGCCAGCGGAGCAGGTACGGGAGGATCAAACCGAAACGGAAACATAGAAGGAATAATTTATGATCTGGAGACCGGTTCCTGGGAAAAGACCATTTTCTGGAAACCCGGCTGCGATGATCATAATGCGCCTGCTTTCCTCAGACGACCTGACGGAAAATATATCACAATGTATGCCCAACACTATGACTATTATTACAACCGTTATCGGATTTACAACGGAAGCAGCTGGAGTGGGGAGCAACGATTTGATTGGACAACCATCCCTGGCGGTACTGACTACACTATTTGCTATTCTAACCTGTATTATCTTTCAGCAGAAGGAAATATGTACAACTTTGCCAGAGCAAATCACCGCTGTCCCAATTTTATTTATTCCACTGACATGGGAGACAGTTGGTCCTTCGGTGGACAATTGAGTACAAATAATACTGACTCATATAATAAAGGATATTATAAATATTGGGGCAATGGGGTTGATCGAATTGATTTTATCCTGACTGAAGAACATCCGCGTGACGGGGCTACCAGTATGTACCATGGATATATACAGGGTGGTAAAACACATGCAACAGATGGTACAGTAGTGGATGAAAATGTATTCGATGCAGAAAATCTTCCCTCATTCCTGGATTTCACCCTGATTTTTGAACAAGGTACTGTTATCAACGGTAATACTATGAGAAAAATCTGGAATGCTGATCTCGTGAGATACGATGATGGTACAATAGCCGCTATTCTTACGGCCCGGATAAATGATAATACAAATGGTAATGATTCACAAATCAATCCTGATCATGCTTTTATCTACTGTCGTTATGATGGTATGAACTGGTCGTATACTTATCTGGGTCAGGCAGGGAAAAAAATGTATGGTTCTGAAGCTGATTATACAGGTCTGGGAGCACTGGATCCCAATGACCCAAATACCATTTATATATCAACCCATGTTGATCCTCGCAATGATGTTGACATAACCTATCGTGAGATCTTTGAAGGAGTAACTGATGATAACGGCGCATCATGGAACTGGACACCATTAACACAAAATTCTAACCAGCATAACTTTCGCCCCATTGTCCCCGACTGGGATGAACACAACGTAGCTTTACTCTGGTTTCGGGGTACCTACAACGCTGCTCAAAGTTTTGATGCCGCCATTGTTGGTATTATCGAACGGGATGCGGACATCATCAATCCGAAACATTATATCGATGCCAATCTAACCAATACCATGCTCTCAACCGGAGCATCACTGGTGACTACCGGGCCGGATGGAAATAGAGGACCAGCTGACGATCAATGGCATCAGCGAACAGGATTTGGTAACGGAAACATTGTCCTGACATCTGCCGAAATTGGGGGAGAAAATGCTCCTACTCTCAAAACCCAGGTAATTGTACCTGAAGAAGGAATCTACGATGTATGGGTCAACTTCTGGGCAAATCCGGATTATGATTGGAGAATTAAAGCAGGATTATCTATAGATAATATGCAAATTTTCCGGCAAATGGCATCCAAACAGGTTGAGAATGGCGACCACCACAGTACCCTTACCTTAAGGGGCAGCGGTAATACTTATCTCTATCAAGCGTATCTCGGCCGCGTACCAGCCCTGGCTAACCTAACTATAGAGGTTTATGTCGACGATGAATCAATCCAGACTGGCACTACGAACACTTTTATAGGTGATATTGCCCGTACCTGGTATGATGGCGTTAGCTATGCCATATTAGGTAATGAACCGGCTTTCTCTCTTTCGGAATCTTTGCTTGATTTCGGAGAAGTACCAACCGGTTCAACAATGAAAGATAGTGTTCTGGTATTCAATCCCGGTTCAGATATGCTTCGAGTCACAGAGATCTCCTCTACCAATACTCACTTTACCTTTGCTCCTGACGCATTCACACTTGAACCATCAGGAAGCGACTTTCTGGTCATTATGTTTACCCCTGAGAATATATCTGAAGAAAGCGGTTTTATCATTCTTACTCATAACGCACCCGCTTCGCCAGATACGATTGCTGTGAGCGGTCAGGGACTCGTTCCGACCGCGGTTGAGGACAATAACAAAAGAATCCCGACTGTTTATGCCCTTCATCAGAATTATCCGAACCCATTTAATCCGACGACAACTATAATCTACACATTACCGGAGAATGTTTTTGTAAGTTTGAAAATATATGATATACTCGGTCAGGAAATGGTGACACTGGTAAATAAAGAAATGACCGCTGGTACTCATCGCATCAACTGGAACGCCCAGAATAGACCATCAGGTGTATACTTTTATAAAATCAGCGCCGGTGGTTATTCAGAGATACGTAAAATGATGCTGCTTAAATAGTATCAAATGATAATAACTATTAGAGTTTCAGGAAAAATTTTTTGACAGAATAATTATAAAAGTACCATAAGCAGCATGCGATGATTACAAAAAGTAACTCACCCCCTTTAATTCGGGGCTGTATCAAAAGGTACATTTTGCGCATAATTATAAAATTTATTAATTCTAGACTATCTATTAACTCACCCCTCAACCCCCTCTCTTTAAAAGAGGGGGCGAAGGGGGTGAGTTCATTAAGTTGATGCTAAATATCTCATATTTAAAGTATTTATTGTCGTAGCTATCATAAGACACTAACTATAAATAATAAAATGATATCATATGAATAAATCAGTTTTATTTATTATCCTGATGTTTTCATTCCCTTACGGAATTTTTCTGGCACAACAACCGCAGCTTCCCGATAATTATCCACCGGGATTATACGATGAGTCTGAAGTTCCTAAATACACCCTGCCCGACCTGCTTACTACTCTTGACGGTGAGAAAGTTACCGATAGTACAACCTGGAAGAATAAACGCAGACCAGAAATCTTAAAACTTTTCGAAACCCATGTTTACGGGCGGACAATGGTAAATCGTCCTGATGAGATGAGCTGGGAAATTACAAACAAAGAACCAAAAGCTTTGGATAAAACCGCCATAAGGAAAGAAGTGACCATCTATTTCTCGGGGACGAAGGTTGGACCCCAAATGAATCTGAACATTACCCTGCCGCTCACTGCCAGAAAGCCAGCACCGCTATTTCTGATTCCAGGATGGTTTCGTAACCCGGATATATTGCTTAAAAGGTCTTACGGTATTGCCAACTTTAATCCCTTTGAGATAGAACCAGATCAGAAGGATAGTTCGTATATAAAAGGCATCCGTAAATTTTTTGCCCCACCGGGACAGATCGAACCTGCCCCGGATGAATGGGCAGCAATCGGAGCCTGGGCATGGACTGTGAGCCGGGCAATGGATTATATTGTAACCGATCCGGATATCGATGCCCAGAAAGTATGTATAATGGGATTTTCACGCTTCGGTAAAGTTGTTATGTGGGCAGCAGCCCAGGATGAACGATTTGCGATTGTTTTCTCGGGAGAATCTGGCTGTGGCGGGGTCGTTATCGTCCGCCGGGGATTCGGTGAAACCGTTCGTTCAATCAACCTTTACGCTCCTCATTGGTTCAATGGTAATTTTAAAGAATACGGCGACCGGGTAAACGACCTGACAATCGATTGGCATATGCTGGTGGCCTTAATGGCTCCAAGACCCGTTTATATTGCCACTGCCGAGGAAGATTACTGGGGCGATCCGTACGGCTCATTTCTCTCCGGAAAATTCGCTGAACCAGTCTATTCACTATTTGGGAAAAAGGGACTTGGCGTGGATGATATGCCACCAGTGGAAACACCTGTCGGTGATTACATTGGCTTTCACAACAGAAAAGGCAAACATGGCATAAATGAATATGATTGGGAACAATTCCTTGACTTTGCTGACCGACACTTCGGTTTCATTAAAACCGAAAAATGACTTTTTATCAAGATCATGAAAATTCATGATCATCCATTAGAGGTTATTCATTCAATTTATATCAATTTAAATCTATCGTATGAGATAACATATATATTTCCTCTTAAATGGAAAATGACAGTGAATAAACAACCACTGCTATTATCACTCCTTTTATTAATTAATTTATACTCGTGCCAGAATAATAATTCAGAAAAGAAGAGTAGTGGACAAATAAATCGCTACGATCTGGTACGCCGTCACATTCCGGTTGTGATAAAGCCTGAAAGACTTTCACCTTTCACGGTGGGAAATGGTGAATTTGCTTTTACTATGGATATGACAGGTTTGCAAACCTTTCCGGATTTCTATGAAAATGGTATTCCACTGGGTACCCAATCCCAATGGGGATGGCATTCTATTCCCAATCCACATAACTATACCCTGGATCAAACTTTTGAATATTATGACACCTACAGCAGACAGGTACCATATGCTTCCCTGCAACATTCAAATGCAGGTCAATGGTTGCGAGCCAATCCTCACAGGCTTCACCTGGGCAAAATAGGTTTCAAGATTATTAAATCTGATGGTGCAGAAACCCGGTTATCAGACATAAAAGATATCTATCAATCAGCTGACATCTGGGAAGGAATTATAAAAAGTTCCTTCACTATTGACACCAATAGAATTAAGGTGGAGACCTCATGTCATCCTAAAATGGATCAAATTGCCGTTCGAATCCGATCATCTCTATTGCCTCACCGGAGAGTGAGTATCGCATTTGATTTTCCCTACGGTTCGCTATCCTGGGGGAAAAAATCAGCAGATTGGGACAATCCGCAGAAGCATACATCCGAAACCATTCTTCGTAAAGATCAATTGGTTGTTCTTGAAAGAAAGTTGGACGCTGAAAAGTACTTTGTAAACATCCAATGGAATGGCACCGCGCAATTTAAAAGAATTTCCAGACATACATTTATGCTTGCCATATCCGGTGATAACCAATTTGAATTCATTTGTCATTTTTCAAAAAGAGAAAAAATTGAAGAGCCACCAGACGCCGGAGAGACTTTTAGTGCATCCAGATTGTACTGGCAGAATTTCTGGGAAACGGGCGGAGCCATTGATTTATCGGAGAGTACAGACCCACGGGCACCTGAATTAGAAAGACGTATTATATTATCCAGATATTTAACAGCTATTCAATGTGCCGGTTCAATGCCCCCACAGGAAACCGGCCTAACATTCAATAGCTGGTATGGTAAATTCCACCTGGAAATGCACTGGTGGCATGCGGTGCATTTTGTACTCTGGGAACATCCTGAACTTCTGGAAAAAAGTCTTTCGTGGTATGAATCTGCCCTGCCAATGGCCAAGCAAAAGGCAGAACGACAGGGATATGAAGGTGTAAGATGGCCTAAAATGATAGGATTTGATGCCTGGGAAAGTCCGTCGACAGTCGGTGTATTTTTAATCTGGCAGCAGCCACATCCCATCTATTATGCTGAACTTTTATACCGCTGCCGAAAAAATCAATCAATTCTGGAAAGATATAAAAACATAGTATTTGCCACTGCTGAATTTATGGCCTCCTATGCCCAATGGGATAGTATAAACAGTAGATATGTACTTGGCCCTCCCCTTATTCCGGCTCAGGAAATTTACAAACCGGCCTCAACAATGAATCCGGCTTTTGAACTGTCATACTGGGCATACGGACTAAAAACGGCACAAAAATGGCGCGAACGGTTAGGGCTTTCCCCTGTCGAAAAATGGGATCATATCATTAACAAACTTTCGAAACTACCAGTAAAAAAAGGATTGTACCAGAATATTGAAACAGACTTAAATACATTCGATGATAACTTTCACAGAAATGACCATCCTGCACTATTGGGGGCATACGGTATGCTACCCAACGATTCGGTCGATATCGATATTATGGGTAAAACACTTGAGAGAGTCATGCAATCCTGGAACTGGGATAGCACCTGGGGCTGGGATTATCCCTTAATGGCCATGGCAGCTGCACGTGTCGGTAATCCGAAACTGGCCGTTGATGCATTGCTCATGAATGTGCAAAAAAATACTTACCTGAATAACGGACATAATTATCAGGATGAGAGATTACCAATTTATTTACCAGGAAATGGTGGACTTTTGACCGCTGTTGCCATGATGGCGGCCGGATGGGACGGTGCACCGGATATTCCTGCTCCAGGTTTCCCGAAAAATGGCGACTGGGTAATTAAATATGAAGGATTAAGTCCATTACCTTAAAAATCGTCTGAGAGTCTTTTTATGATGGAAATGTTTATATGCTTTAAAAATTTGACATGATGTTTTCCTCTAGTTCAATAAAATAGGTTCATCATAAAAATGAGTGATTTAATTTAAAAAAGTTAATGTATAACACATTTTACATCTTAATAATGTATCAAATTTTTTACAATTTAACCGATCGATAAAAAAAGTTCGTTTAATAAGCTCTTTTAAAATTTTACGGGCATCAGAATATTTCGATCCCAATTTAAAATGATGATTTGCTGTTTTTATAAAATATGTCTTCTTCTGTTACTTTTTGACGGACCAAAAAGTAACCAAAAAGTCCTCCGGCGAAATAAACTCGTCCGGCAGTCACCGGACTCAGACAGAATTTCGCCGGTTATAAAACATGCATTTATGTCAACTCTCTTAAGTACCCAATTATTTTGAAGAATCCTAAAATATATAATAACATATTATTTTTTATATAATTAGTAAAATTGTTATTTCTGTAGACATCAACTAAATCAAATGACAACAATAGTAAAAATAATTACTAAAAACTTATATTCTCTTAGATTGTCATCTTGAGTGACAGTATTACCGGACAGCTTGGCCAGGACTCCGTACTGGCCAGCCGGCTGTTGCAAAAGGTTTATTATGGGCTAAAGCCCCGATATGAGCGGGAGAATTCTTTCTTTTACTGAGTTTAACCAATAACCATATAATTAAAACTCTATTATAAGGTATATAAATGAAAAAAATCTTTTATCTCCCTCTAATGATACTTTTATCAGGAATTAGTTTGTACCCTCAAGGGGGGATTCCGGATTCAGAAAATAGTCATTACAAAAACCCTATCATTTTCGCAGATTATTCCGACCCGGATGTGGTTCGAGTAAACGATGATTTTTATCTAGTGGCCTCTAGCTTCAATTGCATGCCCGGTATACCGGTATTACATTCCAAGGATCTGGTAAATTGGAAGATCATCGGACACGTGTATGAAAGACTTCCTTTTGAGAAATACGATAAACCCGTTCACGGAGAAGGTGCTTGGGCCCCATCCCTTCGTTATCATAATGGTTTATTCTACGTATATTTCTGTACGCCACATGAAGGTTTGTTCATGGCCAGTACGGATGATCCAGCCGGTCAATGGAATCTGCAGCAGGTTACCAGGGTTGAAATGTGGGAGGATCCCTGTCCGATCTGGGATGAAGACGGCATGGCCTATTTAGTAAGAGGAAAATTACGCGGTAATATCCTTTATTTACATCGGATGAGTGAAGATGGTAAAAAATTATTGGACAATGGGACTGTCATATTTCAAGACGAGAAAACACAGCCGGTAATCGAGGGCCCCAAATTTCTTAAAAAAGATGGATACTATTACATTCTGGCACCTGCCGGTGGTGTTACTGAAGGATGGCAAACCGCCCTATGTTCCAAAAATATTTATGGCCCCTATGAGGCAAAAATTGTCCTACACCAGGGAAACACCCCTATCAATGGACCACATCAGGGTGGAATTATTGAACTGAAATCTGGAGAGTGGTGGTTTTTACATTTTCAGGACAGAGGAATATATGGACGTATTGTGCATCTACAACCGGTAAACTGGATAAATGGCTGGCCTTTTATGGGAATTGACGTCAACAATGATGGTGTCGGAGAACCTGTGTTGGAGTGGAAAAAGCCGGATGTCGGTCAGTTATATCCCGCCTCTGTTCCCCAAACATCTGACGATTTTGACTCAAATGAATTAAGCCTGCAATGGCAATGGCATGCCAATCCCCGCAAAGAATGGTACTCTTTAACAGAAAATCCCGGATATTTAAGACTATATGCCGTACAAAATATCTCTCAAAACGGTAATCTATGGTTTGTACCGAATTTGCTGTTGCAAAAATTCCCGGCGCCTTCCTTTACGGTGACAACCAAGATCACCCTCTATCCTGACCAGCACGATGAAAAAAGCGGATTGGTTATAATGGGAAAGGAATGGGCTTTCTTAGCATTGACCAAAACAAATGATGGATTACAAATTGGGATGTACACCGGCACCTATGATCGGGGATACGATAAAACCCAAAATATAGAATCGACTGACTTTCAGGAAAACACCTACTATTTGAGAGTTCAGGTGGATGATCAGGGGACCTGCAATTTTTCCTATAGTCTTACCGATGAAAATTATAAACCCATCGGTAATAAATTTTTAGCAACCAAAGGAATCTGGATAGGAGCAAAAGTCGGATTATTTAATGTAAATCCAAATATTACGGCGAGTAAGGGGTACGCTGATTTTGATTGGTTTATTCTTGAGTGAGAAAACAATTTGTAATAATCTCGAAAGATGATTATTATCTGTTTGCCTTATCCTCAGATGGTTACCGGACATTGGAATAGCCGCGAATTGATATGATAACCAGGGTAATTCAGCGGGATAAAACGATATTTCAAACGAAATCTTGGTTATAAACTTTGAAAATATCTTTTTCTTCTTGCCTTTTTGAAACTGTCTTTTTATTATTAAACCGGTTCAAATTAATTTAATTATCATATACTAGATCCATTTTGAGCCGTTAAAATAAGGAATTACGCGCTTTTATCATTTGAAAATAAAAACATGACTATATAATGATGAAGCGCACAATTCGGTTAAACGGTTCAATCACGCATCGTGGTATCTTATTGCGCTTCCAGAGAGATGTTTTTTATCATTTCTGAACCTCCCGGATGAAGGGCAGATTTTATAATCATCCTGAATACTGGTGAACAGGAAATTGAATCTGTAATACCAGTCACTGAACATCTGGTTTTTAAAGATATAAATGGATAAAACTTTTGTAGTTTGTGAATTCGAGATCATGATAGGTAAAACATCACGAGATTAGGATCTAAACAAATTTCCTCAGACAGTGATTTAACAAGAACAAAATAAACACTTCAGGTATAAAAGGAGGGAGGCTTATAAAATAATTCGGGTAAGATATGTTTATAACCATTTCTGGTCCAGGCAATACTCTCAAAAATGAAAATACATAATATTTTATGGAGTAATATGTGACATCAAATGCTGAAAAAATTTCTCTCAAAGAAAAAATAGGTTACAGCTTAGGCGATACCGCCTCAAATTTGTATTTTCAGACCTTCATGTTATTCCTGCTATATTTCTATACGGATGTGTTTGGTTTACCGGCTGCCGCGGTGGGAACAATGTTTTTGATTACTCGGATCTGGGATACAGTCAACGATCCTCTGATGGGTATGATTGCCGACCGCACAAATACACGGTGGGGGAAGTTCCGTCCGTATATCCTATTGTTTGCCTTGCCTTTTGGCATTATGGGCGTTCTTACTTTTACCACTCCCGATTTTGATGCCAGCGGGAAACTGATATATGCTTATGTTACTTACACCGTACTGATGATGCTCTACACGGCCGTTAATGTGCCATATTCGGCTCTTATGGCCGTTATCACTCCAAATTCAATGGAACGAACGGAAATATCCACTTTTCGGTTTGTAGCGGCCTTTTTGGGAGGCATTATCGTACAGGGTTCCACCATGTCTCTGGTAAAATATTTCGGAGGCGGGAATGATGCGGTTGGCTGGCAATGGGCCATGGCCTGCCTCTCGGGATTGGCATTTGTATTGTTCTTCATAACATTTATTTCTACAAAAGAAAGAGTATACCCACCGAAAGATCAAAAAAGTCAGTTTAGACAGGACCTGAAAGATCTTTTTACAAATAAGCCCTGGTTGTTGATTGCCGGTGCTACTGTTTTTCAGTTGATTTTTATAGTCATCCGGAATTCCTCCATCATGTACTATTTCAAATATTATGTTCAGAATCAGCAACTGAATTTATTTGGATATGTAATAGATCTGTCATTTGAGGTATTTGCCTCCTCCTTCATGCTCTCCGGGACGGTAGCTACAATCACTGGCGCCATCCTCACTAAATGGATCACAAAAAAGCTAGACAAGAAAAACACCTATGCCGGGTTTTTACTGCTCAGCGCGATATTAAATGCCTTCTTTTATTTTCTGCAGCCTCAACATGTATTATTAATCTATATCCTGAACCTATTTGTATCGTTCTTCTTTGGAACTGTTTCCGTACTGCAGTGGGCAATTTACACAGATACCGCGGATTACTCTGAATGGAAGAACAAAAGACGTGCAACCGGATTGGTTATGTCGGCATCCTTGTTTGCCTTAAAACTCGGATTGACGCTGGGTGGGGCAATCGTCGGCTGGATACTGGCCTACTATGGATTTGAGGCGAATCAGGTTCAAACGCCTGAAACTATGGATGGAATTGTATTATTACTTAGTATTTACCCGGCTATTTTTGGCATTCTGGGCGGTATATTAATGATTTTTTATCCGCTTACCAACAAGTTAATGATTAAAATAGAAGAAGATTTAATAGCAAGAAGGGTAGAATTGCAATAATAGATCGAATAATGGAAAATAATTGGATGTGTAAAATTCCTGAAAATAATTGATGAAGAAAAAAGAAAAATAGGATTTTAGGTATTATTATTTTATGTAAAAAACAAACGATGCAAAATAAGAATCTAACCTGAACATGTTAGTATCATTTTTCACATAAAAAAGGTAAAAAAAACATGAATTAGGAGGAGAATGATATACTTACCCCACCAACACCATTGGAGTGCGAATTCGTACCACTGCGTGGGGTGAACTCGTAACCCCATCCGTGTGTTTCGGTTTCTTTGGATATAGTAGTTTATTTAAGCAAAATTAATTTTTTTGTAATAGACCTGTTCTCTGACTGTAATCAATAAATATAGATGCCGCTTGTTAGACCGGTGGCATCAAATACTTCAGCATAATTACCTGCCTGACGATATCAATTATTATTCATCATCTCTTATTCTCTTTAGTATATCAAAAAAGACAGCCTGTCTGTGTTCTATAGACAGGCTGTCTTTTTACACGCAGCATATACAAAGAACAACCATTATCAGGAGATTTTCCTGATAATTAATATTCTTTGTAAATTACAGAATTATTTAAGCAGCATCATCTTTTTAACTTCCACAAAATCTCCTGCTTCAATTCTGTAATAATAAATACCGCTAGAGAAACTTGAAGCATTAAACATAACTTCATGATAACCGGCATTCATTTTCCTGTTCTGAAGTTCAGCAACAACCCGGCCTAAAACATCAAACACGACGAGTTTAACGTCACTCTGTGCTGGCAAACCGAATTTAATTGTAGTTGAAGGATTAAATGGATTTGGATAGTTCTGGCTTAAATTATACTCGGTCGGAATTCTACTATCTACTGTATTAGGTTCAATACCCAGTACGATGTGTTCCTGAGTCTTGGTAACCTGAACGGCTTCTAAAGTCATCGCTGTTGTGGTTTTGTTATTAATTGCGAAGCATATACAATTAAATTTATTTGTGGCTAACGGATCATTAGTATCAATAGCATAAGCTTCCCAAATATAATTATCACCATTCCTTAACTGCATTCTAACATCAAAGCCACCACCTTCCAGAGCCTGGACACCCATTTTGAATGCATATCTAGCTGCACCAGCTACCGCTCCTGCTGGTACCTGTAGTGGAGTACCTAAGACATATCCTGTTCCGGTATTTGTGCTAATCCAGTTTCCATCAACAATAGCACCATATATTCCTGCGGTACCGGACCATGTTGGTACATCATAGTTAAAACAATATCACCCTTAATTACAAGGATTTGTCCCTCTTTTAGTTCAACAGGTTCATAAAAACCACCACGAACTGCAGACCAATCTGTGGGAGGATTATCACCAGAAAGTGTGACATCACCATCTAGTTCACCAAGCTCATTAGTCCAGCCACCGATTCTATTTCCAATGAATCCCCATTGAGTAATGTAATAGTCTTCCCATGGAGCTTCCGGTATCGGAATCGGATCACCTCTATCAACCTGACAATAAGTGATATTAAACTGAGTCTCTGTGCCTTCATTGAGACCAAAACATACGCCATTGAATTTAGTGGTTGTCGCAGGACCAACAACACTGCCGGCATACCAGTACTTGTTATCACTTTTAACCAGAGACCATCTTATTTCGTTGGTAGTATCACTTACCTGATGAACCGAAATAGCCCAGTCATAATTTCCTGCTGTCATTTCTGCATTGCGGGGAGCTTGGAGGACCAGGGCAATAGGCCCGCCGTTATTGCCCCAGGTACTGTTCCAGCTGCCATTATTAACTGTCCAGACTGTTCCTATGCCGCCACCACCATTTGGAATGTCCGCTGTACCGCTTTTGGGGGTAAACTCGTATCCGTCATGACCTACTGGACTAACCCAGGAAGCGGAGTCTGTATACTGATTCTCCAGGGTTGCACTGTCTAGAAAAGTTATAGCATAACGCATTCCAGTATAGACAGAACCCGGGCCGCCACCAACAAATTCCATTTTCCCACGAACAATAAGAGCTTTATCTGTGGTGGATATATCAAAATCATCAAAACCGCCGCGAATGGTAGACCAGGCTGTATGAGCTGAGCCTGTCCCACCTAAACTGCCATCACCATCAAGATAAGTAGAATCATTCATGATTGGCCAACCCTTACCTTGACTCGTTAAACCCCATTGAGTAACATAGTATGGTTCCCATGGAGCTTCCGGTATCGGAATCGGATCACC
>SMTZ1_10023685_pt1 | contig 15017 bp, 20 predicted proteins | sample DeeMarSWOR136_30_FD_25667 | JGI IMG/M metagenome (IMG submission 25667)
CGGAGCATCACGTTTTTCCCCTTGCTCATCCTGCTGTATCTTGTCCTGATCTTCTTGCTTTTCAGGGCGAGCGAGTATGTCCTCCAGAGTAGCTTGAACAGGTTGATCCATCCGCCTAGGTCTTTGATCATATCGAGGCCCGTCTTCGCAGAGAGGAACTCGCTGAATGGCTCCACTGAGACTTCGGAGAAGCCGGAGTCGATGAATCCCTTCTCCCAGGTTTCGGGTGATCTGATGCTGAATGGGAGTTCCGTTAGTTCCCTGTAGACCTTCTCTGCGTAGTCGGCCTTCTCTGAATCCTGGGTTGGGACGTTCTCCAATCGGTACATCTCGTTTATCCCCAGGTATCCGCCGGGCCTGAGGACCCGCATGAACTCCGGGAACGCCCTGTCGATTTCTAGGAACTGTGAGACGAAGATGGTGAGAACTGCGTCGAATGAGCCATCGGGGAATTCCAGGCTGTAGGCATCGCCCATGTGGAAATCCAGCTTTTTCTCTGTTTCGAGTTCTGAGGCCCTTATCTGTGCTTGCTCTATCATGAGCTCTGATATGTCGATGCCGGTGACCTTGCAGCCGAAATGTTCCGCGAGGTATTTGGCGTTTCCCCCCGTGCCGCATCCCACATCCAGGATGTGGCTGCCGTCGTCTATCCTGCATCTCTCAGCTAGGAGGTCGATGCTTGGGGCTCCCCCGATGTTGAAGAACGGGACCCCGAGGTAGGCCATGAAGTCGTAATAGCCCAGTTCCTCGATCTCTTGGATCGATAGCGCGCGTGGCATCTGAAATCGATCCTTACTCCTTAATACCGGTCTTAAGACCTTCTAATCATTCTTACGGAGTTCTAATATTGAGAGCTTTTTCTATACGCATCTAGGCGCATTTTCTCGTGTGCATAGCGGGGCATGTGTCTGAGCTCCGATGTGGGGAGCTATATAAATACCAATAAAAAAGGGAGATAAAAACATGAGGAAGAAAATATTCACGTTCTATCTAACAGCACTGATTTCTGCCGTACTCTTTGCGTCTTTGATAACAGCTTATGGTACAGAACCGGAATTAAGGATCGTTCATAATGAATTCCTTGACTCTCCACCGCCTGACGTACGTGTACTACCGAATGGGATAATGATATTGACCGGAATTTCAAATCAATATTGGAGTGGTGGTGGATGGGATGGCTATGTTGTTCAGGAATACAGAATGGTCATGAGGCCTCCCGAACTAGGTGGAATGGTTACTGGCGAGGGATATGGTGTGTTCGAGGGCTCCGTTGATGGTAAATATGGTACAGTAAGGTATCGTCTTAAGAATGTGATTCCAGGCGGTGTATTCGAAGATGGGCAGGGAACTATTTCTCTTCTAAAAGGAACAGGGGAATTAGCAGGCTTAAAGGGTCAAGGAACTCTGGATTTCGTGAATGGGAATTCAGAAATATACATGCACTTTGAACCCTCATAGGACTAAATTCTCTCCATTTTTTTTGGATGCACATGCACGCACGCACAATTAGATGAACTATCGTGGTTATGATAGTTGCAAGAGGTGGTAGCGGTAACGATTTCTCTGCGGGCGCGTATAGTAAAATATATTATGTTATTATGCGCGAATAGTCGAGGTAGTACCTAAAAGATACTAGATAAGACTCTGGCGCGTGCTTGGTTTTTTGGGTGATAGGTTATGCTCCAGTTTAGTAAGCCTCGTACGAAAGATTATTTATACTTCTGTAGTACTATAAAAAATTGTAGTGGTGAGATGATTTGGATACATCAAGGCAATATGCTGAAAAACTAGACTCAGAAGATCCACTAGCTGAGTGGAGAAAAGAGTTCTACATTCCAGAGAGGGAAACACTGGGACTAGACGGGACACGCTCGTTAAAACCTATTCAATACTTTGAGGGGAATAGTCTCGGTCTCATGAGCACCTACGCGGAAGAGGGAATCCTGAATGAGATCGAACTCTGGAAGAGATTAACAAGCAGAGGCAGCGATGTCGGAAGAAGAACCAGGGATTATCAGGCAAAACTTGTTGGGGCGGATCCAGATGAGGTGATACTAGCTGCTGGTGCTACGATCAACATTCATGTTCTAATAAGTACATTCTACCGACCTGAGGGTGTAAGGACTAAGATACTGGCGGATGAGCTCAACTTCCCTAGCGACCTCTATGCCTTGTGGGGTCAGATAAGACTCAAGGGATATGATCCGGATGAGAATCTAGTCCTGGCTAAAAGTAGAGATGGTAACCTGATCGAGGAAGATGATATCATAGCGGCTATGGATGAGACGGTATCTGTATGTTTCCTCCCTAGCGTTTACTTCACAAGTGGACAGTTATTAGATATTAAGAGGCTTACCGAAGCAGCTCACAAGAAAGATATACTCATTGGTTTCGATTGCTGCCACAGTATAGGCATTGTACCCCACTATTTTGATGAATGGGGTGTTGACTTCGCTCTTTGGTGCAACTACAAGTACATGAACGGTGGTGGCGGTGCCATTGCAGGACTATATGTAAACCGTCGACATTTTGGTAAAATGCCGGGTATGCCTGGGTGGTGGGGGAATAGCTGGAGTAATAGATTCGACTTTGAGATACAGTTCAAACCCGCTGAGAATGCTGAGGCCTGGTATGTCGGTAATCCTAGTAACTTTGCTAGGGCGCCTGTAGATGGCTCCAGCATGATGATGGACGAGGTGGGCATTGAGAACATTCGTCATAAGAGCCTGAAGATAACACGGTATCTAATGGATCTGGTGGATGCAGAGCTGAGCGTTGAGCCATATAATTACAGTATAGGGAATCCCAGGGAGCCTGAGAGGCGTGGAGGGCACGTTGCTATTATGCATGAGGAAGGTAAAAGGATTGATCTCGCTCTTCGTGATCGAGGGATATTGACTGATTTCCGCCCTCCTAAAACCATTAGGTTAACTCCTGTGCCCCTGTACACTAGCTATGTCGAGGTCTGGGAATGCGTTCAACACCTAAAGGCTGTGATCGATAACCGGGAATATGAAAACTACTCTAAAACACAGTCTCAATATTGAGCGCATTAAGGAGTACCCTATAATATGGAACCAAGAGGCTTAATGGTCATAAAAGACCCAGAAGTCGCCAAGCTCTTCAGTGATAAAATTCGCCGAGAAATACTGCATCTATTGACTCATAAAGAGATGAGTATAGCCGATCTCGTCAGGGAAATGGAAAAGAACTTTAGCAGCGTTGCCTATCATTTAAGGCTGCTTGAGAAAGCTGGTCTGGTTCAGAAAGTTCGAGAGGAGATTGTCCAGAATAAGATCCAACCCTACTTCAGGGCTACCGCATGGAGCTTTCATGTTTCCTATTCTCTTGACGAGGCTATGACAGGAGATGAGGAATATAGAGCTTGGCAAGAAGATCTTGTGAACAGATTGATTAAAGGCTTGGAAGCATATGGGTTAATGGTGCCCAGCGATAAGTTGGAACGGGTTAAGGAACTCATAAAGATCTTGTATATTCAGCAGAAGAAGGAATTTGAGGAGCGTCGAGAGATGCGTATACCAGAGATTCAATTGGAACCCCATATAGGTAAGTCCATTGCACATATTTTATCAAGTACTCGTCTAGTTGTTGACCTGAAACATCAAGACGCTGCAGAGGAACTTGCTGCAATTCTTGATCTTTAATTTCGCGAGCTCGCGCAATTTGAATATATATCTAAATACAAACTGTAAATAGATTATCCCATGGAAAAGAAGAAGATTGAAGTAGAACCAATCAGACGTAGTCTGCCTGCGAGCGGATATATTTTGAATTCTGGATCCACAGTTATGTGTCCCCATGGTGGGCAAGTGTCGATGATTGTTACAAACACTAGAGTAATGGTAGAAGGACAACCTGTATTTACAATGGATGACCAAGGTCAAGTTGCAGGATGTCCAAGCGGTCTATGTGCATCAGTTGAATGGTTGGTTCCTGCTTCTCGGGTTTTCGTAAGCGGTAAACCTGTCATATTAAGTCATAGTAGTGGTATGTGTCGGGGTGCAGACAGTTCTCCTAAGGGAACGCCCGTCGTGATATCGACGCAGACGCGTGTTAAGGGAACCTGATTTTTTCTTTGACTTTCTTGTCGTGTACGCTCACAGGTAAACGAAAAAGAGTATCCTCTAATGAAGTACATTTTTCACTCACAAGACATTTTATCAAAATATGATAAAGATTTAAACAGAGCATCACATCTACACATGAAGAACTAGAATCGAAAAAATGTGTGGTGACAATGAGTCAAAGCGATCGTTACTATGGGAAGTACAGGGGGGTGGTCACTACAAATGAAGACCCGAGTAATTTGGGGCGTATAAAGGCTCAAGTGCCAGCGGTCTCGGATTCTGAGACGGGTTGGGCTACGCCTTGTACCCCATACGGTGGGAACGGCGTAGGTATGTTCTTCATTCCTCCTGTAGGGGCCAACGTCTGGATCGAGTATGAAGGCGGGGATCCCGAGTCACCTATATGGAGTGGTTGCTTCTGGGATACTGGGGAAGCTCCCGCCGATTCTCCGGACATGAAGATGATTAAAACAGACTTCGCGACGATAAACATCAACGACGCGTCTGGGGCAGGCGAGATTACAATCGAGGGTATAACCGGTGTGAAGATCGTGTTGGACTCTGATGGAATTGAATTGAGTTATGGCGCAGCAAAGATCAAGCTGACAGCAGCCAGTGTCGATATCAACGATGGCGCCTTCGAAGTAATTTAATGAATGCACTCGCCCCCTACACACCCACAAAAAGGGAGTATGAATAAACGCGCGCGGGTTGAATTAGATTTGAACAAATTTAGCATAAATCCGATTTCTATAGAAACTTGCCTCAACTCCCGATGTTCAAGCGATTTTGATGGAGACCCTAAGAAGAACCATTGGGGCATCTACATTGACAGTAGACCGTCAGAGAATATTATCAACAAAATAGTTAGGTGTTGCCAAACCCCAAGATTTTCTGATGGGAAGCTTATAACTTGGTTCGAAGGTAACTATCTTTTCTTAGGATTTGAGACTGTAAAAGACGCTTTTGAAGAAAGGATATTACACATTGAGAGTGGAATGCAGCATCAAGCAGTTCATTTAGCCTGCGCTGCGTTAGGCGTGGGAACCTGTATTCATAACATGGGGATAAACGGGACACAATATGACAACAGGATGGCAACAGCGAGACATTTAATTCTTGAGATGGCTGATTGCTACGAAACCGGGAAATACACTGAAGCTACGCCTGATCCTCCGTTTCAAAAGGGAAAGAGTCTCCCAGAACCAAAGAGAACAGGTTGTGTAGAATGTCTTCCCGAGTTAGAAAAACTGGAAATATCGAGAATCAAAGGAGTCCCACCTCAAGAAGAAGATATATCTCAGCTTCTCTGGGCCGCAAAAGGTAGAACTCCCCATTACGTAGGAGGAAATCCATGGGGCCTAACCATACCAACATGGGGAGGACGGCAAGAATATACCAATGTATATCTAGTAAAGAATTTCAAATTATATCGTTACATTAACTGGACAAGGCAATCGCAACCCCTAAACAAGCTGACAAACAGGCTCCTTCGTTATGTGATTTGGAAGCTTCGTGGTAAATCACCATTTTATATTATAGGAAATCCTACTCATGACGTAGAGTTAATACGGAGTATAAAAAGAAACATTCAATTAGACGAACAATACGCTGCTATCATTCTTTCGCGAAACGAGAATACCAATCGTGCATTTTGGGAAGTAGGGTATATGTTAGAGAACATGCTTCTGCAATTAAGAAGCTTAGAAATCCCTTACAGAGCAAAAATATTCAGGCTAAATGAAATATCAGAACTCACTGAGATAGGCATAAAAGATGCTGTAGCTGCTCTTATTATGTAATAATGCAAGTTTCATAGAAAAATCAGCTATAAATGAGTGCGCTCTTTATCAGGAAAATGGGTCAGCATCACTGTTGCAGCACGCGAGTGGTAAAAGATCGACCCGTTGTCCAGGTCAGGTTCTTGGAAACGGCGCGCGCCTTGATGAAAGGATTTCGGTAACCTTATGTTTCTACAAGGCAGGTCTGGGAAGTGTTGCTTAGCTCGCGCATCTATGTGATGCTGCTGTGTTCGATGCGGTATAGCTTCTTGTAGACGGTTTCCCATTTTCCGTCGTTGATCTTCTCCGACATTTCGAGCACGACTTCGCGGAATGCCTTTTTCTGTATCATGTCCTCGTACTTGTAGTATATCCTGGATAGGTCGACCCATACATCGTCTTTCATGTTGCTCATTTCGACTCTGACAGGGGATAGAATCCTGGATGCTGGTGCTGTGATTTTTATGAATGTCTGATTCAATCGTTTGCTCAGGCTTTCCAGGGCCCTTCTCGTTTTCTGTAAGCTGGCGGATATCCACATTTTCAACACGGACACCTTCGTCCCTCCGTTGGGGTCGTCCAACCTACTTCGTGCGCATGTGAAGCGCGTGAACAGGGATCTGTGTTCAATTCCGGTAATATGGTATATAAAAACACCTATGGAGTACATTTCAGGAATATTCTTCTGAATGCGAGTGGATTGGGAGGTGTTCGCGGCCGTTACTCTTTGATTGCGCGCACAGGGTTATGAGAACGAGCCTCTGAAATACAGTATCTTCTATTAGATGAAGTATGGATAAGGTGTTCTAGAATGAACGTCCCAGAGGGGCTTGGGTCTTCAATTGTGAAAGCGTTCAGGTTTATGGAAGTCAGTCTGAATCCTGGTGGGTTCTGGTCTGATTTCCTTACTTTGGCTGGGGAGAGCACCTACTGGGTTTCAGGGTACACTGGGTATGCTCTGTGTAAGGGTCGTGATGGCCTTGGGTTGCTGGATGGGGTGGCTCTAAGGATCCTTGATCATCAGGGGGTAGATGGTGGCTGGGGTTATGGGCCCGGTGTTCCGGCGGATGCTGACTCTACTTCGTGGTGCATCCTTTTCCTCTCCAAGCTCGGAATGGGCGAGGGAGTAGAGGGAGGTGTTCGTTTTCTCTTGGAGCATCAGAATCTGGATGGGGGCTTCAGGACTTATGCGTCGCCTGTCTCTGTGGGGCGTTACATGGGGCTGGATGGTAGTTTTTCGTTTGAGGGTTGGCAGACATCCCAGCTGTGTGTCACGGGTGTGGCGACTCGGGCGCTTATCGATGCGGGCACATCCGAGGGCGTTGATGATGCATTGAATTTTATAAAGGGGTCTCAGATGGGGGAGGGTTACTGGAATCCCTATTGGTGGGATGACGCGCTTTACTCGACTTTCAGTTGTATGTGGGCTCTGAAGGCGGGTGATGGGGGTGATGAGGCCTTGGGGGCTGGAGTCATGGTACTACTGGTGAGGGGGTGGCTTTCTCGACGGCGTTAGCTCTGAAGGGTCTCATGCTGGGGTCTAGGTCAACGGATTCGGATCGAGTTAGGAGGGGCGTCGAGTGGCTTTTAAAGCATCAGCTTGAGGATGGAAGCTGGCCTCCCCATTATCTGTTGAGGATCCCTCATCCGACCATGAAGGAGCCGTGGAGGTATCATGCCTGGGTAAGGGATGGGAAGGCCATCGGAGCGGTCATCAGAGACCATAATCGCTTGTTCACGACAGCGACAGCGTACTCGGCGCTCGCTGAGTTTGATAGGTACTGTAGAGGCGAAACAAGTTAACATATAGAGGAAGGGTTCAGCGTCGCGTAGACGGAGGATTTGAGGCTGGCCTGGTGGAGGCCGTCAGGAAAGCCGTTGATGTGCTGAAGCCTAGTTCACTCTGCATCCTTTCGAGGAAGCCCCTGATTGATGAGGACTGCCCGGAGGTGCCTGAGATAGATCTTCTCTCGGTATGGAACAGGAAGGAGGAGTATCCAGAGAGAATGACTGTCTTCACCAACCTTGGGAGAGTGTATGTGGATGTTCTCTGGGTGCCCATCTCAGAGATGATTGACCCGTTAGAAGCGGCTGGATACAGGATGCTTGCACATCTTTTAGTTGAGTCAGAGATGGTCTGGAGCAAGCCGAGTTTCGTGGGGCCACTCATAGACGAGATCAGGGTCAACGCCTATGAGAAGTCTATATGGGAGAAGAGGCTTAGCAGCCAGTTGGCGTTCGGCGACTCAGCTCTTCAGGAGGCAGAGAGGAACCTGGGTTTCCCTCCGGCTGCATTGTTCTTCCTTCAGACAGCCCACGCCTACTACTTGATCGCCCTGGGCGACGCGATGAAAGAGAGTGTTACGAGCCTGATGACCAAGCCTATGACAAAGCTTAGACGCATGGATGTCGCAACGGATGGTGATCTTGAGGAGATTCTCTTGGCGAATCTTCATCTGGACTTGGAGCCATCTGCCTCCATCGCTGCCTTGAAGCGTGTCCACGAAGCCGTGAGCGCCAGGTGCAACCCACACTTGGTCCGGGGAATGAGCGGGAGGACGCGGGGCCACTATGAGTACTCCCTCTCCAGCCTTGAGCTCGAGTACAGGCTGGCCGTCGCGGAGGCCCTGACGCGTAAAGGTGACGTGGCCAACGCGAATTTTTACCTGAGGTTCTGGGCATACAGCCTTGCCAGGTGCCCGGTGGTGTGCGAGGAGGCTAAGCAGGGAAGGAATCCTAACTTCTATGTTCCCTTCAGCGCCTTCAAGGAGTCCCTGTCGGAGGCGTGCCCGGAGATAATCGAGCCCGTCAGCCAGATCCTCGGTGATGTCTCTCGTGGCGAGGTTGTAGAATCGTTAAGAGGCACCGCCCTCTTCAGGGAGCTTGTGGCTGAGAAAATAATGAAAAAAGGGTTGACTCCGGCGTCCTAATTGAGAAAGTGGGGTCCGGATTCAGGGTGCTCTAAGTGGTTTAGAACCAGAGTCCCGGCAGCTTCGGGATGTCATCTACCTGCTGGTAGATGTGGTACCCGTCCACGCCGTCCTCACCATCCAGCGAGACCCCTCCTCGTTCCTGTTCTCTCTCGCAGGTGTTGCCGTCAGGTCCGTCCTGGGCGAGTAAAGCAGGTAGGCATGGCGGTGTGTTGACTCCCGCTGGCCCTGACTTCCCGCCCTTGCCAGGATTTCCCGGGGACCCTGCTAAGCCTCCAGCTCCTTTCTGGAGCAGGTTGGTGAGCTTGGTCGTGTCCACGCCTGAGGTGTAGAAGAGCTTGACGACGCCGCCGTTTCCCCCGTCTCCACCGTCTCCTCCGCAACCTGCGTCTCCTCCCCTGCCTCCGTCTCCGCCCAGTCCTGGGCCCTGTACACATTTGAGGTTGGGGACTCCGAGCCAGGTCTCCCCTGTTCCTGAGACTGCCATGGAGCCCATCTGTCCGTTGCCACCGTACTGGCCGTTCCCTCCTTTGCCGCCGTCTCCTCCCTCCTGGCCTCTCAGGTCTATTTTCAAGCCAGGTCCCAGTATGTTTTTCGTCCAGATCTCGAGGATGGGGCCGTCAGATCCTTTCGCCCCTTTCCCGCCTTTACCTCCAGGTTTTCCGTCTCCCCCGTCCTGGCCCTTGGGGTAGGTTCCGACGTAGTGAAGGGGATCCAACAGGGCGTCGAAGTTGGGGGAAGCTTTGCTGGGTGGGGGCAGGGGACCATGGGAGTAGTTTGGTGTGCCGTCGCTGCCTTTCTTTGCCTTTGTTTTGGGGTCTAGGCCTGTGTCGACCAGCGGGAGCGTGAGGTCGCCGTCGAGGTTGTAGGTGATCTCGCTGACGCCCCCGCCCAGCCGGGTGTCGATCGTGTCGGCCACGATCTTCAGTACGCGTCTGGCTCCGGGGGCGGCTCCGCTCTTCGGCGCTATGACCAGTTTGTTCTCCCCGATGTTTGTGAATAGTAGGGTTCGACAGTAGATGACGTCGTCGTTGACGTAGTTTTTTCCACTCACGTTATAAATTTGAACAGATATCATTTCATATCATCCTCCTTAACTGGGCGCCTCGTTGAGTTCATATGTCTCCCACTCTCCATCTGATCCATCTGCTCCCTGGTAGTTTGTCGCCCAGTCTGTGTCTATCTCATCTATTGAGCGGCCGGATGGTCCGTCGGTACCCCGGTACTCGTTTCGTCGGGGGCATGGGTCGTTGTGGTCTCCCTGGGCTCCGCCTGCTCCGCCTCCGCCTCGTGTTCCTGGGGTGCCGGCGTCTCCGCCTTTTCCTCCTTTTACTATGTAGTTCCAGCCGTTTACAGCGGTGAGTGATGAGTCTTTCACGAAGACCTTGATGTTTCCTCCGTTTCCCCCTGTGCCTCCCGTTCCGGGTAGCCCTGCGTCTCCTCCTTTTCCGCCGTTTCCTCCGCGCCCAGGCTCCCTAGTGCATTCGTCCCCGTCGTACCATGAGTCGCTGGTGGTTGATGGGGCTCCTTTCTGGCCGTTTCCTCCGTTTCCTCCGTCTCCTCTCCACCCTTTCCGCCCTTTCCTCCATCCTGCCCCTTGAAGTTAATTTTGATGGCATCAGGGTGGTGTTGGGTCACTTCGTTGGCGAATATCTCCAGTGTTGGGGCGTTGATGCCCGGGTTTCCCCTTAGCCCCGTTGCCCCGGGCCCGCCGTCCCCTCCGTTACTGGCTTGAGGGTAGGAACCCTCCCCAGGGATGGATGAGCCGTTGCCGCCGTTGGAGACCGCTCCTCCCTGCGGCGGTGCGGGTGTATCCGGGTCGTAGCCTGAAAGGCCGTCTAGGTCATATGTGATCTCGGCGTGGTCCTCGATGGTGATTCTATCCGCGACTATAGTGAGCGTTCTGGGTATGGCTGAGCTGGAGGGGCCTCCCTGCTCTGTTAGCCTTGTTACGGGTGCCAGCACGAGCGTGCTGTTGGTCTTGAACTCCAGTGTATCCGTCATGAGGACCACGTCGTCGTACCTGACGACGCCTGCGATCGTGACCGTCATCTCCTCACCTCCCTGTCAGCTCCCTCAGTTGCTTGATCTCGTATTCGAGGTGGCCCCCCACGGGCATTCCTCCATAGGTTAATCCTTCAACCCATTCATCGACCATTTTTCTGACCTCCTCTAGGCTGTTCGCCTCCGCGATGGCTACGCCGCTGGGGTTCGCAGATTCTGGGAGGGAGCCAAGACGCTTGTGGCGTGTGATCTCCTCTACCTCGACTATTCTGTAGACTTTGAGCCCTGTTCCTTTGGCTACGTTCTTCAGGTAGTTGAGTCCCTTTTGTAGGGCCTCGGGTCTCCATGATATCTTCTCCAGGTCTTTACGGTTCAGGTGAAGGTTCCAGGTAATCAGATACTTATTTCGCCTCACTCTACGGGTGGGCTGCTTAACTTTTCGAACTGACAAAACAAACCAGTTATTTCCTTCAATATTATTAATTTAAGTCTATCTTTTGTTTTAAAAAGGAATGTGCCCTCGACAAAATACGATGACTCGCACGCGCATACTCCTCCCCTTCAGTTGTTACTTCGTCTCTGCTTTCTTGAGGTTTCAATTAGATAGAACACCGCGCGCGTGTACTTATAGTAGGATCTCAGGATTACATGTTATCCTTCACCCTTATTGTTGATATTTTTATTTTGTCGTACCAGCTGTGCGCGCGCAAACATGTCCAAACTCTCGGAAGTGAGCTAAATAATTAAACGGAATTATTTTAACAACTTAGTGGATCCGTGATGATTGTGATTTTGCATGAGAAAAGGGTTCTCCATTATCTTTACTTTTATCTTGATATTCTCAAGTTTTATACCACATTTTGTTTATGGAGCTGAATACGATCTCTCGGTTTCCAATTGGAGGTTTACTTGTTTTCATAAATGGTGCGAAGGGGGGGCATTAAGCCTTTTTGGGGTCATTTTTGAGATATCTGCTTTTTTCCTTTTCTCAGGTGTCTCTCCTAAGATTATTATTCTCGCAGGACCGGGATACTACGCTGCCTTAGCAGGTTCCTTAACGGCTATTTCTTCGAGATGGGCAGGACAATTATAATGAATTTTTACTTGCGCAAAATGGGATAAATTTCCAAGAATCCATTATAGAAATGAGGTTTACTAATTTTCTTTCTGGTACGTGTCCATTAGATCAAAATTATATACGCCATAATAACTTGAAATATTCGAGGTTTTACTTGAGGTTCGAAATTTGCCTCAGGTGAAATTCTCAGCTCCGACCTAGGGAGCTATACAAGTACCTATAAGGAAAGGAGGAGTGAAATGTCATCCAACATCGACTATAAAACCATTATAATTTCAATCGTTTTCTCCGTTATCTTATCTACCGGCACAATAATGACTGTACCTCAGGTGCAAGATGCCTTACGTGGTCCTCAGGGAGAACCTGGACCACAAGGAGTGCAAGGACCTCAGGGACCTCCCGGTACAGGAGAACAGGGACCACAAGGTGAAACTGGAGAGCAGGGACCCGCTGGAATAGTAGGCGAACCGGACTTCACTAGTGGATGGAAAGAAATCTCGCAGCTTCACACGTTGACTTTCTTCTTCAATACAGATGTTATCTACGATTATCAGAACATCTTCGTCTGTCTTGAAGGTATGACTGCTGACGGGAGAATACATCAAATCGCGTACGGACTCGACCAATATGGGACCAACACCCGAGGCGCTTATTGGTCAATGGATTCAGACGAACGCGTAGCTGTTGGTCGCGTCAATCCCGTCATAACCAGAAACCATCCCCCCCATCTTTTTCCTGGAACCACTCAGATGCCGATTCTAATGAGGGTAGGAGTTAGGCTCGGACGTTGCCCGCGCGTTCATGGATGTTACTCGGCAAGAGGTGAGCACATGAAGAAATGGAAAACACTGATCCTTGTTCCGTACATGATGATGATAGCCATCGTCTTATTCTATGCTGTTATTTTTGGGCCTCTGGGGTTCATTGTCGCCATGGGGGTACTAGCAAAGGTAATTCCATTTATGATACTATATTCAATTGCTCTAGGATTATTGTTGATCGTACGGTGGGTGATCATCAGAAGGAGAAAAAGGCGAGATAAGGCTTCATAGACCGCTTGAGTTGGTTGGTGCTGCTTAAAGGGGTAGGTAGTGCTATTTTGATGGTGGGGGTTCCGGGTTGTTGACGCGTTCTTTCCTCTTGAGGGTTAGGGGTAGGGCGTTTCGGAGGGGGGTGTGGTACTCGTCTCTGGATGGTCTTGAGCGCGGTATTTTGAGCTTGGCGGCGCGTGTTGTCGACAGGGTTGAGAGCGCTGTTCTCGGTGTGGAGTTGGTGAAGATACTTGCGAAGCTGAGGGATGCTTTGGAGAGCGAGGTCGTCAAGCTCACGCGCGGATACGGGTTAGAGAGGGCCCGAAAGCTTTCGTGTCATGCGGTGGATTGGGGTAACTTGGAGGCGTCACACTGGGCCTCAGATCACGGTTTCTGCAGGTATCTTGCTGTGTTGGAGTATTACAGGCCGTCTGTGTTTGGGTTCTAGACTGGATATGAGTAAGCCCGTGGTCGTAGTCGTATCGTCCTCCTTAAAGAGTTCGGGAAAGATTGGGTGTGAGTGAGAGGTTCAGGTTCATCATCAGGGAGCGGGATGGGGAGATTGTCCTACTGCCGGTTAAGAGATACGAGAGGCCTACTGAGGCGTTGTACGGGAGCATAGAGCTGGAGGCTCCCGTTGACGAGGCGAAGAGGGTTGCGAGGGAGCATCTTCGAAGGAAGCTGGTCGGGGGGATGCGTTGAGTGGTGATTTGGAGGTGGCCTGCTTCGATGAGTACGAAATTTTCGTGGGGGCGAATAACATGGCGGTCTACCACGTGGATTTTTACGACGGGGTGAACGCTGCGATCATAGGGAGGCTTAGCGTCACTGAGGCGTATTCGAACGACAGGAAGCATCTCGGTGAGGTGGGTTTCCTACAGTTGATATTCGAATGAGGGAACGAGGTAAGATCAGGGGCTTAATGTTTTGAAGGAGATCTGGGAGGTTTGAGGATTTAAGATTAAAATAGGGGCGTCTTCTAACAGAGGAGTGGAAGGACGTTGGATACGAGTTTGATCGAGGTCTTGAACCGGCTCGGTGAGATTGAGCGGGAGCTATTGGAGATCAAGCTTAGGATAGGGGCTGCTTTGGCTGTTGATCAGAGGGAGGTTGAGGGGGCTATCAGAAACTTTCTCGCTCTGGGGGAGGAAGTGTCTAGAAGGTGGGTGGGAGCGCCATCTGTTCTAGAGGAGTTCAGGAAGAGCAGGGGACATGAGTTCTAGTTCTGAGAAGTTGCTGACTTTAGATGCAAATGTATTTGTGGCGGCTCTGAAGGCGGATGAGCCTTACAGCGTCGAATGCTCAGAGATATTAAGTCAGGTCCCTAGAGGCTTCGTTCTGGTTGAACCTAGCATTGTGTATGTTGAAGTTCTGGGCACTTTGGCGAGGCGTGTTGGGGTAGAGTTGGCCGAGAGAGCGAAGGCTGAGCTCGATAGGATGGTTAACCCGCTGCTCACAGTCACCTGCAACAGGGAGTTCTGTCTCAAGGCCTATGATCTATGCCACGAATACAACGTCTACGCAGTGGATTCATTATACCTGAAGACGGCGCTTGAAGCTGAATCAACTCTTGTGTCCTTGGATAAAGATGATTTTGTGGATAGGATATTGCTGAAGTCGCCTCCCATTGAAGTTCTCCACGTTTCAGAGTTCTAATGTCTGCTTCCCCGTTCTTCCGGACGGTTGACAGGCTTATCGATGCAGCTCTGTAGATATATGTGGTATTAGTTTGATCATCGCTTCTATCCCTATCTATAACGAGGAGAGCAGTATAGGCGGCGTCATGGTGAGGAATAGAGGAACAGTGTTGCTGGGAGTTCAGGTGACTGGTCTGCTGGTTCATGATGCTGCTAACCGTCCTGAAGGTGTGGATACGGTGGCATGTTCGTGAGGGTAGCTGGGAGTTTCGAGGACTCCGCGCTTCCGGAGAAGGCGAGGGACAGGGCCCTGTACTCCTTGGTGCTGTGGAGGGAGTGGATCACGGTCAACGACCTGAAGCAGCTGGAGGAAGCTAGGAGGAAACTGGGTCAGTAATGGAGCCCCTTGTTCATCTGGTTGTGCCCTTTGCGGCCTTGATGCTCCACGGGTTGGAGTGGTGGAGGGCG
>SMTZ1_10005359_pt1 | contig 15016 bp, 8 predicted proteins | sample DeeMarSWOR136_30_FD_25667 | JGI IMG/M metagenome (IMG submission 25667)
CTTCATTCCAGGAAAGCAGGCATATCCTGTCTGGTTAATCCCTCGGTGGGAAAGGAAAGGGAGATGGCATTTACTCCAGCTTCTCGAAGCAAGAAGGTTCTAGTTGTGGGAGGAGGCCCTGGTGGTATGGAAGCGGCTCGTGTCGCAGCTTTAAGAGGCCATGAAGTTTATCTATATGAGAAGGAAGAAAAACTAGGAGGTCAATTTAAGCTTGCTGCTGTTCCTCCATACAAGCAAGAAATTACTAAGATACTAAATTACTTGAGCACCCAGATTACAAAGGCGGGAGTAAAGATAATCTTAGGTAAAGAAGCAACTGAAGAAACCATTGATGACCTCCAGCCTGATGCAATAGTAATTGCTACAGGAGGAACTCCTGTGATTCCTGACATTCCAGGGATAAAAGAGGAGAAGGTGGTCACAGCTTTTGACATCCTGGGGGGCAAAGTGACACCGGGACGCAGCATTCTGGTAATAGGAGGAGGTACGGTAGGCTGTGAGACAGCGGACTTTCTAGGACAAATCATGGGATGCAGGATAACTTTGGTGGAAGCGCTACCCAGGGTTGCACAGGATGTCGGGGCTGCGACAAGGTATTTCCTTCTTCAAAGGCTTGCCCAGGAAAAAGCAAGCATTATTACCTCCGCCTTGGTAAAAAGGGTTGTTAAGGATGGAGCAATCCTTGAGCGAAATGGCAAGGAAGAAACGCTTTCAGGCTTTGACACCGTTGTTCTGGCGATGGGAGTTGCTCCCGTAAACGAACTTGTTGAAAAAGTCCGAGGTAAGACAAAAGAAATGTATGTTATCGGTGATGCTAAACAGCCTCGAAAAGCTCTGGACGCTATCGCTGAGGCCGCAGAAATAGGTCGCAAGGTCTGATCCCTGCAAAGTGTAAATGATAAACTATGTGCGAAGAAATAGCGTGCGATATTTGTGGAGGTTAAACAGGGGCTTGATTGCCCCTTCAAGCGTGGGATATACCGGAAATCCCCTGTTCTCAAATTCTTTCTTAACCATCAGGTGGTATTTCCTATCCTCTTCGTCTTCTGAATAAGTCTCTAACGAAACACAGATCATTACAGGCTTCTTAATTTCATCTCGGGCATACTCGCACCCATCCATCATAAAGCCAAGGACTTTCCTCACAAAGCTCTCGAGTTCTTCAGCCAATATTTGCTTCCAATATTTCAGCTCATCGATATGTAACACCAGTGAATGTATGTTTTCATCAAGAGCTATAGCCTTAATGGTATCGCGAAGGATTGATGACCTGTAAAATATCGGCCAGGCGTCTAAGGGATTCTTGATACTTGTTCCTGCCACTGGCACTAGTTTCTCTAGTTTTCTCAGTGTTTTCTCCCCAAATTGAGGAACCTCTAATCCTGCCTTTACACAGATATCGGTTTCCAGCACACTAAAACCACCAGAGTGAGTAATAATTGAAACTCCTTTTCCAAAAGGGAGAGGTGAACAGCTAATTGCTAAGATGGTATTTACTAATTCATCAAAACTTTCTACTTGAACTACACCGACCTGCTCAAAGAATGCTCTCCAGATTTGGGGAGAACCAGCTAAGGAACCAGTGTGAGAGGCCGCTGCCCTACTGCCATGCTCTGTTACCCCTCCTTTTAATGCTACTACTGGTTTTTTACTTGCGGCTTTCTTCAGTGCTGATTTAAGACGTCTCCCGTCTTTTATACCTTCGATGTATAACGCTATGCTTTTTGTTTCATCGTCTTCTGCCAAATATTCCAGAAAATCGGGGCAATCCAGGTCTATACCATTCCCAACTTGATGTTCCTTATCTTTCCAATGTCTAGAAATAAATCGGCAAATGTTCCGCTTTGCGAAATGACTCCGACAGGTCCCTCTTCAGTTGATGCCTCGGGGTTAAAGGATAATCCCGATTTAGGGCAATAGATTCCCAAGCAGTTCGGACCGATCAGTCTAATTTTGCCCTTCGTTATCTCCTTCAGTTCATCCTCTAATTTTATCCTTTCTGCTATCCCGGTCTCGCTGAAGCCTGAAGAAAAAACATGAGCTATCTTTACTCCTTTCTCGATGCAGTCCTTTAATACCTGGGGGATCAGCAACGCTGACACCGCTATGACAACGTAGTCAACTTCTTCTTCGATGTCCAGGATGTTTGGATAACATCTCTTGCCAAAAAGCTCCTTGTGATTTGGATTGACCAGGAACAGATTGTCTTTTGTCTTTTCTGTCTTCGTTAGGCTTCTTGTGAAACCATCGGTCTGCGATGCTCCTATTACCGCAATAGACCTGGGGTTAAAAATATAGTCGAACTCTTTTAGCACCCTTGCTCCTGTAGTAAGCTTATCGTTATCCTGCTATCTAGATTAAGAATTAAGTGGGCTCGGCAGGATTCGAACCTACGACCAACCGGTTATGAGCCGGCCGCTCTGCCGCTGAGCTACGAGCCCATAAAAGCGGGAGATCTGACCCACTCTTGTTTCCTTTCGGATATTGATGAAAGCTTAACACATTTGCAATGAATTAGTTAATCTATGTAGCTGAGCTGTAAGCGACGGAGCCGGCGACTGGCTACTAGTCTAGTATACAACCGCTGGCTTGAATTGAATCTAGTGTTTTGGCTGTTAGCAAAGCCGTCGGAGACAAGTACCGCAATCAAGCCTCCCGTGATATAGGTTGCAAGTATTGCGACAGGTTAAATTCCCGCAAGCCTATGGGATACTCTCTCTTCTGTTATCCCTAATCTAACCGCAATGTCTTTTTTCTCTAAACCTTCTTCGGTTAAACTAAATATGTCCCTTGTCTGCTTACCCTTTTCCCTTTTTCTATCCGCTATCTCCGTTAGATAATCCAGGTTTTGTATAGGTTTTGTCTCTATAACCTTACTTGTTTCAAACTGTGAGAAAACCTTTTCTCCTTCTTCAGTTCTAACTATGACAGTTGACCATCCTTCTGGAGAGCCATCGCTTCCAATTGATATGTCTGCTAATTCACTGGCGAAATCCTCGCAAATAAGGCAGTGTTTAGGCACGCAACTCTTTACCTCAGTTATGGGAAAAGATAATTTGTTGCCACTTGCATATACATTGAACTCCTCGGAAACATCGAACTTGTCTATCTCCTTAATGTTTAACCCCCTTTCCCGCATCTTCCCTTGCATGCAGTGGTATTCGTAATTTTCACGGCAAAACAAACCTATGGTAAGTTTTATTACAGAGGCTAGCGGCAGGCCTGTATGTTGAAGGTATCTTATAGACTGGATATGGCAGGGTGAGCCTACAATGCAAATTTTGCTGAGACCATGATCTACAACAGCAGCTCTGAGTTCCTTTAGTATAGGGGCTATCCCATATTTAGTCATTGCTGAGGAAATAATCTCACCTTTGGTTTTTGCTATAAAGGCTATAGGCATCCATCCATCTCTCCCAACAACCAAAGCTCCATCTATGAGATTTTCGTTTAAGGCATAAATTAAGAGCGAAGTTACGACTCCACCGTCCTGACAGGCTTTTTCTATGCCCTGTTCTTTTGTTCTTGCCGCCAGAAGGCGCTTATATATCCCGATACTCCTCTTTTTCCCCCAACCCAAAATGCTCGCCTCGATGTTCCGAATCAAGCCCCGCCTGAGCATATAGCAAGCATCGTAGCATGTGCTACAGCTTACGCAGTCCAGTGTCCTTTTGGGCCTCTTCGGCTTTCCCTCGATAGACTTAATATGCGAATTGGGGCAGGCTAAAATGCATGCCCCACAGACTGTACATATACCACTGTCTATTATCTGTGCTTCTAAATCTTCATAACTCGGCATCTTCCATATGTAGTATCACAGGGGCGGCGCTTTCAGCTTCGGTCTGGTTGAGCTTTAATCCTTCAGCAGTCCTGCCTCCTTCATCTTGGCTATCTCCTCTTCCCTTAATTGCCGCTTAAAGAATTTTTCAGTGACAGTAAGAGGTAATTCTTTCCTGAACTCAACGAACTTCGGAACGGAATAGGCTGGAAGTTTCTCCTTACAATGGCTGATAATATCATCAGCGGTTATTTTACCCTCCTGATCCTCTTTCAGTATTATAAAAGCCTTTATCCTTTCGCTCCCTGGAATTTCAGGATCTGGAATGCCGATCGCCACGGCATCAGCGACCGCTGGATGTTCATAGAGGACGTCATCAACCAGCCTGGTATAGACTTTCAGGCCGGAGATATTTGCCATATCTTTAATCCGGTCTGTGATGTAGAAATAGCCTTCGTCGTCCATTTTTACGACATCACCGGTAGGAAGCCAGCCATCCACCAATCCCTTTCCGGGTTCAGGCCAGTAACCCTTCATAACCTGCGGCCCGCGAACATATAGCTCCCCCTCCTTCCCCGCCGCGACTTCCTCACCTGTCTCCAAGTCTATAATTTTGACTTCTGTATCCGGCATTGGTACCCCTATGGAGCCAAACTTCTCAGAAGACATAAAGCCAGTGATTTTGGAAAAAGATGAAAGATTAACGTGGGTACCCCCGCCTGTTTCTGTCAGGCCATAAGCCTCTGTTATGGGCACACCAGTTTGCTGCCTGAATTCCTGGGCAATTTCTGGAGCAAGGGCAGCAGCACCGGACATGAACATGGTAGTTGTCCTTCCAAGTCCTTTCAAAACCAGCTTCGCGTATTGAGTTGGTACACATACGGAGAAAAGAGGACGATATTTTGTTAACATCTCCTTTAACATATCGATATCCCTGGGGTCAAGAATCTGGTACATCTTAAGGCCCCAGTAAACAGCAAAGTGCATCATGAGATGTCCATACTGATGAAAAAGGGGAAGGGGCATCAGTATGGAGGTTTTCCCCCTGATTCCTACTTTCAAAGGTTCAAAATACCATCCAGTAAGAGTCACAGCTACTAGGCGGTTGTAATGAGTTAACATTACACCCTTTGGTAATCCCGTGGAACCGCCTGTGAATACGAGAACTGCCAGGTCTTCCCTCGGATCGACTTCAACCTCCGGAGGTATTGGCTCATGACTTTCTATTAATTCACGCAGCTGATACGTACCCGGTATCTGTTTTATTTCCGGCTTCTCCAGCGAATAATCCATAACAGAGGTAAGTATTATGTTCTTGATCTTTGTCCTATCCTTTATTGAATCAACAAGTTCGAAAGATTCATTAATACAAACTACCGTCTCAGCTCCCGAGTCGCCAATCTCGTAAATTAAATCATCAGCCTTATGCAACGGACTGCATGGAACATGTGTAGCTCCTGCTTTCAGTATCCCAAAGTCGCTTATGACAAACTGCGGGCAATTTGGAAAGATGGTGGCTACCTTGTCACCCTTTCTTACCCCCAGGTCTGCAAGTGCAGCTGCCAGGCTATCCGCAAGAAGCTTCAACTCACTATAGGTTATCTCATTCCCCAGAAAAGAACACGCGTGATTGTCAGGAAATTCAGCTGCTGCAGCATCCAGGAGGCTATGAACAGTCAATTCCGGATAGGGTTCCTTTGTCTGTGGAAGCTTATATGGCCCTATTCTGTAATTTTTAAGCCACGGCTTTTCAGAGACTGAAGGCATAATCCACCCCCTTTACATTTTATCGATTATATCACCTAATCCCAGCTCTTTAAGCTTTTCCGGTGTTGGTTTGCCAGTTTTCTTGTCCCATCCCCGAAACTCGTAGTAGGCATCCAGCATCTCATCGAACTTGGCTACCACTTGTCCCTGGGCGCCACCTTCAGGCAGTGGGTCTTCCAACAGGCGCTTGGGAAGCGCGTCATCGGCTCTGGTCAGCCCTTCTCTTACATTAAAAGCTCTTGCCAGGTTGTAAATCCTCTCTCCAAGCTTTCTGTAATCGTTCACGTCAAATTTCCAGCCTACACAATTGGCTATCATATCGACCCAGTCTTGAGTAGCCAAGGCCATTCCCATGAACTTACACGTTCCCATGGCATCGAAGACGGTAAGGGAGTCCTCCAAATCCTTTACAACTTTTGCCTCGGCGGGGTTTTCTACAAGCGGGTCTTCAATTCTGCTGTATTCAACACAAAGGAAAGGAATGTCGAAGAAGGTCGGTCCTTCAATATAAGCCGTCATATGGTCACCGCCCCGATTTGCGGTAGCAAATGCCAATCCGCACATTTTAGCAGCTCTGGGGTCATAAGCCGGCATCTCCAGGCCTTTGACATGCATAGCGAATCTTTCCGTTCCCTTGCCCAGTTTTCCCGCCATCCTTTTTGTTCCTTCAGCTAACAAGTCCCCAATGCCTTCCCTTTTGGCTATTTTGTGTATCAGCTTAATCACAACATCGGGGTCTCCAAATTTCAGCTCCAATCCATCGGTTTCAGATTTTGTCAGGACTCCCTTTTCATAACATTCCAGGGCGAAAGCTATTGAACTGCCGGTAGAAATTACATCCAGGCCGTAGTCATCACACAAGTTATGCGCCAGCGTGATGGCTTCCAGGCTCTCAACTCCGCACATGGCACCACAAGCCCCGATTGTTTCATATTCTGGTCCTTCTCCCTTGCAAGCATAGGGACCGCTTTTTACTACAGTTACTCTTCCACAGCTGATTGGGCAGGCATAGCAGTGTTTTCTATCTACCAGAAGTTCAGACTCTGCGAGCGTAATCCCGCTTATTTTGTCTATGTCTGGAACAACCCCGGTTTGCCAGTTCCTGGTAGGGAATCCGCCTCTAACATTTACCAGATTTGTGACCATAGCTGTTCCAAAAGTCTCAAGGCTAATCTTCAACATACTCTCATTAACCAGGTCATAGTTTGTCTTAGAGACCTGTGCGAAAACATCCTTGTTTGCCACTTCGAATCCCTTTGCTCCTCTCACGGCGATGGCCTTTAAACGCTTCGAGCCCATCACAGTCCCCACGCCACATCTTCCGGGTGCCCGGTGAAGGTCGTTCATAACGGAGGCATACCTGACTTGATTCTCACCAGCTATCCCGATGCAAGCAACATTGAATTCGTCACCAAGTTCTTCTTTGATCAATCTGGTTGTCTCAGAAACACTTTTGCCCCAGATATTCCTGGCATCTTTAAGCTCGGCTTTTCCCTCGTCGATTACCAGGTAGACCGGCTGTGGTGATATACCTTTGAAAATAATCCCGTCAACGCCTGAGCCTTTGAGATGGACTCCCCAATTGCCGCCCGAGTTTGCCTGCCCCCAGAAACCGGTAAGAGGGGATTTGAAGACTACGGAGTATCTTCCAGCGCTTGGAGATTCCGTCCCTGTTAGAGGCCCGGTCATGAATATGAGCGCATTTTCTGGGCCTAATGGGTCGGCACCTTTTGGCACCTCATCGAAAAGGTACTTGGTTGCCAGCCCACTTCCGCCGAGGAACATTTTACGCGCCTCCTCTGAAGGGACTTCCTCTGAGATGTTAGACTTTGATAAATCGACCCTTAGAATCTTGTCCATATAGCCAAACATTTTTGCACCTCCTTTCTTTTCTATATTCTTGGAATCTTACCCTAATTCTCAGGAGATTTCGCCCAGCTTCGGCGTGTCTAACAGGTAACGCCACTGTCGGGCCGGCCTGACCACTACCAGATTCTCACAACCAGCTCCTGTATATAGCTAGCTTATACCTCTTCTCGGTAGCAGCTATGGCCTTGGTCACTCCATGCCGTCGCTTCTAATAAACTAAAAATCTATTGATTTGCCTTCATAGGCATAGCGGAGAAACTTTTGGGTCTCTTCAGTAGTAGGCACTCTGGCGCTAGTAACCAGTTGAAAATCCGCAAAGGCATTGTCTACCAACTTCTCTATAGAATTGTTAAAGCTATCCGCTGGGATACCTGTCTCCTTGATGCTTAATGGCTCCTTGATACTGCGGGCCAGCCCACGTATCGCCTCAACTAGAATTGGTCCTGCCTTTTTCCCTTTGGGTATGTCTAATTTGATGGAGTAAGCTATCTCGGCCCAGAGTTCTTCACGAACATCGCCGATAAACTCAATAGTGTAGGGCAGAAATAACCCCACCGCTCTGCCGTGGGGTGTGTGGAATACAGCTCCCAGGGAATGGCCGGTAGCGTGTGCCATTGCGCACATCGAGTTGATAAACCCCATCCCAGCAATACAGGCAGCATTGGCCATCTTTTCTCTGGCTTCCATGTCCTGCCCATTCTTGTAGGCTCTGGGCAGATATTGGAAAACGAGCTGGATAGCCTTAATGCAAAGCCCATCGCTGATATCATTCTTCCAGCTACTGGTAAATCCCTCTACGGAATGGGTCAGCGCATCCATACCTGTCTGCGCAGTAAGTCCAGGAGGCATTTCAGTCGCAAACTGGGGGTCTACGATAGCAATATCAGGCATAGTCTCACGGGAGCCAACACTCATCTTCTTCCGCTCGGCTTGATCGGTGAGCACTATTCCCCAGGTTGCCTCAGCACCGGTACCCGAAGTTGTGGGAACACAAACAAGCCTGGCCTTGTTCTGGAGGCCCATTCCAGTAGTAAAAGGATTTATCTCCTCTGCTTTCATACCTGGCCCTGCATATTCCACCCACATTGCCTTGGCGGCATCCAATACTGAGCCTCCTCCCAACGCCACTATCAAGTCGGGCCCAGACTTGGTCATTTCGGACGATCCCTTCTTTACCGTCTCAAGTGATGGGTCAGGCTCAACTTCGTCAAAGACGGTGCTCCCTATCCCGGCCTTGGAGAGCTGTTCCTTAACCTTGTCAACGAAGCCCAACTTCACCACATTGGCGTCGGTAACGATAAAGGCGGACTTCCCCTTCAATTGCCCCAAACGACTCACTGCATCTTCGCCGTAAACCACCTCAGGAGTAATAAAATACCACATAGAGCTACCTCCTCTCCAAAATCTGGAGCTTGCTTAAAATATTTTATGTCAGCTGCGTTCAGCTCAAGGCTGATGTTATTCCTTGATGCTGGCTATGTCCGGAACTCAATTTCGATAAGAACCATGCAGCTCACCAGGGAAATTCAGTGTCGATGCGCATTGTGCACTCCACCAGCTCCACGGCGGACCTAGGCATCTTCATAATTTGCGCCATGTCCCCCTTAAGATTGAGCTTGCCGGTCATCATCGCCTGGACAGGGTCGAGCTTTTTTTCCAATATGTTGCGCCATACGCTCAGCGGAGCCCAGAAGCGATACGCAGGGGTCTTGCCACTCTCGTCTGCGGGTGCTGCAGCACCACGACATTCACCATGCCAGAGGTCGAAGTACGTAACGAGTGTCTCCTTCAACCCGCCTTCTGGCTCAACGATAAAATACATGTCTCCTTCCCAGTTCTTGGCCGCATCCTTGTAGGCCTGGCTCTTGTTAACCTCTTCGCACATAGCCTTTACCCATTCCTCCGTTCCAAACCTGATTGCCATCTCTTAGACCTCCTTCTTTTAGATTTTGCCTCAGTTAGTACCTTCTTGTTATTCGGTACCTAACCCATAGCCACTTGTCACCTTCTTTTTTCGAATTTTACCACAGCTTTCCCAAAAGTCAATAAGAATACTCGCCAGAGCAGATGACACAGTTATCAATTACAATTTTCGCACAGAAGGTTGATTTTCCACCTGCCTCTCTTCCATAGAAACAACTACCTGCGCCATTGCCTGACTTTTTTGTGCTATCCTTTTAGCACCATTAGTGGTGCAATCTTCATTAATACTAAAAGATTACCTCTAGCCTTCACTTTCCTGGTGAGCAAAGCCATTGTTGGGCTAATTTGGCCGGAACTAATATATGCCATGTTCTCAAATCCGGCTTCCTGATATGCGTTAGGCTTATCTATGGCATCGTTTTGTATCTCTATCTCACCCTGTTTAAAGTGAAGTGTAACAGCTACACCGGAAGTGCTCTCTTTTATAACTACACTAGCTTTTAACTTCTCGATGCGCTTGTATTTCTTGGAGTCCTGGAGGTTTGTGTCTACTGTCTCCTTAAGCATCTTCCCCAGACCATTGAGTTCCTCCCCTGCTTTTACCTTTACTTCTGGCATATAGCGCCTCCTTCGATTATTTGGCCTAGTTTAACTATTTAGCTTGTTTGACTCTGTAAGGTTAGCACTAAGCAATTAATTCTCGCTTGCCTGGCCATAAGTAGCCACTTGCTTGCCCGATTTTACCATACTTGCCTGACAGGCAACAACTACTGAGTAAACTGACGGCCAGCGATTCAGGAAGACGTGGTTTGTAATTCCTCCCCGATTTGAATCTAAAACCACCCTATTTTAGCCCAAAATAACCAGCGATGTGCAGTCAATCTTTTGTCCAGCACTTTACCTAATCCGAATGAGTTGGTGTCGCCGTCACAAGATAGAGTATAATCTTGGCTAGAGTTCGGAGGTAGGGAGAAGACTAAGAAAGGCTATGATAACCGCGAAGTTGCCGGAACGTATCAGCAGGCTTGATGAACTTGCTAACAATCTATGGTGGAGCTGGCATGAAGAGGCGCGCAAGTTGTTCCGTGCACTCGATTATCCGCTCTGGAGAATGAGTGTGCATAATCCGGTCCAACAGCTACACGAGGTCAGTCAAGATACACTGCAAACAGCTGCTAACGACCCAACTTTCCTGGCTTTGTACGACTCTGTAATGTCAGCATTTGACGCCGACATGTCATCTTCAAATACCTGGTTTACCAGCGAATATAGCAAGTTGCTGCAAGGCCCCATCGCCTATTTCTCGATGGAGTTTGCTATCCATAACTGTATACCCATCTATGCTGGCGGCTTAGGGGTGTTAGCTGGTGATATTTGTAAGGAGGCAAGCGACATCGGTTTACCACTGGTAGCGGTTGGATTCATGTACCCTCAAGGCTACTTCCACCAGCATATTTCTGCAGATGGCTGGCAGGAGGAGGTCTATCGCCAGCTCGATTTTGAGGCGGTGCCCATTAACCGGGTTCTCTCCCCAGCAGGCGATAACACCGTGGCTGAGGTTCAGCTGGGCGATGCTACTTTGCGTATCGGAGTGTGGCGGGTGCAGGTGGGTAACACGAACATCTACTTATTGGATACAAATCTTGAAGAAAACCCTGTGGGGTACCGGCAGCTATCAGCGCGCCTATATGTTGCTGACCGTGAGCAACGTTTGCAGCAAGAAATTGTGCTGGGCATTGGTGGGGTGCATGTCCTGCGAACGTTAAACATCCAGCCAACCGTATGGCACGCCAATGAGGGACATACTGCCTTCATGATGCTGGAACGCACACGGGAACTGGTGGCAACAGGATTGTCTTTTGCTGAAGCCACAAATAGGGTACAGGCAACAACTGTGTTTACTACCCACACGCCGGTGCTGGCTGGACATGACATATTTCCTGCTCAGCTATTGGAGAAGTACTTCAGCGATTACCGAAAATCTCTGGGAATTGACCGAGAGACATTTCTTCAACTCGGACTGCAGGGTGATGACGCAAAGCAAGCGTTGAATATGACCGTGTTTGCTTTGAGGATGGCTAATCAGCGCTGTGGAGTGAGCCGACTCCATGGAAAAGTCGCCCGAAGGATGTGGCATGGACTTTGGCCCGAGGTTCCAGAAGATCAAGTACCGATATCTCACGTAACTAACGGAGTACACGTGCCCTCATGGATCGCTCCAGAACTAGCCAGTCTTCTTGAAAAGTACCTGGGAAAGAACTGGATAAAGGAACACGACGATAACAGAGTGTGGGAGGGTGTCTTGGACATTCCGGATGAGGAATTGTGGGCAGTGCATCAACTGCTGAAACGCAAATTTATAGGTGCTATGCGGGAAGGTGCACGAAATCGCTGGGTGGGGAACAATCTGGCGCAAAGGCAGGTGCTCGCGTTAGGCCTGTTGCTCGACCCTGAGACGCTGACTATTGGCTTTGCCCGTCGCTTCACTGAGTATAAACGGCCGACATTGATCTTCCGGGACATTGACCGCCTAAAACGAATCATTATTGACCGTTGGCACCCTGTTCAGATTGTCTTTGCTGGTAAATCTCACCCGGCTGATCTTTCATCCAAGAATCTTCTCCATCAGGTGTACACGCTGGCAACAGACCATGAGTTTCAGGGACGGATAGCTTTTGTCGAGGACTATGATATGCATATGGCCCGCTATTTGGTTCAGGGGGTGGATGTATGGTTAAGTACCCCACGCCGTTTGCAGGAGGCCTGCGGCACCAGCGGCATGAAAGCTTCATTAAACGGTGTGCTTCATTTGAGCATTCGTGACGGATGGTGGAATGAAGGCTACGATGGCACCAACGGTTGGGCTCTTGATGGCGACTTTGATGCACTCAGGCCAGAGGAGGAAGATGGAGCAGATGCTGAAGCACTCTATCGCCTGTTGGAAGAGGAGATCATACCTTTATACTACTCTCGGGACTGGGGCGGTGTACCACACGGCTGGATTCGTATGGTCAAGGAGGCGATTCGTTCCATTGCGCCCGTGTATAGCACACGGCGAATGCTCAAGGAGTACACCACCAAAATCTATCGGACAGCTGCCGAGGCGCCAGGAATGGAACAACGTTAAACGCCCATCAAAAGAGCCACGGGAAATCTGCACAATATGTCGGAAAGTCTGAGCTCCTTCTTCGTATCAGATACTCTTAGTCTCTCCCCGGTAAAAACATTGAGCCAATGCTCAGGCACGCCGTCAGGCAGCAGTAACAGGTCTTCTCCCCACACTTCCTGACCCACTGGGATAGCACCGACACGAACCAGCTTAGTCAATAGTCGGGGAATTACTACCAGAGCGTATTCTTCCCCTCTACGTCGTGCAAACGCACACACGTGTTCCTGCCTATGCCCAACGACCTGTAGGGGGATATATTCCCCATCCTGGAACAAGTCGCTGTAGGATTTGCGGACATTTAGCGCCTTATAGGTTACGTAAAGCTTCGCCCGGCCATCTTCCCACGAGTCCAAGACTTCCTGAATGAGCGGCTCCTGTCCTTGGGCTTCTTGTTGAGTAAGTTCGTCTAACGTCCTGGCACGTGTTTTGAAGTCAACCAAGCGTCGATTATCAGGGTCTACAAGGCTGAAGTCCCACAATTCCGTCCCCTGATAGAAATCCGGTATTCCGGGAGAGGTAATCTTAAGCAAGGCCTGTGCCAGCGAGTTGAAGGCTCCATAGTACGCTATCTGGTTCTCAAACCGCAAAAAATCTTCTAAGAAATCATTCCCTTTAGTGTTATCCAAGATAGACTCCAGAAATGAGATGAGGCCACTCTCGTAGTCTGAATTAGGCGAGAGCCAGTCAGTGAAGACCTTAGCTTCCCTAACCGCCTTAACCATATATGTCTTCAGTCGCTGCTTGAACTCAGGTACCCCTTTCTCATAGAGAGGCCAGGCGCCGACCATTGTCTGATAGAGTAGTATCTCCATGTTGGGCTCAGGCACAGACAGCCCGTTCAGCCTCTGTTTTTTGGGCTCGTTCCATTGTCTCCATTGAGTCAGGTGCCTCTTCCATTCCTCGGGAATCTCCGATAGCACATTGATTCTGGCCCTGACATCCTCGCTCCGCTTTGTATCGTGTGTTGAGGTAGCATTTAATGCGTGAGGCCAAGCCTTCTGTCGTGCCAAGACACGGTGGTGGAAGTCATCAACCGAGAAGCCTAGCGAATCGGGTTCACTTCCTACGTCGTTAAGAGAGACCAGACGGTTATAACAATAGAGGGTTGTATCCTCGAATCCTTTAGCCATTATGGCACCGGTTAACTGCTGCCATCGTAACACGAAGTCGAGCCGTGCTTCTTTCTGTTCGGAAGGAAGGTGGTAGGGAAAGTCAAGTGTGAGTATACCCTTCAGAAAATCAAGGGCAGGAGTATCCATATCCGGGTTTCGCCGTCGGGCTTCCTCTACAGCACGCTCTAAGTAGAGCTGATCCTGAGGAGATACCTCTAAAGTTCTTACGTAAGTCCGGTAGACGGGCAAGCAGGCTGTCACTTCAATAAGGGCCTTGGTCAGCTCTTTGGACGATAAGTTAGTGGTAAGACTATCTCGGTGAGCCAGGTTGGTGAGATACTGCCCCAGCGCATGCACTTCGCCAGGGAACAATTCCTCCATCACCTGCTTCTTTTTCTCGTAGATAACGTTATCGAAGGTAGCCTGTGAACCTGCAAAGCGGAAGTAGATCTCATCCAATGCCTGTGCCTGGCTACTATCTACGAAGAGGAGGTTTGTCATTCTAGCAAAGTCGTATCCAGTAGTGCCGAAGACAGGCCATTGTGGTGGCAGGACCTCGTCGGAAGTTAGAATCTTCTCGACGACAACATAGAAGCGTGGAGATATGCTTGCTTCTTCCGTCTCCGGCACAATATGTTGCTGTAAGCGCAAAAGATACTGCAATGGGTCATTAAGACCATCAATATGATCAATCCTTAAACCGGAGACCTTGCCCTCTTGGATTAGCTTGAGAATAAGGGAGTGGGTAGCCTCAAACACCTGTGATTCCTCAACCTTGACTCCGATCAAGTCACTGATGTCGAAGAAACGCCGATAATTGAGATGCTCACGTGCCGTCTTCCAGTAGGCAAGCCGAAATACTTGCTGTTCCAGCAGATTGTGCATTAGCTCAAAACTCGTTGGTTCCCCCTTCTTGCCATTGAAGAGGGTGATATTCTGCAACAGGATCTCAACAGTACGTAGGAATGATTTCTTAACTGCTTGTCTATCCCGGTACTGTTTATTGGCTTCTTTAGGACCTAGATTGCTAACGGACGGTAAGTGCTCCACAGCCTCTATCAGCCGGTGCAGTTCCTCATAAACAGGATGACTGGAGCCAAGCGCCTTCCCCAGAGTATCCAAGCAATAGGATAGAATCCAGCGATACGACTTAACGTCCAGTGGCAGTCTGTAACCATCATATCGGATAAAGAGACCCGCATCCTCCAAAGTTAAGGTGAGCTCTTGATTCTTAAGAATCTCCTCATAGGGGCGAGTGAGGATAGGCAGAAGAATTCTGTTGTCCAAAACACCCCAATCTATATCAAAGAAGCCGGCGTAGGGGGAGCACACACCGTTCTGTAGAACGTCCATCCACCACGGATTTTCGAGACTGGCTGCCGCGTGGTTGGGGACAAT
>SMTZ1_10010451_pt1 | contig 15016 bp, 16 predicted proteins | sample DeeMarSWOR136_30_FD_25667 | JGI IMG/M metagenome (IMG submission 25667)
CTGCTTTGATGTGTGTGTCCATTTTTCGCATTCACCTTGTCTCCGTGTGATTCATATGAATGCAGCTCCCCGCCCTCATATCAAAAATACCTCGACAGAAGGTCTATCAAATACTAAGATCCTGTTTCAAGCTAAAAGTTAGCTCCGCTTCGCTCCGCACTTGGAAAATTGTAATAATGGAATAATGGAGTAATGGGTTCAAAGGAATTCTTGACAGATAAGACATCGTCCTTTCCGCTTCGACGCCCACTATTCCAGTATTCCATCATTCCATCATTCCGTTTGGGTGGGAAAAACCGAAACACATTTAGAAATTCGATGCTTCAGATAGGCATTAGAAATTCCGAGACGTCATATGAGGTGAAATTTGGTGGAAAAAAAGAGGCTTTTTGAACCCGGAAATATGGTGTCTACCTTTACCGGCCAAGTGGGCATGGTCATCTCAAAAGAGGCATTGGCTATGGTAAGGGCCCGCTTCAAAGAAGGACGGCGGCCAGGTTACTATTTTGCGCAAGGATGCTGCCAAAATCCGGATTACTTGACCCAGGTCCCCGTCTTCTTTGAGGATGGGACCTTTGACGTGATGAGATCCATGAATATTAAGAAGAGATCAGATCTTCCCGAAGAGAGGAGATCAACAATCCAGGAGATGATGGAAATAGAGCCTCCGGGCTAGGGATCAAAGGAAAGGAGGAATGAGATGGAGGATTGTATTTTTTGCAAGATCGTAAAGGGAGAGATCCCCTGCTTCAAGGTTTATGAAGACGACAGCGTCCTCGCCTTTGAGGATATCAATCCGATTGCCGAGGGGCATACCCTTATTATCCCCAAAAAGCACACCGAAAACCTCTGGGAAATCCCCGGTGAGGATCTCTCAGCGATTCACCTGGCCTCCCAAAAAATCATTCATGCCATAAGAGAGGCCCTCAACCCCACAGGGGTGGTTGTTTTACAGTTAAACGGCCGTGGGGTAAACCAGGTGGTTATGCACTATCACCTTCATCTGATGCCGCGCACCGGTGATAGCCCTGAATTGCCTGTAAGCTGCTGGGATTTGAAGGAAGGTGATATGGAGACAATCAAGAAAACTGCGGAAAAAATTGCTTCAGCTATGAAATAATGATGCGGGCACACGATCTTACTCTATAAGCTCCACATTCCAATAGAGGTAATCCCGCCAGGTCTGCGGAATTTCTCTGAAGCCTACAGTGATCCTGATGGCCGGGACCCATGTGGGGCGCTTGGGCTTGCGGATAAGCTTCATAGAGGCTTCGGAGGGTTTACGCCCACCCTTTTTCCTATTGCAATCAATGCAACAGGTCACAATGTTCTTCCATTCCGTCCTTCCCCCACGGGACTTGGGTATGACATGGTCGTAGGTAAGATCCTCTGTGGAGAATCGATCGCCACAATATTGACACTTATAGCGATCTCTTGCATAGATATTTTGCCTTGAAAATTTCACAGGGGTCTTCGGCCTTTTGACCATTCTTAGAAGACGCACGACGGACGGCAGCTTTACGGTGAAACTGACTGAGTGAATCTCACGACTATACTCCTCAATCACCTCCACCTTGCCAAGACAAAGCATGGTGATAGCCTTTTTCCAGTTGATAATTCTCAAAGGCTCATAGGTGATATTCAGAAGCAGTACGTGTTCCATAATTACAAGGCCTAGCTGATAGACATTAAGAGAGGGAATAGGCTTTGCAAAATTTGTATCAACCAATCATTTTTAGACCAAAATTAACCAAAAGACAAGAAAAAAATAGAACAAATGCGATAGGAATCCCAATTTAACAACAGAAAAACCTCGCCGTCGAAATCGGGCTGCGAAATAACAGAACGTCTGGACTCAAGGCGTAAGTGGTTGACAAAAAAAGATAATCCGCTTCATACATAATTGGCATCAGAGGACTAGAGGACCAGAAAGCTTTATGTGGATCTACATCATCGTTGCATGCCTCATATACCTGCTGGTGACGCTCATTTTCACCTACCTCATACATCAGCTACCAAGGCAACCTGTCCAGGACGCCCCAGACTGGGGCGAAGTGACTGATACCCGTTTACCCACCAGTGATGGAGGGTCCTTAGAGGTCTGGCGGGTTGAACCTAACGGCCGTTCAAGAGGTGTGGTTGTTTTGGCCCATGGGTGGAGTCGGAATCGGGACAGGATGGTTGGGAGGGCCAGGTTTTTTGGGAAGCTGGGATTCACCACGGTCATGCACAGCGCCCGGGATCATGGGGGTTCAAGCCCCAAGCGCTTCATGAATGCCCTTCGTTTTGCAGAGGACATTGAAACCGTGTTAAGTTGGGTGAATGAACCCGTTCTGCTTTATGGACACTCGGCGGGTGCTGCAGCGGCCGTTATCGCAGCCAGTCGGAATTCTGAGGATATAAAGCTTCTTTTCTTGGAAGGTTGTTACGCGAGAACCAGAGAGGCCCTTCTGAGCCTCTATCGCAACTACAATCTTTTTTTTGGGATTTTCTTTGCACCCATGGTCGTCCTCTGGATGGACATCTTTTACAAGAGGGGCCTAGATTCAATCAGCCCCGTCAAACTGGCTCCAGAAATCGACTTGCCAGTGCTGCTCATCCACGGCTCAAGGGACCAGAACTTTCCCCTCCATCACGTATGGAGATTAATGGATAGTTTTCCCGCTGGCCGCGCCGAACTCTTTGTGGCCACGCATTCAGACCACAGTAGTTCCAGCCTCACACCTGAATACCCTGTTGCCGTTAAATCCTTCGTGGACCGTCACTTGACAGAATCCTGAAATTCTTTTCCCGGATAGGGCCCATCAAGTTGGGGCATATTTGTTCAAGTATGCTTTAAGCCGCACTTTCCTTGCGGTGTTTTTGGAGCTCATGTATCGAACCTTCCCAAAAACCGGCCTTTCAGGCCCCCAAGCCCTGTCATAACGCCCCAACACCCAGAAAATCCCGCTGTAAGAGTTGGGATCTCGGCCATCTAGGGCATACTTGTTATTCAGCTCCATCATCACTTGTAGGGCTTCCCTTGGGGTCTTTGCCCAATGCAAAATCTTTTTCCCCCAGAGCATCCTTAGATAATTGTGAATCCGCCCCTCCTGGACCAGTTGGAGCTGGGCGGCGTTCCAGAGAGGATCATGCGTCTTGGATGTTTCGAACGCCTTCAATGTGTACAAATGGGGTCTCTTATCCTTTGAATGCTTGCTCAGGGTTTGTAAAGCCCAATTGGGTAAGCTTTCATATTGATCAAAATCATTTCGCTGCCAGCACATGTTAAAACCCAGCTCTCGCCAGGTGACAAGCTCATCTAGAAAGGCCTCTGCGGCTTCACTCATACCCCACCACCCACTTCGGCTGCCTGTCGTCTTGCTTGAAATCATTTTGGACGACCATTCCTCTTTTTCCAAAACGCGGTCGAATACCTGGTGCACTGAGATATGGCCGAAATGGAGATAGGGAGATAGTCCACTGGTTCCCTCTTCATCCGGATGGTTGCGGTCTTCCGGGTAAAGTGAAAGACGATTTTCCAAAAACTTCTTGAGCACTAATTTAGCTTGTTTGGGACCTCCACGCACTTCTACCACCTGCACATCATGATCGACGGGCAGTTTGGTCAGGGCTTTTGGCTCACCCTTAAGGAGATGTATGGTCGCCATGGGCCAGCGTTTTTCAATACCTTTGGGAAGCGTACCCATGACTGGCAATTTTACGCTATGGAGAGGATTGTCCTCAGGCCCTTCGCTCAAGAAGGCGGGCAGGTTTTTTTGGAGAAATCTGCGAAAGGCAAATGCTGTTGTGTGAACTTTGTCTGCTGCGCGCATGGGTAAAAGCCCATTGGAATCCACCCGCTCCAAAAGAACAGGAAGTCTTCGGGAAACAGCGTCTATCATACGGGGAACAAAAAAAGCGGGAAAGTCATCCGTTATCACAGCACAGGACTTCTCAGCAAGGGACTCAATGAGACCTTTGCCTTCATCTTTCGCCCCTTCCACATAGGGATAGTATAGGACGTTAGATTTTTTTAGACTGCTTGCATTATCCGCCATACCGTCTAATATGAACCGATGGAGCCGGTCGCTAGCCCATGGATAACCGCACCTTAGAGCCTCCAAGACGATAATTGGCTTGTTCAGTTCCTTAGCCCAATCTATGGCCCGTTGAAGACTAAAGTTCCAATTGACTCGTCGATACGCAACCATCCAGTAGAGGACAAAATCGCCTTTCGGATTAACAGGAGCCTCATTAGATTTCTGAATACGAAGCTGAGGTACGGAATTCAAGGCGATCTCCTTAATATACAGCCAATGGACCCGCTGTTATCAATCACGCTTCGGATTAAGGTATGGGTGAAAAATTTGGGAGTGTCCGTTTGAAACTATTGGACCGTCTCGTAATGTGCGTCTGTCAGGCCGTTTAGAAGCAGGAAGGACTCCACCCTGATGCACACGATCTCTGCATCGGGATGGTCCAAGAATTCTCTTACATGGGGATGCCTGTCCAGCAACTTTGAACGCACCTGGATTTTCTTGTTCTTGTCATCGATATTCTTGAATGTACCACTCACGGTCAGTGCCTTTGCTTCTAGACGTCGCGATCCGGCGTGTTCTTCCCTCGTATCGATCAGGAGGCTGACGGATCGGTTCTTCATCAAATTTTCATACTTTCTGCTCTCTCGACGGGTTACCATGTAGATCTCACGACAATCATCATCTGTCACATAAGCCATCAGAGAACAATGGGGCTTGTCACCAGAAACGGTTGCCAGCACGCAGATATCTTTTTCTTTGACAAGAGACTTTATCCTTTCAAGCATGTGCAATTTCCCTCCGGTTCCAGGTGCGTTTATTTATCTCCCATATGGCAGAGAATTTTTAGCACATTAACGCGTTCGAGGGAAACAAATTCGTGCGCTCTTTCAATCTACAATGCCCTCCTTGAGGGCTCTGGGTGTTGGAACGGGCACTGGAAGGCAATGGTCCTTTTCAGGATTATACATGAGTCGGTAAGAAACCCCAGAAGTTCCGTCTTTATGCATAACATCCCACCCCCTCACATAGTAGGGACAGGCGTCATTGAAACAGATATACATAAAATCATTGTCCCAGGCACAAGCGAACGGGTTATGTGGCACTGCCCACTTCCTGAGCTTTTCCCCGCAGTAGGGGCAACACAGGGTCTTTTTAATCGCTCTCTTTCTTTCTTCCAACTCATCACCTTCCAACAAATCGCCATAAGCCATGGTTACCGAAGGTCTTGCTTTGCAACGACTTCCTCCCCTTTTATCAGCATAGACGGCATAAATGGGATCACTTGGAATGCCTAGATGAGAATATTTGTCATTCTCGGCCCGCGGTTTTCCCTTTGAAATGAATAAAGACGGCTTTTCAAAAAGACTGACCTCTTTAAAAAAATCCTCAACAAGTAAAATCCTTTCGTCTTCGCTGGACTCCTTCCAAACCCTTACGGCCTTTTCAGGAAACATGCGGTTTGAGAAAATGACCAGAAACAACCCTCCGGGCTTAAGAATTCTACCCACCTCCTGGAAAACCTGGACCGGGTTGGTCATATAGTCGACCGACACGGTGTTGAGGACGGCATCAAACGTGTTGTTTGGAAAGGGGAGGATAGGATCCTTGTTTAGGTCGTGAATCACCATCTCAGAAAGGGCTTTATTTTCGGATAACTCATTTCTGTTCAGGCCCAGTCCCACCACCCTGGATGGCTCAAGTCCTCCAGGGATGTGAGAATCCCAGCCTGCCATCAGATCTAGTATAACCGGATGCTCTTCCACGATGAGTTCGCCAATCAGTTTTTCCACCGTCTCCAAAGCGAGAGAATCAAGGTGGCTCACGAATCGGTCTGTCGCGTAAAATTGCGTGTCATCGCTTTCATCAAGTCTGGAAAAGGCATCTTTGGCAAAGATAGGGCTCATGGGAGAAAAAAGCCGGGTCACCTCTGGTGCAACCCGGCTCGTGGCCCCATTTTTGGGCGGGTTAACATCTTTAAAAACTTATCATTACGGTTTAAATTAAACATTAGCACCACCTTGTCAATAGAGCCCTCCTCACACATTGCGCCTTTTTATAGCCTTCCGTGATCCATAAAAATCGGCCTGTTTCGGCTGGGGAAAAGCACATTTACAAATAACCGACCCTTGAAAAACTGGGCTTTGATTCTTAATGTTAGATAAATTATTTTTTGCTCGAATTATTCAAGCGCTAGGAGGACAAGTTATGGATCTTCGTGATTACTTTGAAAAAGTGAAAGGTCACGGTGTTCTGGCAACCGCCGATGCTGAGGGCAAGGTGGATGTGGCCATTTATGGCAAACCCCATTTTATGGACGATGGATCGATCGCATTTATCATGTCCGACCGCTTAACACATGCCAATCTGCAATCCAATAATCATGCAGCCTATCTTTTTAAGGAAAAAGGCAATGGATATAAAGGTGTCCGCCTTTTCTTGAGTAAGCTGCGAGAAGAACAGGATAGCGATCTTCTCTACGCCATAAGAAGTAAAAGGTATGCATCAGAAAAGGAAGAGGGAAAGACGCGTTTTTTGGTATTTTTTAATGTGGACAAAGTGCTGCCCCTCATTGGAGCCGGGGAGGAAACGGCTGAAGAGGATTAGGAGATTGCAGTCAGTCAATTCCTCTTCAAAATAATCACATGCAGGTTTTTTGGACCGTGGACTCCAAGGATCAGATTCATTTCAATGTCTGCGGTCTTGCTGGGACCTGTTATCAGGCTAAAGCAGCTATCGAGTGTCCCATGCTCTGTCATTTCCAGCTGGAGCTTCACGAGTAAGTCATCAGAACTGGGAAGAATCCGTTCTGCTTCCATAATGGCCACATGGATGGGCGGTAAAAGGGAGGTAGATCTGTCCTGGCCCCTCAAGGCCCTCAAAACCAATGTCCCCGTATCTGCCAGACCATAATCTACACCAGAGATACCAAGCTCCGCCTCCTTTACAATACCCAAATAGTCTTTTTGTTTTAAATGCTGACTGTGATCTTTATGCGCCGCAAAAAGATCTTGAATCCCCAAAGAATCAAGCAGGCTATTGACCTCTAATCGCTCCAGCACATGAGACTCCCATATCAGAATCTTTTTTATCTCCGCTTCTTTGAGAATGCTTGAAAGAGATTGCCACACCTCCTCCTTGTTTTCTGCCACCCACACTTTACCCAGTATTGACTCGCACTCCCTTTTGAAGTTTTCTACCAACTCCTCCATATGGCTGGCGCGGTGCTTTTCAATCTCCTCCCATTTCCCTGAGAGCTCTACCCGACTCCTTTTCCTGAACAAGGGCGCACCCCTCTCATCTCCTCTGCCCACCTTCGCATTTCTAATATTGGACAATATTTCATCTCTAGCGTTCATCTATAGGCCTGTGCTCCCATAACCTTTCCCTGACTAAACTGGATCCACGCCCAACCCCCATATCGAGTACGGTTAAGCTCTGCCATCCGCTTCTCGACAATCCCGCCTTTGGGCGGGCAAGGGGAAAGGCTTACAAGTCCTTCCAACGCTGGCGGAAGGTCTTCTTCTCGAGGGGTTTGAGATCATGATAACGGCTCCACCGGTTCAATGGAGGAGGCAGGTTCTTAAGACGACCCTTTCTGATAAAGGGAATTTGCATCAGACGTGCCATACATGAGCCTGTCTCATAGAGAAACTTGTTCCTCATGGTGGCTGCATATAGCGCTGGTACGCCCTTTTGGAGGAAAGACAAGGGCTTTTCCCAGCCAGGATCCTCTTCATATCTTTGCCTCAGGGCTACCAGTATCCTGGGAATGTTGATCTTGACCGGACATACTTTGGCGCAAGCCCCACAAAGTGTGCTTGCGTAAGGCAGTTCGGCTGCCCGCTTTCTTTCTATGATCTGGGGCGTCAAAATGGATCCGATGGGTCCTGAATAGACCCACCCAAAAGCATGGCCGCCGATTTTCAGGTACACAGGACAAAAGTTCGCACAGGCTCCGCACCGGATGCAATAAAGGGCCTCCTTCAGCTCATCATCCGCGAGGATCCTGCTACGTCCGTTGTCAAGGATCACCAGGTGAAATTCTTCTGCGCCGTCACGCTCTCCATCTTTTTTAGCTCCGGTAATCATGGACATATAACAAGAAAGCTTCTGCCCCGCAGCACTCCTCGGGAGGAGCTTTATAAATATGTCCAGATCCTCAAGCGTAGGAATAACCTTCTCCATGCTCATGACGGCCACATGGATCTTTGGAAGCGTTGTCGTCAAACGGATGTTGCCTTCGTTTTCGAAAAGCACAATGGATCCTGTCTCAGCCACCGCAAAGTTAGCCCCTGTTATGCCCATGTCCGCCTCGATAAATCTTTGACGCAAGGTACGGCGTGCAAACATGGTCAGTTCTTCAGGATCGTCCATCCATTCTACGCCGAATTTCTCTGAGAAAAGCGCAGAAACATCCTCCTTTCTTTTGTGTATGGCTGGACCCACTATGTGCGAGGGTGCTTCCTCTGCTAACTGGATGATAAATTCACCTAGATCGGTCTCTGTAACCTCTATTCCACGGGCCATCAAACCTTCGTTGAGTGATATCTCCTCTGTCACCATGGACTTTCCTTTAACGACTCTTTTGACGCTCCTGTCCATAGCCAGATCTTCTATCAACTTTCTGGCCTCACTCGCATCGCGGGCCCAGTGGACCTTGCCCCCTAATTGAACAACCTTATCCTCAAGGTGCTCCAGATATTCATCTATTCGATCGATGGTTCTCGCCTTGATTTTGTGGGCCTGATCCCGAATCTCTTCGGGGTTATCCAAAGCAAAGAAAGCCGTGTTTCTCAACTCTTTGAAGCGAGCGCCTGCACGCTCCAGGGCCTCCTGCAAATGCTCGTCTTTTAGTCCCATTTTACTCAGTTTCTGAAACTGCTCACATTTGATTTCCATATATCAAATGGCTCACCTTCTTGCGAAGTCTCGCGATGCTGGATGCTAGATACTAGATCCTGGATTCTAGAAACTGGATGCCAGAACACCAGGATTTACGACTTTGCATCTATCCGGTAACCAGTATCAGTTCGATTGTTTGTGGAACTGAATCTCTGTATTAGCTTTTTCCTGCTCTCATATTCATATTTTCAAACTATATCCCTTGTGCAAGGATGTCCGCCAAATGCACTGCCTTGACTTGAAGACCTTGATGCCCTAGATATCCTCCGATATGCATCAAGCAACTCATTTCGCATCCCACAACCGCTTCGGCACCCGTGGCAAGAATATTCTTGACCTTTTCCGTGACCATGGCCCGCGCAATGTGTGGAAACCTCATAGAAAACAGACCGCCAAAACCACAGCACACATCTGAGTCTTCCATCTCTATCAATTCAAGCCCTCTGACCTTCCTGAGAAGCTGTCTGGGTTCCGATGATACCCCGAGACCTCGAAGGACCTGGCACGAATCATGATAAGTTACCTTTCCTTTGTAGGCGGCCCCCACATCTTCAACCTGGATGACATGAATTAAAAACTCTGAGAGCTCATACGTCTTTCTGGAGAGCTCCTGAGCCTGCTCTAACCAGATGGGATCATCCCTGAACAATTCTATATAATGGTTGCGTATGGTGTTGACGCAGGAACCAGAAGGTGCCACCACAGCTTCGGCCCCTTTAAAGGCTCGGATCGTATTTTTTGCTAGGGGAAGGGTTTTCTTCCAAAAGCCTGACTTGAAAAAGGGTTGTCCGCAGCATATTTGCTCATCCGTATAGTCCACACTTACGCCCATCTTTTTCAAGATGCGGACCACATTTTCACCGACCTTTGGGTGGAACTGATCCACAAGGCATGGGATAAATAGGCTTGTGCGCATGGGTTGAAGCTTATATTTTTTTCCATTGCATTTCAATAAAATATATGATCACTGTCAATAAGTTAGCAGACTCTTCAATTTGTTTCTTGACATGGATTCAAGGAGTTTCTAGGTTTAAAAAATATTATGACATTCACAAGACAAGACAGAGAAAGGCAGGACGGGTGGCAAAATGAAAGTATTGGGAATCTACGGTAGTCCGCGCAAAGGAGGAAACACAGATCAGCTCTTAGACAAAGTATTAGAGGGAGCCGAATCCGCAGGAGCAGAAATCTCAAGCGTGTATGCGCGAGACCTAGACATGAGCGGATGCATTGAATGTGGCGGATGTGACAAGACAGGAAAATGTGTCGTTAAGGACGATATGCAGGACGTCTATCCCCTCTTAGAAGAGGCTGATGTTATTTTCTTGGCGTCCCCCATCTTCTTTTATGGCGTCACCGCACAGGTCAAGGCCCTCATCGACCGCTCACAGGCCTGTTGGTCCAAGCGGATGTTGGAGAAAACGCCAGAGGAAAGGAAAATTTTTGACAGCGGAAAAGGCTATCTTATCGCAGTGGGTGCCACACGGGGTGAAAATCTGTTCGAGGGCGCCATTCTGACCGCCAGATATTTCTACGACGCGCTGGATATGACTTACGAGGGAGGCATCTTTTTCAGAAGCCTTGAGGGAAAAACGGCCGTCCAGGAAAATCCGGAAACCCTTCAAGAAGCTTTTAACTTGGGCCTGAAGGCCGTTTCATCATGAGCCCTCATAGCCTGGATGTTTGACTTTAATTTTTCCAAGCCAGCCCTAGCAAAAGCCGTATGTCCAAACCTTCCCCCAAACTCCTTATCGTTCATTTGTAAAAACGCATCCGTTGCAGGCAGGTGAATCTGCATGGACGCGTCATCTTCATTGAATGGACACGCTTCCTGACATCGATCACACCCGAAAAAGCAATCGCCCATCTTTCTGCCCATGTCGCGCTTTGTCCTCCCTTTATCCTCGATAGTAAGATATGAGAGGCACTTTGAGGCATCAAGATAGAAGGGTTTTTCAAGGGCGCCTGTGGGGCAAGAATCGATACACCGTGTGCAATTCCCACATTGATTCTCCATAGGCTCAGTCGAAGAAAATTCTAGGTTGGCCGTACTCAGTATTTCTGCCAGATAAAAGTAGGATCCATGGCCAGGTATGATGAGCATGTTATTTTTCCCGATAAAGCCTATGCCGCCAGAAGATGCGAAGCTCCTCTCTAAAATAGGAGCAGAATCCACGCAGATCCTTGACTCGCTTCCTGGACAGATTTCCCCGATCAAATCCACCAATTCTCCACACAAACCCTTTAATCTCACATGATAGTCTTCCTGGGTGGGTTGGGAATACCTGGATACAGTGAAACCTTCCGGTGTTCCAGGTTTCTGTGAAGGATAGGGATAGGCAAGAGATATGACAGCTTTGCACCCCTTGAGCAGACTGGCGGGATGCTCCCGGATTTCCACATTTCTTTCGAGCCAGGACATGTCTGCGTTTTTTCCATCAGATAACCAGTCACGGAATTTGTCAAAATAGAGGGGCCTCTCAGGACTCGAAAATCCACAGGTTATAAAACCGAGATCCTTCGCTTTGTTTACAATTGTTGAGATCATATCTTGTCCATCCCCAGCCGACCGCTCGGCTGAGCTGACGACGAAGCCCTCCCCATCAGAGACTCTGTCCCAATTCGTCATCCCTCCCCGAAGTCGGCGGGAGATCCAGAATAATTTGATATTAGGGGGAGGGAAAGATGCAGGGCATGGGGATCCTACATGGGCTAAGGAAGCAGGGGGGCTTCTAGATCATAGGGAGTCAGACTCTCAAAACCGTCTTCGGTAACCAGGGCGGTCTGTTCGAACTGCGCCGAAAGAGAGCCGTCATTTGTTACTGCTGTCCAGTTGTCTGAAAGAATGTGTAGATCCTTCTTTCCAAGGTTGATCATGGGCTCGATGGTAAAAACCATACCAGGGACCAGGATAACCCCTTTTCCTTTTTGGCCATAATGGGGGATCTGTGGCGCCTCATGAAATTCAAATCCTACGCCATGGCCCACAAACTCCCTTACAACCGAACATCCTTCACCCTCTGCATAACTTTGAATGGCCCACCCTATATCTCCCACCCTCTTACCAGGGCGCACCATGGATAGCCCTTCCCTGAGGCTATTTCTGGCAACTTCCACAATCTTCCTGGCATCTGGTCCTGGTGTCCCCACGAAAAAAGTTTTGCTCGCGTCCGCATAATATCCGTCCAGCCTAGGGGTAACGTCCACATTGACGATGTCTCCCGTCTTTAACACCCTATCGCCCGGAATACCGTGGCAGATCTCTTCATTCACAGAGACACAAACACTTTTGGGAAAACCGCGATAGTTGAGGGGAGCGGGAACTGCCCCATTTTGGATGGTGAATTCGTGAACCAGGGCGTTTATTTCATTGGTCGTGATGCCCGGCTTAATGTGTTCCTCCACTAATTGAAGGGTTGCAATGGCTAGACGGCCAGCTTGCTTTATGGCATTTATATCTGCTTCTTCTTTAAGGCGAATATTGTGTTGACGCAGATACTTCTCTTTAATACTGATTCTTGGATTGACCTTTCCTAAACAGCATTTCTTGTATTTGAGACCGCTACCACAAGGACACGGATCATTTCGTCCCACTTTCTTTTCTCTGTCTCTCAGAAGCACTTCTGTCTCAACCTCACTTCAGAGCCGTTTCGATTTCATCCACTTACTTGGCCGGTCCTCCTCCAGCCCCACTTTAATAAAGGCTTAAGGGCTGTTAGCGGCCTCGCATAGGGGGTATGGGGGATCTGGGGGCCGAATGGCCTTCCCCCGCGCTCAGTGACAGTGAGTGCGGGTTCGCAATGGCTTTGGCATTTAAGAATGTTGAACTATACCAGAATGAAGATAACAATTCAATCTATCAGCATTTACCTGCTATAATAGTCCCTGAAAAAAATATTGATAATATCCATTATAATAGATATCAGAAGAAATCAACTTGCGTGAAGGTTTGGAGTCATGGAGTATCCGCCTTCGCCAAGGCTAAGGTGGGACAGGTTGGAGTAGTGGGCTTAGGGAGATAGATAACAGACTCACGCTTTTGAATTCTGACAAACTCTAGGATTGCAAACTTGTTTTGAACCATCCAAAGAAAAAATTCTTGCAGGTCCCCCATGTTTGGGCCTTCACCACGTACTTTGCCGAAGGATTCCCTTATACCATCATCCGTATTATCTCTTCTGTCTTTTTCCGCGATATGCGGGTCAGTCTAGAGGCCATCGGACTCACCTCCCTTTTTGGCCTGCCGTGGGTCTTGAAATTCCTGTGGGGACCCCAGATTGACCAGTACGGTACCAAGCGACGCTGGATGCTTAGCATGCAGTTTTTGTTGGTTTTCATGGTCATTGCTGTGGCCTTCCTCTCCCCTCTCCCTGAAGGCATCCGGATCATTGCCATTCTTTTCTTCATGGGCTCCTTTCTGGCGGCCACTCACGACATGGCAATCGACGGTTACTACATGGAGGCCCTTGATCCCAAAGGGCAGGCCAAATTTGTGGGATACCGAGTCATGGCCTACCGCATCTCCATGATGACGGGTACCGGTGTTATTGTCACCATTGGTGCCACAACGAACTGGCTTTTGGCATTCCTGTCCGCAGGAGCACTTTTGTCCCTCCTCTTCATATATCACCTCCTCCTCTTACCCAGGGTTGAAGAGGAAAGAATACCCATACACAACTTCTTCAGGGCTTTCCTGAAATTGAGATTGGTCATCGTGATTGTCTTGCTTGCATTTATCATTATCGTTCTGCGATCAATCTTTGCTTTAGAATGGTATGGGCAACTCAAAGAACAGTTACCGATTTTAGATAAGATCCGATTCCCAGGCTGGGTCGGAATAGGTCTTCTGGCAGCTCTCGTCCTGCTTGCCATCTTTAAAAGCCGGATAAAAAGGATTTTCTTGAGAGATAAGGACTCCTTTTATTCCAGGGCCTTCATGGCTTACATGGATCGGGAAAAGATTGGGGCCGCCCTCGCCTTCATCATTCTCATGCGTACAGGAGAATCAATGCTCGCTTCCATGGCATCACCCTTTATGGTGGATCTGGGTATCAAAGTACATTACGGTTGGATCTCTGGGGGCGTGGGGCTCCCATTCTCCGTCATCGGTGCCTTGGTGGGAGGCTGGATGATCTCCCGCTATACCCTGAAAAGAACCATCTGGCCTTTTCTTCTGGCTCAAAATCTCACCAATATCATCTATATGTTTTTGGCCCTCAAGCTCAATAAATTCGTTCTTCTTAACACAGGCGCCGAAATGCTAATCTCCATAGGTAGTCTCAACCTATTGCTCGTAGCATCCGTGCACGCCTTTGATCAGTTTGCTGGTGGACTTGGCACGTCTGTTCTTGTGACCTATTTGATGAGGACCTGTCTTTCGGAATTTAAGGCCGCCCATTTCGCCATCGGAACGGGCCTTATGAACATCAGTGGAGTGCTATCAGGCGTGTTGAGTGGCTTTTTGGCTGGATGGCTGGGCTATGGTTACTTTTTTGGGATCAGCTTCCTGGCATCCATCCCTGGTATGCTTTTGATCTTCTTTATACCCTTCCTAGAATCGAACCATGACTCTAGCACGACTCATTAAAATCTCCCAACCCTCTTCGTAAGTCTGCTGGAGTAGCGGAGTAATGGAGTGATGGAGTAATGATAGGTACTTATTCAGATTGAAATTCAGGTTTTAGCTTTTTCTAACACCCCGTACTCCAAAACAGCTTAAAATAATGTTCGCCCTTGTCACGAGAAACAAAAGAGCAAGGACGGCATTGACGGTCAACTCATTGCTGTTATTGAAGCCCCTCGCCCTAAAGGACGGAGCATTCTGGCATGGTTGCGTAAAGGGTGGAGGTTTGATAATTACTCGGGCATGACCAAGAAGGTGTTTGGGTCAAGCCTTACACTCGCATCAGGCCTCACCCCTGCGTCATGGTCCTTTAAGAGTTTTAGCACGATGCCTGACTGCGTGGGTTGCAACTGTATGATGATATTGAAGAGATCATCCAACTCATGACATGGATAGGGGATTCCCCTCTCGTTCACATCGGCAATGTGCCTATGGGTGCGTGCTGAAAACCATATCTCCACCCTAAATT
>SMTZ1_10003896_pt1 | contig 15010 bp, 7 predicted proteins | sample DeeMarSWOR136_30_FD_25667 | JGI IMG/M metagenome (IMG submission 25667)
AATAGAACTGCCGGATTGATTGATAATATCAATAAATGGGAAGTAATTGATAAAAAGGTCACAGAAATTTTTCCCGGAGTGAAAGAATTTGGACTTTTTGAAGTATTTCAAAGAGTCTGGAAGACTGGAATACCAGAATATCACCCCCTCTCGCATTATAAGGACGATAGGATTGAAGGATGGAGAGAACATTATGTATATAAATTATCTTCAGGAGAAATTATCACAGTATACGAGGAAGTTACTGAAGAGAAACAGATGGAGGACGAATTACGGGAAAGCGAGGAAAAATTTCGCAGAATTACAGAACAAAGTCTAATGGGGATCGTTATACTGCAAGACGATAAAATAAAATATGTGAACCAAGCAGTTGCGGATTTGACGGGGTACACAATTGAAGAAATGATGAGTTGGGATCCAAAAGACTTGTATATTAAAAACATTCATCGGGAAGATTTACCTTTAATAATAGAACAAGCCAAAAAGAAGCAATTAGGTGAAACAGAAGGCGTTATTCCGCACCTCTCTTATAGAATAATCTCTAAAAGTGGAAAAATCAAATGGATTGACCAATACTCGAGAACTGCTTTATACGAAGATAAACCGGCGGATTTCATTACATTTATAGACATCACAGATAGAAAAGAAACAGAGCTAGAACTTCAAGAATCTGAGCGAACATTCCGAGATCTGGTTGAGTTGCTACCAGACATCGTTTTCGAATCGAATTTAGAGAATAGGTTAACTTACGCCAATAAGGCGGGATTTGAAAAGTTTGGGTATTCTCACGAAGAATTTCTCAAGGGTATTGATTTACTCGATACGCTCGCTCCCGAGGATAGAGAGAAAGGTGCAAATAACATCAAAGAGGTTTTTAAAGGAGAAATAAGAGGACCTGGCGAATATCTCATGCAAAAGAAGGATGGGACGAAGTTTTACGCTTATTTAAACGCAAGACCAATTATTAGGGAAGGTAAAGTCGTAGGAATGAGGGGTATTATTCACGATATTACTGATAACAAAGAAGCCGAACAAAAATTAAAGGAATCAGAGCAAAAGTATCGCGACATAATAAAATATTTAGATGTCGGTTATTATATGGCGGAACTAAAAGAAGGATTGGTAATGCACAATCCGGCGTTCAACAAAATTTTTGGATTTGATCCTTCTGAAAGTCTATTTGGAAAGGAAGCAAACGATTTTTTCATCAATCCAAGCGATCAGAAGAAATTCTTTAAGCAATTATCTTCACAAGGTCGCGTGAAAAACTATGTTATACCAGTAAGAAGGAAAGATGGACAGAAAAGAATTGTTCAATTAAATTCTCACTTAGTTCCTGACGATTCTGGCGAACCGAAATATGTTGAAGGAACATTCACAGATATCACTGACAAATATATTTTAGAACAAAAAGTACAAGAGTCGCAGGAGAAATACCAGCTAATATCTGAAAATGTCGACGATTTAATTGTAATAATAAATTCCAGTTTAGAAATTGAGTACTTAAACGAGGCAGCGCATTTTAAAATGCTAGGATATCCCATCGAAGATCTTATTGGAAAGAACTTTTTAAGCTTACTTCGTCCGGAAAGTAGCGATGATTCTCGAAATATGTTAAAACAAGGTTTCGATACGGGAGAAATGCTACAAGAAATTAAATTAAGACACAAAGATGGTGCATACATATGGTTTGAAACCAATGGTAAGCATTATATAGACGATAGTGGTGAAGAGAAACTCATTCTCGTTTCAAGAGACATAACTGAGCGTAAGGAAGCTGAAGATCTTTTAAGAGAAGAAGAAGAAAAATTTAGGTCGATGGCCGAACAGGCGTTATTGGGTATAGGAATAATTCAAGACGATGTTGTCCAATTTGCGAACCAAGCCCTAGCAGATATTATAGAAAATAATGTCCAAGATGTCATTTCGATGCCCGTTAATAAATTTATAAAAAATATCCATCCCGACGATTTACACTTCTTATTGGAGCAATTAGAGATGAAACAATCCGGAGAGAGCGAAGAAGTCACCCATTATAACGCGAGAATGATAACAAATTCGGGAGATATCAAATGGGTTGAAGTCTATTCGAAGTCGATTTATTATCGCGGAAGAACAGCCGACTTTATTACAACGATAGATATCACAGAAAAAGTTAAAGCTGAACAAAGATTACGAGAATCCGAGGAAACTTATCGTCTGCTCGTTGAAAACCAAACTGATATGATCGTTAAAACAGATATAGAAGGAAAGTTTCTATTTGTAAGTCCGTCGTACTGTGAAACATTTGGAAAAACGGAAGGGGAATTACTTGGAAACAGTTTTTTGCCATTAGTTCACGAAAACGACCGTAATTCGACCGAAAAGTCAAGAGCAACCATTTTCCATCCACCATATAGGACATATCACGAACAGCGCGCGATGACAAAAAACGGTTGGCGGTGGATTGCCTGGTCAGACGCAGCGATATTTGACTCAGAGAATAATGTAATAGGGGGTATAGGAGTAGGAAGAGATGTAACTGAACGAGTTTTGGCAGAACAGGCGTTGAGGGAATCTGAAATGAAATATCGGTTAATTTCAGAAAACGCGAACGACATAATTGTAATAGTAAACGAACAGACAGACCTTGAGTATATTAACGAAATAGTAACTACAATGATGGGATATACTAAAGACGAGATAATTGGAAAGCAAGCTTTTTCTTTCATACACCCTGATGATATAGATCGGACCGCGAGTGGTATTCAAACTGCGTTTGAAGTTGGTGAAGAGAAAATTGACATCAGGATTCGCCATAAAGAGGGTCGTTGGGTTTGGTTTGAAGTAAAAGCGAACAAATTTATTGATATAGATGAAATTCCCAAATTACTCGTAGTTATGAGGGACATCACCGAGCGGAAGAACGCCGAACGAGCGTTAAAAGATTTGAACATCGAACTTGAATGGAAGATAGAGGAAAGAACTAAGGAGTTAAAAGAGTCGGAAGAAAAATATCGAAATATGATCAACCACTTAGATGTGGGTTTTTTTCACACGAAGTTTAATGGAGAAATATTAAATCATAATTACGCTTTGAGTCAAATACTTGGATACGAGCGCAAAGAAAGTCTGGTTGGTCTGAAATCAGCCGATTTTTGGGTCAATCCTGAAAGATTAAAGCAGTACGCTAAAGAATTAGAGCAAACAGAGGCGATACAAGGATTTATTCACGAAGCAAAAAAGAAAAATGGTGAAAAAATAATTTTGCAAGTCGATTCCCACATCGTAAGAAATGAAGGAAAAGAAACCCTAGAAATCGAAGGCACAGTATCTGATATCACTGAAAAATTTGTGTTAGAACAAAAATTAGAAGAATCCGAAAAAAAATATAGAAATATCATCGAAAACACAAACGATGCAATAGTCATAGTTGGGATTGATGGAACATATAAGTTTGTGTCTCCTCAACTCACTAAGATTATTGGTTGGGATGACTATGGTCCTGATGTGTCCCTATTTAAGCATATTCATCCAGATGACAAAGAAACTATAACTGAAGGTTTCTCAAAGGCTGCAATAAAAGAGGGAATAATAGATGGGACGAATGTAGAATATCGTATATTACATAGAGATGGACATTATGTATGGTTATCAAGTACATCAAAAAATTACTTCGACGACGATGGAAATTTGGTTGGTTTTATTACATCGATAAGAGATATCACCAAGCGGAAGCAAGCGGAAGAAAGATTGAAAGAGTCTGAGGAACATTTCCGAAAGTTGATTGAATACTCCTCCGATTTAATTTCAATAATGGGATTAGACGGAAAAATCCTTTACCAAAGTCCTTCCAGTGAAAGGGTATTTGGGTATAAACCTGAAGAAATGATTGGCACATATGCTTTCGATTTCATTCATCCAGATGATAAGGACCATGTAATCAACATGTTAAAAGAGGGGCTTAAAAACAATATACGGATAGGAAATGTTGAATGTCGATACAAGCATAAAGATGGGTCTTGGAGGCACGTGGAGTCTTTTGGCTCAAATCTTATGGATTATCAAGGAGTAGAAGGAATAATTGTTAATACGCGAGACATCACCGAGCGTAAAAAGGCGAAGGAGGAGCTGGAACAGAAAATGAGGGAGATGGAAACTTTTATTAACAATATTCCTCATATGGCTTGGCTTAAAGATACAGAATCTAACTTCGTTGTTGTCAATCAAGTGTTTGGCGAAGTTGTGGGAATGGATCCAGAATTTCTCAAGAATAATACCTGCGCTGTTTGCTTTGGAGAAGAGGCAGCCGAGAAGTTTAAAAAAGACGATAAAGTAGTATTAGAAGGAAAAAAGCGAATAACTTTTGAAGAAACTGTCGTAGATAAAGATGGGAATGAGATTTATCTTGAAACAACAAAATCGCCCATATTTAATGATATCGGTGAAGCTGTAGGTACAGTGGGTATCGCGATAGACATCACCGAACGCAGGCAGGCGGAGCAGAAATTAATAGAGTCTGAAGAAAAATTTAGGCACTTATTCGAGAGTTCTCCGTATTCGATCATTCTCGTTGATACGAAAGGGAAAATTACCGATTGTAATCTCTCAACGGAGAGAATATTTGGAGTTACGAAAGAACGAATAACAGGTAGAAATTACATGGATTTACATATCCAACCAAAGGAGCACATGTCTTTTTTTGTAGAAAGGTATAAGAGACTTTTTAAAGGCGAGATACCCGAACCTATGGAGTTTAAGGTGGCCAAGGTTGATGGAACTCCCATCTGGATTAATGTTCAGGATTCGCTGGTAAAAATAGGAGACGATATGTTTTTCCAAGTGATAATTCAAGATATCTCGGAAAAGAAGGAAGCCGAAGAGCGTATAAAGGCTTCTGAAGAAAGGTGGCGTTCATTAGTTGAAAACGCTCCGAATGTTATAGTTATCGTTGATAGAGACAAAAAAATACAATTTATTAATCGCACTATTCCACCATATAACATCGCTGAAACTATCGGGACGAGTTATTCGGATTATTTAATACCCGAATATTACGATATTGCTTATGAAACGATTGAACAAGTTTTTATCACAGGAGCGGCGGGTTATTACGAAACAAAAATTAAAATTCCAAGTGGATTTGTTTGGTTCGAGACTTATGTAGGACCAATCATCCACGACGATGAGGTGATTGCAGTAACATTAATAGCTAACGATATTACTGAGCGTAAAAAAACCGATCAGAGAATAAGAGAGTCGGAGGAACGATTTCGACATTTATTCGATATGTCTCCTATGGGTATTTTCCTCACGGATTCGAGTGGCGAATTAATCGACTGCAACACTAAAACAACTGATTTATTTGGATTTGAAAAGGAAGAATTAGTTGGGAGAGAGTATCTAGAACTGTTAAGCTTGGTCAAAGCGGAAGAGCTTACTTCACTTTTTGAAGAAAAAGCGGGAAAGCTATTCCAAGGAGAATATACGGAACCCATCGAAGTACCATGCTATAGAAAAGACGGAAGTTTAATTTGGGTGCATGTGCATAGTTCGCTTATTAATGTGGGGGAAAAACCCATCATGCAAGTAATTTTAGAAGATATTACTAAGAGGAAAAAAGCCGAAAAAAACTTAAGGAAATCCGAAGAGAGTCTAAGAGAATTAAACAAACAACTTGAAGCTAAGGTGGAAGAGAGAACTAAAGAATTAAAAGCGTCTGAAAAAATGTTTAGACAAATTTTTGAGTCAATCCCAGATTTATTTTTCCTGGTTGATAACACTTCTTTAATTCTTGATTATCGCGGAAAGGAGGAGGATATGTATATACCTTCAAGCGAACTCCTTAATAGAAGGATGGTCGATGTTGTTCCTCCTGATCTTGGAAGGAAGGAGCTTGAAGCCATAAAAAAGACTATAGAAACAAAAGAACCACAAATATTCGAGTATATTTTACCCGTTAAAGGAGTAGAGCAATATTACGAAGCAAGGCATCTCTATTTCTCAAAAACTCAAGTCGCAATTTTCATCAGAAACATTACCGACAGGAAATTAGCGGAGATAAAACTAAAGGAATCAGAAGAAACCTACAGGACTTTAGTGCAGACCTCTCCTGACGCCATAACGGTAACCGATTTGAGAGGGAATATTATCGAAGTTTCGCAAAAAGCGGTTGAATTTTTTGGAGCTGATAATCCAGAGGAATTGATGGGATTAAATTCTTTCGATTTAATCGTTCCTGAGGAACGGGAACAAGCGTCAGAGGCTTTTTTGTTGACTTTAAAAGAAGGAATTACTATGAATAGGGAATATATTTTAACTAAAAAAGATGGAAGCACATATATTGGAGAATTAAACGCAAGCGTTATTAAGGACGCTTACGGGAATCCAAAAGCCTTTATTTCAACCATAAGGGATATTAGCGACCGAAAAGAAGCCGAAAGACAAATAAAAGAATCTGAAGAGAAATACCGACATCTTATTGAGAGTTCTCCACTATCTATTTTACTAATTGACAATAAAGGAACCATGTTTGATTGTAACTCCGCCACCACTGAACTTTTTGGATATGAAAAAGAGGAACTAATTGGTAGAAATTATATGGATATGCAGCAAGCATATACTGAGGAAACAACTCCTATAGTAAAAACTAGACGAGATTTAATGAGTCGAGGAATCACCCCCGTACCCATTGAGCTACAAATTCTAAAAAAGAACGGAGAGAGGATATGGGTACTTTCCCAAGTAACCTCAATAAAATTAGGAGAGGAGAGTTTTTACCAAGCAGTAATCCAAGATATCAACGAACGCAAACTCGCGGAACAAGTCTTAAAAGAATCTGAAGAAAAATTAAGAGAGCAAAATATAGAATTAAGAAGAATTGACGAATTAAAAAACGATTTCATTACAATTGCTGCACACGAATTAAAAACCCCTTTAGTATCGATATCGGGGTATACAGATTTCATATTATCCCATCGAAAAGACATAGACTCTGAAATCCGAGAAGATTTAACAATTGTCCAAAAAAATAGCACGAGATTACAAGCACTGATAAATCAACTGCTAGATGTGATGCAAATTGATGCTAAAAAGATGGATTTACAGAGAAAGCCAGTAAGTATCCACGAAATCATTGAAAATAGCATAGAAGAATTGAGTTACTTGGTTAAAGAAAAAAGCGCAAATATCTCTATAGGTGTTCAAGAAGATTTACAATTAAGCGTAGATTCGTTGAGAATAACGCAATTGTTTTCAAATTTGTTGTCAAACGCATTAAAATTCGTCTCAAATGGCGGTAATATAGAGATATCTGTCGAAAAGGGAGTAACCCATTATGTATTTAAGGTGAAGGACGATGGGAAAGGGTTAGCAAGAAACGAGCTTGAAAGAATATTTCAAAAATTTGAGAGAATAGAAGCGGATAAAGATAAAGGTACCGAAAAACACCGAGGATTAGGGCTTGGACTTTATATTGCCAAGGGAATTGTTGAAGCACACGGAGGAAAGATCTGGGCAAGTTCTATTGGTATAGGAGAAGGAGCAGAATTTTACTTTTCGCTTCCAATTTAATTGGTAACTCCTTTTTATCTATTTTTATGTATTTAAGACGAGATTAATCCCAGTTGTTCTGGTGTTGGAGTATATCGATCTCGCCCATAACCGCCCAAGAAATTCGCTATAATATAATAAAAAATTCTGTGGGATATTTTTTTCAACTCGTTTTCGCCTTTATCAAATCTGACTCGACGAAATCCTTCAGCGAGAACCCGGCCAGTTTTCCTTCTACGATAATTATAAAACGCTTTTCTTAACGGTAATAAGAGTTTATTAAATAAAGGGGTCGTCTGAGATTTATGTTTAGACCAGCCTTCAACCTGAATTTCGATATTTTTAATCGGGATATAGAAATTAGTGTTGTAAGAATGATACAGTAGTAGCATTGGTCTTTTCTTTGGTTCAATAGATTTGATTACATAATAGATTAACCACCCTGTATGTTTGTGATCGGGATGCAAATCTAATGAAAAAAAGCTATCAGGACCGATTACAATATCTGGGTTAATTGCTATTACTTTATTCTTCAATCTAAGAAAAACATCGCGATTAAATGGGATATACCCGTCGATTTCCCCAAACCAAGCTAAGTTTAGTTTGGGGGTGCCATCTTGTTTTAAACCGTAGACTTTTGCAGCTTCTTCCATTTCGTGTTTTCTAATTCTTTGAATTCTTTTTCCTTTAAAATCGTCTCTTGCGGTTCCATACTCGTCGCATGTCATTAAAAGCTGAGTCGTTTCCCATCCAAGATCAATTGCTTGTTTGCATGTTGAGGCGCATGTGAATTCTACATCGTCTGGGTGGGCATTAACGAATAATAACTTCATTTTTTTTCTATAAAAATATTAATTTTTATGCTTTTCAAGGTAATCATCGATAGAAATCTCCATAAGAACTTCGTCGTAATACCGATCATTCATAAAAAATTGCTTTTTTCGAATTCCAATTCTTTGAAAACCTAAATTTTGGTAAAGGCGTAGGGCTATCTCGTTGGTAGAAAAGCAGGAAAGTATGATTTTTTTCTTATTTTTGATTTTTTTTGATTCGCGTATGGCACAATCAATAAGGACTTCTCCAAGTCCTATTCCCCGATAATCTTCGCGAACAATGATGCCTAAAACCCCCACATGACTTGCCGCTTCCCATTCAGAGTTCGTTATTTCACATTGTCCTGCAATATTACTAGGAGGTTTTACTTTTGGAATTTGAGCGACAATGCACACTTCTCGACCGTATTTAATATCATCATACCACGATTCCTTTTCGTAATCGTTAACCTTTTCAAAAATGGGTAAATATATTGCTTCGTCGACGACATCGTCAAAATTTTTCCAGACGCCGTCTACATCTTCTCGACTAGCGTGTTTTAAAATCACTATGCGGCCATCTTTCAGCGTTATTTTAGATTTCATGTTTCTTTGGAGAAGCAATTATTAATAGTAAAAACTACAATAGTTATTATTATAATAAAAATTAAACATTTTTAAACAAATTTCTGAAGGTTTGCCAGTTTTGAGCAATGAAAACGAAAAAGACGACGATAAAAAAATTAAGCGTGGATTCATGGACGACGCGATAAGTAAAAACATTGAACGATTAGAAAGAGAAAAGAGTAGACCGGTGGCAAAAGATTTAGTTAAATTAACGCATGTTGAAACTAAAAAGCAAGAGGTCGATCAAGGCGTCCAAAATTTAGCAAAAGTGTTGAAGGACCGAGTTTTAGAACATGATCAATTTGAGAAATTATCAAACGACGAGCTAACAATTTTAGAAACCATTATGGATAAAAGACTATTTCTAAGGCGTATAGCAATAATCGTTAATCAAAGCCGAATTCCTTTGGGAATAGAGCCATTTAAAAAAGATGAGCTTAAGCTACTACTTGATGGATTAATTACGAAAGGTTATATCATCAAAGAAATCGTTGGAGAGAACGATGTATATTATTTGACGGAGAGAGGTCAATATCGCGTTCAATAAAGAGTTTAAGCTTTTTTAATAATCAACCAATTTATTGGAATGTCTTGAAAATCTCCGTTCGGCAATTTTCTTCTAAGAGTTAGTGGTAGAATTCCCGATTCTAATTCTAATTGAGCAATTTTTATAGGATCGATAACTTCTTTCGGTTTGAGTATCAGAATTGGAGCACCAAAGGATATCTGTAAGGCTCTTGCTCCAACTATTCTCGCTTTTTCGAATCTTGTGAGAAATATTGAGCCTATTTTTATTTTGTCTTTTACTTTTTTATATAATTTGCGTAACTCTTGTGCTTCTTGTGGAGATGACAAAAAAAGAGACCTCAAATAGAGTGATATTAAATTTGAAAATATAGCAAATAATTTATTTCTTTTGGTTTCTATATTTTTAAATATAGATAAATTCGAAGAGTTAAGCAAGTAGCATAGTCTCGTTTATATAAAAAAGGCGTGTAGCACAGCCCGGTTAATGCGCTACGTTCACACCGTAGAGATTCGGGGGTTCAAATCCCCCCGCGCCTACTTTTATCATAATTGCTAAATTTATAAACTTTTAATTTTTAATTGACTTTCTTCTTTTTAATCCAATAACCTTGCGGAGGTCTTTTAATTTCAAATTTTTCGCACCATTTTCTTATAGTTGTATCGCTAACACCTTTTTCTATTGCAATTTGGTAGATAGGTTTTTCCCAAACTAGCTTTTTTAATTCTTCTGGGCTTATATCAAGTTTCTTCTTCACTCCTCCACGCCAAGCTGATTCTGATAGTTTTCGACTTAATAGTTGTTATTTAATTATACTCATTCCTTTTCTAGGCTTCAATCTTATTCTCTTTCTGGGTAAACTATACTTATAATTGTCTAACATTTCATTGAAAAGTTCTGCTCCTAAGTATAATTCATAGTTTTTATAAGTTTTTCCGTTTTTCTTATCCTTCCTTATATTTATCCCAATTTTATTTGGAATATTGAATTTTTTTTTAATTTGATATAAGAATTTTTTACTTCCACAAGTGAGACACGATGTTCCTTCCTTTCCATCGCCGTCAAAACACTCAAGTAAAAAGGCTAAATTAATTTCTCTAGATTTTTGACTTTTTTCTGGATATTCAATAATTTTTGATTTTCTAAACATTAATCCATGCTTAAGTAAATCATTGCATAATCTATTATTCCACAGATAAATACTTTTTCCAAGAGAAATCTGATCCCCTTTTAATTTCCATTTTCTTAGTCTTATTTTATTTTTGTTTCCATGAATATGATCAACAAATCTTTCTATTACTCCTACATCCTCTTTTTTTAAATCAAAATCAAGTCTTTTAGCCTTATTCCTCTTATCTATGGATATTCCCCCATCTGAATATAAAAATCCTAACCAATATGCATTTTCTTTTGTATCAATTACATTGAAGATCTCTTCTTTTAAGTTTGGGTGTGCTGCATTTGATCTGATAATCCGGCTCACACCTTTTTCACGCGTCAATTTTCAAAAAAGTAAATATACTTTTAAATAATTAAACTAAGTCCCCGTGCCAATTTATTATTCTGTTATTAATTAAGATATTTTTAGGTTCCAATTATTTTTATATTAAATAAGTTAGGTCTCATATTTTTTAATCTAGAAATCAGAATTTCATTATTGTGGAAAGCCAAAAAGATCCAGTTCGATATGTTGGAGAAAATCGTATGAATGCAGATTTGAACTATGTTAATCATCCACTTTTAAAAGATAATAAACTTCTCAGAAGGGCATACCAAGAGAATGTTTTTATTAACTGCTTACATTCCAATTGTTTAGTAATAATCCCTACCGGACTAGGGAAAACAATCATTGCTTTAATGCTAGCGCTACATAAATTAAGTGAAGATAACGACGCGAAAGTGATATTCTTAGCTCCGACAAAACCTTTAGCTAACCAACATAGAGAGTTATTTATAGAATTAACTAAAATCCCGGAACACGATTTAACGCTTTTTACAGGAGCAGTACCTCCAAGTAAAAGGAAAGAGAAATGGGAAGAAACTAGGATTTTATTTGCAACTCCTCAAGTTGTGCAAAACGATCTAATTACCAGGAATTATAGTTTAAGAAATGTTTCTTTAATTATTTTTGACGAATGCCATCGGGCGGTTGGAGATTACGCGTATGTATTCATTGCTCAAAAATTCAGGGAATCGGGGCATAAAAAGCAAATCTTGGGAATTACAGCTAGTCCCGGAGCGACTGAAGAAAAAATCAACGAAATTAAGAAAAACTTATATATTGATCGAGTAGAAATTAAAACTGAAAAGGACAAAGATGTTAGACCGTATATACAAGAAGTTAATGAATTATGGATAAAAATTGATTTACCTCAAGAATTTATTGATATATTCAATATTTTAAAGGGAACTTTAAAGAAAATATATAAAGATTTAAAACGGTTTCAATTGTTACAGAGTGAAAATATATCCAAAGTCTCGCGAAAGGATATTTTAGCGTTAAACAAACTAATTGATCGAAAAATAGCAAAGGCAACAGACGAGAACGAAAAGTATACAATGTTTGACGCAAAAAAGATGGCCGCAAACGCGATAAGATTGTCTCATATGATTGAATTGTTAGAGACTCAGGGTCTCAAATCACTGGAGAAATATTTTCTTAAAAACGAAGAAGAGATTCAAAATAATAAGGGCTCTAAATCTCTTAAGGAATTATTTTCGAGTCGGGATATAAAAAGAGCAAAAAATTTGACGCGTAAGCTTATATTAGAGGGAATAAATCATCCAAAAATCAATAAATTAAGCGAGTTACTATTCGAACAAATTATTAATAACGATCGTTCAAGAATTTTAATATTTTCGCAATATAGAGATTCGGTAAATAATATCATTGAGGAATTCAATGGCGATGACATTATTCGGATTCACAAGTTCGTTGGCCAACAAACTAAGGGTCGAGACAAGGGAATGACGCAAAAAAGACAAATTGAGATATTGGAATCTTTTAAAGAGGGCAAATATAATGTGTTAGTCGCAACTAATGTTGCAGAAGAAGGGCTAGATATTCCAGATTGCGATTTAGTTATATTCTACGATATAGTCCCTAGCGTAGTTAGATCAATACAAAGAAGGGGCAGAACCGGAAGAAACGCAACTGGTCGCATTATATTCCTAGTTGCAAAAGGAACACGAGATGAGGGATATTACTGGGCGGAGCGAAGAAAAGAAAAACAAATGAAAGAAAGTTTATTAAAAATGAAAAAGGGAAAACAAGATAAGGTTAAAAGCGAAACAAGTTTGATGGATTTCATCAGTACTTCGCCTCAAGACAAGTCAGGCTTTAATAGTTTTAATAATTCGCTCATTGGTCCAATAAAGGATGCTGAAAATTATTTTGTTAATGTAGATAATAGAGAAACTGCATCGTCCGTTGTTAGAACATTGTCGACATTTGGCCTTCAAATTAAATTAGATAATTTATCAGTTGCTGATTATATCGTATCTGATAAGGTGGGAGTTGAGAGGAAAACTACGAGAGATTTCGCCGATTCAATAAAAGACGGTCGTTTTTTTAAGGAATTACATGCCCTATCTCAACATTTTACTCGTCCTTTATTAATTATTGAAGGGGATGATTTATTCAGCCTCTCAAATATGAACGAAAACGCAATTTACGGTGCGTTAATATCAATTATGGTCAACATGGGAGTTTTTATTTATTTTACTGAGAATTCTATTGAAACTGCAAAATTTTTATTTCAATTAGCTAAAAAAGAACAAACAACTGAAAAACAAAAAGACTTTAAAATTCGGTTCGATAAATTCCCGATAAAGCACTCAGATAAGCTAGAATATATTGTAGCGGGTATTCCAGGAGTAAATCGTCTAAGAGCTCAAAATCTTCTTACCGAATTTTCTAAATTGAAGGAAATTTTTAACGCAGATATTGGAGATTTGATGAAAGTTCCGAATATTGGGAAAAAAATAGCCCAAGAGATATATAAAATGGCAAACTTCAAATACGAAAAAAATAAGGAAGATTAAGAATCTAATATCAAGCATCTGTGAGAATTTCTCGATTTCATTTAGAAAGTGATTTGTCATTAGAAAAATATTATATATTGTGTGAATCATTAGATAAAATTGAAGTATTTTATTTTTTTGAAAATTAAAAGGATTCCAAGAATTTGCTGAAATTCAAAATAATAGTAGCAGGCGCTAAGGGGGTAGGAAAAACCAGCTTGATCAGAAGATTTTGCACTGGGAGTTTTGATTTTTCAACTCTTTCAACTATAGGAGTTGATTTTGAGACAAAAGAAGTCGTATTAGATAACGATGTTATTTTATTTAACATTTGGGATTTTGCTGGAGAAGAAAAATTCCGAATTTTATTCCCCTCGTATGTTAGTGGAGCCTCAGGAGCGTTAGTATTATACGATATTACAAATCGGGATTCTTTAGACGATCTTGTCAACTGGATTGAAATTATTGAGAGTGCCTCAGATCATCCTAATACTTTGTTCTTAATTGGAACAAAACTTGATTTAGAAGAAAAACGAGAAGTCTCAAAGGAAGAAGCTATGAAATTCCATAAAAAATTTAATTTTAAAGGTGATGTAATTGAGACTTCTTCGAAATCAGGAAATAATGTAGAAGAAACCTTTATTAAATTGGGTAAGGAAATATTACAACATTCGCTTATTAAATGCAAGCACTGTGGTGAATTTTTTCCACAAGAATTGATTTATTGCCAATTCTGTGGGAATAAAAAAGACTAAAGGTTTTTTTGTACCTACACTTTTTAATTAAATAATTCATAGAAAAAATTGAGAATAGTAAATGTATGACCATCAAGCTGAAGTCCAAAAAATATTGAACCAATTGGCAAAGGAAAAGATACATTTTAAAGATAAAACGATTTTAATAACGGGTGGAGCTGGATTTTTGGGTTCTTGGATTTGTGATGTGCTCGTAGCGCAAGGTGCATATTGTCTTTGCTTGGATAATTTGTCATCGGGGATGTTTGAGAACATTTCTCATTTAATGAAAGAAGAAAATTTTCGTTTTATAAACCACGATATTTCTATTCCGATTTTTTTTGGATACACTAATTACCCAAACGCGATTTGCGTAGGAGACATTAAAAAATTAGACATAGTTATGCATTTAGCTAGTCGCGCATCACCATTTGAATTCGCAAAATTTCCAATATCAATACTAAAGAGCAATACTCTTGGGACGATGAACGCTTTAGGAATTGCAAAAGCGCATAACGCCGTTTTTTTTTATACGAGCACCAGTGAAGTTTATGGAAATCCACCCGCTGACGCAGTTCCCACGCCCGAAACTTACTTTGGGCACGTAAATCCAGTTGGTCCTCGTAGTTGTTACGACGAATCAAAAAGAGCTGGGGAAGCGTTTATTAAAGCGTACGAATTACAGCACAATATTCAAGCAAAGATCATTAGAATTTTTAACACTTATGGTCCAAGAATTAGATACGGGCCGCTTTTTG